>Ga0233348_1000004_pt1 | contig 39691 bp, 33 predicted proteins | sample GEONDECOMP297_FD_180701 | JGI IMG/M metagenome (GOLD analysis project Ga0233348, IMG submission 180701) | Leaf litter microbial communities from Shasta-Trinity National Forest, California, United States - GEON-DECOMP-297 | ecosystem: Environmental > Terrestrial > Plant litter > Unclassified...
ATATAAAAAATAACTAGTAGCTAGGTGATGAATGGATAACTGGTAGCAATGCATGGATAACTCATAGCACCTCGTGATAAAAATGTGGGTGATAACATGTACCTAGATAACTCACAGTTGAACTAGAAAAATAGGAAGAATATAAAAAAATATTCCATAATGTATTCCATTCCATAACTATTTTTTAATCATTTAATCTCTATAAACATGATCTAACTACAACTATATAAATATACTATTACATTATATCAACGAGTAGCATGTTTTATATAAACAATCACAACCACCACCGGATACTTTTCCCATTCTTGAATACGCAACCATAGTGTCACAAGTACATGCATTCTATGTGATTAGATATAAACTCTATTAATTCGCTTTAAATTTTTTAATGGAATTATTTATGTGTCACAGCACTCTGCTGTTAATGCAATGGGACGCCTGCATTCAATTCCAAACCCGCCTTACTCAGGACTACTTTCATTCGCTTAGTTAATATGGGTGCTCCACTCTCCTTTCCGAGGGTTTCATGCCTTTGAGAACACTGCAACACTGTGTAAATGCTCAATGTATGCGAGAGTTTGACGTTCCTCTTCATTAGTTTGTAACTATCCAGAACTTGGCCTTATGTTTAAGCATTTCATGAGAGTTTTGATGGAAAATCTTATAGCAGAAGGTGATGGTTGGCAAAAGGTCATCGTCGACCAAAGAGATGCTCCTCGACTTCCTTCAGGTATTGGGTTTTTAATGTAGTTTACTTCTTATCATTTAGTAGATGTTGTTTATAACATAACTCGCCTGCTAACCTTCCTTCAGGAAATATTGTCTGCAAGATTTGGAAGCAAAGTCAAAACATCGGTCGTCTCCGGAAGGGTCAAGCAGCTCCAGGTAAGGTGAATGGAAAAGCTGGTCACCCTTACGAACAGGGTTTTCAATCTTGAACAAGGTATTCTGATTTCCTTAAGAAAGAAACTCTCGAACGCCTAGATGTTGTTATTTGATTCAGGGTTTCAACCCATGAGTTCTTTTCGTAGAACTTAATATTAAGAAAACAAATCTTAACCTATACCCTAACTAATGGAATGAATTCATTCATTCATTCATGGAATTCGGCTTAATGGAATTCATTCACGAATGGAATTCCACCCATTAATTTTTTTATTCATTTCTTTATTGCTTATTGAATTTTTGTAATCCCACTTTCAAAGTATTTTAAATTTCCTGATGAAAACGTTCTAGAGATGCTGCAATTTCACTAACACCTACACATTTATTAGTTAATGTTCTTGTTTTCCATCACATTCATATTGCGAGCACCCATTCAAGGAACTATTATACATGGACAGGCCAGGTTTTGTACAGATATTTTATCCTAATAAATTGAGCAAATTTAAAGCCTCATCAAGATAGCCCTCTTTACCACTTTGACCAATGCTTAGCTTATTTAGCTTATTTGATTGCCTTTTTCTTATTTCCTAGGTGCAGTGCATAAAGAATTTTCACTTCCAGTGACTACTTTAACAGAATTGCTCCATCGCCATTCATTCAACTACCAATTGCCCATTGCTGATAATTAAGAATTACTAATCAAGTCTTAAAAATAAAACATATCATATCACTGCCATGAAAGCATTGAAAACATATCATATTTCCTTATCAAAAGAATTGCTTTTATTTTTAATGTCTCACTCCTATGATTGTGTTGTGGGGTCATCATTCATATGGAAATATACTTCGTCTGAGCAGTTTAGGTTCTCTTCTTTAAACCCCAACTCACAGTTTAGGTTCTGTGCTTTAAACCCCAACTCTCGGTTTAGGTTCTCAACTTTAAACACCCACAGCCCAGGAATCAAGCTCCAACGTCTCACAATAGTCGCCCATTGTAGGGAAAGCAGAAACCAAACAACTTATAAATGTCATCTTTAAAGAAGAAAGTCTTTTGAAATTGCACTGCATTCAATCCATCTGATTTCACTTAATATGTGTTATGCTGGTTGAGGGTTAGGCCTATCACCTTCTTTGCTGGTACTCTTAAATCCTAGGAGGAAGGCTAGAAGTTCATCCTAATCGCAATGTATTTTCTCAACACTTTCCTGTGTTGAAGATATTTGCGATCGCATGTCTGATATTTGGCGTTGAAGGATATCATGATCGCAAGGAGTTAGAAAGAAAATCTATGGACTCAACTTCAGTTTCACAAAAACAATCAGAAGTGATTAAACTATAAACCATGTATTACCTGATTCACTGGCGCTGCCAATACATGGTTGATTGGTGATCACTAATCTATTATTGGTTCTACCACACTAAATTAATTTTAACATTAAACCAAAACAATTATTGGTTAATTGTTTCAGTTTAATGTTAAACCATTTGGTTAATTGTTGAAATGATTGCAGTGTGAAACTATTGAATTAATTCTTTGATACTTTGTATTGTATGATAACCTAGCCCTTCTATGTTAAGAATTGTAATCTCACGGGATTATTATCAATAGTGTATTATTCACCTAGTTCGCAATGGACCACTATGAATAGTGCATTAATTAGTTAGTTAGTTGAGTAGTTGAGTTGGTCACATCACCTAAAATTAGTGATCCATGGTATTTACCTATGGTTTTGCTGTTATGTAGTATGCTTAATATTGAGAAGGAAATTCATTTTGCCCATGCAATCTTTATGCCCATTCTGTGTTCTTCCATTTTCTGCTTACCTTTTAGTCTTTTGTAATCTTTAACATGGTATCAGAGCATATGCTTGATCCTTGTATGGGTAAGCCTTTTCACACAGTGAAAAGCACACGCACACTCCGGCGGTGATGAAGCCTCAAAGACGGAACGCTCTCCTCTTGGCTTATTTTTTTTCTCTCTCTTGGAGCATAGCCATACCCTATCCCTATCAGGAACTATGGTACCCTCATCAGCACCATCTTTTTCCCACTGGTAAAGCGCGGTGCCATTGCCCTTTCTATACAGAGAAAGTGTTGTACCACCGCACTGTTCATTCAACCAAAGCACGGTGAACCTTGGTCTCTTACACCACTTTTTGGTACCGCGTGTCACAGACAGACTTCGAAAGCGCTCTTGACTTGCTGAAGGTGGTGTGTGGCACTGCCCGAAAGTCTGTTGAGGGCGTGGCCAGCCCAACAACTCTCTGACAGACTACGCCTTAACCTACATAATCCGTTTATCTTATAACACTTAACTTCTTAGCAATTTAACTATGTCACATTAGCCTTACGACACATTTAACACTTAGCCAATAAAATGCATAAAAGATGCAGTAGTAGTAAAAGACACCAAGAAATAAGTGTGGGTTTCCCAACCGGCAGAGCCCAAAGATTTTATAAAAGAGAAAAATGTTTACATCAATGGAGTTTCCCAAGGCAGAGCTCTGGGTGCAAGCACACTAGCCACTACACCCAAAAATACAAAGAGATACAGGTGCACGAGACTGTCGCTAGCTTAGGCGACCAGTCATCTGCGCCTTCCTTGGTACTCTTAAATCAACTAGAACAATTCTTTGAGCACTATCAATACAAAAAGATGCATGTTGGTCTATGTCTCAGCTAGGATTACATTTCATTAAAAAAACTTAAGCTTGAATTTCTTCCTTGAAGTGTACTTGGGCTTCTTCTTCTTTGTCTCCTGGATCTTGATGCTAAGTAGTTCTTCTTCTTCAAATTTTGGAACATAATGCAAGTCTTATTATTTTTCAACTTTTGTAACATAGTGTAAGTCTTCTTCTTCTGTTTCAACATGATTTTTCTTGTTGTCATCTTTACCTGCACGGTGAAAAATTTTGTCAGAAAAATATGAATATATTTCATCTTTTCTTGGAGAGCATTCACATCTTGGTATTGCTCATCGATGACAACTACTTCATCATTCTCATTGACTTCTTCACTTGCATGTATCCATTGTGCATCCTTCATTGCTTCTTCAAAAAATGTGGACTGAGAAGAAACCAGACCATACTGTAGATGCACATCACTAACAAGAGTCTTCTCATAGATCTCCCTCAAACTTCTGGTTTTCTGGTTTTGGGGTGGGATGTTTGTTGTTGTTTCATTTGTGCCGCTATCAAGTGTTCGTTGCTCATTCTCAAAAATTGTTGCAACTTCTATGCTACTATCAACTGTCTCTTGCTCAGATAGTCTATCACTCACATCACTGGGTACTACTACATTAATATGTTTATTGTCATATGCTAAAACAATTGGATCAACAACCTTTGTTGGGATTACATGATCATTCACTGCCTCATAATCAAAGTCTTCTTTAATGCCTTCCACTTCACTATGGGATTCCTAGTGCTTTGCACGACTTGCAAAGTCACTTTCTTCTACAACTGGTTCTTCACTAAATACTTTTTTCAGTATATTTGATGCTTTTATTGGAGTTTCAACTTCTACAATATAATGAAATAGTGAATAGTCTATACTTTCTTGTATGAGACATAAGGCAACAACTTGCCTTCTTTCTTTTTGGAACACATTAAAGCTTTAAATGAATCTGGATCTCTCGGATCTTCTTTAACTATGAAATGCCACAAATCTTGTAATTTTAACAAATTACTTACTTTGATTGCTCATACATCATAATCATCTCCACCAAATGTTTTCAATAACCCTTTTGGTGTTAACAAATTTCTTACCTCTTCAATTTATTCTAGTAGTGCTTCTGGTAGCACCATCTTCAAGAATCGATCTTCTTGTCCAGATCACAACCTCCAATAAGATTAGATCTATGAGTGTGTGTGATTTCCACTTCATGAAAAGTCCTACCCAAGAGATAAAAAAAAGAAAAAAAAATACACCCGATTCCTGATGTGTTCAGGATTCAATGGCAACCTCCTTGTGTGTGTGCTTTCCACTATGTGAAAAGGCTTACCCAGACAAGTATCAGACCATAAGCTCTTATACCATCATAAAGAAAACAAGCGAAGCAAATTCAAGACATAAACAAAATGGACAGAGGAAGTCTTGCATGCAATAAACAGGTTGGCGATGAAACCAGAACCAGGGCATAGCAGTGTACCTCTCTCACCTGTAGATAGAGGGTCTACAAGCAGTAGTGGGAAGCATGCATACACTAATATGCAAAACACACCCCACATATATAACAGACCTTCCAGCAGGCCTACTATGCCTCACTTCCTGGCAGATTCCGTAGCAGGACCAGTCATGCCAGTAGAACCTAGTGAACCATTTGGAGCCTATTTACAAGAATACAGGGATTTGGGGGATGAGTTTCGTGTAGCCATGTATTTCTCCTACTTCTGCAACATGAAGAGTAGGAACCGACCCAGGAATTTCAACAGAGGGTTTAATCAGAACTATGAGTTGCAGAAAACCTTGGGTAGAGTGACCATCCCAAACATTGATGGGGCTCGCGGAGGTTCAGCAAGAATATGGGTTCAGAAGTTGGATACTTATTAAGTTATTTCCAACTCAACCCCATGACAGAGACAGATGCCATTAAATGGGCTACACTACAGCTAGACGGAGAAGCTCATGAATGGTGGTACCACATACTAGTGAAAACCACTTTCCTCAACGGTTTTCTACAAGAGGAGGTATATTTGGAGCAGCCACAGGGCTTTGAGGTATGTGAGAGAGACACTCATGTTTGCAGGATGAAAAAGGCCTTGTATGGACTGAAGCAAGCCCCTCGAGCTTGGTATTCCAGGACCGACACCTATTTACTTTCGATTGGGTTTCAGATGAGTGAAGCGGATCCCAACCTATACTACATTGTGGTTGGTGGTGTTCCACTTATTCTTTTGTTGTATGTTGATGACTTGTTCATTACTGGGGGAGAGCACCTAATTGATGCGTGCAAGAAGGATCTTGCTTCAGAGTTCGAGATGACATACCTTGGACTGATGCATTATTATTTGGGGATGGAGGTTTGGCAGGAGGATGGACATGTTTTCTTGGGGCAAGGAAAATATGTTGCAGATGTTCTGAAGAGATTTCAGATGATAGATTGTAGACCGATGTCGACACCCATGATCACCAACTGGGTGAAGCTTCATGCTTCAGAGGGGGAGTTGGTGGACCCTACCTTATATCGTCAGTTGATTGGTTCGTTGATGTATTTGGTCAACACCAGACCAGATATGAGTTTTGCAGTGAACACTCTCAATCAATTCATGGTGGAGCCCAAGAGAGTGCATTGGACTGTTGCAAAACACATCTTGAGGTATCTTGCAGGTACAATTGACTATGGATTGGATTATATGATATCTGGTGGAGTGGGGTTGGTTGGCTATACAGATTCAATCAGCAGAGCCAAAGATCTCCAAGACTCAGTTTCGAAGAACAGGTTTCCACTCAAGACCAACTTTCCTGTTAGAGACAAAGATAGGAAACCTTTCCAGTAGGAAATACCGAAGAAAACTTGGTTAGATGACGACACAAGGAAAGACTTGAGACAGAAGAAATTGTGTTTTACTTGTTAGGAACTGTGGGTTCCAGGACACAGGTGCTCAGGAAAGGCCAAAGCCCACTACATAGAGGTATATTCAGACAGTGAAGGGAACTATGAGTAGGAAACAACAGAGGAATTGCGGGCAGCAGAGTAGGAGTTACTCCAAGGGGATACACCAAAGGGAGTTATTGCTACATTATCCTGGGTACCTAGGTTTCATACTCTCAGGGTCAGAGGAGTAGTACAGGGCCACAGAGTAGGAGTATTGATTGATGGGGGAGCAATCCACAATTTCATTGATGCAACATGGGTGGCTAAGAGGGGTATTGCGACAGAGAAGTTTGAGGGATTTACTGTAGCAATAGCAGGAAACACTAGCATTGAGTGCAACTATTGGATTCCTAAACTGAATGTCACATTAGGAAACTACCATATGACAGACTCATTTTATGTAGTGAATGTGGTCGATACAAATGTAGTATTAAGCCTCCAATGGCTTTATGCAATAGGAAAATATACTACAGATTACAGGGAAATGGAAATGGAATTCCAGGGACCGGATGGGAAACGAGTAGTTTTGAGGGGCATTAACACTTATCCCCCAAAACCAGTCTCTTCACAGAGAATGGAGGCCGTGCTCAGGAAAGGTGACATAGAATGGTCAGCAGAGTGCTTGGTCACCTTTAGGAAACCTCCAGAGAATAACACCCAACACCCAGCGGATATTCAGGCATTATTGCAGAAGCACAAGAAGGTATTCCGAGATATTCCAACAGGTAGACCACCAGACAGGGGATTTGAGCATATCATTGAGTTAGAGGAGGGGACTCAAGCAGTCATCACCACTCCATACATGCATCCCAAAAGATACAAGGATGAGATCGAGAAAACGATCAAGGAATTACTAGAACTAGGATATATTCGGCGGAGCTGGTCCCTTTGCATCATTAGTGGTCTTAGTTAAAAAGAAGGATGGCACATTGCGAATGTGTATTGATTACAAATCCCTCAACAAAAAGACCATAAAAAACAGGTATCCCATCCCCAACGGTTGATGAGCTAATGGACGAGCTACGAGGTGCCAAATACTTTTCAAAAATCGATCTCTGATCAGGGTAGCATCAGATCCGAGTAAGGGATCAAGACATTCCCAAGACAGCTTTTCGTTGCCACTATGGACACTATGAGTTCTTGGTCATGCCTTTGGGACTCACAAATGCTCCAGCCACCTTTCAGTTGTGCATGAACCACACTTTCAGGGCTCAGTTACGAAAGTATTTGCTAGTGTTCTTTGATGATATTTTAATTTACAACAAAACTTGGGAGGAACACTTAGATAAGGTATTGAGAATTCTAGAAGAGCACTCACTTTACGGGAAGATGTCTAAATGTGAATTCGGCATGAAAGAGATGTTGTATCTAGGACACATAATCAGTGCAGAAGGGGTACAGGTTCATATGGAGAAGATTACAGCTATCCGGGATTGGCCAACGCCGAAGACAGTTACTGAACTGAAGGGCTGTCACCATAAACACTAAAGCCTAAAAGCCTTAGCAATTAATAGGGTCTACCCCCCTTGGCTTCGTTAGGAGTTGGCCTAAACGGAGGAGTCAAGAACAAGGTGACAGCCTTGACTCGAGACTTGCCCCCAAGGACACACTGAGTGGCTTGAAGATTTCTACCACGTCCCCACCCAGGTGTGTGAAAGGCGACAACAATGGGTAAGTCTCGAGTCAAGTACTGTCACTTGATCTTGACTCCTCCGTTTAGGCGAACTCCTAATGAAGCCAAGGGGGGTAGACCCTATGAGTTACTAAGGCTGATTAAGCTTTAAATGGTGGTTTGTGATTGATTGAGTAAGTTGTTTAGGACTTTTTTGTAAAATGGCACAAGAGATTGCAATAGTGATTAAGACAACAGCATGCACAATATAATCAATCAACACATTTGCTAACTCTACACACGCCCATACCCACGCTAACTCGCGAGGATGGCATCACCTCACCAAACTCATGATTCGTGACTCTTAAAACTATCCAAAGTTTAATGCTTTAGCATTTGGAAAGGGTTGCATAACATGGGGGACCCATTTGCCATGCCACCCCCTGTATTAAACAAATCATTTTTTGACTTTTCAAACTTTGACTTTTGTGCCAATTTGTCGCATGATTAGCATTAAAATGTTGTTTTGACGCACCTTTAGAGAAATAATGCTTTACAGGATGTTTTAGCCACTCGAATCATAAGAAAAGTTAGTCCCAAGGTAAAGAGGATGCTCTGAGAGTGAGAACAAGCATCCACACACCAAATTCCGCCTCCAGATCAAGCTTTTATGCCTTTTACAAATTTTTTAATTAAACCATTAGAAAATGGCCTAATTATGCAGGAGAAAATATTTTTCTCAGAATTGAACAAAAACCTAGGGGGACCTAGCACATGTCCATAGGACTTAATTCGAATTCCTAGCATGTTTATAAACATTGACATTGAGGCTCTAATAACCCCCTAAAGCCTAACCACCAAGATGACTACCCCAACTTTGGAGGTGTGAGTGAAAAACTCATAAATTATTAGTCGTTTGTTCAACAACAAATAATCACCAAGGCAAAAAACACTCTGGACTAGTCGGCTTGATGTTAAAGTCTATGAAGCCAAGATTTTTTATAAAATTGACCATGCTAGCACATTTTTTTATAATTTCCCCAAGGTGGTATGAACATGTGTTACAAAAAAATTGGAAAATCTCCCAGAAAAATCCTAGCAGACTTCTGGATTCTGAAGAATGAACAAGTGTGCTTGTTTAAACTTTATTGACTCGCCTGAAAGTCCAACTAGGTGCAAATTAGCTGGTAACACAGTTATAACACCTTACCTTTGATATATCAAAACGCTTACCTTGAGGTTTCTTTCCTTTGTCTTTGTGCTGAGGAAATCTCCTTCCCTACTTTGTCTTGGTAGCAAGGGCATGATCCTTTTCAGTGTGAGGCCCAACCATGCTTTGGATCCTTCCTTTTTCTTCTAAACAATCATGCCACAACCTATCGAAACTTGGCTGATTCTCTCTTCCATTTACCGATGCCAAAAATGTCTCCCAAGACATAGGAATACAATCTACTGCTGTCTGCACAAGGTCATCATCATTCATTTTAACCCCAATAGCCATGAGCTGATCTCTTATCTAAGAGATCTTGGAGAAGAAAGAGGCAACTGGCTCATCCTTCTCCATCTTCAGTGAACGAAGTTGCTTTTTCAAAACCCTTTTCCAAGGAGGAGCTTTCTTCTTATAGAGATTTCCTAGGGCAGCAAAACATTCTTTAGTTGTCCTTAGAGGATCTATTATAGGCATCAAATTATCCTTTAGTGAATAAAAAATGATTCTCTTTGCCTTGGCTTGCTTCTTCTTAAAGGCTGCTCTTCCTTGCTTTGTTGTGGGCTCTTCCACAACCCTAGTAACCAGATCATCCAAGTCACTCTCCTCTAGGATATTCAAAACCTTATCCTTCCAAGCATTGAAGTTTGAGGCTCCTTCAAGCTTGTCTTTTGACTTAACTGAAGAAGAGGCCATCTTCAAACCCTCACATCCAATCTACTGAAATTTTCCAAGAAACCCTTGCGGCCAAATTGGATAATGTTCAAGCCCTTGGGATCTATGTAGTCTTGGTTAGGTTTCAAATCAGAGCTAGCTACAAACCCTAAGCTTTGATACCATGTTAAAATTAGGGATTTTTAACAAAAAATGTGATTCAATGCAAATTTAAATTACAAAAAATAATGCTGAAATAAAAAACACAATAGGACAACAATGGTAAATTGTAGAACAACAACAATGATAAAACTTAGAAATAAAAATTGTAGAGTTAAGTTTTAGATCAGATCTTGCCTCTTAGAGGCAAGTCAATAAATGGAACAAAACTGACCCTTACCTGAGTGTATGAACATACCTGAGAGAGAGAGAGAGAGAGAGAGAGAGAGAGAGAGAGTGCTGAAGGAAAGGGTTAGACAGGTAGAACAGAAAGTATAGTAGCTTAGAGAGGGTACAACCTAGTCAAGAACAACCTCAAAACATCAATTGAGGAAATCAAGAAATGTTACTAGTCCAAGCAACCCTCCTTCCAGTCAACGCTAGGCAAGGAGGCACAATGCAGCCTCAAAATAAACGTCAATCGGCTGATGGCATCCACAGAACAGACTTCAAGAGTAGACGACAACCTCAGGAAGTTAACACAACCCCAAAACATACCTTAAACACTAAACGAAAGCCACAGGACAGACCTTGACAACAAATGATTGCCACAAAGCAGACCTCAATAGTGAGCAACAATCTCAAACATATCATAGTTCACAGGAGTGAGAGGATGGAGGAGAGGTCAACCCTCAAAATGACATCGCTGAGAAAGAGAGCCCAATGCAAATGAACGCCCAAGCAAATGGAGTCTTGAAACACTTGACGTCACTGAAAATGTGAACGCCCAAGCAAATGGAGTCTTGAAACCCTTGACGTCACCGAAAACAAGTGTGCTGAAAACCCTAGATCAGTCATGTCAAGATCAGAGGTTGAGTTACTTCTTCAAGATGCCTTTACAATGAAGGCTAGGCTTAAATTTATAGCCTTTCAATGATCCCTAGAAGGTTCCACCTTCTATTTGGTCATTGACATTAGGGTTACTTTATTAGGGTTAAGAGGTCATACTTTTAGGAAGGTTCCCACACATAAAAGGGTAGGATGTGTTGGACACAATGGTCACACTGAGAAGGGGGGGGTGAATCAATGTGAAGGCAATTTAACCCCTTTTCACTTCTTATCTCATCAACACTAATAAATGTTAAGCAGAGCTCATCATTTCATACAACTAAATAGATCATCATATATTAACATGATATTAATCGATCATCAACACATAAAACATAGCAAGAAACACATCACAGGAGGAACACTAGATTTGTATTATGTTTATATGAGGTACATGGAAGACAACAATCTTTGCGATTACATCAACACCAACTAAACAATGAGCCCCAACTCTTACAATAGGGCCTAGCCTGGTTTTCTCAGCTCCCATTGAGAAAGGGTGAGGGGTCCAATCCTCAAGTGCAAGACTCAAGTTGCAATGTGATGTCTATCTATCACTATCCCAATCACAACTCAGTCAACTAAATCAATTGCCAAGTCAATTGATCATATCCAAGAGTTCTACTACAGTCACATCTCCACTATCACTGTCATCATCTGTCACTGGTCATGTCACAAGCCACTTCAGAGGCTGTCACTTTCAAGCTATAGATGTCACTATAGTCAAACTGTCATTGGACTGTCATTGTCAAGTCTGCTATCTCTGTCAAGTCAATTTGTTATTGTTACATCTGTTGTCTACCGATTGCACACCAGCAGCAAAAATCTTTCGAAAGTTGTCTTCTCACTTGAGAAAGTGGGAGAGGTGTGACCTTGGGGGCAAGCATAGAGCCAGGTATTGTCACCTACTCTTAGCTCCTCCGTTTAGGCTAACTCCTAACGAAGCCAAGGGGGGTAGTCCTTAACAAAGAGTTTTCTAAGGCTCAATGTGTTTAAGCTAATTTTATGAAAGTGATGCGGATGGGTGTTGTTTAGGAGTTTATTTATAATGAAAGATGATTACAAATTATACAAATTTGAACACAAGACAAAAGCAATCCACGTTACTGCACTAGATTAAGAGATGAGCAATGTATTAAGAACTTGTAAAATAAAATTGCATTCACAGATATAGATCAAAGGACAAATGATCCAAAATAATGACGCATAAATTGATAAACCAGTGCCTTACGGAGTCGAAGCTCTGCGATGCTTGAAAAATAACAAAAGTACAAGTCTTGAAATACTGCTAGTGGATATGTTATGCGAGTGCTCTTGGTACGTTTTAAATATTTTTAATGGTCTTGTTTATTATGGCTTGAAAAAAGGTATCAGAGACCAACCGGGAAAGTGTTCGAAGTCAATCCGTTCTAGACATGTCGACCCCTCTAGTATCCCGGGCTGGTGTCCTGGAGGATTGATCAGCTAGCCGCGACTCTAAGACAACGGGGAATTCTGGCGTCCTTACTGAGAATAGACTTGAATGCTTTCTACAACGTCAGTGCGTTGGTTATGGGGTAAAAATTTATTTGTGTTTTTATTTGCGATCTTAGCAAGTCCGTTCACCGTTCTGAGTACGAGCCCAACTATGATAGTCGGTAGAGCATACTAGGTGAGGGATATCAACGAAGTAAATTAATCAGAGGGGGAATGTGAGTTGCAAAATTTTATTAAAAGAATTAATTAAAACCCTCCGACAGAGAGCGCTCTTGACTTTGTTTTATGACAAAAGTTCAAGAGTCTTATCTATCTATATGCCTAAGTGCAAGGATGATGCAAAAATTAATATGCTCTCTGATAGAGAGTGCTCTTGACTTGGATTTCGGCAAGTTCAAGAGACTTAGAAATTAATTATTAAATTACAAAAAGCAAAGTACATGAAATAAAAGAAAAATTAAACAAACTCTTCGATAGAGAGCACTCTTGATCCACCTTACGGTGAGATTCAAGAGATTTTTGTTCTTTTTTAATTTTTGCAATATTATATCAAATGAAAGCAAACAAAACTTAAACTAGCTATAAGTAATGAAACAGGAAACTCTTATTTTCTAACTTTTATGAAAGCAAACTTCTAAATAATGAAACTACTCTTTCCTATTCTACTCTAGCAAATTATTATGCAATCATGAAAATGAAAGAGACGATACGAGCTTCCTCCAAATGGGGGAAGAGGGGTGTGGGAGCCTTTATCCCACTTGCTTTTTATTAACTTTTACAATGCTTTCTTTGATTTTGTTTTTTTGCCTCTTCCGAAAGAGCAGGGTGAGAAAGGGAAAGAGAGAAGAGGGAAATATTTTTGTCTTTTTGCTCTTTGCTTGCTTCCTTGCTTGCCTTTAGCCTTTGGGTTTTTCTTGATTTTTCCTGAAAGTAAGAGCTTTAAACACTTGAAACTTTATATGTTAATAAAAAAATAAAAGAAACAAAACTACAAACTAACTCTTAAAAAGGGGGTAAAAATATACGGTGAAAAAGGAGGAAAGAGAGAGGAGAAAAGGTTGTGAAACAGAAGAGAAGAAGGGCAAAAAGAGGGCTGTCCAAAAGGGGAAAAGAGGGCTGTCCAAAAGGGTAAAAAGGGGTTGCAAACTAACAAGAAGAGGGCTGCAAACTGAGTGAAGAAAGGGGAAAAGAGGGCAGCGAGAAGAGAAGAGGAAAAGCAAGCCAAACACGGCAAGAGAAGGGAAGCCAAAATATGGAAAAATGGAGACTAGGGCTTCCTAAAGTAACTGGTAACCAAAGAAAATATTTATTGTGGATGGAACACAAGAGATAGAGATAGACTCCCAGCTTTCTTTTTGTATTAAAAGAAGACGATCCCTGTAGGTCCTGCAATCACAAAGTGTTAAACAAAAATTTGGTTGCTTGAAGCCTGGGATAGAAGCAGTTGAGCTCACACCCTTCTTCAACCTGTGAAGCCTGATAACACACCACAACTCAATACAAAAGTGAGATCAAAATAACATGCTAGTATGCTAAGAAAATTTAATCAAGATCAACATTACGTATATACCGATTACTCATGTCCATCAAGATACTAATCTACTTCACATAAACAACAAAATTGAAACAACATATTGCTATTCTACCGTGCCAACAATGGCCTCTTGAACTAACAAAACAATTGATCTCATGCAAGTATTAAAGAAATAGGGGTTAGAGACAATATCTCCTCGACCATTTAGAAAGCTACCACATGCAAGAGCTCATAGACCTCAAAAGTCAAATCTTTATTAACAATTCAAAGCAAATGCTTGATACAATTTACTCAGAGTAACTCTGCTACAAAATTCCATGTTATAGAGCTCAAAAGAGCCTCTACTTATACAAAAAGGAAATAAAATAGGGCTCAAATCCCTAAATCCGGATTAAGAGTAACACCGGAGTAATTGAATGAGCTCGGCATGATGATTTGGAGTTGAATTGAGTTGCAACTGAGTTGTAACTGAGTGTTGGAGTAATGAGGGGGGGTGAGGTGGCTCATCCTCCCTCGTAATGATCACCCAACCAATAGATAACCCACACTTCAACCAAAAACGAATTTGACCAAAGAGGGCAAATTTTTGACTGATAGTTCAACTGCTACACTCCGATACTTGATTTGAAACTGACCGATATTGATTGGAATTGTCATAAATGCTTCGTGCCATGTCATTTAGCCTTTTAATTTATTCAATTTGGTTTATTTTGAAGAGTTTTTTATTTTCTCCAAAATATTCATTTTTAATATTTTAATTAATAATTTCTCTGTAAATGACTTTTTTGAGAAATTATTAATTATGAGGCTGAATGAACTTCTGAAACTTGGAGATAGTTGGCTGGTTGATCATTGATGATTTTTGGATTAAGAGGTTAGAGCCTTCAATCACTGAATTCGGGTCTCGGATGACTGACATATTACAAATTGAAATTTTTCCATTTAAACTATGGAAAAATTTAATTAAAAACTTAGGAAAAATTAAAAAATAAAAAACCCAAAATCCGACATGTCCGTTTAAATTTTTCGGAATTTTTTTTGAGGGTCCTAGTGACTTAGGACATGACCATAGTCTATTCTAATAATGTCTAGTAGGTTTATACATACTTAGCTGGGCTCTAATAACCCACCAAGGCCCAAAATTCAAAATCGGGCATTCCAGCTTTGGAGGAAGCGAGAGAAAATCTCGTCGATTATACTCGGCTATAGGCAAAACATAATTGACAAGGAAAAAAACTCCCTGGAATTCCTTAGTTGAAATTCTACGTCTTAGGAGACCGAACCACTCAAAAACCCTACTAACACATTTTATTACAAACCCCGTGGGGCCATGGTCATAATTACTGAAAACAAAAACTGACTAGCCAAAACTAGCTAGGCACAAATGGCGGATCATCTGATACACTGGAACACAAACATGTGTACTTGTTCAATGCTCTGGCGGCTCATCGAAAAATCCACTAAGTGCAAAATTAGTGGATAACAACATCAAACTTTCATTGTCACCAACAACTGCTGTCACTTCAAGGCTATGTTTGTCAAGTCATAATCATTGTCAAATCAGAGTGCTATCAATGTCAATTCAATCTGTGTTATTTAACAAGGCTGTCTCTATTAAGTCAAGAGCTGTCACTTCTACATACTGGATCTTTGTTGTGCTGCTCCTGAATACTTCTTTCTTTTCTTGTATATGGTTCTCAAAATACTGAGATCTAGCAACCAATTGCTAACACAAAATATTTCCGAGAATATACTTACTTGAAACAATATGGTTGAATTGTGGCTAGATTTCTGTGACTATCTTGAGATACTTCTTCCGTTCAAAACTTAGACTTTCAATCCCATTCATGGAACTGTGTATGTAACTAATATCCAGATCATCATAAAAATACAACCAATTTCAATAATTTTCTAAGTGATAGAAGTACTTACTCATGCCAAAAGCTAGATCCATTCTATCCTTGACAATGCTTCATATCAACTTCATTGTTCACCTCTGAATCCTCAACGAATTATACTTTTGGATGCCTCTTCTTTAGTTCACTATGCTTTGTAATTCCTCAGTTAAAAGTCTGGTTCATCAAAACAGTGATAAGGTGTACTTACACAAGTCTGTTCCACCGTTTCCTGAGATTGATCTTCATTTACTGAGGTTGAACTTTCTGCATGCATCTTCAACTATCTTTGGATTCCTTCGGATGCTTGATCTAGGATGGCTTACACAAGTCTGTTCAACTGTTTCCTGAGATTGATCTTCATTTACTAAGGTTGAACTTTATGCATGCATCTTCAACTGTCTTTGGATCTCCTTAAGTATTTTTGGATGTCTTCCAATGCTTGATCTAGGATGACTTCAATGTACTTGTGGGTGCTTCATCAAACAATGAGATCAAAACTTGACTAATGAATACTTCATTGTGACTACATATGCATGTTGTAGGGCGATCGAGATCAGAGGAGGACTTGAAACTTTTTCTACTATTGCTTACTGTTCAAAATCAGAGCTAGACTTTTCCTCTGGCCATCGAAAATCAGAGCATTATCAACCACTTTAAACACCTGCGATTTTAGCTTCTATTCTATAGTGCACCCGAATTTCAGAGCTTAGTATCTTGTATACTCTAACTGTCTCCCTTTTTTACTGTCATTCATTGCCTCAGTAATTGATCTACTTCAACCGAATTCAGAGCTAGATAAAGCATGAAAATCTCATCCAAAATTGATGATTGAAAGGAGGAGATCAACCTTCTATTTATAACATTTTAATGCCGCCTTTTTAGGGTCGCCTTATCATTTATAATAATATTTTTTTTATCAAAATGACCTCTTAATGGGGCCAACCTGTCATCATTTTATTAAATTAAAAGTTACCGTTGATCAGGAGCTGACTTATCACTCATGAGTGTTCAAGACACCTTTTAGCAGCCATGTTGGGGTTTCAAGCTTGTCACACATGCTCAAACTTTCTACCACATTAATATTGCTTCAAGAAGAGATTTGTGCCCATCCACGTCAAGAGTTGGGATTGTAAGGACCTGACCGAAGGCTTACTCAACATTCTTAGTGCCATGTCAATGGCCCTTTGAGAGAGCTTCATAAGCAAGATTATACCCTTTTAAAAGTTTTAGGTCCTTTGAACAAACAGCTGATAGGGTTCCATGGACTTCTTCATAATTATCTTCATCAATTTTCACAACAAGGGCTTCAACATGAAAGTGCCAAAGATCCATGCAAGGGCTACATACCCTATGACTTCTTCAAGCATCCTTCATTAATGCAAGTGCTTCACCATATCAACAACTTCATCAAAGGCTAAATGAAACAAGCAAGGGTTACATCATCAAATGCAAGCAATGGGATTCTTCACATACACATGGGCTTATGACCATCAAAGACTTCATGCGAGGGCTTCTTGATTATTAATTAACTTGTCTAAGAAGCTTGAGAGGGGTTACAATACCCACTCCACATCATCCACAAGGACTTCAACATCATCAAGCAAGACGAACTTCAAACGCCACCAAGAACATCATCAAGTATGTAGTGGCTCCAAGATCCAAGCTTGTGGGTATAAGGACCATATCATCAAATGCAAGATGCAATATAATCAAGAAATCAACCATATCATCAACCAACTATATGAACCATGAGTGCAAGGGCATAAGGGAATTTTTACCATGTCAACTAAGTGCAAGACTCCACAAAGTGCTCCAAAGCTCAAACTGCTTGTGTATGGGTTCTAAAGCCCAATTTACCACATGTGATGGTACCAACATCATGCAACCATCTATTTGACCACTATGTGTGGGGAGAAGGTTCCCAGTTGTGCAAGATACCCCAAAAGAGATATGAGGATCATATGCTATTGTCCATGAACTCCTCCATACCTGTCCATCTAGCATGTCTACTGCAAGAGCCTTGGTGGCATCAATGACAACTCAGAGGCCACTGCAAGTCCCTTGTTGGCATCAATGACAACTCAATCAATAGGATGACACAACCAAGTGTGGCTCTAAAACAAAGCGCTAACAAAGGAGCTGTCAACACAAGAGTAAGCCAACATAAAGGCTAATCACAAGTCAACAAGAAGGCTAACAACAAGGAGGGGAAACAACCCTTCTAACTCTCTCTCTCAATGTATGTGGTCTGCAAGTGTCCCATGCAATAACTGGAACTTTATCATCACCATAAAAGGAAGGTTCAAACTAGATGATGTGATCCTCTGATCCTCTTGACCGCTCCTAAGGATAAATGCTAGTGACTCCATCAAGGAGTGGCCATTCCCTTGAGGAAACAAACTAGCTCAACCATTTCAAAGACCTAGGAGAGGAGGGCATCACACATCATCATCTTGGTTAACTGATCAAGATCCAATTGGTTAACTGGCTAGGTACCCCAGATACAAGCTAGGGGTTCCCTAGATAATTGTTAGGGGCTTATCTGACTTGGTCCTAGACCAAGTTCCCTAGATAACTACTAGGGGCATGTACTGCTTGGTTCCAAACGAAGAATCTCTTTGGTGTATCTAACCAGGAGGCTCTAGTGATTAGCTAGGGGATTTTGCCATGGCTTGTACTACTTGGTCCCAGAACAAGATCCCTAGATAATTGCTAGGGGCCCTAGATACTTGCTAGGGACTTAAATTTCCTGGTTAACTAACCAGGAACCCTAGTTAACTGACTAGGGCGCCATTCTCCTAGAGAATGGCTCTCACAACTCCATTATCTTTAACATTCATAACCTCTGGGTATTTGCATTTCCAAAAGTGTACATGCCCCCCTACAAGAGTTGCCCCCCTTCACACTACAGATATGAAGTATACAACCTCAACAATGGAAAATAGCAATGAATCCAATGTGCCCTCCTTTGACTAGTGCGTCCTCCTCAGAGAAGCTTTAAATCCTTGTCAAACCTCTGTTTCACAAGATAAATATGTTGTAATATCCTTGATGCAAATGTAGTTAATATGGCACTTGTAAATTACACAGATCTATAACTTTTCTTCAACAATCTTGTATTCAGTAAAGTATTTCATCAATTGCTTTGCACATGAAATAAGATAGACATCCTTGGCATTTTTATTTTGAATGAGACCTAGATTACAAGATCTAATGGCTGTTATGGCAACTGAAAACACACATTAAGCAAATCAAACATCAGGAATATGCCACAGCTCTTCTACTACTAATTGGTCACTCTCCCAAAATGATGCTAAACCAATAGATGAAGCTCAAGTGAAGACCTTGGATGGATCCTCCTCCTTGTCTAGCTAGGGTGGATATCTCACCACCGAAACTAAACCCAAAATGGAAGGGTTTTTCCAAACTCTAATGAAAACTATGGATTAAACCCCAAATGGTTAGAAGAAATTAATGTCAAATCAACATGTCCCTCAATGAGGCATTGCCCCTCTTTTAAACTTTCTCCGGTCTCCAATACCATGGTCAATACCATGGAACACTCAATACCATCCACCATTCTATTTGTCACTTTTCTAGAAGATAAAAAATACCGTGGTCAATACCATGGAACACCCAATACCATCAATCATGCTACTAGTCACTTTTCTAGGGATAAACGACTTTTCTAGGTTAAGTGACATCAATATTGACTCCCTTTCTTCACCGACTATAGCCTCGGAAGCTATCCGAACTGCAAAATAGGTAACCCTAAACTTGGGGACATTACATATGCCCTTCTAACAGTCACCATGCCCAGCATCTAGTGCGCCCTCTTCATTCTGTTGATAGCAGCAATGGTAACCCAGAGATGAAGCAGATTCGACCATAGTTCCTTTCTAGACAAACACGCCCTTCTCCAAATAGTGATTGCGCCCCCCTCACAAGTAACTAAACCTTGGAAATCCTTCTCAATCCAACAGAATGATGTGTTTTTTCTTGTCAGCAATGAAACTCGGTGAACGATTTGAGCGATCCCTCCAACTAATTGAGTACGCTGGATAGTCTCACCACCGAAGTCAATTTCTCTCTCTTAGGGTTTTCTTCCTAAGAGCCACAAGCTACAAGAGCTCTCCAAATCTTTTCGAAAGTGAAAATAACATGAATGACTGAGAATGAGGTCTATTACGCCTCAGAGTATCTGCAACATTCATAGACGGGTCTACCAAAGAGGGGTTTAATTTTTTGATGTAAAGGCCAAATCGAAGCTTTTGTGTTGGTTTTGGGGGCTAAATACCCCGGATCAGGCCATGGCAGGTCCCCTTGGTTTTGTTTCCATGAGCGTTGGCTTAATGGCATTGCTGATTGCCCCTTCGATGGGAGATTCCTCCTTGTCATGCAAGGCTTTATGCCCATGTGTTGGTGCTTGGGGCTTCTAGAGGTAAACCCATTGGGACACATGGCTTGGAGGTGATTGCGTTTTGTGAAGGGTTGTCACACCTTAATTAACACACCTCGTTTCTCTCTTGGACCTATTTGTTAGCACAAACCCCTTCTCTTGGTCTCAAGACCCATGATGCCATCCTTGAAGATGAGAGCCTACATTCCTAAAAAGGAGGATGTTCAGGGACAAGCATTGTTGGGGTTAGTTGGGGCATGACGTCCTCTTTTTGGTTCACTTTGGCACTTAGTGAGGCCTTGTTGTATATTTGCTTCTTTTTTATGTCATTTAGGGTTTAGTCCCCAAATAGTGGGGGTACAAACCGTTAAAATATTCTAATTTATCATTGACTTGTAGGGTCAATATTGTAAAGTTGGAGGATTGGTTCATATAAATAGATCAACCTCACCTCATTGTGAAATCATTGACAAGGGTTCAAAAATGAAATCTTTTCTTTCTTTCTTTTGGTCTATTGTGACTTTTAGCTCATGCGCACCTCTTGGAGATGATATTTTCTTGCTTGAAGGTTGATTGAAGTGATATCTAGCGTTTTTATTGCACATGCTATAGGTTGATGCTAGAATGGTTGTACTAACTCAAGCACAAAGGTGACCTAGGACGAAATTCTGCTCATCTCTTTTAAAAATCAGTAAGTTATACTTTGACCTAGTTTAATGATGCTTTTTGGTGCATTATTTTTGTGTGTTAGGGTTTCTTGCTGATATTTTGTTAACCTACCATTATATTGGACCTTGGATTCCTTCTTTTGCCTTGAATAGGATCTCCCATCTAACTCATGAAGTTGTTGGTTGATGGCCTAGTTGCAAGCATTAAAAGCCATTTCTAAGGAGGGATGTTGGCTATGATCTAGCTAGACTTTAGGGCTTGAGATAGAATCAAACTCCTTGCCTTGAAAACCTCTTTAAAATAAAAATTTTGAAATCTTTTATTTAAGTTCTGTTACATTTTATTTCATACCAAAAAGTCCCCAAAACAATATCTAACTGGACAAAACCCTAAATATCTAAATAATTCCAAAAAACCAAAAACATTTGTTGATTGATAATTCTGGTCCATCCCCTAATTTTTCCTTGGCTGATTTCTTCTTAAATTCCCTAGGGCGTTATAGTTGTTGCAAAATTGTAACTTTGAAGAATATTCTATTGTATTTTATTCGGAGATGTTTTATTCCTTCGTCGGGATGTTCAGGATTGGGTAGAGGTTGTAGGAGCCCTGCCGAATGGTTCAGTTCAGTTTTGTTGTGTTGGCAGGTTACACACTCCCTTACATGCCTTCGGACGTCATCCTTGAGGCCCTTCCAAGAGAACCCATCCCTGATTTGGCGGTATGTTTTAAAATACCCCTGATGCCTTGCGGTTGAAGTGTCTTGTGTGGCTCTCAATATCTTCTCTTTGAGCTTGGATGCCGGTACCAAGTATATCCTGTCTTTGTAGAAAATGACATCATCCACTACCTTATACCTGTCATCCTGAACTAGGCCATCCAATACCTCCCAAGCCAACTTGTTTTTGGAATATTCCACGAGGAGGTGGGACTTCCATTCTGCTGAAATTTCCATCAATGAGCAAGTCGTCAGTCTCCTAGAAAGGGCGTCAGCAACAACATTCTTCTTCCCCTTTACATACTCGATGTCGAAATCGTAATCTGTATCCTGCTGACCCATTTTTGTTTCCTTTCATTCAAGTCTTTCTATTCCAGGAAGTACTTCAAACTATTATGATCAGTCCTCACCACAAATCTACTGCCCACTAAGTATTGTCTAAACTTGGCCAATGCATGCATGATAGCCAACATCTCCTTGTCGTATATAGAATAGAGCCTTTTTGGCTCCTTGAGCTTCCTGCTCTCAAAGGCGATTGGGTGTCTGTTCTGCATCAAATCTGCTCCAACACCGATGCCGGAGGCATCACATGCCAGCACGAAGGGCTGGATGAAGTCTAGTAGTGCCAACACTGGGCAAGTCATCATCTCCTTGAGCCTGTCAAATTCCCTCTAAGAATCCTCTGTCCATCTAAAAGCCCCCTTTTTTGTTAGATTTGTGAGTGGCGTTGCTAGTTGTGAAAACCCCTTGACGAAACGCCTGTAGTACTGGCACAGCCCAAAGATTCCTCGTAGCTCAGTAAGGGACTTCGGTGGGGGCCAATCTAGAATAGCCTGGATCTTTTCTTGATGGACTTGTACCCCCTGTGCACTGATCACGTGTCCCAAGTATAATATCTCCGTAAGCCCAAACTCGCATTTGGAGGCATTGGCATACAAGGAATGCTCCTCCATAATGCCCAAGATCTCATCTAAGTGTCTCATATGTTCCTCCCAAGTCCTGATGTATATCAAGAGATCATCAAAGAATACAAGCAAGAATTTTCTCAATTGCTTCTTAAAAATATGATTCATGCACGATTGAAAAGTAGCTGGTGCATTGGTTAGCCCAAATGGCATAACCAGGAACTCATAGTGTCCACAATGGCATTTGAAAGCTATTTTATGCACATCCTGTTCTCGGACCCTGACCTGATGGTAGCCTAACCGAAGATATATTTTTGAAAAGTATACTGCCCCATGCAACTCATCCAACAATTCATCGATCCTGGGTATAGGGTACCTATTCTTAATGGTCTTCTTGTTTAAGGCCCTATAATTGATACACATCTACATAGTCCCATCTTTCTTTTTAACTAGCGCAACTGAAGATGCAAATGGACTAGAAATCGGTTTGATATGTCCCATAGCCAACAACTCCTTGATCGCCTTTTCGATTTCATCTTTGAAGGCCTTTGGATGCCTGTAAGGGGTGGTGATCACAGGTTTGGCCCCTTCTTCTAATTCTATGGTATGCTCAAAGCCTCTATCGGGTGGTCATCCCAGGGGAATCTCTCCAAACACCTTGCCATGCTTTCCCAATAGGTGTTGTATGTCTACGTGATACTGTTGGCCTTCATGCGATGATTTCTGGGTGGTGATCAAACACTCCACTGCATATGCCACATGGTCTCGCCTAAATAGGGCCTCCATCCTGTGAGATGATATAATCCTCGGAGCTTCATTAGACATTCCCCGCAGAACTACCCTTGTTCCCTCAGGGGTGTTGAATCCCATCTCTATGGTACGGTAATCTGTGGTAATGGGTCCTAGAGTGCTGAGCCATTGTACTCCCTAAACCACATTGATATCAACTAGGTCCATTATGTAGAAGTCATCTATCATGCTATAGTTCCCCATCGCTAAAGTCAGCTGGGGGGCCTTCCGCACACATGGCATGATCTATCCACCTACTATCTCCACGCCGAACCCTGCAAACTCTCAGGACTGGATACCCCGCCTGGCTACTAAGGTCGAGTCGATGAAGTTGTGGGTAGCCCCACCATCAATCAGGATCGTGACTCTCTGCCATCCAATGACTCCTCTGACACAGAAGGTATTGAACCTGGGAGTGGCTGATAAAGTAGCAATATTTCCCCTTTGAATCTGTACGGGAAGCTCCTCTACCTGTGACTACTGCATCTGTGGTTGTTGTACATGTACCTGTGGTTGCTGTATCTGTGGCTGTTGTACCTGTTGTACCTATACCTGTGGTTGGCCCTCATCATGCTCCTGCACCATCTCATCTTCTTCATCGCTATTCGACACCACCTCTATGTAATGGACCTTTCCCTTTCCCATACATTGATGTCCCAGCTGCCATGGTTCTTTGCAACTGAAACACAGTTTCTTTCTTCGCAACTCGTTTCGGGTTTCTTCATCCAATCTATTGTTCCCGGATCCTCCCTTCTGAAAAGGTTTCTTGTCTTTCCCCTTCTGTGGAATGAAAGGTTTTGGCGGGTACCTATTCTTGGGTGCAGCATCCTCCATATCCCGGGTGCGTATGATAGCATCCTATAGAGTAACGGGCTTGAAAGCCTTGCCCCATCCACGTAATGGCTCATATAGTCCCTTTGTAAAAAGCATGATAAGTCTAGCCTCTGAAATATCAGTCACTGTAACTGCCAACCTCTGGAACTCTGTAATATATACAGTCTAGAGTCCCTGTTTGTTTTAGCTGAGCGAGTTCTTTGAAGTGTATTTATGGATCCTTCTTGTCGAATTGGCTGATCAATATCTGAGTGAATTCCAGATAGGAAGTGATGCTGGCATGTCCTAAGGTGTTCAACCCATGGTACCACCACTCATGTGCTTCACCCTCCAGATGTAGAGTGGCGTCCTTGATGGCTTCTATTTCCCTCATGGGGTTCAGTTGGAAATAAGCATCGATCTTTTGGACCCATGCTCTCATCGTGCATTTGTTAGAACCATCAAACGAAGGAATATTCAGTTTCCCCATCTTCCACTGTAAGTCAAAGTTTTGTTGCATTTGACCAAAGTCTCTAGGTTTGTTTCGATATTTAATGTTCCATAACTCCTGGAAAGACATGTTGGTGTGAAATTCCGTACCTAGAACCTTGTACTCTGCTAAGTAATCAGTGAAGCTATCTCCTGGTATCGGTTGCCCCGGTTGTACTACTGGCTGATCCGTCAAGCACTGTGGCAGTGTTGGTCTAGTAGTAGTTTTGCTTTTGACCCCTGTGTTGGGTGGCGGGGGAATATTTGTGTTGCTTCCTTCCGCACGATTCCCATTCCGACCATTGGAACATTCCGCATCATTGTTGTTCCTCCCGTGTGAATTTAGTAGCAGCTGCGTCATAAGATCGACTAGCTGTTGTTGTCCTCTAGCCAGATCGTTCAAAATGTCACCCCTGCTGCCTCCAAACAATCCATGCTTGCTACCCCCAAGAGGATCATTTCTATCCCCCATCTCTTCACTCACAAACTCTGGTTGCTCCTCTTCTTCTTCTTCCAAAAATTCTTCTTCCTCTGATTCAACTAATCCCTTCCCTGTATTCTGATATGAAAATGCATCTGGGTTCACCTGGCATTCTTCTCCTATATGTGGGGTGTCTTGGACTTTTCGGATTCATATAATTCTCATCAAATCACAGGCTGGCAGGAAGAGTGGCTCTGATACCACTGTGGTGTCCCTAGTCCCAATGGACACCAATTTTTTTTTCCCTGCCTGTTAGTGCGGTTGAGAGTTCCTTCGGATGATTATGGGATACACTGCTGTGGGTGACATTATAAATTTTCTTTTATTTCCAACTGATAGCTATGATTAGCGTACTGCTGTAGGTTACTCTCCCAAGTTTGGTTCAGAAGTTTTGACAAACAGTTGTAGTGTATATTATAAAATGTAGCACTTAATGGTTCAATCCTTATGATGATTGTTCTTGGGTGGTTTTAAAGGAAGTTCTTATAACATATGCAACTCTTACCATCCACAATATTTAAGTTTACAAAAATAGATGCTACAGTAATAATATAAATCATAAATCAGACTTTTGATGCCAAATTTTCAGATCTGGTTTTTACTCAAAAATAAGGTGAATACATGCCTGGAAAATTCGATGAACTAACAACAATGGGAAAAGATGTCCTCCACGACTTCAACTTGTTTATTGGAGTTGCATAGACCGGGCATACTTTATTGAATAAAGATAAACTGCTGTAGATGCCTTTCAGTAGATAATATTGAATAGATTTGGTAGATATCAGACGTCACACGTGCAAAGGCAGAAACAGAATGAAGATTTAATTCCCATAGAGGCCCATAACATAAGTGATGACTCAGCCATATATATTTATTAACTTTAAATCTCAGCCATATATATTTCTTTACTTTAAATCTCAGCCATATATATTTCCTAGGAAACAGAGATTACATGCCTGTTTGATGCCTGTAACTTGCATATAAAAAGGAAGCCTTCAAAGAAATCAAACTTGTTGATGTCTGTAGCAGAAGTATAGAGAGTCTTCACCCCCAAAGTCCTGTAGCAACTCGAAGATGACTCCCAAAACAATACAACTCGAAGGCAGTAGAAAAGGCAGCACAATCCTGTAGCACACTATGCTATAACTTGACTCTTCCTGTTGACAACTCCTTGTGAAATGGGTGGTAAGAGTTGTGCACACAAATCTTCAGTAGAAACGGATTCTCCTTTCAAATGCACCCTCACAAAGACTACCAACAAACAAATGAAGGTACAGACAACAAATAAAGTCACTCTGTAAGCCACACGCCCCTTTTAGACTGTTTGGTGCGCCCCCATCACAACTGCTTTCACTGACAGAAGAAAAAATGATATGGATAAAGGGCAGGCTCAACTTCCTTCTTAATATGCTCATTGAAGCTCAATATTCCAAGAGAAAATGGTTGTCGCTTTAAACTACTGCGCCCTTTTTCATTTAGTACCAAAACTCTGTCTAAAACACAGATCTGCCAGTAAAATGCTCCAACCAGGTCACGACCTTGAAGAACAAATGAAAGATCTGCCTGATCTCTCCCACTACTGACTAGAGTGGATAGTCTCACCACTGAAATCAGTCTCTTCCTCCTAGATTTTCATCCCAAGAGAAACACTAGCTATATAGCTCTTGGTTTCAAAATGCAATCGACAAGAATGAGAGAATGAGCTCTCATTTTCCTTTTTATAATTTCACTCTCACCTCTTTTAGTGACTTTTTGACTTCCCTTGGCTTTACTCATTTAAAATTTAATAAAATGACTTTATGGAGAAAAATCCTTCATCCCACCTTTTTAATTTTTAAATTGAGCACTTAATGTCTTAACTTTAATTGTTCCGCTCAATTTATTATAAAGTGACTTTAGCCTAGCTGACATTAATAATTAATTAATTCCCTATTTGACGACCATAGCCTACGGGAACTGGATAGGCTAATGAGTCACTCGTGGTGACTACTCGGAAGGGGACATTACACAAATGGTGTACACATCAGTAATTTTCGGATCTCAAACAAGTTGATCTTTCCACAACAAATATGTCTATTAATATGCAATAATTTTTCATTATCTCAAATGGTAAAATCAAACACATATCAGAACATTAAGTTATGAATTACAATGCATGTAACAACAATCATAGTAAATATATCAGATCTGAGTATTATCAGTTTCTGCCCTATATGTTGAAGATAGAGGATAGCTCCCTTTTGAACATGAAACTGATATAATGACCCAACCAAACTGAGTTGATATTTTTCTTGGATGACTGTTGATGTTCTTTGGTTGTGGAGTTTCCTCAAACACTTTGTAACACTATTTCATACCACTGTCTAACACCTACCAACTGCTGCTCTGAGATTTAGTGGTCTGCTGTTATATTTTGGGCTAGGAATTTCCTCAAACAGTTTGATGATAAAGTATTCAGTACCACCAATGTCTCCCTTCTTACAATTCTTAACAGTAATTGAGCTGAACTGCAATCTTTGGGATTTGTGGGAGTGTTGTCTGTATGAGTTGATGCAATTTCTAAGTACGCAAGAGGTTGGAACCAAATATATATTTGATGGTAAACATTAAAACAAAAGGATTACCAAAATACTACCAAACCAGAGATAATGAACAACACACAAACTCAGTTCTGCTTGTAGTTATTTAAATGACTGTTTACATGCCTGTAGATAGTACACGTTTGAAGTACAGATCCTTGAGGTACTGGAACGACCCTCCTATGAGGCCCCAATTTGGTCACAAATTGCTCCTTAATGTTGAAGGTAACCGTCTGAAATAATAACTCCCTTATTGCTGTAGCTTCCATGATTTTTGCCCAGTCATAAAATTTGTATGCTACAGGAAGTGACAGTCCATAAACAGATCCGCCCAGTGGTGAGCGAATGGGCAGCTTCCTCCTCAAAATGATTTTTGGAGTGAAATATATACCCACAACCTTCTCCCTTAACGCGTCCTCATGGAATATATCATCCTCACGGAATATATCATCCTCACAAGGTAAGACCACCAACAGAAAAGATAACAGCACCCTCTTTCCTCATGGTCTGATTGACATCCTAGATGAATCGACCCTATCTCTGAACTGTAGGAGAACTAGGGTCTGAACATGACGTTAAGCATGAACTTGGCCCCTCTTCTTTGACTAAAAGACATGGCTGTTCAAAACATTGAAGATAAATTCTATTTCCCATGTAACAAGAGCGCCCTCCCCCAACAAACTAAGATCTATGGAATCCCTTTAGAGTTGTGATGAATGCTTGATATTATCTCACGGCAATGAAGATAACATGAGAAATCTGAGTGATTTCTCCTTCCAATAGCTAGGGTGGTTTTGTCTCACCACCGAAACTATTCTTCTTCTCCCAGGGTTTTCGTCCCAAGAGCTCTCCAAAATCTATTTTCGAAAATAAGAATAACATGAATGAGAGAATGAGGTCTCATGCCCTTTTTATAATTTCTCTTTTCCTTTTTGGGCCACTTTTACCATTTCCACAGTCAATTAATTAAATAAAGTGACTTTATAAATTCATAGTCACTTTATTAATTTATTATTTATTAAGTCTTTTTACTCCCCGAAAAGCCACATCTAACTGTGTGTCACTTATCTAGTGTGACTGTGTGTCTCTTGTCAGCGAGACTGTGTCCCTTTTGCTCAGGGTGATTGTGAGTCTTTGCTAAGTTTGATTGTGTGCTAGCATGACTGTATCTTCTCTGCTAGTGGACTATACTGAGCTTGACTGTGTACTTCTGCTGGTGTGCTGCTAAAGCTTGAGTAATTGATTGAAGTTTCTCTTCCTATTGACTAAGAGGTCTGTATCCTTTTGCTTTAACCCTCTCTCTCTCAAGGTACACCATTTGTTCACTCAGTTGACTTGTCCCTTCGGTGACAAGATCAAAACCTAAAAGTATCAGAGTATAAGGCTGATTCAAAATAATTGTTACGATTCTTTACTGCTGATATTTCCTGTACATTATTTTATGATTTTGTTATTGTACATGGCATTTGGTGAATCATCTCGAGGACCAACTTTAACGCAGTGACCAATGGAGTGTTAAAGTTGAAATAGATGAAAATTATGTTTGATTTTATTGTAGTTTAAATTTATTAGACCAGTAAGTACTATTCTTCATCTAGTTTTGTAATTCTGTTTATGCATTAAAGTATATTTTTTTATGTTAAACCTAACCTAACCCTAAAACTTTAATAGATACAAGCTAGGGGGTCACTAAATAACTGCTAGGGGATTCTCTGACTTGGTCCTAGACTAAGTTCTCTAGATAACTGCTAGGGGCATGTACTGCTTGGTTCCAAACCAAGAATCTCTATGGTGTAATTGATCAAGGAGGCCCTAGTGATCATCTAGGGGCTTTTGCCATGGCTTGTACTGCTTGGTCCTAGACCAAGATCCCTAGATACCTGCTAAGGACTTAAACTGCTTGGTTAACTAACCAGGAACCCTAGTTAATTGAATAGGGTGCCATCCTCTCAGAGAAAGAATGGCTCTCGCAACTGCATTATCTTTAACACTCTTTCTCCGCAAGAGAAGCATTCTCAATGACACCATGCTTGTCTCGAAAGTACGCAAACTCTGTTGTGGACAAAGGCTTAGTCAACACATCGACAGTTTGTTCATCTGAGACAACATACTGAAGTCTGATGACATTTCTCTACACCATGTCCCTGACATAGTGATATTTCCTCTCGAGGTGTTTCAACTTGTTATAGTGTTGAATTTTAGCATTAATACTTAAAAATTTGCAGATTAACTTTAAACAAATGACAAGTGCAGTAAGATAACATTCATCACATCAACACAATGGACACAAGAGTTTTTCACTGGGGAAACCTTTAAAGGACAAAACCCCTAAAAAGCATTAGTAACTCATCTCGTAAATGAGATGACTAAAATTCTTCAAAAAGTTCCACAAACCCCCAATAGGGTTACCCACAAAACCAGCAGATCAATTTTCCAAATTACATCAAAATTGCCCAATTAGGGCTTTTCCAAAAAATCAGACTTTTCTCTCTCCTGCCCAATAATTACAGGCTGCCCGAAGAGTTTGTCAGTTGCCCAGATCTGTCTGATTTGCCCTGACAATCTTCCCGCCCGTACACCTCTGTCTTCCCCTGTCTGTACGGCTGCCTGAACTTGCCCGATCTCTGTTTGCTGCCCGTCTTTTTCCCTGTGCGGCCGTACCCTGCCCGTCTGCCCTGTCTCTGCTGCCCGACAGCTTATTCGGCTGCCCTGTTTGGCAGCGATGCTGCTACGCGAAGGGCTAGCAGCTAGCAGTGCCCTTATGGGCTGGCCCGTGGGCTTCCCTAAGGGCCCGTGCAACCTCGAGCTGCTACAACACCCTCATGAGTATGCCTACAGGTTTCCCGTAGGGACTGTTAGGCCACGATAGCCCTTATGGGTTTTCCCTAGGGCTGCCCGAGGGTTGGCCGTGAGCCAAACCCTCATTGGTGCCTGTAGCAGGCTGCCCATGGGTGCCGAGAGGTTAGTGCCCTTCTGTGGCCTGCCCAAAGAAAGAAAAGAGGGTTGCATAAGTAGATCTGCTCGGATCTGAAGATGGCTGCCCAGATTTGATGGTGGCTACCCGGATTTGATGGTGGCTGAGGATGAGGGTTTGAGGAAACCCTTAAGACAAAAAAACTAAGAAACCCTAGCTTAGGGTTTGTCGTCAATGGAGGATGATGATGCCCTAGCTAGACTCATCCATGTTAGGGCACAATCATGAACTTCTCTTTTTCAACCTATGAGATCTTTAGAATAACAACTATACCTGTGAGAGCAAGGGTATGTGTAATAATGAATTGGCTTGATCTTCTTTTATATCCTTGAGTCACCTGTAAGTGGACCAAAATTAGAAAGAACAAAATAATATTATTTTATTCTTTTCTAGTTTGCACTTTTACCTTTAGCCTTCAAAAAGGTCCTTTATGTATTTTTTACTTGTACCAAAAAGTCCTTATGTATTTTTGACTTTTGCTTGTGGTCCTTTTTCCTGTGTTCCAAAAATCCTTATCTATTTTTGACATTTGCTTTTAGCCTTTTTCCAAGTGCCCTTATGGTCATTACTTGTGGTCTTTTAATTCCATTCAAAGTACATCATCATAAACCAAGAGAGTTACTATTGCTTTTATCTCACACTCTGTGTGACACCAATATCAGGTACTAGGGTATCTTAATCAAGGGTAGCTAAGCCTTGGAGAAGACCACAAGCCCATTGATCAAGGGTCAGAGTATCACACATGCCTAGACCAAGTCTAGGGATTATAGTGCCTTGCTGGTAACAGACCAGGTGCCTCAGCCATAGGCTGCATAATTTGACCCTAGGTCAAATACTTGGTAACAAACCAAGCGCCTCCATTCTCCAAGAGAATGGCTACTCAGAACTAATCTGAATCTACCAGTACTAGACTAGTCCACATCGTGGTCCCAAACCAGATGTCTACATTCAACAGAATGGTCACTCAACACTAGGTTGAGTCTACCCAGGGCAGAGTTGGGTCCATATCATGGTCAAGGACTAGATATCTACCATTCAACAGAATGGTCACTCAACACTTGGTTGAGTTCACACCGTGGTCCCAGACCAGGTGTCCCCATTCTCCTAAAAGAATGGCTCTCGATGCTGCTCAGAAAAATTAACACTCCCTTTAAGAGGCTTGGTCAAGATATCTACAATCTATTCATCCGTACGAATGTACTGCAACTTCAGAGCACCTCTCTGCACTAGGTCTCTAATGAAATGATACCTCATTTCAATGTGTTTCGATCTATCATGAAACACTGGGTTCTCTGAAAGCTTTATGCAACTCTGATTATCGCAATGGATGATTGTTGAGTCAAGATTTCCCTCGAACAGATCAGATATCAGTTTTCTGAGCCAAACTGCTTCCTTGCAGGCATCACTTGCAATAATATACTCTGCCTCAGCTGTACTCTAAGCTATGGAACCCTGCTTCCTGCTGGACCAAGAGATCATTGCTGATCCCATACTGAAGCAATGACTAGAGGTACTTTTTCGGTCAACTGCACTACCAGACCAATCTAAATCTGAATATCCAAATAACAATACTCCACTGCTGGAAGTATACCTGAGCCCATAAGTGATAGTACCTCGCACATATCTGAGTACATGTTTGGCGGCTACCAAGTGTATTTGCTTCGGATCAGACATGAACTGACTCAGTGCATTCACTGTGTAACAAATGTCTGGTCTCGTATGCACGAGATACATCAGGGATCCAATAAGCTGTATGTACAAAGTAGAGTCCACACTCTGTGAATTGGTGGCTGAGTCCCGCAACTTTGTCAAGTTGGTAGTCATGGGTACGCTCATGGACTTGCAGTCCTGCATCCCAAATATCTGCAAGATATCCACTGCATACTTTCCTTCTGTCAGGAGGATTTCGCCTGGATTTTGACAGACCTCTAAGCAAAGGAAGTAACTTTCCTTGTGTCAGGAGGATTTCGCCTGGATTTGGACAGACCTCTAAGCCAAGGAAGTAATGCATCAATCCGAGATCTTTCATCTCGAATTTAGAGGTAAGCTCCATCTTACATTGATCTATCAACCGTTCATCACCTGTAAGAAGCAAGTCATCTACATATAGATACCAGACTCTCGGAGCCTGTTTTAGTCCATACAAGGCTTTCTTCAGTTTACATACATGGGTATTCTTCCCATGAGTCACAAAGCCTTCAGGTTGTTCAATATAAACTTATTCCTCAATCTTACCATTGAGAAAGGTTGTCTTTACATCCATCTGATGTAACTTCCATCTGAATACTGCAACAAATGAAATGAAACAGGAGCATATTTCTCATCATAGTCAATGCCTTCTTTCTGAGTGAAGCCACGAGTTACGAATCTGGCTTTATATTTCTCCACACTACCATCTGCAGCATGCTTGATCTTATAAATCCATCTGGAAGTCACAACTGACTTTCCTGTTGGTCTAGGAACAACTTCCCAAACATCATTCTTCATGATTGACTTGTACTCTTCAATCATGGCATCAACCCATATGTGTTTACTTGCTGCTTCTTTGTATGATGAAGGTTCTGCACTGAATGAACTAACTCATAAGACTGGAGTACTTCTATGGTCTTATGCTTTCTCAGAAAGTCTTGGGAGGAGCTTTACGCTTCTCTCCTTCTTGCACAGTCTCTCGGTACCAAGCAGGTCTCCTTTTGGAAGGAGGAACTTCAAGTAGTTCTTTTGGTGGACTTTCAGTGTTCTCAGGTGCATCTGGAATTTGATCCTCAAATTCCTCTTCCTCCCTTTGAATTTTTGAATCTGGAAACTCAACTAGAGAAACTGCATCTTTCGTTGAAAGCTCTAGTGTTTTACGAAAAATAGCTTCCTCATGGAAGATCACATCTCTATTGACCTCAATGTGCCTTTGTCCTAGTATATATACTTGATAAGCCTTCGAGCAATCACTGTACCCAACAAATATAACTTTCTTATCGGAGCGCTCTAGCTTGGCCCTCTTTTCTTTTTACACATGGACGTACACAGGAGTGCCCAAAATCCTCACATGGTCAACTGCAGGTTTCTTCTTGGTGAAGACTTCTTCTGGAGTCTTCTCCCCCAAGATAGCATGAGGGCTTATGTTCTGAATATACACAACGGTAGTTGTAGCTTCAACCCACAAAGATAGAGGAAGATCTAGATGAGTGATCATAGCTTTAGCAACTTCACTGATCGTTCTGTTCTTCCTTTCTCCAACCCCATTCTGTTGAGGATTGTAAGGTACTGTCAGCTCTTTCACGATTCCTGCTTCTCGATAGAAATCATCAAACTCGTTAGATTCATACTCACCTTCGTTATCTGATCTCAAGATACAGATGTGTCTGCTTGTCTGATTTTCAATCAGTGTCTTGAACTCTTTGACCTGTCAAAGGTTTCACTCTTGGCCTCAAGGAAGTAAATCCATGACTTTCGAGAGTGGTCATCAATAAACAAGACATAATATAAACACCCACTCAAGGAGGGTGAAGACATAGGCCCACAAATGTCGGAATGAATCAAATTCAAAATGCCTTTAGATCTATTCTTGCTTTTGGGAAAGGATTTCTTAGTGTTATTACCTAGAGCACATCCTTTGTAGATTCCTTCATGTTTTGGAGATACTTCTGGCATACCTGTAACCATCTTCTGCAATCCTGGGAGAGCTTTGTAGTGAAGGTGTCCAAACCTTCTATGGCAAAGTTCACATGGATCAATTGTGTGATGTACCAAAGCATGGGTGGAATCTTCAGAAACCTTGTAAAAGCCTTCCTCTCGAGCCCCAATCGTACTGTTGAGCTTATATCTTCATTCTTTTCCCATAGAAGGAATTTCTTGTCCATGATGAGGAATTTGTAGCCCTTTTCTTCTAAGCCAGCAACAGATAGAAGATTCTTCGTTAAACCAGGAACATATAAGATATCATCAATATGAAGAACCGTACCTGAGACAAGTTGAAGTGAGGTTGAGCCAACTCCTTCAATCTTGTAAGTAGAGTCATCTCCAAGTTCTACCTGTGTGGTGAACTTCTTCTTCTTGTAACTAGTGAGAGCTCTACAGTCACTTGTCATGTACCTGCAGGCACCACTATCCACCAACCAAGCAGTATCAATGTTGGTGGAACTAGAGAGTGCTGAAACCAAGTACTACTCTCTTCTAGGTTCTTCTTTGTTAGCCTTGGATTTCTTCTTCTTCTTTGGTTCCGCTTCTTCCTCTTCCTTTGCTTTTGCAGCAGATGCTTGAAACCTTCACTTAGGATTCTTCTTGGCTTGCCTGCAGTCTTTAGCAAAATGTCCAAACCTCTAGCGATTATAACATTCCACTTTTGACATATCAGAGAACCTACCTTGAGGTTTCTTTCCCTTCTTTTGCTGAGAGAAAGATTTCTTAAACTTCTTTGACTTTGCTGCAAGTGCAAGGTTGTCTTCCTTGATTACTTTGCCTGAGGTCCTTCCCTCTTCTTCTATGCAATCATGCCAAAGCCTTTCAAAGGTTGGCTGATTCTCACGTCCACTGACAGATGCCATGAAGGTTTCCCAAGAGCTTGGGAGACCATCAACCACAGTTTGCACAAGGTCATCATCATTAACCGTAATACCAATAACAATGAGTTGATCTCTTACCTGTGCAATCTTTGTGAAGAAGGAACCAACACTTTCTTCTTTGTTCAGCTTCAAAGTTCGTAGCCTCTTCTTCAAGTCTCTCTTCTGACTAGGAGCCTTTTTTCATATAAGTTGGTCAAAGCATCAGAGCATTCTTTAGCAGTCTTCAAAGCTGTGATGTTGGGCATCACCGTCTCTTTGACAGAATCATAGATGATCCTTCTAGCCTTACCTTACTTCCTCTTGTAAGCAAGACTGCCAACATTATATGTTGGCTCTTCAGTGTCATTAAAAACAATGTCATCCAAGTCATTTTCTTCTAGAGTGGTTGTTAGCCTGGCCTTCCAGGAGTTGTAGTTGGATGAACCATAGAGCTTCTCTTCCAGTTTGAAAGCATTTACAGCCATCTCTGCAACTTAGTCAAATGTTAAGTCTGCAAATCTTATCCCAAGGTCTAGAAAAACAACAACAATGTCCCTTTACTGTGTTTTCACATGCTAAGCTTTGATACCATGTTGAATTTTAGCATTAGCATGAATACTTAAAAATTTGCAGATTAAGTTTAAACAAATGACAAGTTCAGTAAGATAACATTCATCACATCAACACAATGGACACAGGAGTTTTTCACTTGGGAAACCTTTAAAGGACAAAAACCCCCAAAAGCATTAGTAACTCATCTCGTAAATGAGATGACCAAAATTCTTCAAAAAGTTCCACAAACCCCCAATAGGGTTAACCACAAAACCAAAAGATCAATTTTCCAAATTACATCAAAATTGACCAATTAGGGATTTTCCAGAAAATTAGACTTTTCTCTCTCATGCCCAATAATTACAGGCTGCCTGAAAAGTCTGTCAACTGCCCAGATCTGTCTGATCTGCCCTGACAATCTGCCCATCCATACACCTCTGTCTACCCCTGTCCGTACGGCTGCCCTAACTACCCGATTTCTGTCTGCTTCTCGTCTTTTTCCCTGCCCGACCGTACTTTGCCCGTTTGCCCTGTCTCTGCTGCCCGACAGCTTATCTGGTTGGGTAAAATAAGTGCATAGCGTTTTATCCCACTCTTCTTATGTAAAAATGAAGAGAGGAGAGGCTTATAAATATCCTCTTACACTCACTTAAAAAAAAAAATATCCAGGCCTACATGCCTTCAAATGTCAATTAGAAATTATAAAATGTCAACTTAAAATTATGACAATAATATAAAAATGGCCTAAAGTAGGCTTATAGTAGGCTACCTTCGATATTTCCCCCCTACGTGCCAAAAACTGATAAAATAAGTGAATCACTCTGAATGGAAGGCTGGAGTTAGCTAGAGGGAGGGCGTCATGCACCATCTAACCCCAAAAATGTTGTAAAATCCCTCAATGCCCTCCTCAAGGTTGCAAGAGGGCCTGACATGGGAGATAACGTCCTCTGAGGAGAGAGAGCGCTAGCCTACTGAAGGGCCAGGAGGGCGTCTGAGGTAGCTGTGAAGGGAGATCGACGTCTCATAGATGAACCATAGCCCACCAAAGCAAGCAAACAAGGTGTGGGGTCATGTGACCCAATGTTCAACCCTTAAGAGCTCGGGACACCAACCCCAGGGTTAAAAACCCCAACAGAGGGAAGTCAGCAGTGCCATTAAGCCATACTACTCCTAAAGGAAGGATCAAAGTGCCCAACCATGAACACCACTGTTGAATAACACCTCTTCTAGTAAAAATTGACCTCTCTCTCCTTGGGGCACATCTGAAGGTGCGCTGGGTACAAATGCAGCATAACGCCTGGGCACGACACATTATTCATCCCATCCACAAGTCAGGGAATAACACAAATCCAAATAACTACAAGACTATCATGGTGGGCCATACATTCTCCAAGCTCTACGACCATAGTCTTACATAAGTGGCTTTCTAAGGAGCTAGAGAGTTAACATCTTAGGGATAGAGTGCAAGTCGATTTTTGCCTGGACTACCAAATGATTGATCACACCTTCACACTCCGAGCCATTATTGAGGAGGGCCGACATCACTCTTCGAAAGTTTATAGTTGCTTTGTAGACTTTCGGAAGGCGTTTGACATAGTGTCGAGGGAAGCATTATTCCAGAGACTCTGTGACATTAGCATATCTGAGACTCTTCTATCATCCATCATGAGACTGTACGAGTCAATTCTAGGATGCCTTAGTATGGCACATGTCCTTTCTGACTTCATCTAGAGCACCAGTGGGGTTAAGCAAGTGTGCCCCCTCTCGTCTTTCCTCCACAAGCACATCCAAGAGGGTGATGGTTTCCTTCTACATCAAGAATTGATATCCCTTCTTCTCTTTGCAAATGACTTGGTGTTATTGGTCTCTACTCCCGAGGGCCTACAGAGACAGATTGACACCTTAGACAACTTTTGTGACCTTCAATAGTTGACGGTCAACCTAAGTAAAACCAAGGTTATGGTCTTCAGTGCATCGAAGGGATCTCTTACAGACCTACATTTTTACTTCTAGGGGGAAGAGATCGAGATCACCACATCTTACATTTACTTGGGAGTACAACTCATGGGGCCACGTCTTGGCATGCGACAAGCCTTCCAGCCTCGGCTCAACAAAGGATATGGTTCCTTAGCACTTATCAAGAAACAATGCTTCTAGAACCAGTTTTAGGACATCTCGTCCAAACTCTATCTCATGGAGGCGATTATTAGACCCATGGTTCTCTATACTTTGAAATTTGGGGATTGAGCTTGATACAGACAGACTGGGTACCGACAAAGAGTTCAAACCTGCTTCTCAAGCACATCATTCGATGCAAGCGTGGCATTCTGCAACCCATTATCCAGGCAGAGTTGGACGTCCACCCTTTCTTCCTTGATGTCATCTTTCGTTTAGTCACTTTCCTTTATAGGGTCAGATGTTTCAAAGACTCCCACCTCTGAGAGAGAGAAGTACCCCTACCTTGCACTTTGCTCCTCATAGGCTCTTGCTTTAGATTACCCCACAATTTGTGCACGTGGTTGGTTCTCAGAGGCATCTCAGCTTCTCTATTCAGTGAGCATATCTCCAAAGCACCTTCCCCCCTTCTTTTACAATTACTGTTATGTTATGTTAGATGGTTCAACACTTATCCATTTAATCTAACAAGTAGGTGCAGAAGAGACAAAAGACCAAAATTACAAGTGTCAAGCACTCCCAACAAGACATGCCATGGTTTCTATAAAATCATGAAAGATTACAGAGTTACAACAAGGTGGACACGCCCAACCGACAACACTCCCTACACTCCCTACATGGGCACAAGCAAGCCTCGCATGCAAAAACCCCACAAATTTACATCTAAGAGAAAAGCCCACAAAACCCGAAGGCAGACTTCCCCGCTAAAATAGTGTGCGCCCCTACGGCTTGTGAGCTACTGTGACACCCAGACTTTGATTTTGCCTTAGAGCTCTTCGTTGCAACTCCCTTTCTTGATGATACCTTTGGATGAGCCTTGACACACCTTTGTATGCGCTAGGCGTGTCGGGGAGGTGACCCTTGCGTGGTCACCCATCAAGGCACTTTGCCTTAGTGCACACACTAACATGCCCACCTTGGTCCCTTGCCGCACACGACTTGGATGACGCCCGTTTGCCACTTAGCTTCGTTGTCGAAACCTTAGACGTGCCCCTCAACACTCACTGGTCTTGCTAACGCTCCAATCCTTTTTGTCGATGTGCCCTTGCCGGTCCGCTTGCCACTCGATGTGCTTGTCCAAACCCCACAAATTTACATCCAAGAGAAAAGCTCACAAAACCCGAAGGCAGACTTCCCGCTAAAATAGTGTGCGCCCCTACAGCCTGCAAGCTATTGTGACACCCAGACTTCGATTTTAGCAAAGTGCCTTGATGATACCTTTGGATGAGCCTTGACACACCTTTGTATGCGCTAGGCGTGTCGGGGAGGTGACCCTTGCGTGGTCACCCATCAAGGCACTTTGCCTTAGTGCACATGCTAACGTGCCTACCTTGGTCCCTTGCCACACACGAGTTGGATGACGGCCCTTGTCGACGCCCGTTTGCCACTTAGCTTCGTTGTCGAAGCCTTAGACGTGCCCTTCAACACTCACTAGTCTTGCTAACACTCCAATCCTTTTTGTCGACGTGCCCTTGCCGGTCCACTCGCCACTCGACGTGCTGGTCCAAGCCCTCTCTAGTCGACTAATGCTTCTTGCCACTTGTTTGCTTTGCCAAGTCATGTCGAGCGCCCACTTGCCTTGGTCGTCGCCCGCTTCCTCTATGTGCCTTGTCCGAACACCCATCCACTCGATGGTCGTGCCTTGTCGAACAAGTATTGCTGATGCTCAAGCTTGCCATGCCCGACGCCCCTTTGTGTGTGGGT
>Ga0233348_1000008_pt1 | contig 19675 bp, 12 predicted proteins | sample GEONDECOMP297_FD_180701 | JGI IMG/M metagenome (GOLD analysis project Ga0233348, IMG submission 180701) | Leaf litter microbial communities from Shasta-Trinity National Forest, California, United States - GEON-DECOMP-297 | ecosystem: Environmental > Terrestrial > Plant litter > Unclassified...
CGGCAAGGAATTTATGTCGAATCAAGTTTTTCAAATCAATTTCGCCGGTAAAACTTATGTGCAGGTGTCAAGATTTATACGCTCAAAACTATGCTCAGCTGCAGTTGCGCTCACGCCGACACTACTGCCTTCATTTAGCCGGAATCGGGCGGCAGGACTCACCAGGGTTCACTTCCCGCAAATTCATCTAACACCGGCGGGGTAGCAGCAGAAACGCGAAGAGGAGAATCTGCGCCGGCTTATCAAAATGACAGAGAGTAAATCACATTCAAATGATGATCAAGATTTTGTAAATGATCATGACGAGGAGCTCATGGCGATTAGTGCAAAAGCGATCAGTAACAGCATCGGCATGGCCTTCGGTATCCCTAATCACTAGTCTACTAAAAATACCATACAATGTGTTACTTAATTAGGGATCATCAAAAAGAAACCTTACCATGTCTATTGAATTATCATAATTGAGCTACTGCAGTGTTAGCTTCCTGGTTTCGGTTGAAGTATCCCCACGTTACAATCGGTGCAGTAGCATCTTCGGCACCTATCTTGTATTTCGAAGACATAACACCTCAGGATGGTTACGCCATCGTTGTGACAAGAGATTTCAGAGTATGTTTATAGATCTCTTCTTTCTTTCAAGATTTATATATTTATACCATCATAATTTGATCCATCGATAAACTTCTGTTTGCTGTGACACAGAATGTGAGCGAGAGCTGCTACAGTGCAATAAAAGAGTCATGGGCAGAAATAAATGATTGGAGAGACTACGACACACATTCAACACTTGCAAGTGAGAATTCTACACAAAACATCAATTATCAAGTGAATGTACAATTTTATTCACGCCCAGATTGCCACTAATAACTAATGAAAGCAATTTCTATATCTCAGAGCTTTCAGCACAGCTAGTACTTTGACAAATTGGTTAATAGATACACACGATGTGTCCGCTCAGTATGATGATCCGCCAGAGTAAGAGGTCAGGATAGAAATAGAAGGATGTTTATGTTGTGTTTAATTTAGGGTTTTTAACAGTAATTTATTTGTCATGACGGAACTAATCACTTATTCAATCTGGTATGGCAGATGTGCAAGATAATCGATAGTTTTCCCAAAGGCACAGACATCCTCACCCGCATATCCGCCGGAGCAACCTTTCAATACAACTACGGGCTTGAAGCTGTTACATCCACAACCAATAATACTAATTGTCTCGATCTTCAAGAAAATCCCAATGACGGATGAAATTGGCAGGTTAAGTACAAACAATCCTGCAGCAAAATTTAGTCAAACAAGTTGAGGCTATAGCTATTGATAATACTGGTAGTGTGTGTGCAGGTGTGCACTGAAATGGTGATGCCAATGAGCTCAACACCGAATACAACAATGTTTCCCTTCGATCTATTCGACATGAAATCTTACGCAGAGGAGTGCAAGAGAAAATATGGAGTTCTACCAAGGCCCAATTGGATTACAACGGAATTTGGTGGCCATGTAAATTCTCAATCACATTGATTCACCTCGGAATTGAAGGATCCGTCCTACCATAAGATTTCAATGTTCAGTTTTGTTTAAAGCTGTTATTATTTTGTTGATACCCAGAACATAAGAAGGGTGCTGAAACGTTTTGCAAGCAACATAATCTTCTCCAACGGCTTGCGAGATCCATATAGCAGTGGAGGGTAAGACGGCTTTCTGTTTAAATCTTTCTATATTTTGATTAGTAGGAGTAATTAACAGTTGCATCTTGATCGTTGTGGAATTATGCAGTGTGTTAGAGAGTATATCCGAAAGGGTCATAGCCCTCCCAACAAACGAAGGTAGGTAAATCTTCAGAGAAATTTGAGTACTATATTGGATAAATAATGAACTATATTGAATCGGATTAGACTCTGGTGCTCAAACTTTTGCTGATTTATGTACTGTACGAGTCCATTGCCAAGATCTGCATTCGTCATCTAAAGAAGATCCAGATTGGCTGAGAGAACAGCGGTCGAAAGAGGTAGAGATCATCACAAAATGGATCAAGAAGTCAATGGATTATGGTTAAAGAATGTAATTTCACTGCTTAAATGCAACATTAATCACGCAACATCAATTAGTTACATGTTTAGTATGTTTTGGCTGGTATATGGCATAATATTCATATATGGTATTGTTGTGATGTAATTTTATAAATAATTGAGTCTAATAATGAGAAGAGAATTAATATGCCCATTAAATTAATAATAAAAAGTGAATGAATATGTTCATTATATGTTTCACTATCTTGGACATCTCTTCTTTAATTTTTAACAATTATTATATTTACATTTTAAAAATATTAACTATGTTTGAAAGCACTCATCTAGAAGCTTTTACAGAATGTATCCACACCATAGTATGAACTTCACACCAATCCAAGTTCTATGGACTTTAAAGCAGTGTTTTTCAATAAAGTAGCCTATTTTATATTATATCAAAATAAGATCACATTTATCTTTAATAAAGAAGCATATTTTATATTATATTATATCAAAATAAAATAACATTTATTTTATATTATATCAAAATAAGACCACAGTTATCTTTAATAAAGAAGCATATTTTATATTATATTATATCAAATAAGATAACATTTTTTTTAATAAAGTACCCTTTACTTTATGTTATATCAAAATAGGATAACAGTACATCAGTAGTTGTATTACCACTTGGGAAATCAATCACATCAGTCAAAGTGTCTCTAAATGTTTTAGTTTTTATCAAGTAATTAAGAAATTAATTGTTTTAGTTTTTATAAAAAAACATTTAACTGTTTATAAGGAATTAAGAAATTAAATGCAACTTTGAGTTATCTCTAACATGTATCACAAACCTTTTATCGGCCACACCACAACAGTAGGCATAAGGGTATATACACCCATCGGAAGAGTACGAGGCTACTCGAGCACCTCCTCAACCCTCTTAACAATTTGAAGAAAGATCCTATCTTGAATGAGTTAAAACATTTCAAAAAATATATTATTTCAAACACTAATCAATACCTCCATTTTCCAAGATTGTTTTTCCATGAGCATTGTACCATCCATCCGTGAATCATAATGAAACAAAATTAAGATATGCTCAAATTCTTAATTCATTATTATATTTTAAAATTTCTAAAAAAATTACAGTTGTACTTTAAAGTCTTTGTAGTTCGATGACTGAATTTCTAACCATGTTTGGATCAAGTGAAAATGGTGAAGAGCATCTCAATATCTGCCACCATGCTAAAACTCACTTAGGCGCTGAACAAAGCTACTACATTTCCTCAGAAATGAATTTGCTACGTGCTGAGCAAGGAGAACAGTGTTTTGAATGCAAAGGTAATGAATCTAACGTCAATTCCAACCAGCTAAAGAACTCGCCAACTCTCACAAGCACCATGTGAGAGTTGCAATTGAGTTGAATTAGCTGCTCCTCACGCATCGTTGATAGGAATATCATACTCGAGATCATCCTCATAGTTATATCTATGTTTCAAACTTAACCAAATCCTAGGCTCTATTAATCGCCAAGATAGTAGTTGATAGGAATATCATACATTGACATAGTCCTCATAATTATATCTATGTTTTCAAGTTAACATGTTCCTTACAATGTTGATCAAACTCCACTTTTGTATCACCGCCCAAGAGATTTGCACCTCGGGAGATTTGATCCCTCTCGGCGCTTGATAGAGCCTAGGATTTGGATCTTTTATGAACAATTGTAATAGATTAAAAATTAGTTATTAATAAATAAAAAAATTATTTTTGCTCTTTAGAAATTTTCTGTAAATCCTAGTTTACAAATGAGAAAATAGTAGTGTAGATTTGTGCTATCAATGAATTTGTTTGCTTTATGTCATTGTAATAGACTTGGATTTGGAATTATTTTAAAACCATTCACAACCTTGGACATTCTATTTGATAAAAAATTTATTTTCCTTTAATAGTGATTGAGTAAGTGGGTTGTGATTAGGCTTTCCTAAAAATAAATCATGAAATTTGTCACAAATAGAAAGGACTAGTAACAATCAACAAGCAACTAGTAACAATCAACATCGATAACTAGGTGCACTTCTTTTCCTCACTAGGTTTTCACTACTTACCTTATTGTAGATTTATATGTGGGCGTCATTCTTTCTGAACAGTAACTAGTTTTATGTCAAATTCATAGTATTGTAAATAGTGTGTAAATGTCACCATTTATGATTTTCTATTAGGTTATTATTTTAGGGTGGCTTGTTATGCATTTCATTTTGATTTAACTTGATCACACTTCATTCCTACTGATCTCCAAAAACCGACTCTTCCACTTTACCAACATGGAATCCAACTTGGCTCCCGCAGTCGCAATAGCTCCAAAGACCACTTTACCACCCTTGAGAACCGATATGTTGAGGAATCCGTTTTTGCCAACAACATCTCCACTTGTCTGATACAGTGTAGTAGAGATCATGCTGCAATTGAAGATTTTGTGAAGCTTTTGTCCGTCGAAGTAATCCAACAACACACGTAAGCTAAGAACCTTTTTAATTGCAAACCAACCCAACCGCTTGTTTGTTAGAGCCGACATGGTGCCGTTATTCAAATCCAAGAATGTGATAGTATTCTTACTGTTTATCTCATCAGCCAGCTTCATTTGACTGAAATAGCTATTGAAGATGCTGTAATCTGAAAACCCATTCAAAATCTTTGTTATGTTATCTGCATTTCGTGCACAAAACAAGCTTAACAATAATAATAAAATATCCCGACACCAGCTTCATTTTCAAAAGCCAAAGGCCCTCGACCAAAACAACAAAGAACAATGTTGGTGCTTGACTTTGGGGTTGAGCGCTACCTTGATTTCGGGGATGAGCGACAAGGGCAGGCCACGTTCAGCAAGGAGAGGGGTGTCCTTCGGGAATTCCCACGTAGAAAGGGAACCAGTAGAAAACAGAACAAGATGGGGGCACGCTCCTTCATGCTTTGTGAGAGTAGCAGCAAATGGTAGAGGCACAATACCTAATTCGTGGGTAGGCAGAAACATGCATGAAGGCATCGATCAAGGCAGCGATCAGAGGCGTGGAGTTAGGGCCGCGATGAATGGCTTGAAGTTAGGGAAGGAGTAAATGTAGTAAATGAATAGCCAATGGAACGGCTAAAGCTCAGAAAATAAATCATTCAAGAAGCAGAGTTTAGTGAGGATTGAGTGAAAAAAAAAACAAAAAATAAAAACCAAGCTTTAGGAGCTAATTGCTCTGATACCGATTGGTGTGCCATTCAAGGGCAGATCTAATTGCAAAAGGAAGGTGAAACCCAAAACAACACTCAGACTGAAAACAGAAAGAGGGACACAAGAAAGGCACCAGAAAAATTGAATGCTTCATTAGGAGGCAACATGTCTTTTATAACCATTACAAGGGGACCTCATTGATGAGGCCAAAAAGAGCACAATAAATGATGCTCGTTATTTAAGCTAATATATTCAATTAATGCATTGCCTAATACATAATGGGGAGTGTGGGCCTCCCATAGAGCCAAGTCCTTCTTATATCCATGGTGAATACGAATACGATTCTACTAGAGAATCCTTTTTCAATCATATCAAACAAATTGAATATATTAATATTGACAGAAAGATTAATCTCATATATATGTAATCATTTTGCAACTGTACTAGATGAGGAGAGGCCGTTGATACTATAATGATCACCTAAAAGATAAATACAATGGAAAATGACATATAAAATGATTTTCACATGTTCTACAATCTTCCATTATTAGTGCTATAAGTTTGTAGTTTAATATTCAATGAGGAATCCAAAAATATATTTCTTTTTATTTAATTTTGCATGAGTTAATTTAAGTCACAATGTTATTTTCAAGGTGATGCTCTCTTTTTTTTTCTTTAGCCCTTGCTTATAATAATAAGTTGTTGTTTGTTCCAAACATGCCACTAGCCTGTCCAATACAAGAGCAAAATAATACATGGCTACAAGATACATACATAATTTGCAAATAAACCTTTTGACCAAATTCCATTGGAAATTTTTTGTTCTAATCCATTGCCAAAGGATAAGAAACCCTATACAAATTTGATGCATCATATGAAACTTGGAACACTTTAAAGAAAAGGAGAACAACAATCCATATATATTGGGAATTTAGAAATTAGATGGATCCTCTCCGAGCAAAGACACCAACTAACAAACTCCAAGTATAAATTGCATTGACATGAAACAATATCCATAGACAGAACCAACAACAAAAGAATATCCACCTCCTACATTGGCAATAAGACACTTTTAAATTCTAAATATATATTCCATTTACACAAATGGAGCTAGCCTTTTTTTAAAGACCACAACTAGAAACATTTGAAACATGGCACATCAACACTAACTTCGAAAGAGAACCACACCATAAACACTATCAATACATAGAACCATATAAGAAAAAGTGTCCAAGTCAAGAAGTGCCAATAATGCACCAACACATTATATATGTAGGTTCTATTTCTTCAAATTGAGCTATCTTTTGACAAACTCAAAGAACTATCCTTCTTATATCCACCTTTAATACAGTTCTAGTAAGCAAAATATAACTTAGTGGACACGCCATTTCAACAAGAAAGTTTTATAGTATGCAATCATTTTCCACTTGGACATGATGATGGGATGTTGTTGATACTATCAGGTAGTTCTTTTGATCATCACCTAAAATATAAATACATTTGTAAATGGTGTGTAAGTGTCACCATGTATGATTTTCTATTAGGTTATTATTTTAAGTACTTATTAACATTTTTTATAAAGTTTTAAAATATTTTTTAAACTTGATTACAATTATTTGAGGGAAAAAATTCAAATTTATGTGTTTATATTTTATTTTAATTCACTTGTGCTTTTAGAAAATGATTACTTAAGTTTCAGTTCGATTTAATGACTTTTGATTTGCTTATTTAAATAACATAAATTACTATTAATACATAATGTTATCTTTATTGTTTAAAATATTAGTTTTTATTTTTATTTTTATTTTGTGGTACACTACTTGAATAAAAAAAATTAATAACGTTTAACTAATTTCTTCATAAAAGGAACAATTTTTTCATGACTCTCATGAAAGTATTTCGAATACTTTATTTATGAACAATTGTAATAGATTAAAAATTAGTTATTAATAAAAAATAAATTATTTTTGCTCTTTAGAAATTTTCTGTAAATCCTAGTTTACAAATGAGAAAATATTAGTGTAGATTTGTGCTAGCAATGAATTTGTTTGCTTTATGTCATTGTAATAGACTTGGATTTGGAATTATTTTAAAACCATTCACAACCTTGGACATTCTATTTGCTAAATTATTTCTTTTATTTTAATAGTGATTGAGTAAGTGGGTTATAATTAGGCTTTCCTACAAATAAATCATGAGATTTGTCACAGATAGAAAGGACTAGTAACAATCATCAAGCAACTAGTAACAATGAACATGGATTACTAGGTGCACTTCCTTTCCTCACTAGGTTTTCACTACTTACCTTCTTGTAGATTTATATGTGGGCATCATTCTTTCTGAATAGTAACTAGTTTTATGTCAAATTCATAGTATTGTAAATGGTGCGTAAATGTCACCATTTATGATTTTCTATTAAGTTATTATTTTGAGGTGGCTTGTTATGCATTTCATTTTGATTTAACTTGATTACACTTCATTCTTACTGATCTCCAAAAACCGACTCTTCCACTTTACCAACATGGAATCCAACTTGGCTCCCGCAGTAGCAATAACTCCAAAGACCACTTTACCACCCTTGAGAACCGATATGTTGAGGAATCCGCTTTTGCCAACATCTCCACTTGTCTCATACAGTGTAGTAGAGATCATGCTGCAATTGGAGATCTTGTGAAGCTTTTTTCCGTCGAAGTAATCCAACAACACACGTAAACTAAGAACCTTTTTAATTGCAAACCAACCCAACCGCTTGTTTGTTAGAGCCGACATGGCTCCGTTATTCAACTCCAAGAATGTGATAGTATTCTTACTGTTTATCTCATCAGCCAGCTTCATTTGACTAAGATAGCTATTGAAGATTGTGTAATCTGAAAACCCATTCAAAATCTTTGTTTTGTTATCTGCATTCCCTGCACAAAACAAGCTTAACAACAATAAAAAAATATCCCAACACCAACTTCATTTTCAAAACCCAAAGGCCCTCAACCAAAACAACAAACAACAATGTCGCTGCTTGACTTTGGGGATGAGCGCTACCTTGATTTCGGGGATGAGCGACAAGGGCAGGCCACATTCAGCAAGGAGAGGGGTGTCCTTCGGGAATTCCCAGGCAGAAAGGGAACCAACAGAAAACAGAACAAGATGGGGGCACGCTCCTTGTAGAGGCGCAATACCTAATTCGTGGGTAGGAAGAACCATGCGTGAAGGCATCGATCAAGGCAGCGATCAGAGGCGTGGAGTTAGGGCAACGATGAATGGCCTGAAGTTAGGGCAGGAGTAAATGCAGTAAATGAATAGCCAATGGAATGGCTAAAGCTCAGAAAATAAATCATTCAAGAAGCAGAGGCAAGGTGCAGCCATGGAGGAAGGTGAAAACACTAAAATCAGTAAATAAGCCAAAGATAAACGGTAGCCCACAAAACACAGAAAAATGGGAGAGTGGTGGAAACTATGACATAAAGCCTAAGTTGAGTTTAGTGAGGATTGAGCGGAAAAAAAAACAAAAAATAAAAACCAAGCTTTAGGAGCTAACTGCTATGGTACCGATTGGTGTGCCATTCAGGGGCAGATCTAATTGCAAAAGGAAGGTGAAGCCCAAAACAACACTTAGACTGGAAACAGAAAGAGGGACACAAGAAAGGCACGAGAAAAATTGAATGCTTCATTAGGAGGCAACATGTCTTTTTATAACCATTAGAAAAAAGGGCCTCATTGATGAGGCCAAAAAGAGCACAATAAATGATGCTCATTATTTAAACTAATATATCTAATTAATACATTACCTAATACATAATGGGAAGTGTGGGCCTCCCATAGAGCCCGGTCCTTCTTATATCCATGGTAAATACATTTCTAGTAGAGAATCCTTTTTCAATCATATCAAACAAATTGAATATATTAATATTAACATAAAGATTAATCTCATATATATGAAATCATTTTGCAGCTTGACTGGATGAGGGGAGACAGTTGATACTATAATGATCACCTAAAAGATAAATACAATGGAAAATGACATATACAATGATTTTGACATGTTCTGCGGTCTTCCATTATTATTGCTATAAGTTTGTGATTTAATATTCAATGAGGAATCCAAAAATTGTTTGTTTTTATTTAATTTTGCATGAGTTAATTTAAGTCACAAAGTTATTTTCAAGGAAATGCTATAAGTTATTGTTTGTTCCAAACATGCCACTAGCCGATCCAATACAAGAGAAAGATAAAACATGGCTACAAGATACATACATAATTTGCAGATAAACCTTTTGACAAGAATTCTAGTGGAAATTTTTTGCTCTAATTCATTGCCAAAGGATAAGAAACCCTATACAAATGTGATGCATCATATGAAACTTGAAACACTTTAAAGAAAAGGAGAAGAACAATCCATATCTATTGGAACTTTAGAAATTAGATCGATCCTCTCCGAGCAAAGACACCAACTAACAAACTCCAAGTATAAATTGCATTGACATGAAACAATATCCATAGAGAGAACCAACAACAAAAGAATATCCGCGTGGTACATTGCCAATAAGACACCTATAAATTCTAAATATATATTCCATTTACACAAATGGAGCTAGATTTTTTTCAAAGACCGCAAGTAGAAACATTTGAAACATGGCACATCAACACTAACTTTGAAGGAAAACCACACCATAAACACTATCAATACATAGAAGCATAGAAGAAAAAGTGTCCAAGTCAAGAAGTGCCAATAGTGCATCAATATATTATATATGTAGGTTCTATTGCTTAAAATTGAGCTATCTTTTGACAAACTCAAAGCACTATCCTTCTTATATCCACCTTTAATAAAGTTCTAGTAAGCAACATATAACTTAGTGGACACGCCATTTCATTTTGCCCCTGGACATGATGATGGGATGTTGTTGATACTATCACATAGTTCTTTTGATCATCACCTAAAATATAAATACAGTGGAAAATGACATATATGCTATTTTAATAACATGGAAATTGAGATGTTCTAAGATGATTTTGACATGTTATACTCTCTTCAATTATTACTGCTATAAGTTTTTGGTTTAATATTCAATGAGGGTTCCAAAAATATTTTTGTTTTTAATTAATTTTAAATTAATTAATTTAAGTCACAAAGTGATTTTCAATTAAATGGTATTTTTGTTGTTTTAACTTTGAGGGTGGCTTATAGTAAGTTGTTGTTTGTACCAATGGGAGAGAGAAAGGCCCAAGTTATAGCATTGAGAGAAAAAGGCCCAATAAAAGCAAATCATACCAGTGAGATGACAAAGTGTCATGCTCACATTCAAGTTAACCTAAAAGCTCGAGACGATGAAGGTTAATGTAGTGACTCCTCTAGGGTTTGAAGGTGGTTTATTGATGGAAGACGATATATATTTTTCTCAATTTTCATTCAGTTATATTTGTGTTTTTGTGTTGTTTTATTTCTAGGTACAAGGTCACCCTATTTTAATTTCTACACAATTTTGGTTTGTAAATTTGCATTTTATTAGGGTAAATAGTTCCATATCAACCTTACTTATTGGCTAGGTTTTTAGTTCTTACATTCTTACATATATATATGTGGCCATCATTCTTTCTAAATGTTAGCTAGTTTTATGTCAAATTCATAACATGGTAAATGTCACCATTTCCGATTTTCTATTTGGTTATTATTTTAGGGTGACTTGTCATGCCTTTCGTTTTGATTTAACTCCATTACACTTGTTTTGATTTTAAGTACTTATTAGCATTTTTTTATAAAATTTTGTAATTTTTTCTTTAAACCCGATTACAATTATTTTTGGGAAAAAAAATCAAATTTCTGTGTTCATATTTTAGTTTAATTCACGCAAGTGCTTTTAGATAATGATTATGTAAGTTTTAGTTCGATTTTATAACCTTCAATTTTCTTATTTAAATCACATAAATTACTATCAATGCACAATGTTATGTTTTATAAAGGATAAATTGATTTTGATTGTTTAAAATATTAGTTTTTTTTAACATTTTTTATTTTGTGTACTTTACCTCAATAAAAAAATTAATCCTCTTTAACTAATTTCTTCATACAAATCACAACTTTTTCATGATTCCCATGAAAGTATGTCAAATACTTTTCTTATCAACAATTGTAATAGATTAAAATATTATTATTAATAAGAAAAAAAACCTTTTCTTGTTGCTCTTTAGAAATTTTATGCTTCCATATGTAAAATATGGTTAGGTAAAGAATTGTGATGATAAAAGGTAGACGTTAATGAAAAACAGTAATTGAATAAATCATGTAACATATTCATATTTCATTGTAAGAAAATAAATCAATGTCGTATTCCAAAGAAGATACAATATGATTTTAACTACATTCAAATTATTACAACTTTCTAACATTGTTAACTTTACTTTTCCCATAAAAAGGAATTGGAAAAATGGAGAATTTGTTGTATATAAATACTTAATATTAGAATTGAGTGTCATTTTACTATACTTGGTTGTAATAAACCATTTAAGATTATTAAATTATAGAATTAAGTATTGGTTCTTTTTATAAAATCTTCTTTATGATACTTTGAAGGGGAATTAAAAAAAACATAGCATATATAATGTATATATGGCTGAAAATAAATAAATTAAAAATATCCAAATGAAATACTTTTTATTTTCTTTATTTGACATCAAAAGCATATTATCCTCCAAAACAGAGTGACAACAAAAACCAAACCAAAGATTAGATATTTCCAACAAAAAATATTTAGATAATGTGCATATTTCTTTCTTTAGGTACTTCCTAGTTTATAAAATGTTGCATGCTTACACTATTCTAGTGGCCTTCTATGGAAAAGCATGTTGGAATGATCTATATGCATGTCTCTACTCTCCTATACTAATCTCAATATCATCACATGACATTGCAACACCAAGGTAATCTTATATTTTTGCATGTATGTAAATCCTAGTTTACAAACAAAAAAATAGTAGTATAGATTGGTTGATTGAACTTAGGGGCAAGCAATGAATTTATTTGTTTTATGTTATTGTAATAGAATTTTATTTGGAATTGATTTTATTTTATTAGTGATTTAGTAAGTGCCTTGTAATTAGGCTTTCCTAAATAACAATAATGGGATTTGTCAAGGGTAGACATGACTAGTAACAAGCAACATGCATATTGCGGAACTCTACAATCATCCTTTTGTAGGATTAAAAGCCAAGGATGAATAGAAGCTCGCGACAATTGAAAAGTTATATTCAAGGTATCCAAAGAAAATTCCCCGATCCATAACTTGACATAATAATTTATCTAAAATATTGATAGCAAGTATAATTAAATTATTCTACTTCACAAATACAGTTTTTGAACCTAATCCTTGGAATGGAGATATTAGTTCATAGTCTCTTTCAAAACTAGGCATATTATTCCACAATTTTCTATACTATTGACAAGACATAGCAAAAAGCGTGAAACCTAGCATGTAATGTAATGTCCCCCTTATATTCCCTAATCATTTTGTAATAGTCGAATGTAATTGTACTAGTTTACCGGTGAGGAGCTCAAGGCCAAGGCCCCACCAGTAAAATATTAGAAAGTAAGTGATTAATTTCCTAATGCATAGATTAGGGAAACGAAGAAATATATTGGTGAAACTTAAAACGGTTGGAAACTAAATCCACTAGGGGAAGGAGACAACAAGAGGAAACTCGGACGATGACTAAGGTGACTAGTAACCATTGCATTATGGATGAGGAAAACCAGCCACTGCCCCACCTTTGACTTTAAAACCCCGTATTAGATCTCTAACATGCTTAATGAGTATTTTACTTTTTGAGGACATGCGAGCCTAGGGCTCGGTCATGAGAGAATTTATTGCGTAAGGAGACTTCTAACTAGAAATCATACAAGTAGATTATAATGTGGGGTTAGGAAAATTCATCACCCAAGCATAGTTACTTCCAAGTCCCTCATTAGTAGAGGGTGTTGGAAGGAAGGAGACATGTGCATTATATATAAAACATATATCTATATACACAAGTATTTAATAGCAGCACATATAGATGTGAAATGAATTTTATTATAGGCTAGAAGTCCTTACACAAATGGAGTACCTTATAATAAAGGAAATTGAATTATGTACTGAAATAAATACTGATAACGCTTTACATATGCACACTAATATGAGAGCCTTAGATGTCCACCAAAGTAGAAAATGAGTCGTGGACAAAACGATACCGCGGCTAGCAGAACGGTATGACCCTTCTGGTGTCTTCAAAACTATCCTTGCGAAAAGGTGAAGTAGGTATTTCTCTCCTTAAAAGAAATAATGACTTATGGTTGAACATTTAAGGTTATTTATAGGGAAAACCCTTATGTGAAATTTCATGAGAATAATCCTTATGAAAAGAACTTATAAAAACGGTGATAAGGATATTTGTCCTTAAAAAAAACTATGGTTTTATTTCCATAAGCACGCACCACACTAAATTTCATTAAAAAACTGGTACATTTATTAAAAGAATTATTTTGGCGGTCAATTGCGGCTGAACTTATGCCTCCAAATTAATTCCTTAATGGCAGCTTAATTCCCTTAACGACGAATTTAGGGCGGACAGGTCTGAAACAAAATTAGTGGAGAAAATTTATGCCACGATTTACAGGATGCCTCGCACACCCTAGGTGAAGTAGACCATTGTACCTTTGTTTATGAATAGTTTCAAATCGAATCGAGGAGACGACAAAATCTCTCTCTCTCGCTCGGCCGGGGGGGATTCAGAGGAAAATCATCTCTGGCAATGGCATCTTTCGTTGTCAAGGTTCCCTGTCTACGTGGTGATACCCTAGATTTTCCTTCATGAGCGTGGAAAAATTAGAGGGTATGCAACCTCTCTCTCTACGTGCTGGTATTGGGGATGCCAGAATTTGTAGCTGGGGATGGAAGGATTGATGAAGAGCATGCGACTTCCCTCTGCGCTTTGACCGCCAGTCAATTCAACAACGACTAACAGCAGCAGTCTCCAAGGGTATGCATACTTAGATGCTAATGGGAAGCTCAAGGATTGATCCTGGGCGTTTAAGCTCTTGCTGAAAATACTTGTATAGCCATGCCAGGATTCTTGTGTGAGAGGTATAAACCATGACCCAAGTTTTCTCTTTAAAGATCCAATGTCATTTAGAAGTGGTACGTCTGCGATAGGGTGTGGATCTAGGAAGTCCTCTAGATAAGCCTCGGTTCCTTTGTGTTGTTATGTTTATTAAGAAAGGCCAATCCATTCTTGTGGAAGCACTGCCAAGCGATATTATAGGATCTCGATCCAGTGTTAGTCTTTTAGTTGAAGTTTGTGAGATAGACCGAATGGAGATAGATCCAAACCTAATGGACTCTTTGTTAATTTTTTCTGGAACATGCTGCGATCTACCTTGGAAAGTGGGTTGTTCTAAACCCTTTCCCATCTCCCTTACTGATTTTAGTCTTCGGTTTCAAGATCTGTGTTCCTATAACCCTGCCTATAGATCATTTTAAGGAGAGAGGAGAGCTAAACTCCTTTGGTCGTTTTCATGAACAAGCGATCCTTGTTCTCCTGAAAGTGAAACTCTATTTGTGTTATGTTTCTGGTTTTCTCTCAGGATGCATAGAGAGTCGTTTTCCCTGTGTTTTGATATATCTCCTTTGACTGGATGACAGCCGACGAGTAGAGGCAATCTACCCCTTTGTTTTATTTTTTTTACGGTTGACTGAGCAGAAGGGTTTTTGGGAGGACTGCATGTTTTATTTTAAATGTTGACCTGTCATGGCCACGGTTGTACCCAGGACTATGTTGCAGGTCCAAAAAGATAATCCATAGTCACGATTTGGGGCTGATTGTGACAATCTGGTAACCCAGGTTGTGCACCTCATTCTTCATTTTAGACTCTAGTTAAACCATAAATGCGTCTGATGAAAATTTACGTGATTGTCTGGAGTGGCGATCCAACACTGCGGTGGGATCAGTAAGTACTGGCCCATGTCTGTCAGTCTAGTGTACAACGTTCTTAAACCTTTTTTTTTAATAATATCCAGCTCTACTTTATTTTCACCCATGTCCAAAAGGTTTAGGGTTGGAACTTAGGTAGATCCGAGTCCTACTGTAGTTCATTAGCAGATCCGGATGTGCTGGAAATAGTTGCAAAGGAAGAAAGTGTCGAATTATACTTACTAACCCTTTAAAGGAGAGCGGAACCAAGCATTAGCTAAAAGCTCAAAATTTTAATGATTTAGAAGTGAGGAAAAGAACCTTATATTACAAGGTTACACCTTTTTAATAACTATGGATATGTATACATGTTTATTGTGCATGCTTACCCAAAGTCCTCCTATGTGTACCCTAGGGTTATAGGGGGCCTTGGACGAAAATGTAAAAGTTTCTTTGTTTCTGAGAAAAACGTGAAGGGAGTTAACACATCTGGTATGATGTGGATTGTATACTACATTCAAAGGTTGAACCTTAATAAAGAAGTAAAGAAGGCAACTAGTTTTCGTGGATGTAACCCCAAGGTCGGGGTAACCACGTACATATGTGTTTTTCTTATGGTTTATGTTTTCATGCTTATTTTCGCCATTGACATTATGAGTTATAGCAGTGTTATCTCTACAGATTGCATTTAACAGTATCTTATACGAACCAAGTTATAGGTTTTCATTTTGATGCCTATTTTCGCCATTGACATTTTGGGTTATAGAATTGTTGTTTCTACAAATTACATTAAACAGCATCTTATACTAACCAAGAAACTCCGCCTTTGATCATAGCAGTGTTGTTCTTGCAAATTGCATTAAACCGTATCATATACGAACTAAGTAATGCTGTAGAAATAATGGTTGTGTATGCATAAATCAGGAGATGGGATATAAAAAGTTCCTTGTAAACTCACATAAGATGCATGTTAGGAGAAAACAGGAGCCTCTTCAGCATTTGTGTGCTTTAGCTTCCTATGTTTTAGATTTTATACCTTTTGGGTTACAAGTGGTATTATAATGTCACGTAAACTTAATTTTAATGTGGTTGAGTTGCGGAGAAGAAAGTATTTACTTGAAATGTTTTCCTTTACTGAATATAAGTTAAATGTACCTATAATAATACAATCGTTTCGTCATATCCACAGTTACAAATAATTCGCGTGTATGGGTTTTGCCTTAGAAGGGTAATAAAGGCCACCACCATAGATTAAGAATTTATAGATGCATGCGATATGAGTAATTAATAAGGCTGTTGTATTGAAAAGTTCCAGTTGCCCTTCATTAAGAAGCAAATTCTGTTATTATTAATAGGCGGTTACAATGATTGACTCACTGTTGTAGTAACAGTGAAACAAAGAAAACGTTACCCCTTTACATTTTCATCCATAATGGCTTTGAGGTGTGGCACATGTGTAAGAACTTAAGCCTATGGTGGTGGATGATCTTACAACCATCTATGCAAGATATATATATGAATACGCTGATTTTATTAAGGACGAGCTTAACATTATAGTTGTAACTTAGCTTGTCATTTATTTTAGTTTAATGAAAAATTCCAAGGCAATATTTTTCCCCATTTTCTTTCCTCATTTAAGTTAAGGTTTTATAGGGACACTACATATGGTATCAGAGCGAGAGTTGAATGCTAGGGCCTATTTGGGCTCAAATTAATTCCGCATATTTCGTTTTAGGAACTAACGATTGAGTTTTGCTCTGTGATGACAGAAAACAAGTCCACATTGTTCGACAATCCAGGTACTTTAAGTTGTACCAAATGCAAATGTTTAATTAACCATGTAGTTGTGCAGGATAAGGAGGAACATCTTAAGATCACAATAAAAAGGGCCATTGCCTTTCCCACTTCCACGTTAGGCCAACGACATAAGTGCAGAGGTATCTGGTTATTTCCTTTATTTTCTTTCGAAAATATTTATGAATGGTTAATGTGATCATTGTATCTTTATTTAGATTGCATGAGAAAAATTCTTGGCAAGGTACAAGAGTGTTTCAAGACAAAACTCACGGTCGGTGAAGGAACTATAGTAACTCTACCATAATAATATAGGAACTAGATTATTATAAACAAAATGATGTATGATTTTTGGAATTCCATGTGGAAAAATAATATTTTTGTAATAGGTATGGCTTTGAGAGGGTTACCTAATGGAATGTAGTACTGCTAAAGACCTAATGAGATTCAAGTATTGATTATAAGTTCTCTAGACCTAAGCTAAGTGGCTCAGGAGAGTATACTCCCAAGTCCTAGAAATATTATTGTGTAAGGAAATATGGTTAGATATGTGTAGATGCAGATATACATCCACAACTTGCCTAAATCCCTTTGGGATAGCAAGGTAGCTATAAAATGGGAGCTTGATTGATGACTTAGGAATAACTGTGTTACCCCTGGAAACTCTCTAAAAATGTGCGCCGCAAACTTTTACGTATAATTAAATGGTTTAAGCAAGAGGATAAGAACTCGCAAAGTGGTAGCTATGCTAAAACTTGCGTATTCAACACAAGTCTTGGCGGATATTTCCTGTATTTGGAAGTCACTGTTTAAAGCATTTCGGTATACTCTAATCCTCAGTTGTCCTATATTTGTAATTATTCAACAAGCCTAAGATTCTAGTTAACTATTTTGATGAAAAACAAGATGCAAATATTATATCCTAGTTTATTGACATAAACTCTCGTTACTTGATCCACGCATTGTAACATTTTGGTGGTTAAATGACAACCAAGTCATACATCTGAAACTAGGCTTATCTTACCTTGGAAGGCTTGTTTCCTGTCAAATCTCTTTGCGCTTTAACATTGTTGAAGAATTGCTTTTAAATCATCGAGTACATAAATCTTGAAAGTGAATGTCATCGGTCCTTCAACAACCTTGCACTTAACAATGGTATCATTTGCTACAGATCTGAGTTCACTGCCTATGGGAATTTTGGTTGAATCACATTGGATTGCTGCTCACCTTTTGGTTGAATATTTAGACCCTTAATTGGTATCCAAATTAAATCGATGACATAGGCATCAATTCTGAATTTGTTTTGTGGTTGATTGCTGAAAATTTTACAAATTGAAATCTGGTTATTGGTGAACTTCCCTTTGGCATTTTCCTCCTCTCTTGTGATTTGAATACTAAGGATTGATTGAAGGATTAAATAAGGTTTGACATGGTAGGAAAATGAAGGATGGAAGTTGGTAATGATTTGTGGTCATAAATCCATTAATAGAGGTATTGAATTTTTTGTGTGTTAAACCTTATTGGTTGTGACATATATATATATATATATATATATATATATATATACAAGTCAAGCACTATCTCTTTATGTTCATGATAGTGCTGGATTGAGCGTTAAAATTCTTAAAGAGATTAATTGACAAATTTAATTCCTGATTCGTGCAGATCATGGTAGGGCTATTTTGGATATTGGTGAATGACGTTAAACATACTAAAAGGTCTTGGTATAGTTACAAGTACCACCTTTATACCTGCTAAGTAAATGAATTCCTAGAATCATGCTCTTATTGGCAAATGTTCTAGAATTGGATTCTTGTGCTTGGGTCAGAGTTGGATTTTGAACTATGTTATGTTTTGATTAGCTCATGGATGGTATTTTCATTTTGGGTATTGATCTAGTAGACTATTTGTTTGAAGGGATGCGTATTGATATCGTTTGTCTATTTGTAGATTCAAGTAAGAACCCTAAAGTTGATCCGATAGCTAGATTGAAGAGTCTTGTTGGTAATCTTGGGATTAAAGCCATTGATAATTTGATAGCATTATTTTTGCTTGGGGCATAGTGAGATTGGCATTTTAAGAGCTTATAGGGATTTGATTACCCAAATATATTGATAACTAAGTTGGTGAATGTTGTATAAAGTTATATGCTAACATGGCAGGATATGCCAGGAACACTATCAGTCAGAGTTCACTGTTAGAAAAATATTTGCTATCGTGGATAATGAGGCTTCACCAAGATTATGACCATTGCTACAATAGACGTACATCATGGTATATAAATCCTCCTGTGTATGTAAGTTGTGCTCAATTACTCAAAAAGGAGTAAGGAGTAATTTTTCTAGATGAATTTACAGGGGTATATAACTCGTGAATGACGAATTAAAATCGATGCATATCTATTATTGAATTTTTGGGTTATAAATGAATGCTTTGAGTGACCCTGTATGCAATTCACAAGTCGGGACAGTGACAGTAAAGTCATGCTAAGCACCAAGGAGTGTGCGTTGCAAAAAAAATCAAGGTTAGAATTTATACTAAATACAAAAAAAATTAAAATTTTGAATGCCGTAGGAGCACCATGGTGTTAGGCAAGTGATTCCCGTGTGAGCACATTGGTGTTAGTCATATATGTTGTGGGAGCACAATGTTGTTAGGCAAGCGATTTCTGCGTGAGCACATTGGTGTTAGGCATATGGTGTGGCAAAAGACCTAGGCA
>Ga0233348_1000009_pt1 | contig 16610 bp, 12 predicted proteins | sample GEONDECOMP297_FD_180701 | JGI IMG/M metagenome (GOLD analysis project Ga0233348, IMG submission 180701) | Leaf litter microbial communities from Shasta-Trinity National Forest, California, United States - GEON-DECOMP-297 | ecosystem: Environmental > Terrestrial > Plant litter > Unclassified...
TGCACTTTCAGTTATAAACTAAAAATATTATCTAATCTATGGCATTCATCATTGTCTGCCGGGACTACTAGGGTATCTAATCCTCTTTGCTCCCCCGGCCTTCGTCCCTCAACGTCAGTTATTAGATAGAAGGTTGCTTTCGCCGCTACCAGTCCTCATGGTATCATAAAATATTGACTCTACTCCACAAGTTCTCCCCTTCTCACATAAAACTCTAGTAAGATCGTACCCTGTTTTGGGCTAATCATACCGTCTAGGTACCCTTTAAACCTAATAAAGATGAATAACACTAGTCTTCTACGTATTACCGCGACTGCTGGCACGTAATTTGGTCAAGACTAATAGATAGAAAATCGTCATAATCAGTATTCTATCTAGAATTTTATTCCACATAGTGGATATCAAATCTGTTCAATTCTTCCTTATTCACTAAAACGAAGTACGAATTAGCAGATAGGGAAAAATGACAAATTTGATTAGCCGAAGCTATACATTCTTCCAAGTTGCTGGTTCAGCCGTTAGGCTATTGACCAATATTCCTCACTGCTGTACAATACGTATTGGGGTTTTTTCAGACCCAATGTGGTTGATTGACCTCTCAGCCTCAACTACGGAATCTCAGGCTAGTTAGGTCATTACCCTAACTACTACCTATCCGGGGTATTAATTGTCATCTTAAAGCGGAATATTCCTTTAATGGTTTATAAGGGATTTTCCCCTTACTTTAAGGTAGCCAAAATACCATATACTCACCTGTACACCACTTCTAATAAAATTAAATTAAATTAGACGTACGATTAGCATGTGTCAAGCACTTGGACAGCGTTCATTCAGAGCCATCATCAAACTCAAGTTTATTTTTTTTTTCATTTCAATTTAAAATTGAAAAGGTGATATATAATACCACTACTATTGTATTTTTAAATTTGAAATATGCTTCGCACAAATAAACAACATCTATAATTTTAATGTCAACGCCTTTACTGTCGACTAGACGGCATTGTTCCCTTGCTTCGCAGGGATACTATAAAAAAAAGTAAGTTGCAATTGGATAATAATAAGCCGAGTCTTGCAGGAGTTATTAATCTAAATTAAGGCTTAACATAGGATTGAGTTCTCACAATTATACTTTACTGTCTATAATAAATTTATTTTAGAATAAACATTTATATTAGTCATCATTTATTTTAATGTTTTACTACACCCTTCATATCCTGTGCTTCGCTTTTTTTTATTTTTCCTTGCTTTTTTCCTATTTTTATATGAAAATAAGGAAGTAAGGCACGGAAAAATAAAAAGGGAGCACGGCACGAAAAATAAAAATACGATATTAAATAAACATAAGGACTAAATAGTACAATTTCTAATTTCTATATAATACCAAAGTTTCTACCTAAGCACTCTTAAATTATGTGCATATGTCTAACAAGCACCGGACTTTGCTATGCTATATGACAATATATAACATTCATACTCTTATTACCACAACCCAGCACTAAAAAGGTATAATTTTTATATGCACTATTTTAAGCAAAAGAACATTTTTTGTGTTCTTTTTTTTCTTGCCGAGCCTTATCCTTCCTTAAAGAATAAAGCAAGCACAAAAAAGATGGGACAAAATTTATTAATGTAAATCTAAACCGTCTTTTATATAGCTACTACTTAAAACTACAAACACTTGAGCTTGGATAAATGCTATACCTAATTCAAGTCCAGAGAAAGCTATAATGAAAGCTAAAGGTATTAAACCTAAAAAGAAGAATATGAAACCTGAAGTCATAATATTGTAAGTGAAACCTGCTAAAATGTTTAGTAACATATGACCTGAAAGTATATTCGCTGCTAATCTAAGACCTAAAGAAATATTACGAGCTAAATAAGATATAAACTCTATAAGAACTAAAAGAGGTAATAAAGCTAAAGGACAACCGGCAGGAACTAGTAAAGAGAAGAACTCTAAACCATGTTTTTGGAAACCTAGTATAGTTGCACCTAAAACTATAGTAAAACTAAGAGAAAATGTTAGCACAAAGTGGCTAGTAGATGCAAAACTGTACGGTACTAAACCTATTAGATTATTAATTAAAATAAATATAAATAAAGTATACATGAAAGGGAAATATATTTGTCCTTTTTTTGCATTTATTTGACTTGTAACTATACTATGCACGGTATCGTATAAAGTTTCTTTACCTATCGATCATCTGTTACTAACTAATCTATTGTTATTAGTTGTTAAGGCATTTAATGTTAAAGTTAAGAAAGTTCCAATGGTTAAGTATAACCCAATGTTAGTTAATGATATGTGTAGATTGGCTAAGATGGGGGCATCTAAGCTCAATAGATCTCTGATTTCAAACTGATCTAAGGGACTAGCTATTTCTGTATGTAAGTGATTAAACATTAATGATAAAGAATTCTAATTTTTATTGATATATCTCTTATACATATATTGTGTTTATTCTTTTGTGCTGTGCCTCTTATTTTTAATAGAAAAATAGAAGCACGCCTCCCTTAAAGGATAAATAAGCACAAAGAAAAAAGGAAGAAAGAAAAGGAAGATTTTAATATTATAATTTGCTTATAAAAACACGACTTAAAAATAAACGAACAGTATTTGGTAAAGAGTATTTTGTAAATACATACATCATTACAGTAATAAGTACGAAAGCAAATGTTACTTCATTGACAAAATAAAAAGGTACTAATTGAGGCATTTCTTCAATTATTTAATTTTATTGGACGCTTACTGGCTCTATTACTATTTCATCTGTCTATTTTAAAGACAGAGGAATAACTATCAGTTTTTTGCTTGCCTCTTATTTTTCTTGTGCGAAGCAAGGAAAAATAAAAGCACAGCGGTTTTGGTTATTTAAAAAGATAGCTAAATAAGAATATTAAGTAATAGCCAGATTAATGCGTCTTTTTTTTTATAAAAAAAATATGTTTTATAGGTATGTTTATATATGAAAATTGTGTTTAGGCGCAGGATCAAGATTCCTGAGCGAAGCAAGTACTATTTAAGTAAGGATAGTCATTACAAAAAAGTAATTATTAAAGCCAACCTTAGTATTTCATACTAAGTAAGGATAGTCATTACAAAAAAATAAATCCTTAAGGCCAACCTTAGTACTTTATGTACTAAGGCTCTTAAAAAGGTAATTTTAGAATAAACCTTAGTACTTTATATACTAAGGTTATTAAAAATAAAGAGCTCGCACCTAAAGAAAAGAAAGAAACAAGCTTACAACCTTTACTATTCTATATTTATAGCACTAGCAGTAAATGAACCTTTTTCTAGTAGTTATTAATAAAAAATAGGGCTACTATATATAAGGGTACTTACTGAGTAATGTAAACCGTCTAATACTGGAGCAGGGTATATCCCTAAGACAAAAGTAAATAATACCAAAGTTAATAGTATTAAAAATTCACGCTCATTAACATCAGCTATGTTTACCTTAAAGTATCTTGAATATGATCCTCCAAAGGCTATTCTGTTAAACATAAATATTGTATATGCAGCTGAAAAGACTATACTAGAACTAGCCATAAGCCCTAAAAGTGGTAATCTTTCAAATACTCCATATAAAGACATAAATTCTCCTACGAAGTTTAAAGTTAGAGGTACCCCACAATTACCTAATGATAGCATAAAGAATAAAATGCTAAATAATGGCATTAGCTGAGCCATTCCTCTATAGAATGTTATTAATCTAGTACCTGATCTATCGTATAATACACCTCCTGCACATATAAATAAACCACTTGAAACAAACCCGTGGGCTAATCCTAAAACAATTCCACCTTCTATTCCTTGTATAGTATTACTAAAAACACCTATAAGATATACGGCAGCATGACTTACAGAACTATAAGCTATTAATTCTTTAATATCTATAGTTCTTAAAGTACTAAAACTAGCATAAATTATAGTTATAACTCCTATAAGGTATACTATATAAGTATAATCAATACTGGCTTTAGGTAGTAAAGGTAATATTAATCTAAAAATACCATATAAACTTAGTTTTAATACGATTCCCGCTAAAACAATACTACCACCTAAAGGGGATTCAACATGAGCTTTTAATAATCAAGTATTTAAAAAGATAGTTGGTGTTTTTACTGCAAATGCTAAGAATATACCATAAAATATAAATAATTGTGTAGAGTAATTAAAGTTTGTCTTGTATAAAGCATCTAAATCAGTCGTACCCATAATGCTTGAAATAGCAAGTATACTCAATAATAGGAATAAAGAACCAAACAGTGTATATAAAAATAAATAAAAACTAGCTCTTACTTTATTACTTGACCCAAATAAACCTATTAAAATAAATAGTGGGGGTAATATACTTTCGAAAAAGACATAAAATAATAATATATCCAAAACAAGGAAGACTGCTAACAATAAAGTTTCTAGTAATAACATTATTATTACATATGATTTTATATTCTCATTAATTGAAGTTCAATTGGAAAATATTGCAATAGGCATCAAAATAGTAGTTAAAAGAACAAAATATATAGACAGGCCGTCTACTCCTAAATAAAAGTCATAAGAACTTATTTGGTGATACTCTTGTACAAATTGAAATTGGTTTGTACTAAAATCAAATAGGATAAATACGATTAAAGAGATAAAGAGATTTACTACAGATGTAGATAAGGCAGTTGTTTTTATACGTCTAATATTTATAGCGGTATGCTCATAAGACATACTAGTAGATATAATAAATATACCGATTAAAGGAGTTAAAAGTAAAAGAGAAAGTAACATAACTTTCTTTTTTATAATACGAATTTACCACAGGGCTATAAAAATACCTCTACGATTTATAACCTTTGCTGACACCACACGCAACCGTATGATCAACCAACTAGATATTAGCCCTCCTTTAATTTTCTATGCGAAGCTTTTCTTATTTTTCCTTGCCTTACTTCGTAAAGAAAAAAAAGGAGCAAGGCAAAAGAAAAAAGGCAAAGCAAGTAAAGGGAATAAAGCCACGAGATAACAATTAAAGCTCTTTTTAAAAAAGACTTTGAGCTTGTGCCTAAAATAACACAACATTACTTGGTATTATTTCAAAACTATATAATATACAAGGAACTAAAACTACAAAAGCTATTACTACAGGCAATAATACAGTTCAACAGAAAGACATTAATTGATCAAAACGTATTCTAGGGAAAGAAGCTCTAACTCATATAAAGACAAAGATCATAGCAGAAGATTTCAATCCTAAACTTAAACCATAAGCCAGTCCCTCCAATAATGGATTTGATAATATGCTTGGATCATTCATATGTTCTAAATAATAATCAAAATTAATGTATTGCATCAAATTATAAAATGAAAACGGGAAGTAATCATATAAATAACCACCTAAAAATAGTATGCTAGTTAAAGTACAAATTAAAACGATACTACCATATTCAGCTAAGAAGAAAAAGACAAAAACAACCGCAGCGTGTTCTGTCATGAATCCACTAACAAGTTCTGATTCCGCCTCAGCCAAGTCAAAAGGAGCTCTATTAGTTTCTGCTACAGCTCCTATGAAGAACACTATAAATATAGGAAATAAAGGTAGTATAAATCATACCGCTCTTTGAGCTTCTATATTAACAGTAAGATTTAGACTCCCAGTTAACATTATTACAAGAAGTATAGCACTACTTAAAATAAGCTCATAACTAATTAATTGAGCCGTACTTCTTAATGAACCTAAAAAAGCATATTTACTATTAGCACTTCAACCAGCTAATAAAATCCCATATGTAGATAAAGAAGAAACAGCTAGCATATATAATATACCTAAATTAAAATCACTTATAGCTAACCCTGGACCAAAAGGTATAACGGCATAACCTAATAATGAAAAGATTAAAGTTATTACAGGACCAAGGAAAAATAAAGCCAAATTAGCTTGTGTAGGTGAAACATACTCTTTTAAGATAAGTTTTAAGGCATCCGCAAAGGCTTGTAATAAACCATAGTATCCTACTATATTAGGACCCAATCTTCTTTGCATACTAGCCATTGTTTTTCTTTCAGCTACTGTAACAAAAGCTATGGTCATTAAAACGGGTACGGCTACTAGTAAGACTTCTATTATTGAAATTAAAGTTGGTGCATATAACATTGTTAAATTTTGAATATCTAATATTATTAATATAATAAATAGGTAATAGGACTTAAAAGATCTATGCTTTGCTATGCTGGGCTTTGCTGTGCCTATTTTTATTTCCTCCTTATCCTTTAATAGGATAGAAGCACAAGATATGTGTAAAAAAAAAGCAAGCAAAGAGCAAGTAAATTAAAAGATATATCTATATCATAGTGATAAGTAATTAGGTTAATTATAAATTTACTCTTTTGTACTTGTACTTAGTGTGTTATATATCCCTTTGCTGTGCTCCTTCACTTGCTTGCGGAGCACGGCAAAGCAAGCCAGAATATGAATATAAATACCCTTGCCGTACTTTTATTTTTCGTGCACTTGCTTCCTTATTTTCATATAAAAATAGAAGCAAAAGAAAGAAAAAAGAAGCACAAGATTCTATACGCAGTATGGATAAAACTAAGACATATACTTTTTTAATATAAGATATAATGCCTTTATTTGCAAAGTCTTTACTAAATTAAATTTAGTGCGAAGCAAGAGCTATCTTTTTTCTTGTAAGAAGTAGGAGGATAGCGAAGCAATCGCACAAGTCGTAGTGCTTATATTTTATTAAGTATTCCATATGGTTTTCTCTATTTTATTGACTTAAAAGAACACTTATAAATTAGTAGAAAAGGGAATAACAAAATAAAAGTCTTTTTTTACTCACTGCTTCGCAAGAGATATTAAATCACCAAGTTTATAGTAAACTATTTATTATTATACTTTTTATTGTGTGCTTCTATCCTATTAAAGGATAAGGAAAAAACAAAGAATAACTACTTGCTAAGTTAGTTGTCATGTTATCTTAATTAATGGACTCTTTTTTTTTTATAGTTCCTATCCAAGACTCGAACTCGGATCTAGATATTAGAAGTATCCTGCTCTACCATTGAGCTAATAAGAATTTTATAATAAAAAGTTATTATAAAAGTAACATTCAGGAACCTAATATTGTAATATTACTAGGCTACTGAAACAATGACAAGTTAAATAGCGAAAGAAAGATTGTTTTTTTTAAGTTTAGATTTATTAATAAAAATTAGAATTCTTTATCATTAATGTTTAATCACTTACATACAGAAATAGCTAGTCCCTTATGTGAAATAAGAGAATAAACATTGTTAAGTTGAGCTAAGATGCCCCCCCATCTTAGACAACTATGATAAAGTAAAGTAAAAATAAAAATAAAAATAAAAATAAAAATAAAAATAAAGAAAATCTGTTAAGTTTAGTGCTTAATATAGTAAAGCTCAGTAAACTATCCGTGTGGTATCAAGGAAAACCAGGTGGTTAGGTTAATATTAAGTAATTAGCCTTAGGCAACGTATAGTAATAGGAAAGCCATCATAAGAGCAAACAAACCTGTAGCTTCAGCGAAAGCAAATCCTAATATTGCATATGAGAATAATGGCCCTCTAAGTGAAGGGTTTCTAGCTACACCCAAAATTAATGCACCAAACACTATACCAATTCCTACACCTGCTCCTATTAAACCTGTAGTTGCTAATCCTGTACCTATAATTTTAGCAGCCTGTATCATTTCTTAACGTACATATAGTATTAAATATAGGAAACCATTATTAATTTGGATTATATATATAGTAAAGTATAAAGATATCTTCTCTTTATAAATACTTACGTACGGATACTGCTTGATTCTAGTTATCAGTTCTCGCAATATCCGTCTCGTAGCCTTAGACAAGCTTAGCCTACTCTATTTTTCTCCTTATCCTTTAATAGGATAGAAGCACTGCCTCTTTTTTTCTTTACGAAGTAAGGCACAGCAAAGCCATGCTTCTGCTTCTTTACCTGCCTTCCCTGATATATAAAGAAGTACAGCCGTACTTAGCTAGGGTTAAAGTACAAAAGATATGAGAATCTTAGTAGAATGAGTAAGAGCGAAGCAAGAGCGTAAGGTCTTGTTCTTTAAGAAATCCTTAAGAAATCTTTAAGAGATATATCCATGGGTTGAAGATACTGAGGAATTTCACCTCAAGCTTACTGATAATTTAAGCCACTTGTAGTATATCTTTTAGCACACACCATCTAAATCCCTAAGATTACACAATGCAGTGTACTAAACATAACAAATTTTATTTATTTTTTTTTTATTTTTATTTTTACTATAATTGAACCTAACTTTGTAATGGTAAACTTACAAAGGCATGAGGTTTAGGTGGACTATTTAAAGCTCATTCTAGTGAATTATAACTTCTATTTAATAGAGTTTGTAAACTATCACTATAAAATTGAGGTATTGATCATGGAGATCTACTTGTAGCTTTACCTTCAACTAATTGTAAGTAAACGATGTATAAAAATAAGAAAGTAGCGATCAGACTTACCATACTTCCAAAACTACTTATTAAGTTTCAACCTGCAAATGCATCAGGGTAATCACTAATTCTTCTAGGCATTCCTTGTAATCCCAAGAAATGTTGAGGGAAGAATGTAAGATTAACTCCTAGGAATAATAGTCAGAAATGTACTTTAGCTAGCATCATATTATAATCTAATCCTAGTATTTTAGGGATTCAAAAATATCATCCACTAAATAAAGCAAAAACTGCACCCATACTTAAAACATAATGGAAATGAGCTACGACATAGTAAGTATCATGGAAAGCAATATCTAGAGAAGCATTAGCAATAACAACTCCACTTAATCCTCCAAGTGTGAATAATAAGATAAACCCTAAGGCAAATATCATTGGAGGAGTGAAGTGTATAGATCCACCGTAACATGTGGCTAATCAACTAAATATTTTTATACCCGTAGGTACTGCAATTATTAATGTAGCAGCTGTGAAATAAGCACGTGTATCAACGTCTAATCCTACAGTATACATATGGTGACTTCACACAAGGAATCCTAAGACACCAATAGACATCATAGCGTACACCATACCTAAATATCCGAAAACACTCTTATTAGAGCTAGCTGAAATAACAGTACTAATTATACCAAAACCTGGAAGTATTAGTATATAAACTTCAGGGTGTCCGAAGAATCAGAATAGATGTTGGTATAGTATAGGATCTCCACCACCAGCTGCTTCAAAAAATGATGTATTGAAATTTCTATCGGTTAAAACCATTGTAATAGCACCAGCAAGTACAGGTAAAGTTAATAGTAATAAGACAGCTGTAACTATTACAGCTCACCCAAAAAGAGCTAATTTATGTAATCTTACACCCGGACTTCTCATATTAAGTATAGTAGTTATAAAGTTAATTGCACCTAATAAACTACTTATTCCTGATATATGTAAAGCAAAAATAGCTAAATCTACACTAGGCCCACTATGACTTTGTATTCCACTTAAAGGTGGATATAAAGTTCAACCTGTACCAGCTCCATTTTCTATTCCACTAGCAAATAAGAATAAGATTAAACTAGGTGGTAATAATCAGAAACTTATATTATTTAGTCTAGGGAAAGCCATATCAGGACCCCCTACTAAAAGTGGCAATAGGAAATTCCCAAATCCTCCAATTAAGGCAGGCATAACCATGAAAAAGATCATTAATATAGCGTGAGCAGTAATTATAGCATTATATAATTGATTATCTGCTATATATTGAACACCTGGTCCACTTAATTCTAATCTGATTAAGACAGAAAAGGCTGTACCAATTAATCCACCAAATAAGGCAAAAATTAAATATAAAACACCAATGTCTTTAGCATTAGAAGATAAAAATCATCTTTCAGTTCAAAGTGATATATTAGATTTTAACACTGAAATGTTTGATCTCTGACCGTCTAGAGTTTTTTGATCTCTTCTTGTATTTTCATTATAAGAAACAAAATGGGAACTCGTCAAAGATTGCACCCAAAACTCTATGCTTCCCATCTAAGAGAGATAATAAAAATTATTACCAGCACTAGGTAGGTATATTATTTATATAAGACTCATTTCTTTTAGAAAAAAAGCTATTAACAGGTTAACTATTATAATAGTTAATTCCTAACAATAAATCCTCTTACTTCTTTGTGCGAAGCAAGTACATACCTTTTTGTGCTATGTCATGCACTGCTTATATAAATACAAGCAGTGCAAGCAAGCAAGTAAGAAATAAATGATTCGAACATTTACCTCCTCTTTTTTATTAAGCCTTATGTTTCTGTGCCTTACTTCCTTATTTTCATATAAAAATAGAAAAAAAAAGCAAGAGAGGTTAAATTAAAAGAGTTGCTCTTCCTATAGAGCCAATTTCTTCTTGGGAGATATTAATCTTCTGTGATGAATTAATTCTCCCAAGGTATAAAGTTAAATAAATAGAAACTTCTATAATTTTATACGATGCATGAAAAGATATACAATTATAATCTACCGGCAAAAGGACGGAATCCTTCTGGCTCAGAGAAAGCTAACCGATTAGGTGTGGGTACATAATCACTGTCAAGACCCATGATACGTATTTCAATATCACGTAGTGATGTGAAAGCATCTTGTGCTCTTTGATACATTGCTTGGTATCTAGATTCTAGCGCATTGAATTCCGGATCTCCGTCTCAACCATTATCATCTTGAGTACGTTGTCATTCCATAGAACTTATACTATCTGCAAGATCAAATGCTGCGTCTGCCAGTTCTTGATATCTAGGTAGTAAAACATCTATTACAGTATGTCATTCTCTTAAAAGTACAGTAGCTGAGCCATGATCAGTATGTAATAGATATACAGAGGCTACTACAGGGACTGCATACACAATACCTCTAACTATAACATAAGTATAAGCGGTCCCCTGTACTACGATTGCGGTAAGGAGTGAACCACTTCCGCATCTTAGTACAGTGTATTCTTTGTTCACATTATTGTTATTGGCGATTGATAGTTCTATCAAACTATTTTCCAATAAACTAATTAGAGGTACGATTATAAGATAGTGTGAGAAGTATAGAACTGTACTAATTTGTCCTAATTCTATAAATGGAGTTTCAACGTGTTTTGCTCCTAATACTGTTAATATTAAGAAGTTAGCCACAAAAATATAGAAAGCTATTTTACTTAAAGGTCTAAATTGTATACCTCTACTTCTACTTAAATCAGTGTAAGGCATAGCTAATATTATTAATATGGCACTAAGCATAGCAATAACACCTAATAATTTATTAGGTATAGATCTTAATATAGCATAGAATGGTAATAAATATCATTCAGGAACTATAGAAGGTGGAGTTTGCATAGGATTAGCCATCACATAGTTTTCACTATCACCTAAAACGTTAGGCATAAAGAAAACAAATACACTTAAAACAACTATAAATATAAAGATAGTAATTAAATCTTTAAAGATGAAGTAAGGAGCAAAAGGTATTCTATCATAGTTACCTGAAATACCTAAAGGATTACCACTTCCTGCACTCTCGTGTAATGCTATCAGGTGCATCAATACTAATGCAGCTAAAATAAAAGGTAGAACGAAATGTAAGGCAAAGAATCTATTTAAAGTAGCATTGTTAACACTAAATCCACCTCAAATAAATTCAACAATATCTTGTCCTATTCAAGGTACAGCACTTACAAAATTAGTAATAACTGTAGCACCTCATAAGGACATTTGCCCATAAGGTAAAACATAACCTAGGAAAGCTGTAATTATCATTAAAAGAAAGATAACTGTACCAAGAACTCATACTAAAGTTCTTGGAGCTCTGTATGATCCGTAATATAAACCTCTCCCTATGTGTAAGTAAACTAGGAAGAAAAAAGCTGAAGCTGTATTACTATGTAAGTAACGTATTAATCAACCGTTATTAACATCACGCATGATGTGTTCTATGGAGTTAAAGGCTTCTAAAGCACTAGGAGTGTAATGCATTGCTAAAGTAACCCCTGTAACTATTTGTATAACTAAACAAAACCCTAATAAAGAACCAAAATTTCACAAGTAACTTAGGTTACTAGGCTGTGGTGAGTCTATTAGGTATGAATTAACTAACTTTAATAAAGGATGACTTTTAAAAATTCTCATGTAGGAAGTTGATTGCTGGATTTTTATTAATACGTATAACATATAAGTAGGTTGTATGTAATAAAACCAAGATCTTGGTTTTATTAAAACAAAAAGCAACAAAAACTGCCAAAAATAGCCAAGGAGAACTAAAAAAAAAAGCCGAAAAAAAGCCGAAAATAACCGAAAATATCCGAGAAAATAACCGAGAGAATAACCGAGTACAATTATTCTCTCTACTATTGCATATTAGATCTTCATTACGGATATAATGTGCTATAGGTACCCCCCCCCCTTACCGCCCTACCACCCGTAAGGACGTACCTTTTACTTTATAGCTTTTACTCTTTTCCTCCTTATATATTTACCTGCCTGTTTCTCCTATACCTAATACTTGAGAGCATAGCACACCAAAGCAATCGCACCCTATACTATCGCATATTAAATAAAGAGATACGGAGGAATTGAACCCCAAATTTAAGATCTGCAATCAAAATGTAAAACCTTTTACAACATATCCCTATATTACACAATAATATAAGAATTCTTACTAATTAAAGCTGTTCAGTATTAGTGTGTAATATACTTTTTATTAGTGCACTTGCTTCGCTGTGCCTATTTTTATTTCCTCCTTATCCTTTAATAGGATAGAAGCACAAGATATGTGGCAATAAAAAAGCAATAAAGAAAAAAGGCTTTGGTTTATTTTGTAGGTACTACAGTAAATAAAGCCAATATGATTAATAATAATAAACTATTATCAAAGATAGAAAGGTAAGGCATTAATATATAGAATATAAGACCAATTAATATATACAAGGCATAACTAGTTATAACTCCTGTACCTAAATTAGAAATGCTTCTACTCAATGCAAGTAATCCTTTCTCTAAACCGTAAGGCCCTAATAATTCTACACTTCCTCTATCTAAAATTTTAGTAGTTTGACCACCTAATTTTAATACGAGACCAGTTACATATTTATTATAAAATAATTCAACAAAGAAACGTTGATTGAAAAAACTAAAAATGTTATAACCTAATCTAGTAAATTTAAAATTAATAAGAACTTTAGGCATAAATTCGGATAAAACTATAGCTAATATACTTAATGTAACGGTAAACACCAAAGGTAATAACTTAAATAAAGTAGGTACTGCGAATTCAGTGTCTAGCATTATCTCATGTGTAGGATGAATAAATATACTGTTATCTGCGAAGAATCCTGAACCTAAACCTATAAAGATATCTTTAGTTATATAACCGAAGAATATAGAGAAAATAGCTAGTATAATTAAAGGTAAACTCATGAAAATATCTCCTTCATGGGCATGTTTATAGTTTATTAATGGCCCATTAGGGTTAGTTAAGAAAGTTAAATATAAAACCTTAACTGAATATAAGGTAGTAAACATAGCACCAATAGTTGCGATAAAGTATACCACCGTTCCGCTAAAGTAGTATTGTCCATATGCAGACTCTAAGATAAAATCTTTACTATAGAACCCTGTCATGAAAGGGAAAGCTACTAAACTAAGACTTGCTATTAACATAACGGAATACGTTAAAGGCAAGAAAGGTCTCAACCCTCCATATTTTCTAAAGTCTTGGTTATCACTTACTGCGTGAATAACAGCACCTGCACCCAAGAATAACAATGCTTTATAAAAAGCATGGTTAACTAAATGGAAAAGAGCAATGTTATATGAAGATAAACCTACTGCTATAACCATCATACCTAATTGACTCATAGTACTGTAGGCGATAACTTTCTTAATATCTTGTTGAAATAGACCAATAAGACTACTAAATACAGTTGTTATAGCTCCTAATCATAAACATATAATTAAAACAGTAGAACTATATTCGATTAAGGGGCTTGAACGCATAAGCACATAAACACCGGCTGTAACCATAGTAGCTGCGTGTATTAATGCACTTACCGGTGTAGGACCTTCCATAGCCATAGGTAATCAAACATGTAATCCAATCTGAGAACTTTTAGCCATAGCTCCAATTAATAAACAAACACCTATAATTGTTACAATATTTTCATTAACGAATGGTGCTAATGAAAACACAGTACTATAGTCTACATTACCTAAAGATCACAAAATGGCAAACATACCTACAGTTAAAAATCAATCACCCACTCTATTAGTTACAAAAGCAGAGATAGAACTTTGATTTGCTGCTACTCTAGTAAATCAAAAACTTATTAAAAGGTATGAACAAACACCAACTCCTTCTCAACCAACAAACATTAACAAGTAATTGTTAGCAGTTACAAGTATAACCATCATGAAAGTGAATAAACTTAAATAACTAAAGAATCTTTGATTGTGTGGGTCATGACTCATATATCCTATAGAATACACATGTACAAGAGAACTAACGATTAAAACGGGAATTAACATACTAACAGTTAAACTATCAAAATGAAAACCTCATAAAACATTAAGAGATTCGCTGTCTATTCATCTAAATAGATTTATTGAAACCGGTATGTTATTCAAACCTACTTCGAAGAAGGCAACGATTGCCAATAGCGTAGTTGAAATTACACATAAACATGTAATTAATTGGGCTCCGCTAACTCCGACTTTTCTTCCAAAAAATCCGGAAACTATTGACCCTAATAAAGGTAAACTTATAATTGCTAAGTACATTATTTATATTCTATTGCAATACTTCCTCTTAATCTATAAAAAGCAACTAGAATAGCTAGACCTATAGCTGACTCTGCACCAGCAATTGCTATGACGTATATAGCGTATGTTTGGCCTAATATATCGTCAAAGTTAAGTGAACTTATCAATATTAAAAAAGTAATAGCTAAAAGCATTATTTCAATTGAAACAAGCATTAATATTATATTTTTACGGTTTAAAACAAATCCTAAGATTCCTATTAAAAATAATATTAAGGATAAATTCATAATATAAAGATAAAGATTAATTATTGTATAACGGCTATGCTTATAACCTCTTTATTTTTCCTTGCTCCTTTTTTTTTCTTTACGAAGTAAGGAGCACGGCAATAAGAAGGAACAATTGATGTATAGAAGGTTTAGGGCTAATATAATGGCTTGCTTTTTCTTTGCCACATATCCGATATGTGGCAATAAAAATAGGCATGGCCAAGAGCTCTAACCTCCTTTCTTCACTCAATCGCCTTTATCTTTGTCATATAGAGGAACGGGAGGCTTAGAGGGAGTTAACTTTCCTTCAAGTAAATCTTCCAATCCCTTTATTCGGTTTTTAATATCCTCAGTCTGGGGTTTTTTAGATAAATCCCTTATTTCTTCTTTAATATCTTCTTCTAGTTCAGTATCTTCTTCTTCTTCTTCACAGCTTTCGCCCCCTTCTGGGTTGTGAGTTTTAGGTTTGTTGCCTTCTTCCTGAGCACCTCTAGTACCCTGTGAAGATTCACCTCCTTTATCTAAATGAAGTTTTATCTCTAAACCTTTAAATAAACTGTAAATTATAAGAGCAAGTATAGAACAAAGAATAAGGATTAAAAAGATAAAACCTACTGTTCCTCCAATCATGTCAAAAACTTTTCGATGTTAACTGATTCAATAACTATTGGCATAGAACTATGTAAAATACCACATATTTCTGAACATTGTCCATAGAATGTACCTTCTCTATTGATTAATACAGACACTTGATTTAATCTACCAGGGTAAGCATCACATTTAATACCTAAAGCTGGACAAGCAAAAGAATGGATAACGTCAGCAGCAGTAATAATGAATCTCACGTGTGTTAACTCTGGAAGTATAACTCTGTTATCAACTTCTAACATTCTTAAAGCTCCGTCTTCCAAGTCTGATTCAGGAACTAAGTAAGAATCAAATTCTATAAATTCGTCATCTGAATTTAAGAAATCAGGGTATTGGTAACTTCAATATCATTGATGACCTTCGGCTAATACTGACATAGCAGGATCACTAACTTCATCCATTAAATACAATAACTTAAAAGATGGGAAAGCTATAAGTATTAAAATAAGAGCAGGAGTAATAGTTCAAATTAATTCTATTAATGTACCGTGGTTAAGATATTTATGAGATATTGGTGATTTAGTATTAACATAATTTCTCATTACTGAAATTAACACTCATGATACACCAAATAATATTATAACTAAATAAAACATAATGTTATCATGTAATTCTACTAATCCTTCCATTTGAGGTGTCGCACTGTCTTGGAAATATACACCTCAAGGTCTAGGTGTATCACAATTATTAAAGAAACTATTTTCTAATGAAACTAATAAAAAATTAAGCATTTTCCGAATAGGAATGTGTTTTTCTATTTCGTGTATAACGTTATTAAACTTAATCTTAAGTTAAACATTATACATGTATTTTTATTCATTACTCCCTTTTACTGGTTAGGCTAAGAGAGAGGGGGGGAGAATCTCAGCTTAACCTTGCAATCTTTATCCTGGTTTTCTATTATGATTAGTT
>Ga0233348_1000011_pt1 | contig 15309 bp, 11 predicted proteins | sample GEONDECOMP297_FD_180701 | JGI IMG/M metagenome (GOLD analysis project Ga0233348, IMG submission 180701) | Leaf litter microbial communities from Shasta-Trinity National Forest, California, United States - GEON-DECOMP-297 | ecosystem: Environmental > Terrestrial > Plant litter > Unclassified...
AACTACTCTGTATAGGCTAGCATTATTTTACTTTGGTCGCTTCTATTTAGATTACAGGCCTGCATTATTTTAGTTTGATCACTTGTATTTGAGATGAAATGTTGTGGGTGTGGTTAGGCGAGTGTATTTTTTTTTCATCTCCAATTTTGGTGAAACAATATTGATAACCACTAAAGGGCTGGTACATTAAGCCAGTTGTATCACTCATTTCGGTGAATATAAATATTATTATAATGTCTTGAATAGATATGGTTTGGTATAATAAAAATGATCTCATTATACATTCAACCAATCTCAAATAACACATATTTATAAAAATAAAATAAAAATGTAATTTTAATATTTTTAATGTTATTAGAATGATATTTTATATTTTTATATTTGTGAGAATAATGAAAGGGGTTGCATGGTTGAGAGGTCAAGAGATAAATAAATATTTAATAGAAGTGGTGGCTATACATTAAATACATTATGTATAAACATATTGTTTTAGTTAGTATCCAATGTTATGATATTGTTATTTTTAGGATACGTTACTAGTGTATTTCCATTTTTCAAATATATTAATATTATATAATAAATTTTGGTTCGATAACCATATTAATCACTAGCTTTGTATGGAAACAACATTGTCTTTCCATGGTTAAATTGGCACCAATCCATTCAAAGGTACATCTTTCTCTAATCAAGTGGCGAGTTGGTAAGAGGGTGAATGAGCAACACAACACTTGATTGTTTGGTTATATTAAAAAAGACCACTTAACCCGTACTAATTCCACTTTAATAAAGCCCTCTCATCTTGGTTGTATAAGATATATAAAATAATTGGCCATGGGAATAGATAATGGAAGTTCGTAATTTTGCCAATTATGTTTCTATGCTTAGATCCTAAACTTTTGATTTATTTTAGTGTTACTTTGGGTCTTGTGGGGGTTTTGGTTTTTTTTTTTTCATTTCGTTCAAGGTTTTTCAACATCTATGAGGAATAAGAACTGCAACTCAACATTAATAATATTTTTTTTCAAAAATATGAAAATTTCTAAAATGTGAAAATTTTGAAAGTCGTAATTTTAAAAGTATAATGTTCTCATGTTTATTGAATTCCAGATAATAGACATCGGCCTCGGGAGGGTCAAATAAAATATTAGCGATTCCGTTGTCTCTTTTATAGACAAAATAAGGCACACATATTCCTAGTTCACCCATGCTAGGAATGCACGCACATTCTTAAGATCCACACATGTTCAAAATGGACACATTCCTAATTAGTGTGCATTGTTTCACATTTAAGGACGTGGAATTTCAATATATGTGGCGTATATTGTATGGGGGTTCGATGAGGGGGTGCAAAGCTATTTAAAATGGTATGGTGCATGTTCCTAGAATTTTGTACGTGTTTCTAATTCAATGACGAGCATGCGTTGTTACTGCAATGAAAAGGAGAATGGACTTTATACAACCCCCCATGAGACTCTTCCAATGTCATGGATATAGATTGGGTTGGTTTCTCTATCCATTTTGATTACTGTTTTTCTTGATTGCTTCATGTATTAGAAGTAATAGCAATGACCTCAAGGAAGACGACATATTTCTAAGGAATAAAATGGAAAAGACATAGTGAAAAGATTGTATGTGAAAAGTCACAACAACTGATAAACATACTGGCCACCCTATAGATAGTGGTAACCAAGACTAAGCGATAATTTAAACAAAATTCCAACGTAGAATATTTCATATCAACATTCAAGACTCCTTTCCTTCCATGTTTTCCTTGAGATGGTAGGCTTATCTTTCAAATTCTATTTTATTTTCGATAATGAGACACATTCCTTATGCACACCGTAAAATTCACAGCGATCATGTAGGTAGTACCTACGACAGATAGAGGGAGTCGCTGCTTCATAAGGAGTCCTCCCATGTAATTAAATTAAGACCTAAACAACAAAAGCCATAGATTATTCAACCCATGGATCAATTTATTGCAAAGAAAATATTTAAAACTTGTAATACAAAGCAAAAGGGTAGGCACACCCCTCTCTGTGCTACAAATGAAATCAGCCATAATTCTTTTAAATGAAAATAGAGGACCAAGAATGACCTTCTCTACGTTGCAAGAATCATTTAGAGAATTAAAATAAACATGCAGAGAAGGACTGTCTCTATTGAAACTCAGAATCTATAAAGAAAGCATAGAACGCTCATTTCTCTGTTTCAAACGACTTCATTGAGAATATCTGAATAAAAAAGGCAGAGAACTCGTATCTGCTCCAGACGGAATCATGTAAGAATCAAAACGTTTTTTATGGGAGCACTCATTTCTCTTCTTGAAACCTACTCATAAAAGAAAATTATAAGCAAGAGAAAAATGGCAGAGATCGCCGATATCTTTTCTCAAAATGATATCATTTACAAAACTATAAAGAAATCAAAGGCATATGAGGCCCTACAACAATAAGAGTAAAACAAATGAAGAAAATGCATGGGCCGGGTTTTATGGAGACACCCTACGATTTCACAACAAAACAAAGCAATGCGGACCACAAGAACATACATACCTTCTCTTGGTATGGAAGCACCCTTCCACTTACTCCCATCCCCATCAAGGGAGATGCCCCCCCTGAAAAAAGGTCTCATCCCTACTTAAAGAGAAACCCCGCGAGGAAAAATGGAAGACAATATCCCCACTCCACGACTGCAAACATACTGTTCACGAAGGAAACGAAAACAAGATCCTCGTAACAAGGATCGCATCCCTATAATGTTCAAGGAGACGGGGACAAAGTCGTTAAAAGAATTAGAAGGCCTCCTAAATCATGTCTCGTGGTTTTCTTTTACCATACGAGGCTCGACTCTCCCTAAGCAGCCTTTCGCCCTCATACGCCAACTCTTGATGAAACAATTTGGTTTGAGAAGATAATCAATTATTTTATATGTGCCCTTTTAACCATAAGTGGATTCAAATTATTTATCTAAAGAATTTATCAATAATTCATATAGTTTGACATATATTATATGTTCAGATCTCTTTTACATACATAAAGAAACAAAAGTATTTTTGACATCTTTTCATATTTATATATAGATATAGTCATTGATATATATTATGCTAAAGGATAGCCATAGGAGTTCACTATTTTCTTGCGGAAAATAACCACCCTTACTTACGGTTGACCACATCTTAGGACGGCAACCAATAATTTTAGTCCATCGACCGAACCTTTTACTTCTCATCAAGTGTCACAGGCGCCATGATGTAACTTCTCATAAATTTCATGGATTTTCTAGCCATTTTTTCTTTGCCCGGGTGGATTCATTTGTCGTTTCATTTAATTGCGTAACCGTCTTCAGTTCCCCAAGTCTACTCTTTTCAAAATTACAACTTAGGAAATAGGTAAGTAATACTTACACAGTCTTCTGGAAAGTCCTTGGCCCTGAGATCTTTGGCAAGAAAAACTTACATTTTTAATTTAGTTACATGAATCTAGTAGCAAGGACGAATGTCATAGATACCTATTGCAAAGGCTCGGTGTTCCATGGCTTCCACAAGTGTATAATAGAAAACAAACATTTGTGGAGGCCTCTTGTTCACCAAACTCCTAGTGAGTATAAACAATGAAGTGCAAAAGTACCAAATCTTTAAAAATGTTTAGATTAGTTACGATTTATTGCAAACGTTTGGTGTTTTATGGCTTTTAGAATTGTATAAACGAATCTTTTAAAAATTAGTCAATATAATAATAATAATATATTTTTAAGGTCACCGAGACACCAATTTGGTGTCGGAGAACCCCTTGTTTGTGGGACAAGGGTCCCCCTCTACGCATGAATTTAATTACTGAAGCATACATAGGTTTACATGCCCTGCGGAGTAGTCTATTTATGCTACATTTTGGACATTATGGTGGGTTTTGTTGAGAATCCGATAACTGTTTTTGGGAAAATCCAAATTTGGAAGTGCTCAAACTTTGTTTTTGAATTCATTAATAGATTAAGCACTCTCGACCACCGTGATCGCACCCAAATTGTGCAATTTTATTTGTTAGTATATGTGAATATAATTTTTTTTTCCTCAGATTTCCAACCGGGATCGAACAAAATAAGGCTAAAAATATACTCGGAAGAAAAGGTTAAAAGGTAGAATATTTAGACTTCACCTATACCCCTACCCTTCTTCGAACACATGTTCTTAACCCTTAGGTACACTCATATATTTTAGATATAATACTAATAAAATAACTTGTGTTTTTTTATTTCTATTTAATTTCTCAAATCAAGCTATATAATAAAATTATTTTGAAATATACTTGAAATAATCGAAATAAATTTGTTTCATTATATGTTATTGAATGGTTAATGAAGATTAAGTCTATGTTTTAAAATTAAAATATTTAATGCAAATTTTAAATGAAGTGTACAATTAAAAGAAGTATAGAAATTAATTAATTAATTTATCGTAAATGTTTCCTTTATCGTTTTGGAAAAGGTTTTAATTATGAAGAATTATTTCAAAGTAATATTTGTCATTAATTATTACTGTGTACGTGGATGTATAATTAAATTAGCTTGAATTAAGTTGTATAATGTAATTATACAACAAAGAGAAATCAAAACGAATATGTACATGGATTAATTAATGTTGATTAATTTAAATTAATAATATTAACTTAATTAATAGTGATGATGAAGATGATTAACGCCCACTGAGACCAACTTCGCTCTATCGGACCTTAAGAAGGACAATACTCGATTTAGTTTAAAATCTTGTTCCTGTGCTCAAAAAGCTTGCCAAGGAGCTTTCCAAGCTCACTATAGTTTTGGAAAGTTAGGAGGTTATAAAGGTTTGTATTGTAGAAAATACTATGAAACCGAGATTTAATGTGGGTGTAAGCAACAACCTCTAAGAGAAAGTGTTTTTCATCCTCAACGCTCATAGACTCACACAGATGGCGAACCCTTTCCTCCCATGGAGTTTCAGGAATAGACCAACACCCTCTTTCGCTATGGAGTTCATGAGAGTTCGTTCTAATATTGGCTATATTAATTTTCTTCGGTGAGATAGTTACTACCGAGAGATACTTTCGATATTTCAAGGTAGGATTAATGACCTCCTTTTAGTATCCTAACTTTCTCTTAACCGCTAAATTTTCCTCGCGCCATAATTTCTCTTTAAACTTAGAAGTATTAATAGTTTTGACATTATCAATGTTCTGCAAAATGTCGTTTTCATCAATGCCCCAATGGTTTAACCAAGCCATGTGGTATATTTACACCAACACCGCTTGAGGAGTAGTTTGTCTTGAGTTGAGTTTAAACAAATTTTAGGAATTCTCTCGTTTCCCATGTTATTTATCTTATGCTTGTACATCAGGTACCTAGTCATAGCCATGATGTCGACGAGGGAAAGACGCACTTATATGAGGAGAATAGGATAAGGTGTATTGGTTTTAATTTTTAGGTTATAAGTGATAAACCTGTTATGGATTTGCTCAATATTCCTCTAAGACTCTCTAGAAATGTTCCACCCCAATTCTTCCCAACCATACCAGATAACGAGGATGACAAGAGTTTCAAAGAGGAAATTCTTTTTATCCCACATGACCAGATTTACTGATTTACAGTTATTTTCAAGACCAAAATAAGCTTTCCACCCTCCATTAATCATGTTCTCAACGCTACAGTTGGAATTGAGGTTGTGACAAGTATAAATTCCGAGATAGTTGTAAGAATTCATTTCCTCTAGATTTCTATTATCATAAATAAAATTTGCATAGGTTTATTTCTTAGATTGTATAATCATTATTTTTTTCTTGTCAATGTTAACAGTCATACCCATGTTACGGAAAAAATCTTTAAGAGTTCTTAATTTCTCATCGAGACAAGAAGGAAACCTTGCCATAGTAACAATACCATCAACATAAAGTAGGAGGAACATAAGTATCCCAGCTAAGATTTTACCGACGCAACCCACTTCTTCAAAACACTTCTCTAGTACAATAAAGATAATAGTTTTTCATTAATAATGTAAATGGATTAATAATAATGTAATAACGTGAATGCAGAGGTATTATTTACCATTAATTAAATTAATAGTAAATTGAAAGTAATACTTACCATTAATCGTATTAATATAATAATACTAATAATTAATTAAGTTTCATAAGATTTGTAAATAATAATCAAATAATTATACTATGGTAAATCAAATCAACCATGGCCAAATATGCCCGGCTAAAGTTAAAGATGCTTGGTAGGTGCTTTACCCATAAACAACCATTATCAACCATCGTCAACCAAATTCAGCCATGGTCAACCATAATCAACAGCGGACAACAAAGTTCAACCAATTAGGGTCAACCATGGTCCACCATGATCAAGATTTACCATGGTCAATGACGATATGTCATCAACCATTGTTAGACATCGTCTACCATGGTTAACCAAAGTCGACCGTATTTAATTGTGGTTCCAACGTAGTGGGCCATAGACAACCACGATGTATTAACGTCAACCATAGAGAACAATGATGCACTTAAGTGAACAATTCCTAAACAATGGTCAACCATTGTTTTATGTAGTTAAACTTAGTTTAAGTTTGTCAAGTCTTGGACAATGGTCCGTCGTGGTTCAAATTCAACCTTCGTGATTAAAGCCAACCATGCCCATACACTGGTCAACCATAGGTTGGGCATGGTTAACCAAAGTTAAGCATAGTATACCTAAATCTACCATAGCCAACAATGGGATGTGGTAAACCATGTATCAACGTAGTTAACCATGGTTAACTAAAGTCAACCATAGCAAACCATGATGCAGCCATAGTCAACCAACGTCAACCACTGAGCAACCATAGTCGACAATGGTTAAGTAAAGTCGACCTTAGTAAATCGTACCGAAGCATGGTCTTAAAACATCAATCACTCCCATAGTGAAGCATTCTACACTAAAGTCAACCATTCCCAACGTTAAACTCACTCAGCCATGGCAAGAGAAATTCAAGGATGATTAACCAATGTAAACAAAGTCGACCATGGCCAACGGTGTGATGTGGCCAACCATTGTTAAACTTAGTCGACCACGGTTAACTAAAATACAACCATGATACAATCATACATAACCGAATTCATCGATGGTCGACCATGATACAACCATAATCCACGACCATGCACCAAAGTGAACCAAAGCTAAGCATGATGCGCTAAAGCCAACAATAGTTTAATATGATTAAACATGGTTTAAATTCAACCATGCAGAAAGAATGGTAAATCGTGGTTTAAAATCAACCATTGTCTACCACGATGAAACCGTAGTCTACCACGATGCACTAAACTCAGCTATACCTAAGCAATGGCCAGCCATGGTTTAATATAGTTGAGCTTAGTTTAAAGTCAACAATTCCTAAACGATGCTCAACCATGGTGCGTAGTCAAACTTGGTTTAAAGTAAACTATGGATTGAAGTCAACCATGGAGATACAATGTTAATCAATAGTTTGAGCATGGTTAACCACGGTGGACGTAAGTCAACCACTGTTAACCATAGTCAACCATCCTTAGCTAAAATCGATCATAGTAAACTGTAGTGAACCATGATGTAGAAAATTCAACCACTCCATTAGTTAATCATGCTGCATGAAACTCGACCATTAATGAACTCAAACATAATCAAACATGGTTAGAAAAATTCAACCATGGCTATCCAAAGTTAACCATGATTAACCAATGTCAACAAAGTCAACCATGGTTTAAGAAAAGTCAACAATGGTTTAGCATAGTCATCCATAGTTTACTAAATTCAGCCATGGTTGACCATGACGCAACCTTAATCTTCCACGATATCGTAAAGTCAAACGTAGTTGACCATGGTCAAGCATGACGCACTAAAGTCAACCGCACCCTAAAAATAGTCAATCATGGTTTAGTATGGTGAAGCATAGTTTAAAGTCAACCATGCAAAAACAACGTCCAATCATAATTTAAATAAAACCACATTCTACCATGATGCAAGCATATTCAACTATAGTTAACCACGCTTCCCTAAAGCCAACCATGTGAAAACATTTATGAACCATGGTTTAATATGGTCAAAATTAGTCAATCATCGTATCAAACCCTTTATCGGCCATGGTTGGAAATGGTCTAAGCATGGCCAAACACTGTAATCCAAATTTTAACAACGGTCAGAAATCGTTCTCCTCGTTGTGTCAACCATGGTCAACGATGGTCTCACATGGTCTTTCGTAACTAATGAAAGTTGACCATGTTTCTTTGAATTCAAGAATGGTAAAATAACACCAACTATAGTCAAGCGTGGTGAACCAAAGCTAACCATGGCCAACAATGAGATGCCAAGAACCATGGCTAAACATAGCCAACCATAGTTAACCAAATTCAAACATAGTCAACCATAGGTAACCACGATGAACTAAAATCAACCATATCTAACCATGATGAACTAAATACACCCATGCCAAAACAATGGTCAATCACGGCTTAATATGGTTAAACTTCTTTTAAATTCACCATACCTATGGAATGGTTAACAATATTTTAGAGCCAACCTTTGTTCAATTCCAACCATGTTTCACACGGAAAAAACATTATTCAACCAATACTCACAAGTCAACCACAATCAACGAGCAGTAAAAACTCAACGAACAATCTATCCTCAACGCACAGTCAATAGTAAGCAATACTGAACCAATGATAATCCTCGGCAAACCATTGTTAAACAAAAGTGAACCATTGCGAGGAAAAAGTGAACCATGGTAAACAAAAAGTCAACCGTGTAAGACACAGTAAAAACCATATTGAACCAATAATCAACCACGGTAAAACCACTATTTATAAATAGCCAACCATGCTCAAACATGGTCATACATAGTAAATCATGGTTGACATAGTAAAAGCATGTCCCTCGATTGTCAACGAACAGTTAAAAGCCAACCAATATCCAAAAGTAAAGCAAAGTCAAAATCCAACAGATAGTGGACCGATATATTCTTAGTAAACGCCAAAGTCAACCATGGTTGACAATGTTAGCCAATAGTCAACTATATTAAGCCATGGTTGGCATAATTATCCAACAGTCAACCATAGCTTCCATATTCAACTAATGATCAACAGTGAACCATAGAGAAATGTCATCCAAAAGTCATTTGCACTTTAGTCGACCAATTGATATGTTTATAATTCGAAATTATTATATAAATATTTATAACTATTATTAATTTATAAATTTACAATTATGGATATTAGTATGTGATATCAATAGTCAGCCATGTTTCACATAGCAAAAACATTAGTCAACTAATAATCGCAAGTCAACCAACATTCACAAGTCAACCGCAATCAACCAATAATCAAAAGGAAACCATCATTCAACCAAGATTCAACCCACATTCAATAGCCAACCATACGTGGCCAATATTTAATACTACCGTAATTTTGTGGAAAACTATGGCAATATTTCTGCTATTTTTCAGCACTTCTAAAAAAATGCTCTCTAGTAGATTGAGGTAGCAAAGGATCTCTTCTCCATACTAAAGGATCCCATGTGTAATACGCATGTGCTACCCATGCTATGTTTCACCAAGGCATTCATATTAGAAGGCTATGCCTCGTGGGTTCATGACATGGCAGTAGTATTATCAAAAGAAGAACACCCATTGGCCTTCACTAGTAGGTGTATATCTGGTCAAAACTTGAGAAAATTCTCATATGAGGAAGAACTAATGGATATCCTTCAAGTAATTGAGACATGGCAATCATATTTGATTGCACCACATTTCTATATCAAGATGAACCATCGTGGTCTCAAGTATTTCCTCAAATAATGGTTGTCCTCGCATGAGAAACATAAATGGGCCACAAATATGTTGGGTTATAATTATGGAATCATATATGAAAAGGGTCACAACAATGTGATTCCATTTGATGCTTTGTCTAAGAAATTCCAATAGGAGGGTTCACTTTTTGCATTATACCTACCAATCGTAGGATTGCTCGACGAACCGCGACAAGGGTGGTAGGCCCATGGCACAGTTAAGCATCTCATCACCGTTATTCAAGGAGTCACTAACCCTCTTCGAAGGCATGCATGGAACAAAAATATTTTGAAGAATAAGGAGCACATCTAAATCTCACCTCTGATTTGGTATTGAAACAAAGAATCATAGATTAATTACATGCAACAACCATAGCAGTTCACTTTGGATTTCATAAAATTTGTGAAATAATTAAATTAGTTTCCATTTGGGAAGGCATGGAAAAGGGTATCCACAACTTCATTCTATCCCGTGACAGTCGTGGACGGCGTAAGGCAGAAACCGTGTGGCTGCTAGGTGCTTTGCATCCACTTCTTATTCCTAACCATATCTGGATGGACATCTCTATGGATCTCATTGTGGCTATCCCTAAGGAACGCAATAAAATAGTCATTATGGTGTTGGTATATTGTCTGAAGAAGCAATCCCACTTGTATGCTTTACCACTAAATTTTACATCCTCGCCGATGGCATAAAACATTTCGATCAAATTTTCAAGCTCCCCAACATGCCCACTCCCGTCGTCTCTAACAGTGAGCCACCTTTTGCCAACGTGTTTTTGAAGGGGTCGTTTAAAGACTCGGGCAGTCAGTTGAATATCAACACATCATATATCTCCCAAATAGCTAGTATGATAAAAGTAGTCAATGAGTGCATGAAAAACCACTTGCGCTACTTTGTGTCGGACATGCGAAACTAATGGGACAAATGAATCCCTATGGATAAATGGTAGTTTAATACAACTCATAATGGTACCGCCATAAAAAAAAGTGTACGGTAAAAATCCCTTATCGTTGATTTCCAATCCATCTAGTACCTCCGAGGTTCAGGAATTATGCACCACACTCCACACTAAAGATGGCATTTCTGCATGCTTACAAAGAATCTGATTATGGACCAGAATAGAATAAAGCAACAAGAATATAAACATATCTCCAAGCGCTCGTTTGAAGCTGGGGATCAAGTGTTTCCTCAACTCCAATCCTAGAAAAAGAGATCAACTAGGTCGCATCACGATCCCACTCAAAGATATGTTGACCCTAAAAAATCCTCCACCGCACTGAACACGCGGACCACAATCTATCCCTTCTAGACCACTCTAAGATTCACCCCATCTTCCATGTCTCTTGCCTCAAAAGAGTAGTGGGTGTAATTGTATAATACATGCCACTTTACGAAAACTCGACAACAGAGGATCCATTTGGATCTCGCTAGCTGCAGTACTAGCTTCTAGAAGACGACATTTTTCTACGCCCACAATGAAAGAAGTTTTGATCTTATGGAGATACAATCTGCAAGAAGATGCCACTTGCAGACCGTCCCACATTTTAGAGCGATTTCCACACCTTCGGCATTGAGGACAATGATTCTTTTGAAGGGGGAGGGAATGTTAAATTCATGCCCTAGCCCTCCATACTCTAAGAGTTTGTCACACACTGTACAAGGCCATATCTATGAAATATGGCTGATTAAGTTAGTGTTCATCAATCAATGTAAAAATGGTCTCTCTATTAATTAAGGCCTACTAGGAAGTTGCATTTTTGCCATGTGAAGTAGTTAGGGGTTTAGATAGATGAAGCTATTTAAAGAGCTTCAACACTGTAAAGATTTTTGTTGAGAATTATTGTAATGAAGATCTGCTCCACTTAATGGTCTCCCTGCCACAAGAGGCCTACGAACATTGTTTTCCATAATACCGACGCTCTTTTCCTACCATATTATGTTATTAGCGTCTCATACGTATAGCTCTCTTCTACATTTAATAGTTTATTCCATCCTAATTTTGCTATAATCTGTTGATTTTCGAGTTTCAGAGGTAAATAACACCCCATTGGTCCACTTTGGGAGTAAGGAAGACAAATGCATGCCTTTAAAGCAAATAATTTATACCGAAGGAAACCATTTCGAATCTTTGCCTACTTACTATTTAGAACCAACTTTAATTGTATTCCTACCTTCAAATTTGATTGAATTTTCAATACACCAAAATTCTTGCAGCGGAATCATAGAGCATTGCCATGCCAATGATATATGCCCAAAATAATATAAAATAAATTATTTTGGAAAAAAAATTTAAATTTTTTTTTAGTAATTTGGAAAAACTCAAATAGACCCAATGTTTTCAAAACATTTCCATCAATTATTTTAATGTTCTCTTAGAGTATTGCGTGGTATAACAATTCAATATTTGTTATATATGCCATCTTTATTTGAGCATTAGGGTGACAATGGTAATTCTCAATGGAGTGGGGGGAGACCAAGAGTTTTGCATTATAAAAAGTTGAGCATTATGTTTAAAACAAAACAAAAACAAAAAAGATAAATTTGAAATACTAATAAACTAGACGTGACTTTAATATAGGGAGTATATCAAAAATTTAAATCAAGTAAATATTTACTTGAGGATAGGCTGGGTTCACATTGTCTTAAATTTAATTTAATAGAAGAATCACAAATATAGAAAATTAAACTTGAGCATAATTTAAATCCTATTTAAAGTTTAATTCAAATAGAGAAATCCCAAATATAAGAAATTAAACTTGGGTGTAATTCAAAACCTGTTTAGATAATACGAAAATACATTTCCATGTTTTAGTACTTATGACAAATAGTATTAAGGGTTTTCATTATGTTTGACTATGACATAACCATGTTAGATCATGAATTCTTGTGATTTAGTATGTTTAACCATGATTTAGTGGTTTACCATGAATTAATTTATTGTCACATTGTATAAAATATCTATTCACTTAATTAAGAAAATAATAATAAAATGTTTAACAACCAATTTAACGAAATGGCCATCATTGCGTTCCCATAGGGTATAAAATACTTGTACTTATCCACTCCATTAAGAAAATAATAATAAAATGCCTAATAGGCAATATAATATTTAATGGCCATCGTTGTGGGCTAATACTTCTAACAACTTCCAAACTTATACATAACCCTGTTTGTCGGCTAATACTTCAAGCATTCATGTAATTACACCTTGCAACCTTATAAAATAACACCCAACTTCCAAACTTATACATGACACAGTTTGTCCGCTAATACTTCAAACATTGACGTACTTACACCTTGCAACGTTATAAAATAACACCCAACTTCCAAACCTATACAAAACACAGTTACACCTTGCAACGTTATAAAATAACACCCAACTTCCAAACTTATACATAACACAGTTTCAGTACGTTATAAAATAACACCCAACTTCCAAACTTATACATAACACAGTTTCAGTCAACTTCATTGAAGCTGAGGTGAAACTCAACGTGTAAGTGCCCTCCATTTTGTGTAGCTTGACAGGGAGGTCCGCAGAGTAATGGAGGCTATGAGTTCCGCAGCAGCGTTAATGGAGGCTATGAGTTCCGCTGCGTTGCCAGCAATGGAAACTCTTTCTGATCTTTCTAGTGATGTTCAACGAGAGGTGTTGCTGAGAATTCCTTACCAATTCCACGATAAATTCAGAGCCGTCTGTAGAAGCTGGGAGACTGTGATCGATAGTCCAGGGTTCTTAGAGGACAGAGAGAAGCTTGGTAAGAGAGAACATTTGATATGTATTATGCAGACTCTTCAAATCCTTCACGATCCTGGTGTACGAGCCTGGAGTAGCAGTATTTCCAACACTGGTATAACAGTATACGACCCTGTGACGGGCAGATGGGGAAGAATACCCCCGGCCCCCATTCGTAACTTGTTTCCATCAAAGTGTGAGTTGCTTTGTGTATGTGGGAAGCTAGTTCTGTTGGGTGGATGTTCTTTGGCAGACCACAACATGAGGAATCCGGTATTCATTTACGATTTTCAGTCCAGGAAATGGCGCCAAGGAGCGGACATGCCCACAAGTCGATCCGGGTTCGCCTGTTCAGTTGCTTCTTCGGAAGCTGGTAAAGCTCTTATCTACGTCGCTGGGGGCTCTGATGGGCATGGCAACATTCTGGCGACTGCAGAAGCTTACGATGTGGAAGCAGACAGCTGGGTAATCCTCCCTCCCATGACAGAAAATCGAAAAAATGGTCTGGGTGTTTTCATGGAGGGAAAATTCATGGTAGTAAGTGGAAGCAACCCGGAACATCCGTACGGATTGACCAGTGCGGAAGTTCTTGATACGAAGACTAGTACTTGGAACTCGTTGCAAGGCATGTGGAGTTTAGAGATGGATATTCGCTCCTGTCTGAGTTGTACTGTTTCTACAAGTGAGCGGGACTACTTGTATGTGATCCATCGCTTGAAAAGAGTGATGAGCAAGTATGATCCTCAGAAAAACGTGTGGACATCTGTGCCAGTGGCAGTGCCGGGTATTGCAGTTATTAAGTGCGTTGCACCCTGGCACGATCGGATTTTTGTGAGTGGTACTGATCGTGAAGGTCGCGATACGGTCTCTTATTTGTTTCAGCCCTCAACTGGGGAGTCGACTGCAATTGACACAGGGGGAGTCTTTGTGAGCGGTATTGATCGTGGGGTTCGTGATACGGTCTCCCATTTGTTTCGAGGGTCAACTGGCCGGGAGTCGACTGCAGGAGACTTTGCGGGCCATCTTAATCACCACGCTGCAACCGTGCACCTCTGAATGTTCTTTCCTCCCCGCAATGTTCCATACGTTTAATTTCGGCGATATTAATCACCACGCTGCAACCCTGCACATCTGAATATTCTCTCCTCATAATCTTCTATATTTTTAATTTTTAATTGTTGGCTATATTAATCGCCACGCTGCAGATGTTTCTGAGCGGCTGTTGTGCATTGCAAGCTTTACTTTCCAAATATTCGAATTATGATGTAATAGCTAGAATATTCTTGAATACTTATTAGAATAGCAATGATGTGGTTAGGTTTATTTTAGCTAGAATATGGAATGCTTATTTTAGCACCCTAACACAAGTTTTAATCGCAAAGATAATTTAGTACGAGAAGTTGATAATTATCATAACTACTCTGTATAGGCTAGCATTATTTTACTTTGGTCGCTTCTATTTAGATTACAGGCCTGCATTATTTTAGTTTGATCACTTGTATTTGAGATGAAATGTTGTGGGTGTGGTTAGGTGAGTGTATTTTTTTTTCATCTCCAATTTTGGTGAAACAATATTGATAACCACTAAAGGGCTGGTACATTAAGCTAGTTGTATCACTCATTTCAGTGAATATAAATATTATTATAATGTCTTGAATAGATATGGTTTGGTATAATAAAAATGATCTCATTATACATTCAACCAATCTCAAATAACACATATTTATAAAAATAAAATAAAAATGTA
>Ga0233348_1000013_pt1 | contig 15043 bp, 6 predicted proteins | sample GEONDECOMP297_FD_180701 | JGI IMG/M metagenome (GOLD analysis project Ga0233348, IMG submission 180701) | Leaf litter microbial communities from Shasta-Trinity National Forest, California, United States - GEON-DECOMP-297 | ecosystem: Environmental > Terrestrial > Plant litter > Unclassified...
CGACCGTTGCGCCACTAAAAGGTCAAAACTGTCAAGGCTGTTGGCCATTACTTCCTTTCCAAACCTCTCCTTATTTCATGCCAAGATCAAGGCACGAATTCCAGCGACGGTTTCAGCCACTAAATGGTCACGATGGTCACGACTGTCAAGGTTCAGGGAATATTTTATTTCCCTCATTCAAGCTAAACCTCCCCTCTAATTATGCCAGGGTTAAAGCCCGAAACTTATGGAGGATTTAATTGGAATTCGGGCCTCTAGCTCAAGGATATAAATATATAAGGCTTAAATCTTGTCATGTCTTCATTCATAAAAGGGATTTAATACGATACTTTCCTTTGTCCTCGTGATGTAATTTATATCATAGTACTCCTCGTTTGCTTAATTACATCATATGTTTTTATTATAGATATATATATATTTCAATCAAAAATGCTTTGTCTTTTATGAAGACTTAATTTGTCATTTTCCTTCGTCCTTATGATATACTTTATATCATGGCCTTATATCTATCATTTTTCCTTATAGATAAATCTTCGATTAATAATACTTGTCTTTTAATTTTTCTTTGTCCTTATGTTATGATTTATATCATAATGTCTTTTGTCAAACCCTTTTTCCGATCCCTTAGCCCTAGTTCTTGTCGCACATGTGTTCGTCGTCCCCTTTGTGTTATTAAACTTTCGCCTAACTTTCAGGTTTCTTCTCGTGGGGCGTTGGCACTTGAGCTCCTCACCCAGAAGCCCTCCTACAATAATATTTAAAATCGCGAAACGCTTAAGGGCATATAGGAGGGATATTACATAAGGAACATTTGAAGGCTCTTCCACCATCCGCCTTTCGCATTTTTTCTTGCCTCCCTGTGGAAGTTGGAAAACGATAACTTCTTGTTTGACGGAGTATTTCCACCGCGGTTCCGCCATTTGGCTTTTGCAATTCCTCTTTCCGCCCTTTGGAAGTCAGAAATCGGGAACTTATCATTCGATGGGGTATTTCCACTGTTGTTCCTCCTTCTGTCTTTCTCGCTTCCGTTTTCCACCCTTTGGAAGTCAGAAATCGAAAATCCAAACATTAATGAGACTTTAATATTTTCTTTTCGCTTTCCACTTTCCGCTGTGCGGATCGCGAAACACGAAAGTCTTAACACCGTTAAGACTCCAATACTTTATTTTCGCTTTCCGCTATGTGGATCGCAGAACGCCGAAGTCTTAACATTCTTTAAGACTTTATTTACCCTTTTTTTTTTCTCTGTACAGATCACAGATTGCGGGAGTCTTAATATATTAAGGCTCCAACTTTAACTTTCTGCTGTGTGGATTGCAGATCGTGGAAGTATTAATAAATTTAAAACTCGAAACTTGCTTTCTGCTTTCCGCTGTGTGGATCGCAGAACGCAGAAATCTTAATAACCTTATGGTTATACTTTTTTCTTTACGCTTTCCACCTTCCTCTATGTCGATCGCGGAATGCGGAGATCTTAACCCTTTTAATCCTTTAATTTATTGTTCCATTTTTCGTTGTGCGTATCGAGGAACGCAGAAATCCATATATAATTTCAACACTTATTCCTAAGGTAATAGTGTTACATTTATAATGTTAACATTGACAAAATCTCCAATTGAAATATATGATTTATAATTATTACATTTATTAATATAAATGCTTATTACTTTCCTTCAACAAAGACATCCAAATCATTCAACATAAATCATCAATGAAAAGTAAAAGGTACTTGTACATTTTCCAAGAGAAGTCAACTTAGATGTCCACAAACATCACTATGGATGATTTACAAACATTTGAACTTGCCGGTCATGATAAAGTAGAGAATGGTTCTCTATTTTGTTGTCAATAAATGCAAGCTTCACATCTTGCATTTTTCTTCTTAAAGGAAGGAATCCCTTTAAGCATTCCCTTTTTTCTTGGATTTGTGAAAGTTTATACGAATTCAAATGTACGTAATAGACATGCCATAACCATATCAATGAATTTCTGTAATCAACTGTTCATGCAAAAGCTTGCTTCCGAGGAGCGATTTTTCCTTTCAACATAAGAAGCTTATCATCATCATATCGTGTCATGGATGTTTTAAAATTTTATTTTATTAAGTTGATGTAAACCAAGCCATATTTCGTAATAACTTGATGTCGTTCTTGTTGAAGCATTATCAAGGACAAGAAAGTCCTTTTAAATATTGGTACGTACCAAACATTTGAAAGCATTTTTATTTTCGATTTTGGGAAGTTAAAATTTTACGTTTAACCTTTTCCTTGAGGTGTATGCGTTGTATCATGAGCCAAACAATAAAACTCAATTTACATTCATGAAAGAACCAACAAAAATCTCTTATCAAAGTCATGTGTTGAGTAGCACCTATATCAAATAACTAGGCATCTTCGTACTCATTTAGAAAAGAGTAATATGTGTTGAGTAGCACGTGTATCAAACTTACTAGGCATCTTCATACTCATTTAGAAAAGAGTAATATGTGTTGAGTAGCACCTGTATCAAATAACTAGGCATCTTCACACTCATTTAAAACTCCTGGCGTTGATCGTTGAAGAGTTATTAACACATTCTCAAAATAGTTTTGATTATCATCTTGATTGTTGGTATTAGCATATTGTGTTGAAGTTGAATATTGCTTAAACTTAGGAAGCCGATTATTTGAAATTTTACAAAGGCTTCTGCATAATGACCAACTCAATTACATCATCTGTAAAGAATGTGACTCGTATATGTCTCTTCCATATTGACAATTGTGAGTGGGAGGTCTCTTTGATTGACCTTTTCTAAAACTATTTGATACATGTTGAAATTGTTGCTTCCTCTTCCTAGATTGCGCCCATGGCCACGAACTCTATAGCAAGATTGATTTAGATTGTCACGTTCTCTATTATTGACCAGAGCTCCTCTTCCTTTCGAACTTTCTGCTATGTTTGAACTAATGAAGAGAAGATTCTCACCATATTGTTTTTTCTTTACCAAATGACCTGCTATGTTGACCTAATAGTTCACTAAGTGATTCAAAAGTTGGAGTTGACAAATTATCAATGATTTGCAAAGTTCAAGTAAAAAATGGTTTTCAAGCTTAGGAAACATGCCTTTGATGATGTCTTAATGTATGTTCTTTATTCTTGAAATATATTCTAACACGTCATCACCATCATCTTATGTTTGTTTAAGCAACATAATTTATAAATCTATTCTTTAAGATTTAGGAGTATCAAAAATCTTACAAAATTGGTTCTAAGGATATCAAAGAGAAGTAGAGTTCTCAATATGGACAATGGGATGTTCATCTACAAAAGATCGAAGTAAGGCAAGAGCCTCTTCATCCTTTAATTATCATTTCGCTAAAAACTCAACATCAATATATTTTATTGGAGTATCACCATTACAAATACCATTAATAATTATTATCATTACATTAGTAATATGATTTTGTTGGAAGAGTATCACCGTCACAACATTAATAATAATGCACAATATTATTATAATAATAATGATAATACTTTTTAAAATAATTTATAAAATATAATAATATATCCCAATTTGAATGAAGGTTATTGATATGCATCACGGTCACTAGTAATATGATTTTGTTGGAAGAGTATCACTCTAACAATATTAATAATAATTTACAATTTTAATAATAATAAATATAATTTTTAAACATAATTTATGAAATATAATAACATTTTGGAATTTGACACACTTTTTTTTAAGGGAAACTTGTTCCACAAATCCACCAATAATTCCCCATATTTCATGGATGGTAACGCTGGGTGGGTACTCACCGTTAATTTATAAAATATAATAATATATCCCAATTTGAATCAAGGTTATTTATATGCATCACGGTCACTAGTAATATGATTTTGTTGGAAGAGTATCACTCTAACAATATTAATAATAATTTACAATTTTAATAATAATAAATATAATTTTTAAACATAATTTATAAAATATAATAACATTTTAGAATTTGACACACTTTTTTTTAAGGGAAACTTGTTCCACAAATCCACCAATAATTCCCCATATTTCATGGATGGTAACGCCGGGTGGGTACTCACAGAAAGGACTCAAGGCCCAATTGAGCAAACAATTAGGGGCCAAAGTCAAGATTGTTTATATACATCATAGTTTATAACAAAATAAACAATTCAATTTATTTATATTCTAACAGAAAATTATAAAGAAACCTATATATAGCTATAAGAAAATAAATTATTTAATTTTTTAATAACAACGGTTACTATCATTTCTCATAATAATATTTTCTTGTAATTCTTTTTAATAAGAAAATAAAGTATTAATAACAACTAACAGTCACCATCATTTCTCATAATAATATTTTCTTCTTATTCTTTTTTATTGATGGTGTGTCCACCAATGAAGCTGTCAACTCCAAGTAAAACCCAAATAAAATATAAGGTATGGAACCCTATACAGTTATTTTATCCCAAAATAAATTAATTTAATATTTAATACCAACTGCCCACATGTCCATCTTTCTTTTAATAATATTTTCTCACAATTTTTTCCTATTGATAGCTTTCAAATAATGAGTTGTGCCCTAGTTATAAGGGACCAGTGAATGCTATAATTAACGGCTCAGTACCCAGCAATTGCTTAGGATTTCTGAGCTTATGATCAGGAAGAATAGACATCTTGAAAGCTTTCTGATTTCTCAGGACCAACACACATCTTGAAGGGTTTATGCTGCAAGGATTTTTTCTTCCAAACATTTTGAAGGGTTTCCGAAGAAACGATTTCTTCTCCAAACATCTTGAAGGGTTTATGAAAGAAACGATTTCTTCTCCCAAACTTCTTTGAAGTATTTCTGATGAAACGGTTTCCTTTTCCAAACATCTTGAAGGGTCTCTGATGCCAGGGTTTCTGAAGAAACGATTTCTTCTCCCAATCTTGAAGGGTTTCTGGATTTTTCTCCCAAACGTCTTAAAGGGTTTCTGATGAAACCAGCTTCTTCCAAACATCTTGAAGGGTTTCTGAAGCCAGGATTTCTTCTTCCAAACATCTTGAAGGGTTTCTGATGCAAGGATTTTTTCCAAAGGATTAACCACGTCTTACCCGGCAATTGCTTATGATTTCTGGATTAACCACGTCTTCTTGAAGGGTGTCTGATACAAAATTTCTGGATTAACCACGTCGTCTTGAAGGGTGTCTGATACAAAATTTCCGGACGAACCACGTCTTCTTGAAGGGTGTCGGATACAAAATTTCTTCTTGAAGGTGTATTGCCCAACAGTTGCGTACGTCTTCTTAAAGGGTGTCTGATCACAACGAATAGACATCTTGAAGGGTGTCTGTTACAAATTTTTTCCTTCTAAGGGTAACAGTTAACTAGGATGAGAACACTTGAAGGTTCTTCATCTCACGCCTCCACCCAAATGGTGTCTGCTAAAAGGAAAGAAGCTCCAGCTCCATCACTTGAAGGCTCTTCATCTCACCCCTCCAGCTCCAGCACTAAAAGGAAATCAGCTCTGATTCCAGATCCAGATCCTGCCAAAAGGAAAGTAGCTTCAGCTCTAGAACGCGCCAAAAGGAAAGCAGCTCCAGCGGAAAGCTCTGGCCGAGGCCTATCCTCCCAAAAGACTAAGATGACAACCACAAAACCTGACGGAAAAGAACAGGAAGAAAGCAGGCAGGAGGCACCAGCAGGAAGGCCAGCGAGAGTTCAAATTTTCCATTCCTACAAGCTCACTAGATCGTTTGATTTCAAATCTGTAAGTTCCCCCGGGGAAGCCAAACTCATCACAGATCTGGGCTACTACAATGGCGGGCAAACCAAACTGTCCCCAGACTTCCAAAACGAACGCAGACAGCTCGATTGGTTATTTCCAACTAAGATAGAGCGTTTGCAAGAGCTTACTAGAAAGCTGGGCTTCAGTAGAGGTGGGGAAGTAGTTGATTTCTTATTGGACATTATACCAACCAGTTTGCTGGGTTTCCAAGATTATGAGGCGCGTTTTTATCACCAGCAAACCCTCCATTCATCACCCGCAAACCCTCCATTCAATGTAGGATTCTCAGAAACATATTCATCCCAGAGAAGCCCTCTATTCCCTGCACCACAATTTTCACAGAATCCACAAGGAATTGGACCAAATTCTTTTACACCCACAGGTGGACTGGGAGCAGATTCTCCATTCCCCGCACCACAATTTTCCCAGAATCCACAAGGAGTCGCAACAAATTCTTTTACACCCACAAGTGGACTGGGAGCGGCTTCTCCATTCCTTGCACCACAATTTTCCCAGAATCGACAAGGAGTCGCACCAAATTCTTTTACATCCACAGGTGGACTGGGAGCGGCTTCTCCATTCCCTGCACCAGTACAATTTTCCCAGAATCCACAAGGAGTCGCACCAAATTCTTTTACACCCACAGGTGGACTGGGAGCTGGAGGCACTATTCGCACACCAGGTAGACCCACGCAGATAGGTGGACTAGAAGGAGCCACTATTCCCACACCGACACCCACAGGAGGAGTAGGACGCGGCAGTACTGCTGGGTATTATTCAAATCCTCGTACTTCCATTTCCACTCCCAGCAAATCCCCCCACACACCCACACCCAGAGCCGTTCATAGTAGCACAGGGCCTCTGACAGCGCATCCTTCAGATCTACCGATGCCTAGTACTTTTAACTTCAATGGATTTCGTGGTGGCTACCTGTCTAATAACGATACATCAAGAATGCTGCAGCAGCATGAGGTTCGTAAGCAACTACTTTCCCATCTCCGTAATTCTCATCATGAACGGGAAAGAACCAGCCAGGCAGAAAACCGCTCTCAGGCCATGCAGCTACCTGTGAAGAGTGGGCACGATACACGTTCAAGACACTTATATCTCATGAGAGACTCGACTCCTAATCCTAGTCCTTCTCAGAATATACTGAACCAGGTACAAGCTCCAACTGAGAGAACAGTGGACGTTGATAATCCGAATCAGCTAGCAGTAGAAGGTCACCAAGATGGCAGAGGGAGTGAAGGATCACCGGGAGCAGCAGAAGCCAATAAAACAAATATTGTTCACGTAGATGCAGTCAATGTGAAAGAAGCAGATGCATAAAGAGAGTTGAGCGTTCTGCAGTCGATATGAACGCAAACGTTGCTGGGTGGGACGAGTTTCATTGTTTTAAGTTGAGTTTGCTATAAGTTTGGGTGGGCTAAGTTTTGGTTTTTATTTAATTAGAATAGGGTGAAGTTTGGGTGGGTGAGTTCTGTTATTAGGTAATTAGAATAGTAAAGGTCTTATTTATGGTAGTGAAGTTTGGGTTTTTAGTTTATTTATAACTAAAGCATTGGTTGGATGGTGGTTGGACGAAATTCCACTTAAGTGGTTATGATTTTTGGTAATTTTAGCTTTGATTATAACACAAGTTTTTTTATTGTATTTGAATTTGAATATGAATTTTTTTATGGAATTTTTTTTGGTTTAAATCAATATCATCAAACAAAGTTCCATTGAATATGATGTAGGAGCATGTACTCCTACATGCAATATGATGTAGGACAAATTCTAGATATGAATAACTATGAAGGGTAGAAATCTTATAGTATTTCATTTTTATGTTTAGCTTCATCAATCAATTAGTTGTTTTGGACGGTATGTGCACTTTTATGAAGGCTTTCACATTTCTTGAAAACACTAAGAAGATTAAAACTATTGTTTGGTATATCCATTACTTGAAACTAAAGACATGTTGCAGAAATGCATAATTTTAAGGAGTGAAATGTGTGAAAGGATATAGCCATTTTTTTTCAAATGTGGACATAACTACTGAGGTGAATTTTGGCAAGGATACTCTATTTTCCATACAAAATTCAATTTTATAGCAAGTAGACAAGAATTTAAGACTCTTCGAGTGTACTTTATGTTCCGTCAAAGATTATGACATGCCACCATACCTTCATAATCATTCAGATGTACATTTTTTTATACATTGAACATATTGTCTTAATTTAAAAAGTATAGGTTTTATAGGTTTAGTATTCTCCAAGTTTCATAGATATAACAAACAAAATTACAAACTTAGCATGCAGCAATCTTTATTTAATTATGCATCCAATTTACATTTGGATAAACTTTATTGCTTTTTATTTAAATCGTACTTTCTTGTCTAGTTTTGCCTTTGTCAATGCTTCAAATTTTCCTACAAGTCTAAAATGCACCTTAAATATGTGAAAATGGGTGCTCTTAACCTCCATGGTCATTTCCCCTAGTAGAATCCCTTAAAATTGCATTCGGACACTATAACATGTACACACTTAATGTTGGATGAGGAAGAATCATGTATTATCTCATATGCGGTGACAACCTGAAAGCTTAGAGTGCATGCCCCAACCCATGAGTGCAAGTTGTTGGATTCCAAAATTGCCATTTTAAAGCAATTTCATAATTTAAGGAAATTAAGGGTGGAAGGTATTTAAAGGGGCTGTTGTTGATCCCGAGGGAAAAAACATAACATAACGATGAATGTGAACTTTGAGTTATCAAATAATCAAGCAAAGGTTTTAGCATTATATCAAGGTCCCAATATCATCAAACTCAAGGTAAATTCACCACTTGATAGTCATCGAAGACTCCTCACTTGTCATACAATATATGAAGAATGTTATAATCTTTGCGAATGGCCATATTACTAGTATTATGTCAAGAGTTATAATGGACACCAAATTTATCAAAGACATAGTTTATTTCCATGTCCTTATAAGTCTAAACTACTAAGAAGATAAGATTCCACTAGATTTACATTTAAAGCCTATTTTACATAGATAAAATGACACAACAACAAAACCATGTGATTAACGTCCCTTCTCGGGACGCCTAGATGTAAGACATTTTTGTTAAGACTCGTTTCGCACACATTAAGAGGACTGTCACAAGAGTGGGGGCTCTGTGAAGAGAATAACCTCTAGGTGTTGTGGTGTGCGAGAACGGAAGTGCCTCAGCTTGGCGAAGTGCCCTGAATAGCACAAGAAGGAGATACGCCTAAGGAAGGGTATCATCCTTGTGTTGGGTAGCTTGGATCGGTAAGCACCCTGAATAGCACAAGAAGGAGATACGCCTAAGGAAGGGTATCGTTCTTGTCTTGGGTGGCTTGAATTGGTACTTGGAGTACTGTTAGCACTTGGAGTGCTGGGATGGCGGACATCCAGATAAAAGAATAATGCGGGGAAGAGGTATGTGCATTACACGTAAACTTGTACCTATGAGGTAATATGTTTATTAGCAAATAGAACTGACATGTATATTGGAACCACTGTGGATTATGAAAATTGTATAGTGTTGGATTTCTAAGTTATACATTGTTTCCAATGTTGATGCTAGTATACATGCATATGTATGATTATAAATGCAGGATGAGGACCCAATCCCATTAATCAGAGGGATTAGAAAATATAAAAGCAAGCAATAATGGAGACGAGGCTGGAAAGAACAGGTAACACCGAGGACGATGTTAACTCTAAGGGGGGAAGGATGTAATGTCCCCTCCCGATCCCCCCATCCGAAAATACAAAGCTTAGTAAAAGGCGACCATGAGACTAACATCCTGGGTTAGCAATTCGACTCTTTGAATTAGAGGGTGAACTTGATACAACCAAACGATAGGGAAACAGATCCACTAGTGGGAATTTTATAATTTTAGTCAAGTCACGGAACTGGGAAAGAAAAAATAAATAGTGATTCCCTGGGCGACCCAATCTCTTGGGTATCAACCTACGTTGAAGTAAGCCGAAGTTATGAAAATTACTCGACTAGCAAACAATGGATCTTTATAGTCCTCCTTCTTGGTATGTGAAAAGAGAAGTCTACTTAATACTCATAGTATGGCATCAAGCGCCAACAAGTCCTCCCTAGAAATTATAATAAGAAACTTAAGCTTTCCCTTGAAAAGATTACATTCTAGACATCTTAATTTAATTAAAGATGATATGTTTATAAAAAAGTCATCTACTTGACTATTTCTCGCAGAGGTGCGAATAAAGTAATTGCTTACAGTGAAACGACCCACTTGTATAAGTATAGATAGAAAACTATACTTAGATACATGTTCAAAGTTAAGGTTACAGTCGGGGTTCTGCGGTGAAAAATATTACTAATTGGAAATTAGCAAAAGAAGGCAAAATTATGTCGATTATCATATTGTTATGTTAATAACAAATTAATCTCCAAAATAGAGTGAAGAAGTGGATAAATTACAGAATCCTCATTGGTAATAAGTTGAGCGACCAGATTCGTCATTCTTGAGGAATTTATCGGGTAAGGTAAAGATTCATTATTCTTTCAAGTACAAAGATTAAGAGGTTTTCTGGATTTAGGCCGTGTGAATTATCACCTTTACGGCCAATCTGAAATATAATGCGTGGCAGCAAACATCGTACTGTATTTTTTTTTTTTTTTTTTTTTATTCAACCCCATTCAGCAAGGCAATCTAAGAGAAAACATACGAAAGGTCCAAATGCGTGCCAACAAATTTCAGACATCTAGGTCAGTCTTATTATAAACCAGATTTGAAGTGTAATTTAGGACAATAATAATTACAGCATTAAGTCTGCCCCATCTTTCGATATCACTGTTAAAACCCAATTGACAATGAGATCAAATCGTTATGTTAATGCTGAATCGATCTCCTTAGTTGAGTGAACATTTGAACAATTCACAGAACTCTTACTATTAACAAGTCAGAAGAGTGATAGGATACATCGTTCTGGATGAAATTTAACTACTTGTTACCTGTTGGACTACATAAATAAGTTGTAAAAGAAAGTTGTGCATGTTTGTATACCTTTACATTGTAAAGTTAAGGTTATGGTTAAGTGTCTGTTGTGAAAACAAATATTATTAATTGGGGCGTGAGCCTTTTAGGGAAAACGCGGGTGTTATTGCGTGGATGTCGGCATGCGTTTTTCCTCCAGCAATAGAAACATAATTAAAAAAAAAGAAATGGGCTGCTTTTCTTCCACCTTGACATGAAACCTGTCGGTAAACCCTCGCCACTTGTCCCTATGATTTTCCTATGTAAAGGGGGGGCGGGATGCCGAGGGGGGATGCATTCTAGTTTTGGGGTTATGCTCCATTAATTTGAAGGGAAATCCTTTGCAATCACGCTGGTACTTGCGTTGAGTATTGTTTTGTTACTTGACTCTGTTTTTTTTCTTTATGCCACGCTTTATTGAGAGGAATCGATCTGATGTTGGCATGTATTTTGCTGTGTGTGATATCGATCTGGTGTTTTTCCTGAGAAGCTTTGGCATAACGCTGTTTAGTATAATTGATCTGATGTTGGCATGTATTTTGTTTATGTATTTTGCTGTGTGCGATATGGATCTGGTGGTTTGGCTGAGAAGCTTTGGCAAAAACGCTGTTTAGTATAATCGATCTGATGTTGGCATGTATTTTGCTGTGTGTGATATCGATCTGGTATTTTGCCTCAGAAGCTTTGACAAAAACGCTGTTTAGTATAATCGATCTGGTGTTGGCATGCATTTTGCTGTGTGTGATATCGATCCGGTGTTTGCCTGAGAAGCTTGTCAAAAACGCTTTTTAGTATAATCGATCTGATGTTGGCATGTATTTTGCTGTGTGTGATATCGATCTGGTGTTTGCCGGAGAAGCTTGTCAAAAATGCAGTGTAGTATAATCGATCTGATGTTGGCATGTATTTTGCTGTGTGTGATATCGATCTGGTGTTTGCCTGAGAAGCTTGGAAAAAACGCTGTTTAAGATAATCGATCTGATGTTTGGCATGTATTTTGTTTATGTATTCTGCTGTGTGCGATATCGATCTGGTGTTTTGCCTGAGAAGCTTTGGCAAAACGTTGTTTAGTATAATCGATCTGATGTTGGCATGTATTTTGTTTATGTATTATGCTGTGTGCGATATCGATCTGGTGGTTTGCCTGAGAAGCTTTGGCAAGAACGTTGTTTAGTATAATCGATCTGATGTTGGCATGTATTTTGCTGTGTGTGATATCGATCTGGTGTTTGCCCGAGAAGCTTGTCAAAAACGTTGTTTAGTATAATCGATCTGATTTTGGCATGTATTTTGCTGTGTGTGATATCGATCTGGTGATAATCGATCTGATGTTGGCATGTACTTCTGAATTATGAACCCTATGAACCCAACATTGTAAGCCTTCTGAATCTGTCTCACAAATAAAACTCACTCTCACCATTACTTTCTTTGTATATTATCAATAAAATTTTCATAAGAAAAACTATACGAATTCAATATTTTCTTCACAAGGTTCAGCAACACGCCTTTAATTTAATAAATATAGATGAAGCTACTCCAAGGTCGAAAGAAAAAGTGTATTCCTCTATTTCATCGCATTTTTTTGTGAATCATGAACCCATCCTTGTGAGCTTTTGAACACGTCCCACCAGCAAAAGTCACTCCAATTGCTCCAGCGGATTTGATACAAGATCAACAATGCCATGCACAACACCCAATCTAAAGGTTTATGGCACGGTCAATAATTTGAGGAGAGGACCGTGTAGAATTTGGTAAGCCTGACGAGGAACTTTCGAGGGAGGTCGAGCTTCTGAGCTCTGCCACACAGCTCAAGTAATAACATTGATCGTTACTCGACTTTCCATGGAATGGATCATTCTCAAAACATCTAATATGCCCTCTGAATAAAATAAATGATGCAACCAAATAGACAACACTCAAAGGGACTGCCGCTCCTTGCAACAGGCTCTTAATTGCACCATGCACATCAACTTTTAGCGCGTAAACCTCCAAAGTTAGTGCTAAGGTGATTTGCATTCAAAGTCAACAAATCCAAATGTATTTTAAGAGATTCTTTGCAGGGAGAATGAGAGAGCCAGAAAATTGTCATTTCTTTCATTAACATTTAATGTTACATATTTTCCATAATAAGCTTCGGCCTTGCATATTTAAGACTTCTTTTAGTGCATAATCAAATCTATTTCTTCCTTTGGAGTATCAATTTAACATATTAATGATCAAAATAATCATTAAGTTAATATAAAATTATTTAAGTTTCAACAATTTAACATAAGTTATAGAAGTATTTTTAAATATAAATAATATATATTTATTCTATTTTAATTTATATAATATATATTTATTCTATTTTAATTTATACTTAATATAAAATTATATAATTTAAATATTTTCTTATAACGATTAGTGTATATATATTGATCTTGAGCTTGCTTACTTTGTATTTGTCATCTATAATGATATTATAGCATGATAGTTATGTATTCCACTATTTGTGTCTATTGAAATATGGTTTAGATATTTGAAATTAATAAATTATCATTTCTGAAAATCCATTTTTAGATGCCAAGGATACCTTCCCACTTGTGAGCCAACATTATCATAATTCCTTAATTAATTTATAAAAGGAATTCTTCGTGAATGATTTCAGGTTCCATCAATGTGTTTAGATTCTAAGGGTCCTTGTATATGATCATTTGACATGCATAGATAGTTCCTTTTACTTTCTTATGTTATTAATAATTGCAAACTATTATAGGAAAACCAAGAAATATGACCTACTGCAATTCTGACCCCCCGCCTCAAAGGTCCTTCCCCTAATGCCTAATATGGATTCATTGGATCCCCATTCTCCACTATGAAACCCCACCCTTCATTTATGAGGCACCTCCACGTTGCTCCGTTTTTTTCTTTTATCAACATCGTATAAACAATACAAATTTGCATGCTCTCTATATTGTGTTTTTTTATATAGATTTTTCCAGTCGTGCCATGCCTTTGTGTCTTTCAAATTGTTTTGTGTCTCGAATGTAATCCTATACATATTTCTTTTTTCGAGCTTCACCAAATATTTCTCATTTTTTTAGTTCAATGAATTTCCTTGTATATAAATTCTATTGTGGTTTGAATGTTTCGACATCACTTTAAAAAATGTATGCTATATCAAATCTTTTGAAAACTGTTTCTATATCTTTATCCATTTTTATCTAAGGTACACGTGGATGGAGATGCATATGAATACAGAAAATGATTTTGACTTTGTAGTTGTAACTGGTAAAGAACGGTCTACCCTTGGCATAGTTAGGTGTCAATCAGATGCTACATTTGCAGAAATACGTCAAGAAATCATGCTTGATGGTATTGTTGGATATCCTTTTGAGTTTACCAACAATCAAGGATACACTATAAATGCAACACAAGAGAAAAGATGGAAGGCTACAAAAACACCGATAGGCATCAAGAGGAAACTAGACACATTGGATATTGAAGCATTGCAATCAAATGCAATGGAAAGAACACCAAATATTGAAAGATTTGAAGACAACGTAGAGGAACCTATGACTAAACAAGCCAGAATTGTAGTTGAGTGTGATTCGGTAGAACAAAACATAGGTGTTGATTCTATTATATTGGCATCTTGGGAACAAAAATTGAATAGTTTAATGGAAGAGTTTGTTGAGGAGAAGCTTACTCTTAAAGTATATTCAGAAAAGGGAACACCTAAAATAAAGATCCATTGTGAAAGTTGTGGTATTGATTATGGAATAGGGGAAATATATTTGGCAGCACGGACAGTTCGCAACTTCAAAAACAATCACATGAAAACAGGGGCCCATCAACGTAATATTTCAACGGTGGGAAGCAGTGAAACTCCTTCATGTAATATAGAAAGGAAAACATACGAGCGGGAACTGCTTAACCCGTTAAAGGGTCTTTTTCACCCGAAAATTGACCTTCCATCGATTTCCTTCTGCATTCCTCCCTTTGGAAGTCGGGAGTCGCGAGTAAAAGTGTGATGGAGCATTTGAAGGTTCTTCCGCTTTCCGCCTTCTGCACTTATTCCTTCCGCCCTGCAGAAGTCAGAAATCGAGAGTAAAAAGTGCGACAAAACATTTGAAGGCTCTTCCACCTTCCGCCTTCCGCACCTCCACCTTCCGCCCTACAGACGTCAGAAATTGGGAGTAAAAAGTGCGAAGGAACATTTGAAGGCTCTTCCAGCTTCCGCCTTTCGCATTTTTTCCTTCCTCCCTGTGGAAGT
>Ga0233348_1000014_pt1 | contig 15011 bp, 8 predicted proteins | sample GEONDECOMP297_FD_180701 | JGI IMG/M metagenome (GOLD analysis project Ga0233348, IMG submission 180701) | Leaf litter microbial communities from Shasta-Trinity National Forest, California, United States - GEON-DECOMP-297 | ecosystem: Environmental > Terrestrial > Plant litter > Unclassified...
ATCCCAGGGATGATTTTAAGAACCCCCCCTAGATTTATATGTATAAAAATTGGGCGAATCTCTCCAATATAAAGGAAAATTTGAAGGCGATTTTATCAATAATATAATATGTATATATAAAAAATTTGGCGAATCTTTCATTTTATTATATAATGTTGTAAAATTTTGGCGAATCTTTCATTTTATTATATAATGTTGTAAAATCTTGGCGAATCTTTCATTTTATTATATAATGTTGTAAAAACTTGGCGAATATTTAACTTCATTATAAAAAATTGTAAAAACTGGCGAATCTTTCACTGATTTATAGAATATTGTCAAAATAAAAGAACAACAACATTAGTCAAATAACATGAATCACATCATCAACAACAGAACATGTAGACTCACAAGTCACAACATGAAGGTGTCAGTGAAACACAACTGCATTGACTAGATTTAGGGCAAGTGGGGACTCCACTTGTTATCTCGTCCCTTAATGGTCCAACGAACATGTGGGGACCTGAATCTTGACAAAACGATAAATAATAAAATCAAACATTATGTTTGATCTTAGCCTCCACTAGAAAATTGAGGTCATTATTGTGTTCAATTCATGCAAATCACTTTAATGTGAGACACATTTCATATCATGAAAATTTTTATATTGAAAGAAAAAGTCCAACTTTATGTAGACCTCAAGTCTTTCTATTATCACTTTTCTATGCAATGTATATGACATTTACGTCAAAGTGAAATTGACATTGGTAAATGAAGCTAATATTGAAACCCAAAGAGAATTTAACAAGAAATACTAAATTGGGGCTTTATGCCCAGATTTCTTCCGGCTGCCCGAAGTCAACAGAGGGCTACTTGAAACTGTTTTGTTGCTACCCAGAATTCCGTACACTGCCTAAATGCCTTATCTACCTGCCCGAAATCTCTATTATGCTGCCCAAGATATGCCCAGGCTACTCGAGGTTGCTGACAGGCTACCCGAAGTTAGTGACAGTCAGCCCGAGAATGATAGCAGGCTTCCCATGAGCCTATTCTGCTGCCCGTGGAGGAGATCTTCCTGCCCATGAAGTAGGGCAGGCTGTCTGGATACAAACACAGGCTATCCGGATACAAACACAAGATGCCCGAATCTCAGTCGTGAATTCAGTCTGCTTCCTGAGGTTGAGAGGAGAATAGCCCATGGAGAAGAGAGCCACCCGGAACCTTTATGCAGCCAACCCGAGCCTGGAGGAGACTGCCCGTGAGGATAGAAGGTTTCCCAAGACTTAAGGAAGGTTGCTCGTGATACTGTAGGGTTGCCCGAGATGAAGACCTTCCTGTTGCTGTACACCGTGAAGGGAAAGGGATGATGCCCTAGCTGCTGTTGTGGTTTGATGAAGACTGATGATGATTCCCTAGCTAAACAAAGCCTCCATGTGAGGGCATAACCAAGACAAAAAACTACTCACCCTTCAAAAACCAGCGAAAAACTCTAAGGAGTAGCTCAACGTTGAAGTTCAAGTGTGTGTAGAAATGAATTTGAGTTGATCTTTTTTTATAGCCTTTTAGTCATCTAGAAGTGGAGCAAAACTCAAAAGAATAAAATAATCTGATTTTATTATTTTACCTTTTGACTTTTACCTTTAGTGGTACTAAAGGTCTTTTTGCATTTTCACTTTGACTCCTTAGTGGTCCAAGGTTCCTTATGTATTTTTTACTTTTACCTTTAGGCTTCTTCAAGTGCCCTATGGTCAAAACAAGTGGTCATAGGGGTCCTTCATACCCACTCAAAGTACATTATCATAAATAGAGAGAATTACTAATGCTTTTATCTCACACTCCTTGTGCCACCAAGATCGGGTACTAGGTGTCTTAACCAAGGGTAGCTAATCCTTGGAGAAGGTCACAAAACCCACAGATCGAGGGTAGGAGTGCCTCAAATTCCCAGACCTGGTCTAAGACTTATAGTGATGTCCTAGTAACTGACCAGGTGCCTCAGTGCTAGGCTGCATAATTTGACCCAAGGTCAAATATTTGGTAATTGACCAAGCGCCTCCATTTTCCTGGAGAATGGCCCTCAGCCCAAGACTGAGTCCCCCAGTCCTAGACTGGTTCATCTTCCTGCTAACTGACCAGGTGCCTCCATTCAAAGAATGGCCACTCGTCTCTAGGTTGAGTTCCCCTAGTGTTGGACTAGTTCCACATCCTGGTCCTTGACTAGATGTCCCCATTCAATAGAATGGCTACTCAGCTCAAGGCTGAGTTCCCCCAGTGCTGGACTAGTTCCACATTCTGGTCCTTGACCAGATGTCCCCTTTCTCCAAGAGAATGGCTCTCAATGCTGCTTAGGAAAAATCAACACAAAGAAATGGTGAAGAGTATAATTAGCGCAAGAATCTAGCCCCTAAATTTTGGGATGAAGACATTGCTTGTGCCAATTGCATACTTAACCATACCCCTACAAAGATTGTACAAAATATAACACTAAGAGAAGCATAAAGCAAAAGCATGCTATACATTAGCAAAATATAGACATCTAGCTATGACTTTTTGGATCATATACCTCATGAGAAGCACAATGCCTTACAACCGAAGGGTCAAAATTGTATTTTTGGCATTCAAGTGAGGTTCTTTTGTTTATATATCCCACACTGCAAAGTTGATACTTAGTAAAGATGTACGCATAGATAAGGAATTCTCAACTTGCAAGCCTTATTCAAAACATGTGCCATCTTCGTTCAACAAGCTAGCTACTCCTGTTACTTATATGCTACTTTTCTTCTTTTACTTCTCATGATTATGCCCATGTTTTCAATGATAGTTTTTCTTCTAATGAAAGGAGTGTGGAGGAAGCTCCTGCTACTCATCCTTGGTTTTCTCTTCAACAACTTCCTAAATGGGTTGAACATACTCAACAAGTTGTCAGTTATTTCTATGGTGGTCCCCTTGTTCCTCTGCAAACTCATTCACATCTTTAGCATGCCTCTTTAGCTCTTACAACGTGAGAATTAGAAACCGAAGAGCCAAAAACCCTTTGTGAAGAATCTAGTTTTCCAAAATCAGATGAAGCAATGAATGAAGTGTACAATCCATTGTTGGTCAATGAAACCTGGGATCCCCTAATGGCAAAAGAAGATATGTAAGTGGGTACATAGAACCAAGTATCAAACAAATGGAAGAGTGGACAAGTATAAATCTCAATTAAGAGCTAAGGTTTTCTTATATTGAAGGCCCTAACTATTATAAAATATTTCCTTCAATTGCCAAGATAAATTCCATTCATCTTGTTATGCCAATTGCAACATCACAAAAATGGGGCATCCATCATAAGGATGTCAAGTTTGTCTTCTTTCTCAAGGGTCTATGTGAAGAGATTTATATGAAACAACCTCTTAGGTTTATTCAAGCTGACTTTAATCTCGTATGTTGATTTAACAAAATTGTATATGGACTCATGCAAGCTCTATAATATTGTTACGAGAGGATGGGCTAGCATTGTATGAGAAGATGGACCAATTTCTACTTAACATTGAATTTTATATATGCCACTCTAACCCATATATTTAATCTCAACAAGTGGGTGATGAGCTTCCAATTCTTGATTTTTATGTTGATGATCTCATTCTCATTGGCAACGATCCTAATTTAATCTACTAAGTGAAGTCTATTCTTGTAAACAAGTTTGAGATAGGTTTAGGGAAGCTACATTATTTTATTGACTTATCTATCAAGTTTTGATCTAAGGGCAATGTGGAGCAATGATTGCAACAATGCAACAAGTTCAAATCCTAGTGGGCATGCTCATTTCCTACATAGTGTTTTCCAATTGTGACTATTGATATCAATGTGACCTTGGGGCAACTATGGAGATTACAAACTATGTCATTCTTCGCTTCACTACAAGAAGGTCGAACAATTTATTTTTCAGCTTATATTGCATCAAAAAGATGGGCATATATATATATAACTTGAGGCATTATTTTTCAGTTTACATTGCATCAAAAAGATGGGCGCACAAAAGGTCCATTGCTACCTAAGTTTTAACTTGGACCTTATCAAATAAAATATATAATTGAGCACATATAGTTTCAAGCTAGAGTTATCAATATTGAACTTTGCAATTATACATTTACAAGAACCGTATTTTTAAAGACATCGATCCACAATATATGAAAAACTATTCCTTGCCCAAAGTTTAATTATAATATATTAAATGTTCATATAAAAGAAATAAAAAACATTTCACATGCACTCGGATATCCTTTTCAGGTGAACATGAAAGAAAATACTTGTTCAAGAATACATTTCATCTTTTAGAATTTGCCAACATAGGGCAAACCATGCTTTCTATGGACCTAGTTTAGATATAGCTCAATGAATCAATTTTAATAATTAGTCGAGAAATCATTACACTAATGATTTTTAATCGGTGCAATGCCTTCTCCCACAAGGTGACATACTTTTCCTACTCTTAAGTTTGTCATGTTAACAAAATTTAAGGGCCTTCGAAAATTGAATCAGTATCTCAATTCCTTTGTTTTAGTCGATGTTGGATCTCATTAAGTAGGGAGCCAGAAAATAGAGTACAAAAGGAATTGAGATACTGATTCAACAATTCTCTGCTCTATTACAAACTCCCATTGAGACCTTGGTCCATTCACTATATCTCGGGTCTTACTAATAAATACTTGAACTAACTCAGCTTCTTTCATCTTTAAACTTTCAAAATCTCTTCTTAAATCCTTACCAATTTTACTTTATCTGAACCTTGGAAAATAGCTTGCAAGGTATCCCAAGCATCCTTTGATTTTGTCACCCTAGCAATCCGGGGGAAAGATTGACACATCCAATGCACACTGTAGCAAAGAGAGCCAAATTATCCCTTTTCCTATTATCTTTCAGCTGATTTCATTGATCTGCAGCCTCAGCAAACCCTGTGTCCATTAACTCCGAGAGATACTGAGACATCAATAGGGTCTTCATTTTGATGCTCTATTCATAATTCTCTTCTACAAACTATGGAATCTGGAGGGAAAATCCATTTGCCATTCTTCCTCTGCAAATCCTGCAAAATTACTTCTTGAAATCTGGCTCTGATAACAATTGAAGGAAGACGAGTTAAAAAACAGAGTATGCTCTGTTTTTAGTTTAAGGATTTAATCTATGAAAATCTGGAGTAACTTCACACAGGACAGTATAATAAATCAGAAAGTACACAAGTCAGATAGAAAAGATAAAGTACAAACTACAAAGGATATTCAACTAGCAACATCCCTGTGGAGAGATCTTTTTAAGCTGAAACCTGATGTTTACAAATCTTGTTGTATATGCCTCTTCAAGATGGGGATTTTTACTAAAATTTACATAACAAAAAACATGATACACTCTATTTAGAAAGGAGAAAGATAAGAAGGGAGAGCGCATGAAATCCTTAAGAGGAAAAAGACAGAAGTCTGCTCACAGTTTTTTAAAATAAGCTTTGCAGAATTCTAATTATAGCTGGAAACTCCAGCTGTCTCCGAAGATTGCTTAACCGTAGAGCTTAGTCATCAATCGGAACATTATCTCCTTGAAGATTGCCTTTTTTATATTTTACGCAGATAGGAAGTTATCTATAACTGTGAAATGGCATAGCCTGTAATTACATCTGTGTCGGGTATTTTAAATGTAGGAGTAAGCTAACTTTGTACTGAATGGAGTCTTTTTCCCACCTCAAATTTGAGAAGTATTTTTTTGAAAATTCAAGTTGAAGCACAGAATATACCATGATCCAAAGTTGGTGCATGGTGGAACAAAACCCTCACTGATTTTGTCCAATTCTATCTCCATCCAAATTGTCAAAAATTTGATCAGAGTTTCTGATTAATGAGCACTCACTGATTCTGTCCAATTCTATCTCAAATTGTCATTAATCTGATCAGAGTTTCTGATCAATGAGCACTGTAACCTTCTATATCGCCAGATTCCAGCAACTAATGGAAGATTAATCCGCTGCTTTAAAATGTATGCTAAGTATAGAATGCATACTTTTCAGAGCATCTTCCAAGCATGAGAAATTTAATTTGGGCCTTTATTGCCCTAGGGAGCTTGAGAACTACACTTATTCCTTTGCCATATCTAACAGCTCATTCTCCCACTTCTTTCATACAATAACACTCATCACTTGACCATTTCACAAAGATGGGTTACAGATAAATGCTAGTCCAAACTCCACTCTAAAGAATTTCAGCCAACTATCAACGATAGCATAGGTATCACTTGTAGGCTTACAAGACTTTTTTAGTATCCATTTGAGCAATATATCAACAACTTAATAATTCATTAATGATGTATAGGATTTATCTTAGGGACCGCTGGTACTGCAAGTAATCTTAACATAACAGACTGTGGAATCTGCTCTATAGTCTGTAGAACATGACATCATTTAGCCTTCATCGATGCCCATTATTGAGTTCAATTCATAGACACTTTTGTATAAAACTAAAGTAACAGAGAATTTGGCCAAATCAAAGTTTACGATCTGATTCAATAGACATACACTGAGAATTTCTGGAAAAATCATGCTTCCATTTAAGACATGAATCTCTCATATTCTGATTCAACAACATGGGCTGCTGAAGATATTGTAAGCGAAGGAGAAACATTGTTTTCCACTCAAAGTGGTAAAATTCTACCTATCCTCTGTGCAGGACTAATTGCGGCACTTAGAAGGGGTAGAAAACCATAATAACTTTGATACCTGGAGGAAGATATGCAGGAGGTCCAGCTGGTTGCATACCTTCAGAAGATGCACCACCTAGCATGGTCATTCTACTCTTGATATTGCTATTGGAAGAATATTGAGGACAACTTTTGAAGCGGCCTGGAGTTAAGCTTTGAGATGGTTGGGTTGGATGCATACCTTGAGGCGGTGAACCAGGTGGAGGCCCCTCTACATGAGCTCTATGATAAGCTCAGGTGGAGGCCCCTCTACATGAGCGGTGAACCAGGTTTCCAGACAGGTCATTGGGCACTTCCAGTGCAGCATTGGGACATCCGAGTCACCAGCAGATTCAGGGCTGTCAGACCATAGACGGGCAGGGTTCACCTTTTGTTGTAGTCAAATTGGACCCTGTACGAGTATTTTAGAGGGCCTGTACCCTCGCTGAAGCATTTTATCACAAAATTTTGCCTAGCTTTTTGGGATCCTTTTCTTTTAGGGAGATTTTCTTGAGGCCTTATTGTTTCTTATGGAAAACCTGAACTAGTCCCTTTGAAGAGCCATCCCTCCTACGCCTTAAGCCTCTTCCATTTATCCTCCAACACAAACCTAAGACCCTATCCACCTTGTCATCCTGACATCCTTCATACCCAATTTCACAAATGCTAATCAGTCCAATGATCTTCCCAATGATGACTTGAAACTTCTCCCTCTCCAACATTTTGGTTCTTCCTCATAAGGTCTGATATACATTCCCCCACAGTCTCATTCCCATACATCATCGAGTCTCGTCTTCATCTTTGTACAGCCCTGTAAGTCTATTCAACAATTGCATAACATTCTGTGTATACAAGCTGCTGTTCCAAAGAGTATGTACATTCGAATCATCCTTATATGGTATAGACTGTTCATTTGTATGTTCATCCGGGCATATATGTTCATCAAGACACATTGAGCTATGTATCATATGCTGGTCATGCCCTATTGCTGTAAATATTAATATACAGTCTACTAATATAATCTGCAACATTCTTGGCTAAGTCAACATTCTTGGCTCAGGACCATTCAGCTTAGACACATCTTCCTCTGGTAATCAGGGTGCAGGGAGGCTTAGACTGTAAACAGCTTCATAAAACATTACATACAGTATGAGTTTTAAGGAGCAGTTTGTATATAGGTGTATAAAGAAGCACATAGTTTCTCAAGAGGCATCTTAAGTAGAAGCAACTCTTGAGAAAAAGAAAAGTCTCTATCCTATGAACAGAGTTGTTCTATGCAAACAAGGATGCCTGCATTTTTATGGAGGCATGTCACATGGATATAAGCCTCCATGAAAAAATTGGATCATAGAGAATAGAGAGTCTCTTATACTCGTAATAAACGTTGATAACTACATTGCTAAGGATACACATTCTATGGTGACAAAATTCCAAGAACAGGAATGTCATGACTTATAAGGAAATAAAGAGCCTCTTTAATCTCTTAATATATCAGAGTACCTGCCTGTAACTCAACAAAGCCTAGGAAACATAGGTTGCCATTGGGAAGGTCATGAATGAAATACTCATTTGCTACCCAAACTTTATGAGGATGAACCTCGTAACTATTTAACATGAGATATCTGGCCATCTGACATGTCAAATTCTATATACACGTGTTCAATAGTCCCACAACACAAAGGAGGAGAAAATTGGAAGAAATGTCTAACAGGAAATATCTTTGTGACTGAAGTATGCCAATACCATTTGAAATGCATAAGTCACATTAATGTTTGAGAGACTGAATAAGGGCACCTTGCCTTGTTGGAGGAAGGCTTATAGGCTAGCATTTAAAGCAACAAAAAAATCAATAGATCAAAAATAAATTTTCTACAAATCAAAATGATTGAATATGCCTCCACTTACAAGCACCATGCAATGATCTTCAATACCATGATGTTGCATGGTCATCATTATCTGGAAACCAAATGATTGAATATGGTTTAAGAACCCATGATTGCATCATTATCTTCAGTACAATTATGTTATGAAGCAGTGAAAGAATTTCTTTATACAAAATCTATAGGACATATTGGAATCAGGTACAACATATCCAGAAATCAACTGCCAGTACTTCTAAGAGTTGTTTCTCAATCTAGCATAAACTCATACATGAAGAGACGATGTCCCTAACAGGGTTAATAATAATGAGATAATAGCTAATCCTAAATAGCTGTTGAAAATCAATGTCCAATGACAATTAAGAAATAAGAGAGCTGTTGCTGTTTTTTATGAGAAATACCCATCTTAGAAAAAATAAATATGGTATCAGGGCAAGGTGCAGCTCTCTGACAATGTCACCAGTTCAAATCCAACTATAAAGTCAACAAGATCCAAAAAACAACTACAAACAATTGGTGGTTTGGACAGGTTTCTCTTAATTCTGAGGATGATCGAATTGCATCTTTAGCATGAAGGAAAATATCAATGGCTTTCTGAAAAGATATTCGATTGCCACCATAGCAACTTGGTACCTTAAGCATTCTATTATCTGAAAGGGAGCAGCTTTGTCTTTTGGTAAATCATCCACTCTTCTAACTCATCAACATCTTATCTGCTTAGTACATTATTCCTGTCGCATTTCCACCCTTCCACACTGTATGGTGGAGGAAGTCTGTCCCTAATCAGGACACAAATCAGGGTTCCTTGAAAATCAATTTTCTTTGACATTCAGGTCCAAAAATTTGAATCTGTGTCCATTTCAGATTCTCTTGAGAAATGCATTCACAGTTGTTCCTATCAGCAGGAGAGTGATCACTGGTTTGGTTCCCGCAGAGTACCAATTATGGTCCACCAAACTAAAATCTGAAAGAATAGCTAGAATAAACCTTGACACAGGTCCCGGTCCCAGATAATTTGAAACTTGTAACTGAGACTTCAACAACTAGAATATATACCCAAACACACAAGACATGACTCATGTTCTGATTACCAAACTTCTTCCACCACAAATACATATATTCATAAGTTTGGGAAAATCTTGAACAAAAAAGTCAGGGATTTGAAATACAGGGCAATTTGTATGCTGGATGCTTATCACTACATTGACCCACATGAATCCAGCAATGAACTTCAACAACTAGAATGTATACCCAAATAACCAAACACATGATACATGACTCGTGTTCTGATCACCAAATTTCTTCCACCACAAATCCATATATTCTTAAGTTTGGGACAATCTTAAACAAAAAAACAAGGTATTTGAAATGCAGGGCAATCTGTACGCTGGATTCTTATCACTACATTGACCCACACAAATCCAGCAATAAGGGAAGCTAGCATTCTATTACACATTTAATTTCATGGTGAGGCTTGACCACAATTGAGTTGCGTATGCCCATCAAACAAATCTTGATTCCCAGTCCTAACTCCCAGATGAATTTGAAACTCACAATTGAAAATTCAACAACTAGAATGTAAACCCAAATACCCCAACATATACAACATGACTCATGAGCTCTGATCAGCACACTTCCTCCACCACAAACACATATCTCATTATTAAAGTTTGGGAGAAATCTTAAACAAAAACTAACTCAGGGATTTGAAATACAGGGGAAATTTGTAAGCTAGATGGTTATCACTGTATTGACAATTTGAGCCCTATCAAAATCACCTATTCAGCAATGAGGGAAGCCAGCATTCTATTGCACGTGTTTTCATTGGGGAGGCTTGACCTCATTTGAGTTGCATAGAAACAAACCTTGAAATAGGTCTCAGCCTCAGATGAATTCGAAACTCATAATTGAAACTTCAACAACTAGAATAGATGCCCAAATGTATACAGTCTGACTCGTGCACTCTGATCATCACACTTCTTCCACCACAAATACTTATGATCACTCGTGCACTCTGATCAACACACTTCTTCCACTACAAATACTTATATTCATCATTAAAGTTCGGGAGGAATCTTGAACAAAAACTAAATCAGGGATTAAATACAGGGGCAATTTGTAAGCTGGATGCTTATCACTATATTGACCCACATAAAAATCACCTATTCAGCAATAAGGGAAGCCAGCATTCTATTACACATGTAATTCTATGGGAAGGTTTGACCACATTGAGTTGCATAAACCCATAAAGCACCCCCTCCCATTACTGATTAAATTAAAACATGAATCCCATCAATCCCTTAGGCATTGGAGTGACCTCAAATCACCACAGCAGACCTCTCCGTGAAACTAAAGATAAATTCTTTCTTAAATTTGACAAACTCATGTATCATTACGTACAAAGCCCAACGCTGTTCCACAGAGAAATCAAACAATACACAATGTTTCATGAACAAATAAATATAAAGCTAATTCAAAACCTGTAGTAGGGAGCCTCTGAGACAGTTCATGCCACCAATCCAAATTGGCTCTGCTATATGGAACTGTTCAGACATGTTGTAGTTTCAAATAGGTTCTCTGTTCTTCTTGTACAAAATCTGTGATGGATTGAGATGGTATAGAGGAATGTTGGTCTGGTTCCACTAGGTCTCCTATGATGAATGCATAGGAACCTAGTGCATAGACCATTTTTCTCTTCGCTTAGCTATGTAGAGCTCATTTCTTTTTCTGAAAAATGATAAGTATTCACAAAGAAACTATACAATCAACATAATTGGTTTAAAAAAAGTGAAAACAATTAATTCATTCAATTGAAATGAAATAAAAACATCTTTCGCCAATCCATGAAACAATGGAAACCAAATGAAACCAATCTTAAACAAATCTACAATAAAGGGTCCAATCAAGCATCAAATGAGAAATAGAAGCATTCAAGGGGATAATAACACAATATTTGACCAAAATACACTCAAACTTCAAAAATCGACAATATTCTTCAAACAAAATCAATAAACAAACCATATAAATTTGTCAAGATATTAGAGCTAGACACCAACATGGTTTCATGTACTTGAATGAGCCCATTCTTGCTTAGCGAAAATGTTGTTAAATTAGGTATTTATCCTTTAATGCTAGGATGCTATCTATGTGAAGAGATAGGCCCCAACTTTTTCAAATTCCAACCTCATTTCCTGTCACAAACAAAAAAAAGATTTTATAAGAGATAGCCATCAAAACGTCAATCTTAAAATAAATTGCATCAAGGAAATGTAGCTCAAATCATCAATGTTACAAAAAAAAAAGTAGAATCTATTTTTACCTGAAATGCAACCTCAAATCCAAATGTAGTGATCACCAACAAGGGTTCATGGAACACCCATACCAAAATTAGACTCAAGTGTCCCTCATGTATATTGGATCATATTCAATCTAAATCAATTTGCCAACGACAACCTTGGTTTTGGTCCTCATTTTCGACATTCTGCACATCATCTTCTTTATATGAACCATCATTATGATCCTCCAAAACATTATGTTCCGTGTTAGGTTCATTAGATAAATTTGTTCCCCTTCTTTCACGCTCCAATCTCCAAAGAGTTAGTGCTCTTTCATATGGAAAATTATGAACATCATACTTTGTTACATATAATCTTAAGCATGTTTCCACATTTTTATCAAGCCTGTTCCTCAACTTTGACTTCAAGAATGACAGTGCACTAAACATTCTTTCATCCTCCACTGATCCCAAAATCATGGTTTGACATAAATCCACTAATTTGAAATATTCTGACATACTTTGCAGTAGGAATTGGCTACCACTGAGTTTAGTCCATAATCTTGTAATCGCACCATATTCTAGAGGATTATCCAACTCACTAAATTGCATCCACATTGTTTCAGCAAAGCATTGGGCTTGATCTACCATTTTCTTTCGATCCAAAATACCAGGAATCTGTTCTCCTTCTATCTGAGCCTCTCGGCAAAAATGGCTGATCAAAATCTTCAATTTCTTTGTAAAGTCGTCCTTTAAAGTTGTATCATGTTGACAATTGTTCCAATATTGAGGGTATACCACAGACATGGCCTCCAACAATTCATCTCGAGGAAATCGATCCCTTATCTCTGTTGATAGTGATTTTGCAATTTCTATCAAGTTGCATCTCACTGAAGTCACAATATTGTCAAATATTTCTCTTGACACATGGCTCTCTTTGGTGGTTCTTCCTATCTTCTCATTATAATAAAAGGGAATCATATGCCCACGCACTGCCATACATAGCATCCCTTTTTCATCGAACTTCAAAAAAATTTCATTGTTTTCTATATTGATGATCTTAGTCCAACTTGTAAATGCTATACCTATAAAAGACCCTGGCCTCAAATACAAATTATCTAATGCAAGGCATGTTATTTTTCTTGCACTTGTGTATTCTGCAATATACATCGTGCGACTCTGAGACAACTTCACAAGGTTATTCATTTCATGAAGCATAGGAAGAATTCCAGCCAGTGTTAATAATGTCTCTATATTTGTTAGTTCAAAGAGAAGAGTTTTAGCTTTCTCTACACTTGAGCGATGTTCATACATCACCCCTACCAAGGATGCATACTCATCGAATAGTCTTTGAGCTGGACCTTTTAGTGAAATCCATCTTGTATCAACATCTTTTAGTAGTTTTTTTCCATCTGTAACACCTTCAGCAAATTTTTGAAACTCTAAGAATCGCTTGGGACTTCGACAAAAGTATGCATGAACCTCACGTACAAGATATTCAACATTTGAAACCGATGGAAATGTGCTCACTATTTTAAATGCAAGATTCATCCTATGAGCCATACAATGAATACCAAGCATATACGGTGCAGCTGAGAGTTGTAGCCTGACACAAAGGCCATTCCTTTGACCCTGCATTACTGCTGCTCCATCTGCTCCAACACATACCAACTTTTTTGCAATCATTAAACCATCCATACCACCAATTTCCTTCAAACTCTTAATAACAAGTTCATAAATGTTTTCTGCTGTAGAACTGTTGCTCATTTTATGAATTCCAAGTAGATAGGAATGTCTGATATGATCATTGACCATATAAATGCTCATGCAAATCCATGAAGTATTATCAATAGCTGTAACCTCATCCAAAGACAGTGACAAAAATGTAGCACTTGCAATCTTTTCTTTCATATCCTCCTTCTCTACTTGTGCTAGATATTGTGCCCATTCCCAACCACTTGTCATAGACCAGTGGGAAGATGAATAATTTGGTGCGTTAATAAAAGATACATATTCTGACATTTTTGGATAATCTATCATAGGACGACCATTGGATAATATGTAAAATACAGTGCTTAATTGCAACGTCTTCGATAACAAATTTGCTTCCATCATCTTTCCAAATTGAGATGTGATGGTTCCACCACTTTCCTCAAGTTTTCTCCTATTTGATAAGAATTTATTATATTCAATTTCATATTGTTTATGTCGACACTGGTCAGCAGATTTCCATCTAACAATATTTTTCACCTCACCATTTACAACCTCCTTATCATACAACTTCCCACAATGCTTCTCTATCGTGTCTATCTTCATCTGCAATCTCACTGTCCTACCAAGCTTCCAACTACATGAACTGCATTTAACCTCTCCTGAGGTCTCATTCTCGTTTTCTGGAGGTATCGGTTCAATATATGGAAATTTTGAGACCCAATCTGACTGGAATTGTCTCCCTATGTCCCACTGGCCTTTTTTTCTTTTCCGTGAATGGACTTTGTCACCTTCCAAGGAAAAATTTTCAATATTTGAATTATTGATTTCTGATGAAAGTGCATTTGTCTCACTTTGATCACTAGAAGAATGTATTCTACCATCCATTGTATGGGTTGGAGATGCATTCTCAAAAGAGTTGACATCTCTGTCACTGATACCTTGCTTAAGAGAGCTTGAAGCATGAACAGAATGCGAATTATTGGATTGAGGCTTTCGAAAATATGATGTTACATCCTTTTGTCTTGATGTTTTATTTTTCTTTCCATGATCCATGTTTGACATCTTAGTAGATATTCCACAATTGAAATTCCAAATCTATATAGAAACCATAAGTGAAGCCTGCATGAGAAAAACGATATAAAATTAGTACAACAACACATTATACTGCAAAAAATATATAATGAGACAAGACAATGAAGTAGGAAATCAAGAACAATAACCGCTCCACAAAGATGTAGCAACAAGACAATAACCGCTCCATGACCATTTCAGATGCATGTCCAAACCAGTTTTTTCAGAAATGTTCAAGATTTGAGTGGAAGTATTTCAAAGTGTAAGGAGCATATCAGATAAATCATGAATCCAGTCTATCCTGTTTAATAGCAGTAATGTAAAGGGTATGCATTTCCCACAGGAAAAAAATATTCTAATTTACCTTTTAAATACTCTCTCTCTCTCTCTCCAATACT
>Ga0233348_1000022_pt1 | contig 12135 bp, 6 predicted proteins | sample GEONDECOMP297_FD_180701 | JGI IMG/M metagenome (GOLD analysis project Ga0233348, IMG submission 180701) | Leaf litter microbial communities from Shasta-Trinity National Forest, California, United States - GEON-DECOMP-297 | ecosystem: Environmental > Terrestrial > Plant litter > Unclassified...
TAAACAAGCATGCACACAAATTTTCACGGCGTTCTAAAATATTCTCACCCCCTTTAAGTCGTACCTTAGCAAACCTGCACAACGGAGTTTCACTTTTGGCCAATTTCTCATAATTAAAATTCGAACGTAGATTTATCTGCGCATTTGGAAAATAAGAGTGTACACCAACTTTCACGATGTTCGAAGCTATTTTGTTTGTTATTCAAGGTTGGTCAAGCAAAGGTCTAAGATATGATATTTTTTTGACTTTCTCGTAATTGAATTTTGAAAGAAAATTTAGGTACCCATTAGAGAGATAACCATGCATACAAACCTTCAGGGGATTTCGAGCTATTTTGGACCCTAGTCAAACTTGGTCAAACCAAGGCCTAAAAGGTTGCATTTTTTTTCAATTTCTTAGAAATCAAATCTAAAAGTAGATTTAGATACCCATTTAAGAGATAAGCGTGCAGACAATGTTTTTAGAGATTTCGAGTTATTTTGGCGCTTAGTTAAGGTTGGTCAAACTTTCTTGACTTTCTTGAAATTGAAATTTGAAACTGTATTTAGGTACCCATTTGATAGATAAGCCTACATGTATATTTTTTGGGGATAGCAAGCCATTTTGGACCTCGGTCAAACTTTGTCAAACCAAGGCATAAACGTTGCATTTTTTCGAATTTCTGAAAATTCAAATTTTATAGTAGATTTAGATACCCAATTCAAAGATAGGCATGCACACCTATTTTTATGAGATTTGAAGCAATTTTGGCCCTCCTTTAAGGATTTTCAAACCAAGGTTGTAAAGATGCACTTTGACTTTTTCAGAATTGAAATTTGAAATGGATTTAGGTACCCATTTCAATAAACAAGCGTGCACGCCAACTTTCACGACGTTTTGAGCTATTTTTAAGTGCAACCTTAGCGAAAGTGCACAATGAAGTTTCACTTTCGACCAATTTATCAGAATTAATCTATGATCGTAGATTTCGATGCCCATCTGGTAGATAAGAGTGCATGCTAAATTTCATGATGGTCGGAGCTATTTTCCCCTCCTTCAAGCCAAACGTTAGCAAAACAACATGATGGAGTTTCACTTTTGACCAAATTCTTGAAATTGAAAGTTGATCATAGATTTGGATGCCTGTTTGATATACAAGCATGCACGCCAACTTTTGCAATATTCCGAGCTATTTGGACCTCCTTTAAGCCCAACTCTAGCAAAAATGCACGAGGGAGTTTCACTTCTAACCAATTTTTCGGAATTGAAGTTTCATCATAAATTTAGATGCCCGTTTGATAGAAAAGCATACACTCCAACTTTTGCGACATTACAAGCTATTTTCACCCCCTTTAACCCCAACCTTGGCGAAACCGCACGATGGAGTTTTGCTTTTGACCAATTTCTCAGAATGAAAATTGTAACATATATTTAGATGCGCATTTGGAAAATAAGAGTGCACACTTTGTCAAACCAAGGCATAAACGTTGCTTTTTTTCCGAATTTCTGAAAATTCAAATTTTAAAGAAGATTTAGATACCCATTTCAAAGATAGGCATGGACACCTATTTTTACAAGATTTAAAGCTATTTTGGCCCTCTTTTAAGGATGTTCAAACCAAGGTTGTAAATATGCACTTTTCTTGACTTTTTCATAATTGAAATTTGAAATGGATTTAGGTACCCATTTCAATAAACAAGCGTGCACGCCAACTTTTGTGACATTCCAAGCTATTTTCACTCCCTTTAAGTGCAACCTTAGCGAAAGCGCATAATGAAGTTTCACTTTTGACCAATTTATCAGAATTAATCTATGATCATAGATTTCGATGCCCATTTGGTAGATAAGAGTGCATGCTAAATTTCATGATGGTCGGAGTTATTTTCCCCTCCTTTAATCCAAACCTTAGCGAAACTCCATGATGGAGTTTCACTTTTGATCAAATTCTCGAAATTGAAATTTGATCATAGACTTGGATGCTTGTTTGATATACAAGCGTGCACGCCTACTTTTTCCATGTTTCGAGCTATTTGGACTCCCTTTAAGCCCAACTCTAGCGAAAATTCATGACAGAGGTTCACTGCTGCCCAATTTCTCGGAATTGAAATTTGATCATAGATTTGGATGTTGATTTGATAGATAAGAGTACACGCCAACTTTCACAATGTTTAGAGCTATCTTCAGCACCTTTAAGCCAAACCCTAACAAAACCGCACGATGGATTTTCACTTTGACCAACTTCTCAGAATTGAAACTTGATCATAGATTTGGATTCCGATTGGATAAACAAGCGTGCAAGCGAATTTTCGCGACGTTCTGAAATATTTTCACCCCCTTTAAGCCGTACCTTATCAAACCCACACAACGAAGTTTCACATTTGACCAATTTCTCAGAATTAAAATTTGATCGTAGATTTATTTGCGCATTTGGAAGATAAGAGTACAAGCTAACTTTCACTATGTTCGGAGCTATTTTGTTTCTTATTCAACGTTGGTTAAGCAAAGGTCTAAGAGATGATATTTTTCTGACTTTCTCGTAATTTAATTTTGAAAGAAAATTTAGGTACCCATTTGAGAGATAACCATGCATACAAACCTTCAGGGGATTTCGAGCTATTTTGCACCCTAGTCAAACTTGGTCAAACCAAGGCCTAAAAGGTTGCATTTTTTTCCAATTTCTTAGAGATCAAATCTAAAAGTAGATTTAGATACCCATTTAAGAGATAAGCGTGCAGACAATTTTTTTAGATATTTTGAGTTATTTTGGCCCTTAGTTAGGGTTGGTAAAACCAGTCCAGCACTGGGGAGCTCAACCTTGAGCTGAGTAGCCATTCTTTGAATGGAGACATATGGCAAGTACCAGGATGTGGAACTAGTCTAGGACTGGGGCACTCATCCTAGGGCTGAGGGCCATTCTCTAGGAGAATGGAGGCGCTTGGTCAGTTACCAAGTATTTGACCTTGAGTCAAATGATGCAGCCTAGGGTTGTAGCACCTGGTCAGTTACCAGGACATCACTATAAGTCCTAGACTGGGTCTAGGCATGTGAGGCACTCCTACCATCGATCTGTGGGCTCTGTGACCTTCTCCAATGATTAGCTACCCTTGGTTAAGACACCTAGTACCCGATCTTGGTGGCACAAGGAGTTTGAGATAAAAGCATTAGTAGTTCTGACCGCAGGGCACTTGAAGAAGGCTAAAAGATAAAAGTAAAAAATACATAAGGACCCTTGGACCACTAAGAAGTAAAAGTGAAAATAAAAAAAAGACCTTTAGTACCACTAAAGGTAAAAGTAAAAAAGAAAAAGAATAAAATACTATTATTTTATTCTTTTGTGTTTGGCCCACATCCAAGGAACTCAAAGCCTATAAAAGAAGATCAAGTTCATTTCATTTACATACACTTCATCATCAACCTTGATTGCTCCCTTGAAGGCTGAGGATTTCGTTGGTCTACTACAGTTGTTGGTGATCTTTGTTGTTGTGCCCTAGCATGGCGATTTTGGCTAGCTAGGGCATCACTTCCTCTTGCACACATACCCTAATCAACTAGGGTATCCTTCCTTACTATTCATGGTCAGCCATGAGCAGAAGTAGGGCATCTTCCAGGCAACCCTAAACTGCCCACGAGTTCAGGGCAGCACCCTAATTCCTCACAGGCAGACATCTCTTCACTCGGGCAGAGTGATCCCAGTCATGGGAAGCCTGTTCACTACACGGGGAGGCTAACTCTAACAACAACAACCTCATCTTGATCTCGGAAGGCGATACGGGAAACTACATAACCCTCAGGCAGGCTTCGGGCAACAGGACAGGTTCACAAGCAGCCTGTCTATAACCTCGGGCAGCCAGCAACCATCTTCGGGCAACCTTAACAGACCTCGATCCGGGATGCTACAGGCTGCGAGCAACCTTCACCTCACTCAGGCAACAGACAGTGGATCCGGGCAGCAGATAATGGATCTGGGCAGACCTCAGACTGTATGTTGCATTCACAGGCAGTAGAAAAAACACTTCCGAGCAGCAGAGTAGTAGATCCGAGCAGCAGAAATTTGATCTCGGAAGGTGATACAGGAAACTACATAACCCTCAGGCAGGCTTCGGGCAACATGACAGGTTCACAAGCAGCCTGTCTATAACCTCGGGCAGCCAGCAACCATCTTCGGGCAGCCTTAACAGACCTCGGTCCGGGCTGCTACAGGCTGCGAGCAGCCTTCACCTCACTCGGGCAGCAGACAGTGGATCCGGGCAGCAGACAATGGATCTAGGCAAACCTCAGACTGTATGTTGCATTCACAGGCAGTAGAAAAAACACTTTCGAGCAGCAGAAACTTGATCCAGGCAACTGAACAAAAGATTTGGGCAGCAAGAAGCTTCATCTGAGCAGCCTAGGCAGTCTACAGGAAATTTCGGGCTACCCTTTGTTGACTTCGGGCAGCAAAAACAAATCTGGGTAGTTAGCCCTAGATCTGCGTTTTTGGTGAAAATTGTCCTTGAGACATTATTGATCAAAGTTGGCCAGGGTTTGACAAGTTGTTTAGCCTGTTAGGGTTTGACAAATTATTGAAGAACATTCATCTTAGAATTTTGAGATTGAAAAACTCAGTCGTCTCATTCAAGGGATGAATTACTAATGCTTTTGGGGTTTTTGTCCTTTAAAGGTTTCCTCGTGAAAACATCTTGTGTTCATGTGTGTTCGTGTTTTGATTTATCTACTGCACTTGTCTTATTGTTATCTTAAAGTCTGCAAAAATTAAAGAATACATGCTAATGCTAAAATTCAACAACATACAATTTGTACCAATGTTATGACATATGTTCTTTAGTTGACTGATGGTTAATGCTTTCTTATGTAGAAGGTGTCAACAATATTACTCTATAAATGGCTCATGTATCTTAGATGATTGTCTCATAGCTAAAGGATGCATTATGGTGTGGTTATAATTCTTCCCTAGATTAAGTGTGTAAACTTATGAATCAAGTGTATCAATAGGGATCCAAGTGTGACCCTCATTTAATGTCAATCACAACATATCGCCTAGGAATTTTTCATATCATGTGATATCACTAGCCATTCCATCCATTTCCATCATGTCCCCTTTCGCAATTGATGTATCATATGTTATGTACCATGGTCTCTATACCATTCCCATGTATGAATGCCTAAGAAAGTCAAAAGAATCAAGTACTCTTAAGGGAAGTTGTAAACATGAGCAATGCCCCTTTGTAAAATTCAGGTTCCCTATGTTGTAGGTTATCAAAGCTAAATCTTAGCAAAGGGACTAAGCCAAAAAAGGATAAAATATTCCCTTCTAAGGCAAGGGTAACTCAAGAAAAATATTCCCTTCTAAGGCACACAAGAAGAAAACTCATTAACTCCTTGGTCTTGAAAGATAAGGGGTGTCACATTCAATCACCCTTCTCCTAACTCCACGTTCATTCAATCACCCTTCTCCTAACACCACGTTCATTTAATCACCCTTGTTATTTTCTTTAGACTGGTGCCCACGTAGAGATTTTATTTCTGAGATTTTTACACTACTGGAATAAATTAACTCGATAATTTTCAACGGAAGCAAAAATTCATAAAACGAATCCAATAAACAAATAACAATTTTTTTCTCTGCACTTCAAATCAGTTCATCCTTAAAATAATATCAAAACTTACAAGGGATCCTAGACATGGGAAAATGGCTCTAAGGAAAATTATAAACACTCGACAAACCTACAATTTTCTTGTTACTGAAAATCTACCTGAAAACACCCCTTAACTGAACCGTACGACCTATATGGCTATGTTATATGACAGACCCTGCACGAGCTTTGTCTACGATCTGCTGCTCACACATGTGGCTACTACAGTAAATCCATATGTTGTATGACCTGTCACTGTATGGCCTACTGTATGAACTTTACTATTCAGTATGCTCAGTCTTTAATGGATGCTCCTCTTCTTGTTGATCTACAGTGATCAATCAGACCCTGTAATTACCACTCAAGCAATTCAACTATTGAGGGAGTGATCTGCTATTATACTCATGTTTTTATGTTGATTAAAGCTTGGACCACTGCTGGGCTGAATTCCATAATTTAAAGGATGTCATATCTATTGCATGTACACTTGGCAGACATGTTATTGCAGCTGTTCCAGCCATATACACCATATTATCCACTAGGTTTAAAGCCTCTACAGTTCACCTGCAACATTAAAAATAAAAGTATTTTTGTTAATGATTGTCCATGATAATCTGATCATTTATATGTTGTTAACTCATCTAAGGACTGTTTATTTAGTTGCATTCAGATCTGAGTTTTAAATACTTTTCATACACCTGAGTATCATCCAATTTCTCAAAGCTTGAGTACATGCATACTTACATCAGCTGTTAAGCTTGATGATCTTGGGGTTATGACGTCATATTAACATGGCATGCAATTTGTTGTTTCAATAAAAATCATCATGCCAAACCATGCAAGCAACCACAAACCATTGAATTAGCAGAATACCAAACCCAGTGAAAGACAAACTTAGTTAAAAAGGGAAGATTCTACATTTTGACCATCTATGGTCTGTGGTCTCCTTCATAGTGCTAAGACAGAGTTGAATGAGGTATGTTGAGATAAAGCCAGGGCCGAGGACAGGTTTGTCCAAGTTTTTTGACTGTTGTTACTCCAACAAACTGCCAGATCTGTTACTCCAACAAACTGCCCGGATCTGATATATTTTGCTGTAGGTAGCTATTGACTATCTAGAATGCTTTATCGAATGCAATTACAATGGTCAGGTTGACTGCACAATGCTCAGAATTGCTCCAGGAGTGCCTAGGTTTTCCTTTTTTAAGCTGTTTAATACTATCTAGAGGTCTAAATGCGCCCAGAATGATCATTTATTGCTATCCTACCACCCAGAATTGTCCAAATTGAACCAGATTGCTCAGAATTTGTTAGGCCCCATCATTGTTGTTATTCGTCCGAAACTTGCCCACTTTAAAGGTTAGGATACTGATTAAGGCTCGAAAAGTGCCCACAGTATCATCTCCCCCGTAATATAATGTGATAATACCACATAACTGAAAACAGAAACCCTCCGGGCGACATTCAGATGGAAAATACAGGTTTAAAATTACAATGATATATGTTATCAAGCCAAGTCTGTGTATGACATACTAATTGCATTTCATGTGCCATCAATATATTAAAAGATATTTACTATAATAGAGGGAAGAAAAGGATATTGTAAGATTTGAAAAGTTTAAATTCATAAGCAAAACATTCCCACAACCATATTTTCATAAGAAAAAGAACAGGGTCTGGGATTAACTTACCTTGACACACTCTGGGACATCTTCCTCGCCATCATCAGAGATATTGATTGGCACAATAGGAGAAACTAATGTTATGGTTGCAACCGTATATGTTCCACACAAAAACTGCGCACAGATGGTATTTGCATTACACTGACATGTGCAGGAGTTCCTAAAAATACATCAGTGAATGTGTCAATGTTATAAATAACTAGTGGAATCAAATCCACAAAACTGCTAGACAAAGTTACAAACATTGTTTATAAAATTGCATATAAACATTATACATGATAAGCAAAATCATCTTATGCATCACTTCAATTTGCCCAATGAAAAGCTATAATTCTGCAATTTAAGAGTTATGTTTGATTAAATCAGTCACCTAGCAAATTATTTAATTCACCTCGTGGATATATGAAAAATCTACAAATTGGAACTTAGATTAAATCAGTAATCTAGTGGATCAATTTAATTTGTCCCACAGATATAACCTAGACTTGCTCTATCAATAATTGTTGAATGGACATGCATGAAAGTTTACTAGCAACAATAATCCCAAGAAGTTGCAATTTGTGGCATTGTCAATACTAATTCCATAACATATTTATGTCTTAAGTTTTGATAGACTAAGAAGTGCATCTAGATAACAGTGGACCCCCATTCATCTTGAAAAAAAAGGCATTAACAAAAACAAATAACCAATTCTTCCCCGATTAGTCAATTTTGGGTGTATTTTAATAAAATCACACATGTTGGCATTCATGTTGTACTTGAATTATTTGACGTTTGAACCTAAGATAACATTCCAACAATAAACTTCATTTTTAAGTCATACAACATTTAGATCAATTTCAATAATCTTAATGTTGGGGCTAATAAAAATAGAAGTAGGAGAAACAAGAGGGAAAAACATATGGTACCTTACAAGCCAACAAGCAAAACTTTAAATGTCCATCCTGGACTTAAATTCTGGGGAATCTAATATAGCTCCCTTCAAGAAAATGCCCCCATTTAATGACTCTTTGAGGTAGTTTGTACTAAATCTTTACATCTACTGCAACTCTTATACCGTTTCCCTCTTACCTCTTAGCATTCCGCTCTCATCCTTGTGTAAGGACGTCTACTTCATGCTTTGGTAGTGGAATCAAATTTTGAAGGCTAGGCCTCTAGAATTTATCTAGCAATAAAATTAACTGCACCATTTTTTATAAAATATTGGGTAAAAATCATTTGGCAGACTTAAGATTGTCTCCTTGATAAAATGTAGTACTTTTATTTGTCCAAATGGTTAAAAATTTTCCAATAAAAATTATTTGGGGTCTTACAGAAAAAAATATGTTGCCTTCCGGGGAAGATTTTCAGACCTTGCCTAATCAGACAACTGATTAATTTCTTGGGAGGTATCAAAACAGCTGACAGGAAGATTTTCCGATGAAAACAGACAGACAAAAGCAGTAACAAAACCTAACTGATACACTTTTCATTCTCTAGTAGTACACATCATTGATAAAGAAACCAAAAAAATTGAAGGTTCCAAGAATAACGTTGTGAATCGTGATCAACAAAATTTTTATTTAACTAGAATAAACAATATCTCAAGTCAATACCACAAGGCACGACATCAAGACCATCAGGGAATACGCTAAGCTCCACCAACTATTGTAGTGAAACTGCTCCTCTTAGCTTGAGCTAAGCAGGAAGTTCAAACGCAGCAGTTTAATGGAAGCAGCAGACATAGCCAATAAGCAACAGTTAGTGCCCGATACCCGGTAGCTTATACCATGTAGCCAATACCCGAGAGACCTTATTTCCACAATAGAAATAGAATAGCTTCGGTTGGACAAGATGACAACTTCTTCTACGCTTGTCCTTGTAAGTAATATGGTGTTTCTTAATGCCTTGCTTTAGTCCCCTTTCTTAGTTCAAATTCCCCATAGAGTGAAGAAATAGTTAAGCCTTCTGTCAAATAAGAAGCTTTTTAGATGTAGATGGGTCTACAAGATCAAGAAGGAAGCAGATGCATAGGTGAAAAGGTACAAGGCATGTATGGTTGCCAAGGGTTTTTAGGAGATCCACAGGAGATCCACAGGATTAGCACATAGTTTTTTTTTATACATTGTACTTTTAGGCAGGGGGTTCCCATGAGGTTTTCCCTCTATCCTGTATTTTAAATGTTCATTCTTATATAAATTGTAAATGGGTACATAACAGGGCCTTGGTTTCTAGTACCCATTCATCATTTATACCCTAGTAGTGTTCAGGGGGGTATTGGATATTTTATACACTCACCTAGGTGATTCTTTTACTAAGGTAAATATTCCTACAAAATAGGGCGCCTTCCCTCTTTTGTTCAGAGTAAGTTACACCTTAATGGATGACACTTATGCATGGAAAACCCGGTTTTAACTACTGTAGTTGCAACTTCACCTCAGTTTAATCATAAATAGGGTGCATCTCACATGCATCCAGCTAGGAGGGTGCATATAATGTGCATGCATTAAGTTTATCTTTCTTCACATGCGTGATTCAGTTAATTGATGATTGCATGGACCAATTAATTAGTACTAGGTGGAAGATTACTTCAATTTCTGTCAGTGAGTGTTTAGATCTCTCTATATAGCTACTATGGTGCATTAACTTAGCCATGTAGAGTATATATCATGTATTATTCATTCTAGTCATTCAGTTAATACAATTCATTCTTTCTATTTTCTCTCTCGCAAGCTTTGTGTTATTTTTCTACTAGCTAGTTTTTTTGTGCAAGTTTCATTGAAACTTCACAGTTATGTCCATTAATAAAGGTGAGGTCAAGGAAGGGCATGGATTCTTCAAGTGTTACAACAATAAAAAAGTAAATACATAGGTAACCATTAGTAATAGTAATTAATAATAATAAATATAGTTTATGAAGAGAAGTCTCTTCAATATTTGATGGCCAAGCCATATTAAGGCGGCCATATCTAATGCAATTAATTATCCATTCAATTTTATATTTATAATTTTATACATTATTATTCCGAAGATGGAACATCTTCCTCTTTAACCCGGATACAAGCTAGCTCATTACACTTGGATACGGTGTAACAACCCACCTCGAGTTGGAGAAGAGCCAACCAAAAGTGTGAAAGGGCATTGGGTGTAACACGTAACTCAAAACTATCGCTCCTAGAAGATATAGCTACTAAGAATAGCAATTTCTCGGAATCCGACAAAACAGACTCTGTAGCAACCTCTAATTACTGTGGAAACTATATGCATTTGTAATTGGAACCAACATGATGGAATCTAGCTAGATCTTAACCCTCCAATTGCATTGAAAAGAACAAAGGCAGATTTACTTACAAAAATCCAACATAAGAAGAACAGACGACAAAAATCCATATGTTGACTGTCCTTGAAGGAGTTACAACAAAGCTCCATGAGCTTACTATCCTTCATTTGTTCTTCAAAATACTTCCTCCTTTCATAGGAGGCTTTCAAAAAGAACTTCACGATTGTTTTTGGATCTATCTTTTCAAAACATTGTTCTTCAGGCGCTTTACATGCATGAAGCCATTCGTTTATGATATTTCTGTGTCTGATGGTAAAAATTTCCTGTTACATACAGATCCAAGTATATTTCAAAACTAAGCTATCGAATGTTAAGCCTCTCGTTGTGTTCCTCCTCGACAATAGTTCCTGGAACCAGGACTAAAGAACTTTCTGAGAGAGCATAAACCTTTTCATTTAGCTCCTGATATACATGTATAAAGGATATATAGGCAAACCCTTCTATTTGTCTTGTAATTTCTAGAAAGAGATGTTGCAAACGAGGAGCTTTTATCTGTAACCTTTTGTTTTCCCATTCAATGACCATTTTTGAGTCTCCAAAGATCTGTAGATTATGGATGTTCCGAGTCAGGGTTGATTTGAGGACTTCCCATAGTGCTGTTGATTCTACCTTATTATTAGTGCAATGTCCTAGGCCATATTTAATTAAAATTTGCTTATCTTCTGAAATATAAAGAACTGCTCCTGAAACCCCCAGCGGTGGATCACCTTGGCTTGCTCCATCGAAGAATACCCAAGGGATTCTTTTATCAATGCTTGGTTGTTTAAGTAGTCGAGTCCTTTTCTGCTTTTCCTCTTTTTTATGCTCCCTTGACCACTGCACAATCATCGCATAGGTTATCTCTGTTGGAATTTTTCTGTCCAAGAATATAGCTCAATTTCTTGCCCACCAGACTCCATAAATAAACAATGAAGGGAAGGCATCGCAACTTTGTACCGTGGGATTTGTCCACCAGCTTCGACAGCACTTTACAAGGGAATTTTCCATTGGAATGTCCAAGCCACTCATATCTTTTGTGGTCGCATTCCATACCACCCCTGCATATGGGCAAGAAGCAAATAAGTGATTGGAAGTTCCACAATTTGCTTGACACAACACACAGTTTCCCATGTTAACAGTTTGTTATTAAGAGCTAACCAAAGAATTATCTTCGTTTTCAATGGTCCTATTGTTTTCCATACCGTGATCCACCACCATTCTTTTTCTTCGGAGGATGTTTCAATTGCTTGTACCTCGTAACCAAATTTGCTGAAAACTCTCCAATTGAGCTATTTTTCATCCATAGTAACTTGTCTAGTTCATTTTCTTTCAAGGTGATAAAATTGGATTTTTGCGTGTTTATCAATATTGACCAGTTTGGCGGTTTTTTACTGTTTTTCGGCTCTTGATCTTCCGGGGCCATTTTGAGGCCCTAAACGGTTTTTTTTGCGATCCATTTTCCAAAATGTTTAGCTAAAGCTACAATTTGGAAAATGGGGAGTAAGAGGACCTTTCTTTTTTTTTCTCTTGGTGGCTTTTTAT
>Ga0233348_1000024_pt1 | contig 11891 bp, 7 predicted proteins | sample GEONDECOMP297_FD_180701 | JGI IMG/M metagenome (GOLD analysis project Ga0233348, IMG submission 180701) | Leaf litter microbial communities from Shasta-Trinity National Forest, California, United States - GEON-DECOMP-297 | ecosystem: Environmental > Terrestrial > Plant litter > Unclassified...
AGACGGATGCATGAGACAGGGCTTAATGATACTTCATACCGAGAGCAAGTTAATACAGCTCGTTATATATGATTAAACTGTTGAGTATCATACGATCGAATCAATAAATAAATATTATTTATCCAGGCAAGTATGGTTAATATACTGCTGACTATGATCGACCGCTGGCAATTCCTGTATCCAGCCCCGCCCAGCAATTATTATCTCTATCGGCTATGATTGGCTCTCGGCTCTCAGCAATGACACCCCAGGGACAACCGGTTATCTTCAATGACACCAGGCTATGACAACTGGCTAGCAGCTACTGGCTACCCTGTGCTTTTTTATATTATCTAGGAATCCTGGCTAGGACAGCTGTCTACTACCCCCGCTGAAAGGTATGACCATATCTATCTATGATCGGCTATGTCAGGTGCTTTCTGTGAGGTGCAGTAGGAATCCTGTGTTGCGTCATATACGTAAGTGGGGTAGGACCGTGTGTTTTATATAGTTAGAGGGTATAGGGAGGTCTAGGGTCGAGGGTAGAGTTGGGGTATGTTTCATAGAGTTTTTGAGGTCGAGGAAGAGTTCTAGTTTATAGGTAAAGTGTATATATATAGTTCTATGTATGGCTGCTGCTATGTGGGGGATATTATGGCGGCTATGACTGGTGCTCATGGGCTCTGAATGGTGGGTATGATCCTAAAATGTGGAATCATCATATGTAATGCATGCATTATAATAGCATCCATTTTATCGAGGTAGGAACTAATGAGCTTGCCGCTAAGCCTGACTCTATCTCCATAGATTTCAATCTTTCTTTAGTATAGTGGTGATTTATACTATTTCGCGCTATCGCGAAGCCTGATTCAACTAGCTCTTCTGGAACTAAGAATTATTCTATATTTGGCCCTGATACCACTAGTTCTAACTCCAGTTGAGTATCCCAGCGGAATAGCTTAATATTAAGTAACCAGGCAGGTATCCAAGCCAAGTATTCAAGCCCAACCGAGCAGCCTACGGCCAAGCAATGACTAGCTATTGACTTCCCTTCTGGCAATGATAACTGGTGGTAGGCTCTGAATGGGATATGACTCTAAAAAGGTGCATCATCTTAACAATTTTCATAATTGGTTCAAAAAGAAAAGAAGGCATAGGCGGCAAAAGGGAAAAGGCAGCAGCATAAGAAAAGAAGGTAACAAGTTCCCATTGGTGGCAAAGGGCAAAAGGAAAAAAAGGGTGACTGGCGAAGGGCGGCTTAAGGCTCCCCTCCCTGGTGTGTTGGTGACTCTGTTATATTGAATAATCCAGCTCCTAAACCTCAATGGGACTCTGCTACTCAACAGCATCAATAGGAATCAGCTTTTCATTCATTTTGCGCTCTGATTTGGACCAAACACTATTGGACGTAATAACACAAATTCAGATTTTCGTCATACATTCAGTTGCAGTACCCCTATTATAAGACTGCTCGCCCATCTCAATTCAGTATTTATCAATGAATCAATGCCAATTGTGGAAAACCCACCTCTCCACGCATCCCCTAAGTCCTCTATTTTTGGCACTATTTGGTTAGGATTTGAGCACTCGACGATGAAATAAATGGATTTTAGTGTGACCCTTCAAAGAGCGGGCAGACTTCTTTATTCGTCCATTTCGGCCATGTTTATTGGTACAGTATACCAGGGTCCCGGTCAGAACCACACGTGCGAGTTTCCCTGCATGTGGCTCCGTGCTTGGCTTTCGGCCCCTTGAATGAACGGAGGACCTGTAAAAGCAGGAAGACCTTTCAGTTAGGCAGCTAGCTACCAACTTTTATGGAATCGTTGGAACTGCCTTTTTCTATACTGCCTTAACTTCAGAGGATATTTCATGGGGGTGACACTTATGGCATTACCTTTGTAAGTAAACTGGCTGGCAGGAAGCGGAGTGGTTGGCACAGGAAATAAAAACAACCTGTAGTTGGATCGTTGGAATGGCTTTCTTATATTGAAGAACTACAACACCATACCCTATTGGGATAGATGGGCTTGCTTGGGTTAGCACAGCATTTGCTTCGCACCTTACTCTGCCTATTTCCCTTTACTTAAGGTACGACCTACTCCAACCAACCTGTTCTTTTAATCATACTCCATATACTTAACTTATCCAACTTAGTTTTTATTGGACGGGGAGGGGGCTTTCTAGGCTAGGCACGTTGAACTGGAGGACTATTTACCCTATTTATAAGCCTATTTGCTAATTATCACAAGGACTCAGGTACTGACCCTTGCCCTAGACCAAACAAGTAGTGCAAGTATCATAGGCGCAACACTCACAACACAGAGAAATGCCATGTCCTTAGGTTCAACTTGGTGAACCCATTTAGGAGGGAAAGATATCCTCTCCTTTTAGTCGAGACCTCCTTCCTAAGGACCTAAGATAGTCTTAAAATTTGCAAATAATATAAATATTCTTTCTTCAAGTCATCACATTTAGGGTGTGAGTTTACCACAAGTCCCACATGAGGTAGGTGGTTGTATGTTTACTTGGTTGTGAGGGTGACAAGTAGTATGATAAAGTTGGTTAGGAACAACGAAGGGTGTCATGTTGGGAGGAAGTGGTAGGTATCCTCCATGGTGAACTTGATTCATATAGTATAGGGTAGGTCATCCTACATTGCAAGGCTAGGTTGGAATTGTTGCATTAGTGCTCAGGTAGCTACTGGGTAGCAAGCTAAGAATACTCATTTGAGTGAGATGATAAACTTTGGACATGATTTGAGGATAGAATTGGTTGACCCCAAGATACACGGAGCTAGGGAAAAAAGAGTAGGAAAGTGGACAATAAGAGGATTACATAGTCCAAGGGGTAAGGGAAAAGAAGGAAGAGAGAAGAGAGGAGAGACCCTTCACTCAAAAAAGTGAAGTAAAGAAAATATGTTTTTCAAAATGTTTTTCAAAGTGGACATAGAAGGAAGATCTATTGACGAATAAGTCTACTAAAAGTATGACTTTCAAGAAACATTAGGGAAACTCTGGGAAAAAACTGAACATCACTCTAAAAAGAATATAAAACATTAAAAAGAATATAAAACATTCCAATAGAAAGAAATAGAGGTTTATTGCATGAGGACAGAGTTAGTAAATATTATCACACAGGGAGTATTTTTACTTCCTTGATCGAGCATATGAACGTATAATAAAAGGTGACCATTTTGTAATGCTCCATTTTGCCTGGCTTTTTTTTGCATATGATCAGGATGTCTATCCTTGGTCAGCATGATTACTTTTATTATCTATGGCATGGAAACTGATGAATTCTATGCACTGTTTTGGCTATTGAACAGACTACTTATGTATATATACATAAGTGTTATTATATCTATACATGTGATATGTGTGTTGTTCTCTTATGATGAGATGTTGTCTTTAATCCTGTTTATGGAACTAATTAGAATGCATGGAATGATGTTTATATGGTTTATGTTATTATAAATGAAATGTGGTCTCGATAGATAGTTGGATACTATGGTTTGGACATAAGATAATAAATGACTATTGATGCTGTTAAAAAGTGTGAACTGTGGAAGATTGGCCAGACTTGCAGGACTCCTGGCTAGAGATGTTTGATGATGACCTAGGCTAAAGGTCACGAGCCTTAATAGGCCATTGGAGTAAGAACTCCTGATTGATTATCTATGAACGCTGGAAGGATGCTGAAGCCTAATTGCATGATGGTAATGAGTTAATATGTGAATGCTATGGAAGTATGATAGAACTTACATAGATCTCATGTGATTATATTATTATTATGTTGTATATCTATATGCATGTGTTATGATATGATGCTACTGATCATCGTGATGCAGGCCACCGGTCACCTATATGCACCTATATGATTAAACAGGTGCGCATGACTGTATAGGATAACTCCAGGTTGGGAGTCTGACAGAAAGAACCGCGAAGGGTAACTTGTGATGTTGAGCATTTTCTTTTTACTATGTTACATATATTGTTACTTTATATGTGTGTTCATGCATGCGCAGGACACAGGGCAAAGCCTTGCCAGCCCGCCAACAGATGGGTGTGGGACATAACCAGATGCATTGGATTTTTTGTGCCAGGTTGAGTAGAGGTGCTGCGGATTGCCTACTCAGAGTCGAGGATGATACACGGAGTCTCCAATTGCTTTGGCATCATTCATGATGGGAGGGGTAGAGGTGCTTCGGCTTGCCTACTCAGTCCTGAGATAGAGGCGCAAAGTCTTTCATAGGATATGTGGGATAAGGAAGTAAAATAGATGAGCATGCCTATCTAGGAGTAGAGGTAACATTTTTACTCTCAGTACTTCCTGATGCAGCGCTGGGCTGCGATCAGAGTAACACAACAGAAAACTAGAAAACAGAAGAGCAAAGCTTATGAACAAAATTCAACACAGCAATTCACACACAGAATTCAGCAACTCAGAACACTGGTATCTTTATTCAATGGAAATACATTAACACTCAGCTTTCATACATTCGCAGAACCATCACGGTCTCTTGATTCTACACAGACTCACTCTACAAGGCTAATCTATAAGAGACCAAAGGCCCCAATTACATAAATGTTTCAAATATTGAAACTAGGAGGCTATGACTGTTCGGTTCCCAAGACTTCTCATTTCTTTTAGGAAACCCAAACATTTACACAATTAAGAAATGGATAAATATTGCCTCTTTCACTTCCAAATACAACCCCAAATTAAGAGTTTCAATATTCAAAGTCAATTTTGTCAAAATAAGCACGTGGGAAAATTCTGGGTTGTTTCTGTCGCGCTCTGTGTTTGGCTTGGGCGCGCACCTTAAACTCACTATTTTTCGATTCAATTTAGAGGGAAGGTAGAGGAGGATGTTCCCTAAAACATCTAAAAATTGAAAACTCTGAATCCACGTATACCTCCATCCATGAGTGCAGATTTGCCAACTTTTCTTATAAGGGCCAGCTTTCATGATTATTAGGCCCTTGCTTCTTATTCCCCTTTGCTGCTGCTATTATGAAGTAAGGGTCATACTTCCATGTTTATCAAAGGTAAACCCATACCTTCAAGGATCTTACCAGCTTCTCTGCCACCTTTGTTATTTGATAAAGCATAACCCCCCATTGCAATAGGGTAGGTGATGTGACTATTTTTATTATATTTGAGGATGCGCTAGCAGGCTCGACCATAAGGGAGAGGAAGTGGGCCTCATAAATCTGGACCAATTGCCTGACATACTCCAGCACAAAGAACCTTGGAATGTGGAACATGGGGAGCCTATATGGTGCCAGGTCTGATCCATACATCCTGATAACTGTGAAATCCTCTCCTAGGAACCAAGCCCCTCTTATTTTTTAAGTACCAACCCTAAGGTAGGGATCAATCTCTTCAGGCATTCTCTTTGGCTCTCTACCCTTTATGACTGAGAAGGCTATAAAAATAAGCGATATATAATAAAGTCTAAATAAAGGGTTTCTCAAATTGGTTGCAAAGCTATCAAACTGGGTGGGACTAACACCTCTTTGGCAAGTATTTAACGATTTTATGTATCTATTCCCACCCAACCGAGGGCTTTAGGGACTTGGCTTGCTAGCTCTTGGGCTGGGATGGCTGGTCTTGCGTTTTAATCTTTCATCAGCTAGTCACTTAATGGGACGATATATCAATTCAGGTTGGGCGGGATTTATCTCTTTCGTCTCATTCGTTCAAATTGGATATGGGGGGACGTGAGCAACCCTTACTTCTGCTGCATTCTCTCTCAATCGAGAAATCAATCTTATCTGGCTGGCATTCTGAATCGCTCAATGGCTCAATCAATGCTTCGTGAGGGCATGTAGGAGCACTGTCTTTCAAAGAAGGCTTGCTAAAGACAAGTTGTGGGTCTGGGGCAGGGGTTTCCGTTGTAACCCCTTATTTGTCTTCTTATAGCAGAAGGTTTGAGCAGATGTCTACTCCATGAAAAAGAGTCTGGCAGATTGAAAGGTATCAATATGGGGGCTCATATTTCTCTTACTCATCTGCTGTTTGTAGACGATGTTTTACTTTTTGGGGATTAAAACTTAAGGACCCGGAGGTCCGACGGAAGGAGGTCTCGACTAAAAGGAGAGGGGCGGAGCTGCTCACCATACGGGAGAGGGACTTTCCCGAGGCACGAGGGGAAGGGATGCCCAAGCAATTTATAAGGCCCTTTATTCGTATTGTAAGGCCACTGGAATGGAGGTGAACCACCAGAAATCTTGCATCATTTTCCATAGAGCTGTGGAGGGAAAAGAACGAGCTATTCAAATTGAATCCCCTCGATACCATAATATATTTTTTCAGGATATTATCCAATATATAGGCTTTCTGTTAAAGCCAAATGAATATGGGGGGTTGGCTATGGCTTTACCACAGGATTTAGAATAGGGTAACATCTTGGTATACCAGATGGTTGTCCCTAGGGAGCAGATTCACTTTGGTAAAAGCTGTGCTGGAAGCTATCCCTGTATACTGGTAGTCTCTTGCCTACATTCTTATAGGTATTTTGCGGAAGATCTGAAGAAGTAGTTTTAGTTTCTTGTGGACAGGTCCGCATGATATTTTCTTTATTGTACTAGTTATCGGTAGTACCAGTTAGAGGTCGTAGCCGAGTTGGAAGACAGGTAAGCTTTATTACTATGCTTCTCATGCGCTGGAAAGAGTTCGATCCAATGAAGGCTTAGCCTCTGTGCTTCTCATCCGTCCAAGCTTATCATCCGTGCCGATTCTATAAGGAAAGGCCCTACGTACTCGTAAACCCTTTGGGGCAACCCAGCACTGCGGAGGATACTTTACTTGAAGGATCTTTTTTTATGGACATGCTCAACCCGCCTCAACCCGCTATCCCCCTTCTATCCCCTTATATGTGGCAGGTAAGCTTGCTTCTCATGTGTGTGAGAGTACTTGCCTCATGACTTGTCCCACCTCCCATTCGAGTACTTCATGACTTGCTCTTGGGGTCCGGGTCTCTTTCGCCTAACGGCATACCACACTTCTAGGAATATTTTTGTTCTCTAGTAACCTTCGAGAGGAGAGTATTTATATAGCCTTTCGATAGTAAAGTGTAGTTCGGTATGTTCGTTAGTGTAGTTCGGTTAGTCTAAGGAATGAACGAGAACAGATGAACGAGAACAGATGAACGGGAACACCTGAGCATAACTAAGGGTAAGACTAGATGCCACCTTCTCAAGCTAAAGGATGCCGGATGCCACCTTCCTCTTCTGGGTTGGGTGCCATATTATGGGTTCAGTATGCCACCTTCTAAGGAATAAGTAGCCAAGGAAAAGGATGCCGCCTTAAAAAGAAAAAGGGTTACGATCATCAGTGGTATTATAGGTTCGATAGTCCCGAAGTGTGCTACAGAATGTGTGCTACAGTGTGCTGCAGTAAGGGCTTATCATCTGTCATGTATTCCCTTTTAGTATACCTATGTGCTTATCATCTGTTCATCTGTAGGGACTTCTCATATGTGGCTTATCTTCTGCAAGGAAGACGCCTAACGGCATATAAAACCGATCATATGTAGGCAGGAATAAGGATGCCACCAGTCTTAATAAGGATGCCTAGTGTACTACATAAGATAATGTGTGCGGGGATGGAATAAGGATGATAACACTTAAGGATGCCACCTATGTGTGCTAAGGATCCCACCCACTACAATGGAATTAACGGGTAAGGATACTCGTTTATAGATTCTTATTGTTATGCTGCTCTGAGGTATGCCTCGCTGCCTGGACGATGTAACCCGCTACCGAGATATGGAGGATGTTGCCTGTCTACTGGTGCCGTGTAAACTGCCCTAGGGTCTGAGGCGACATCTCCGTACGGGTCTCACAGACTGAACATGGATGGCCTCTCGAGGTATCACGGATCTAACAGTTGATGTGGTGTTGTTGTATGCTTGCCTCTTGGTGCCTCTGTCTGCTGGGAGCACCAGAAAGAAATAATCGACCTGGAGGTGTCCAGTCTGGACTGGGTGTTTAAACAAAAGAATATTAACATTCATGGCATACACATTACATAGATTCATACTCGATTTATAGGAGTAAGTCATGAGCTTATCTAACAATCATATCTACCTGTCTGAGCTAATAGTTTTACCTAACACATGAGCTACCGGTCTTTACATCTGCCGGTATTATATAGCAACCATTCATATGTAAACTACTTCCAACTAGTGGAGGGTGATGTCATGATGACATACAAGCTTTTTATGCAAACATCAATTACGAATTAGCCAGCCCGCACATTTATTCCATTGAATGAAGTGAGCCCCATAACCAAATAAAGATGGCCTTCCTGATGCGTCTTCTATAAAACCTTCTCGCTCCTCAAAGGCGTCACTTCTTGGTAATGGTGATAGAGGCGCGCGCACAGACATACTTTATCGCTCGTAAGCTTGTGCCTTCCCGGGTACCATTTGAGGAGCGTTTTTCCGGGCCTCGAGTGCTGCCACTTATATTTATTGTATTGCTTCCCTCCTTGAGGGAATAAAATGGGCTTTTCCCAAGTTCCTTAATTTACCTTCTATAGAGTTCTGTCTTCTCTATTATCTATCTAGGTACCGACATGATACGAGTCATTGCTTAAAAGAGACCCGTCGTAAATTCAGAGGCTTGGGAGAGACTGATTCAGTATGACTTTGAAGTAATGACTTGATTGCTTTCGGTAACCAGGTATAGCGTAAAGATAAAACGAAAATCTTTGCTAACCCACTAGGTAGTTCCATTTGAACATATAGAAAGCCATATAAAAGTCAAAAAGGTGAGTCATCCTTCCTCTTACTCCTTACTTGTAAGTCACACCGGTGAAGCTCATGCCTTTTCCCCCTGCCCTGCTGATGGTGGGACTGCTAGTAGAGATACCTATTGAATTGGAAGAGATGCCGGTCTGGGTTCAATGGATGGAACAAAGCGAAGGTAAGTTAGGGACTCCACTACTGAATGAGCACATCCAAGCTTTCCAACATAGTAAAACCCACATATTGGTAGGCGGCGCAAATACATAGATAGGGTGAATACACATTGGTAAGCATGGAGAAAGAAAGCAAAAGTGAATCGGCAAGGGACAGGGAGTACATCAATTGGTCAAAGGAAAGAAAACACACCGTCTCGGTAAGGGTAATACAAAATGAGAAGATCGGGAATAATACGCATGGGTCAATAGAAGGGAAAGGAAACACACAGAAGAGCATCGGCGACAACACATTATTATAGAAAACGGACAATAGGCAGAGATCAGCGGATAACAGGGAGGGGCAAGAAAGCAAGTGGTAAGGCCCAAGGCAGTAAGTAGAGCAGCCAGATTAGGGCGATAGGAAAATAGGTTAGTAAGGTGGAGAACAAGCAGATCCGGAACCATTCATTTAAGATATAGGTCCAGGGTCGCTACCTCGCTAAGATACCGATCCAGTTCTAGCTCCACCTTTTTGAGATCGAGACTATTCCCTTCATGAGCGATATCCAGATTAGGCCTTTCAAGGTTGATACCCAGAAGCAAAGGTAGTAGCACCTTCCCTAGTGTACTTCATAGATCGAGACCGGGACCTTTATATAGTTCCAGATCCTCCAGCAGCATCACAGGTTGCAGATCCACTTCCATTCGCAGTTACAATTCCAATAGATCCCTAGTAGCGGCATCCTCACCAAGTAGATAGCCAATTGCAGATTCTTCAGTAGCAGTCAAAACATAACCCGGTGAACCGACTCCTGAACCACCTGCCTAACCAACTTACGACTCTCAAGGGCCAGCAACAACGAACCATAGAGAGATCTTTTTACCCTCTAATCTACCTATCCATTATGTTTAGATTACTTAGGTTTATCTTACTATTACTTAGTTGAATTAAGTACTTATTTTAGACCCTAACACTGAGCTAAAAGGCCAGCTACAAGCAAACACTTTTATTTAGACCCTCCAATTAGAATCCCTGGGCTACCCATCTTTATATGCATTCCCTGTGGGCGCCTTGTTAATTTAACATATACTTTTAAGAACGCCTATTTATATAGAATAGATAGAGACGCTTCTTCATCAGGATTTACTTTACTTATTCTGTTTATAATTTGCACGCCCTTACGCCCTTCCACTCCATAATTTATTATTTGTATACCGCCTCTTAGGCTTTCGCTGGTGGATCAATTAAGTATAGTTTTTATGAAACTAACCCTACCGGGAAGCGTATATATATTGCTTTCTTTCTTTGAGGGAAGGCTTTGAGGGAACGGAATAAGCCCCTATAAGCGGAGATGCGCAGATGCCCTGATTTAGGATCCATCTCGATATACGGGCTATGCTACCAACTATGCGGTGCTTCCTATGCCTTTAAAGCCATGAAGGACCTGGAGGTCCTTCATTTTGTGATCCCGTTTCCCGAAAGGAAATTGGTATAAATGATTCCATAGAAGGAAAATTGCAAGACGAGATGATCGAGAAAGAACGTCGTTCTCTCAGGCAATACGGGGTTCAGCTGTGGATAGGGAACTCAGGGAAGAAGAAGGGTATGGAGTCGGAAGTTTAACCTTATAAGCTTCGCCCGTGTCTTTCCTATAGCCCCTATGGTAGACAGTAGAAGCTGGACTACATTCGAAAGAGCCACGAAAGCTACAGCTTTCTTATGTTATGTTACCCCAACCGAAGAGCATAGCAGCACTTCGGAGACAGGAACTTCGCTCCAAAGAACGCTCTTGATCGCCTCGCAGGGACAAAGAGATATAAATGTTCTGACTGACCAGACACATTGGGAGGTCTTTCGCTATGCCACCTAGTTGGTGTAGTTAGGGCTGTCCCCTCACGCTCAGAGTGCTACTATGGCACAGCACACGGTCAGTCGGACTTGCCTGGGAGCGAAAAGAGCGCTAAAACTTCCTTAAGAAAGAGCTGCCCGGACTGCCGCCTGCCTAACTAAGGGGCAAAAAGGCCTTCCCCTCCTTTGTCGGGAAAGAGCTACGCACCTTACAAAGCCAGGATATAAAGTTGCCAGGAAGGTGGTCATAGAGGGAATAAGTAAGTGTCTCCGCTAATGTTTGGACCGATACACCCGTAAAAGGACCAATCCGTAAGCCGAAATATTTGATCGACCAACTATTTCTTTTATTACTCGTTTTGCTCAAAAAGAGAGAGAAATAGACTATTGGTGATAAAGAGATAGATAGCAAGTGGTTTTATTTCCTCTTCCCCCGTCGTGGGTAGGTTTCGTTAGTTAGGGCCGCTCTATCTCCATCCATTTAGGGGCGGAAATAGCGGAAATAGCGGGGAGATTGGCTTTCTACTTGATATCTTTACTGTGACTTAGTCAGTTTCCCTGATCTTTTTTATTGATCCGGTGACCATTGATCTAACCTTTATCGGTACCTTAACCAGTGACTAGTGCTTGCCAATCAACCCGTACCTATCATTCGTTGGTTGATCGTTACCCTTGATCGTACTATGATGATTGGACCATTGACCTTCGCCTTTACCCTTAAACCAGTGACCATTGATTGCCCATCAACCAGTGATTTTTCCGCGCGTGACCTGCTGCCTCACTCAATAAGCTGTGTTAGGTGCTGAGATGTGAAGTTGCTGCTCAACAACTGCTCCAGCAACGGCTACTGGATCTACTGCTAGGTATCGATCTGGCAATGAAACTGCTGGCGGCTGACTATAAAACAGGGCAGGTGTTCCCTTATTATCCTTTGTTCGGTCGGAGTGTTTCACACGATCCTTTGTATGTACGAGATAGGGACACATCTATATATGTAGTTTCGAGCGCAAGTCATTGTGATTGGGGAGCAACAGGGAAACTAAGGACCGTTCCTACCTACTCTACATGGCGTACGGACATAACCTTCGAACCTACTAGCCCGGAACTTACGGCCTACTACGCTACAAGTATCACGCGCGCAGCACATACT
>Ga0233348_1000026_pt1 | contig 11126 bp, 10 predicted proteins | sample GEONDECOMP297_FD_180701 | JGI IMG/M metagenome (GOLD analysis project Ga0233348, IMG submission 180701) | Leaf litter microbial communities from Shasta-Trinity National Forest, California, United States - GEON-DECOMP-297 | ecosystem: Environmental > Terrestrial > Plant litter > Unclassified...
AATATCCTTGATAACATGCTCAAACTCCTGCCATTTGGATTGTGATAGCCATTGAGGAAGTCTGCCTAAGTTACTGAAATATGTGGAATCACACAGTTTGCCAATGGACCACACCACGTGGGGAAGCCCTTACCCTATTCACCTAGAATGCCACAAAACAGATTCTAGGTGGTGCAGACTTCACACTTTCTGTCTACCAATGAGGATCTATCCAAGTATATTCAGTTCAATACACTTGTCATGCCACAAATTTCTCATTTCTGCATTCAGTTATAGGCAATACCAGTTTCTATAAAGATTAACAGAAAACAATTCTACATAAATCGAACATCAATAGTTATTAGCAGGTCAAATGGTGACGTTACAAAACTCCATAACGCTTCCCAACACACTTGACATTGTCCTCTTGCAACTTTAAACACATCCTCAACAACGTTTGACTGATATCTGGCTTGTGTGGAAATGGTTTACTCCACCATCAATTCTACAATCAAACATTAAGCCACGATCTACCTCCATCAAATTACTACAAATATCGTAAGATATGAACGAGTTTGAGACTCGTTTTATAAGGGAAAACTTCACATTTAGAACCCCGACACAAATTATCAACCTGGATTACGACCAACTCTGTTATCCAGACAGAGCAATACTATTTTTTTTCAATATCTGGAAAGCACAATCTTAATAATACAATACGAGATCTGCTTTATCAGCGCATTACTAACAGCTTGAAGATCGATTCGTGGGGTTGGAATCTCACACAGAGATTCTATCCAGCCAACATTTTTGAAAACCACCCAGAGATCAATTCTATCTCTGTCTATGTCCTGGAAATTGCATATTTACCCTCACTCACAGACTTGCTACCTACGCCTTCCAGTACTCGATGTTACTATCCATTTTATGCAATTCAATTGATTCAACTTTGATTGAAACTACGTGAATGAAATCTATCAATCAGCCACGATATATGTTAAGCTATCTCTGGTGATTGAAACCGAAATAACAATATACTGATTACCATAGAGCTATACACATAATTCATCAATCCCATTCACATTGCACACAATATAAACGTAAATATATGAATTCACTATTATTCCTTCAATTAACCTCTCAAGCTTGACTTACTAGATCAACTTCGTACAGAGAACGTTAGCCACACATTTAGTCTATGTTGTTTTCTCAAGGAACCATATGTTATGAGCCTCCCTCTTTGATCTCTTCAAACTGTTCAAGCTTATACCAGCCTCCAAGCTATGCAAGCTATCAAAAGTTATGCGAGCTATTCCCCGTAGGATACCTTACCAATGAATTATACTGAGCTTAAATACAAAATGGAATTGGTTTCAGATCCACAATTCAAGGTTACAAATCTAATTTGAATTTGTTTTACATTTATGACTCAGCTGCTACGTGCTGCTAACATTTATTAACAAATTCTTGCCTTACTCCTAAGATCCTGGAAATTCCTAACAGTTCAAACAAACTTTAACTATTACATTGACAAGGATCGAGTCCTTTTTCTCATTTATTTAATGACCTATTTTAACAAAACAAAAGTTTCAAGTGAGACTCTAAGTCTATTCTAAAATGTTCCACTTGACTTTATAAAGTCACAAGTGACTTCATCCTTTGAGCCTATCCTCCTGCATTACTAGGATTCTGAAAATTCTTTTATAAAATTAGATAAAATTTCGAAGTGTGATGAAACTTTCTCTATTTAAATCATGAAAGCACCCTGCATAATACTTGGAGAAGTGCATTTCCAAGACTTGGAAATAAAAATATTATGATGAGATCGATTTGATGATGATAAGGTTGAATGGTATCATTTGAATCTACAAGTGAGAGAAATGGAAAATAAATTGCATGGTCACCAATTTCCATATTAGAATCCTCATATTCCTCCCTGGATCCTATGCACTAAACCAATTTCATGTTCCTCGTTAAGATCATGTTCCTTGTTAAGCTCTCAAGCTTGACTTACTAGATCAACTTCGTACAGAGAACGTTAGCCACACATTTGGTCTCCGTTTTCTCAAGGAACCATCTGTTCTGAGCCTCCCTCTTTGATCTCTTCAAACTGTTCAAGCTTATACCAGCCTCCAAGCTGTGCAAGCTATCAAAAGTTATGCGAGCTATTCCCCCTAGGATACCTTACCAATGAATTCTACTGAGTTTAAATATAAAATGGAATTGGTTTCAGATCCACAATTCAAGGTTACAATCCAATTTGAATTTGTTCTACATTTGTGACTCAACTGCTACGTGCTGCTAACATTTGTCAACAAACTCTTGCCTTACTCCTAAGATCCTGGAAATTCCTAACAGTTCAAACAAACTTTAACTATTACATTGAGAAGGATCGAGTCCTTTTTCTCATTTATTTAATCATCTATTGTAACAAAAACAAAAGTTTCAAGTGAGACTCTAAGTCTATTCTAGAATGTTCCACTTGACTTTATGAAGTCACAAGTGACTTCATCCTTCCTCCTTCATTTCTAGGATTCTGAAAATTCTCTTATGAAATTAGATAAAATTTCGAAGTGTGCTGAAACTTTCTCTAATAAAATCATGAAAGCACTATGCATAATACTTGGAGAAGAGCATTTCCAAGACGTGGAAATAAAAATGTTATGGTGAGATTGATTTGATGATGATAAGGTTAAAGGGTATCATTTGAATCCACAAGTGAGAGAAATTGGAAATAAATTGCATGGTTACCAATTTTCATATTAGAATCCTCATATTCCTCCCCGGATCCTATGTACTAAACCAATTTCATGTTCCTTGTTAAGATCATATTGTGGGTTGAGTGATGCCTTTAAAATCTTTTCCTTGGCTGCTCTAGGATCCCTTACTAAACTCCGACTCCTGAGACACTATTCCCCAACCCTGTTTGACCAACTTTTGGCCCCAAGATTCCACAATCTTGGTGTACATGTATCATGATTTATTGACTAATATATGCAACATTTTTGAACAAAAGACATGTAACAAATGCAATTCTAGATCTTTTCTCTCGACTTTAGACGACTACTACTTTCCTGGTGTCATTATGATTATATTCTTCATCACTTCCTCCAATGTGCCATGTTCCTTTACACACAGGTTAGCAAACTTTTCATCTTCAGGTATCATATGCGACATGTCTTTGGTTCAGGTAGATTCTCATCTCCCACCGTGCATTGATCTTGTCATCATTCCAAGTTTTGTCTCACATGTTTCCTCAAGGACATATCTGTATAGCTAAAGAGTTTCAGCTACCTGTTCAAAACCTATGTATGGGGAATAATACAATGTGTATTGTTGTATCACTTTGTTGCAGTCTTACCTTGTAAGTAAAACCAGTACCCAATTTTGTACTTCCCCACTTCTCTGGTTCAGGTTAGGGTGCACATTCAAGTATTAATGAGCCCAAATGGGTCTATAGGACAATGCAAAGTCCAGCAGTGGAGCCAACATCTGTTAGATTGCATTTCTATAAGTAAAAGAAGAACAAATGCAAATGGAACAGGAAAATTAGACCTTCCCCAGAGCAACTTGGGGCTTCATCCATCTGCCTCGTGATTTCCAAGGCCCTTGAGAGCAATTCAGCAGGGCTCATATAAACTATGATGATAATGTATTCCTCCTACCCCACATGCCAATTCCATCATCAGACTAAAAATATTTTGACACCTTTGGGGCAAACCTATACTTGAATCAAATGAAAAACCTTCCTCGTAATTTTATGAGTCGCGCCATTTTTTTGTTTGGCCTTTGGCACATCCATTTTTTTTTCCAAGGCACAATGTTCATTTATGCCTTCTTCTTTTGTTCCTTATGACTACAACTCTTTTATTCCCTTGTTCACAGGAGTGACAGATTGGTCTTAGTCCAGCCATAAATTTAGTCATGTCTGTGCAGAGCCATACCAAGAGGCATTTGTGTGACAATAACAAGGAAGGCTTGTGCAGTTGCCTTTCAATCTGTTTACATTCTAACTCCCCATTAACCCATCTAAAAATCTGCAATTTTTAGTGCTAAATTCTTGTGAGACCGACCATTGTTGTTATACCGAAGTAGGTCATAGACACTACCCATATGAGATTCTATCTATTTTTTTTTACGATAGCTTAAGAGTTTGGAAATGAAAAGCGAACATGTTTTTTCACAATGCCCGCCTGTTATCATTGATTTACCGATCTCGTTGAGTTTCCTTGCTGGTTGAATAGTTATAAGTACAACAGGAATTGTAGAATCGGGACGTAGGTATCCAATGATACCTAATAAAACATGAGGCTAACATGATCTAAAACATCCGGACGTAGGTATCCGAATGAACTGTAGAATCCGCGCTTTCCAATCTTGAAAAACTTATTATATTTTTAAAGCTCAGTGGATTATTGTAATATAATAATATTTTTATCACTTAATATGTTGAGCATAAGATGTTATCGATTTGCTTATTTCGTTAATTTAAAAACAACACTTCTTTTGAATTACGGGGTTGAGTGCACGAGTTGTGGGGGGTTTTGATATTATGTTTTTTCGGATTTTTGCAGGGTGAGAAATTATTTTACTCTTTAAAGGTTTGTATGGCTTGTAAGACTAAGGTGGTGAGGGTATTTTCATTGATTATGTCGTGTTTAACATTTTGGCTGACCCAAGCTTGAGAGAGATGTTTATTCATCTAGCTTGAGAGAGATGTTTATTCATCTAGCTTGAGAGAGATGTTTATTCATCTAGTGGCCTAGTTTAATCACCTCTTATTTTTTTCAACTCTCGAAGAATAAGAAAATATTGCAGACTTCGAAAGGAGTAGGAGAGTAGCTTAATCCTCTGCAGAATTTGTACTAGATTTGGGTTGGGACAATCATTGCTTGAATGATTAACCTGGAATCTCCGAAAATCAGTGCTTTATTTACCATTAGAGTTTGAATTTGCTTCAATCCCATCAGTGATCCATATGCTTCTGCCTGATTGTTTGTATCGAATCCAATGCTCCAAGAGCAGGTGATTTCCTTGTGTTCCTCGGGGTTGATGATTACCCCTCCCCCTCCTACCGCCCCGGGGTTTCCTTTCGATGCTCCATCGAAAAACAATTTGAAGAGTCTCCTCTCCTTCCTCCAGATGTCAAACTGAGTCGAATCCATCCTTAACTCTCATATTTCATGCTACCGAATGACTGGGTTTGGGATGGCTTCAGAGAGTATGAAGGATTATAACCAGTTTGATTCTTTCAGGTTTAAAGGGATCTTGTTTTTGGGCAGTGCTTTGTGCAATTCCTTTAAAAATGTGTTGGTTCCTTTCCAACCATATTTTCCAGATTATAAATTTGGGAAGACTCAACCAATTCAAATTGAGTCCAGGTTTTTGCTGGAGAGGACCCGGGAAGACAAGGTCCCAGGAGCTGAAGAGCGAGAGGATGGAATTAGGAAGGTGGATTGCAAACCACAGGGTTGTTATCCAGTCCCAGATTTCAACCGCGAAGGGGCAATTTAAGAACAAGTGCATTGCGGTTTCTTTTCTTTCTCAGCATAGGGGGTATTGGAAAGGACCGACGAAGCCTCGTTTTTCTAGATTATCGCCTATGAGGACACTCCCATGAGCCAGGGTCCAGACAAACATATCACGGACATTTGGAATAGCAAAGAAGAGATGGTATCCTTGAGTTGCAGTGTACGAGCCTGACTTTACTCCCCAACCTCTTTTTATCTTTTGAGACTTTTGATAATGATGTTGAACCTTGCAAAAGGGAGACAAACGCGACTTTTTCGTCTAACAGGTGGAGTGGTCAGTCAAGGATATTCCATTTCTACTAGGAGTAAGGGTGAACGGGGCTCCAAGAAGAAATGGCCCAGAGAGTTTCCAAGCCTTGGCCTTCCATCCAATTTCGTAAGTTCTGAAGTCCTTGTGCTGCAGATAAGGAGGGGTTCCCCATGATGGGGTCCTTCCAAATATTGATATGCTTCCCATTTTCTAGAATCCAATTAATTCAGCTCTAAACTTTGGGAGAGATTTGTTGCATAAGGAGAAGATAGGAGAGACTTTCTCGACTTTGGGTTCCTTATCCATACAACGCAGATGGGAACCTGAGAAGTACTTTATTCTGAGGACTTTACTACTCTAGGAGTTCTTATCGGCAATTATGTTCCAAAGGAGCTTGGCTCCCAACGCTAAATTTTGGTATTTTAAGTCCCAGATCTAAAGCCCTCCCTCCTAAGTGGACTTTTTTATCTTTTTCCAACGGATGAGAGCAAACTTTTTCCCCTCACCACTTTTCCCACCTTGCCAAAGGAAATTACGGAGCAGGTTGTCGAACAAAGACGGGATTTTAGTGGGCACTAACAGGAGGGAGCATTGATTAATAGGAAGGCTGCGCATAACTGATTTGATGAGAGTCACTTTTCCTTCCAAGTTGAGCCAGATGACCCTCCATGTGAGGATCCTCTTCTTGAATTTTTCCACCAACAGACTCCAGGCATTTGATTTTGGGGAGACTCTAAAGATAGGAACACCAAGATACTTAAAATGAATCTCAAAGGGTGGTCCCCTCGATCCCAAGGATTCGAGATATATCAATCATTTCTCTCGGGTTGATGTTCCAACTATAGATTTGAATTTTCTTATAATTTAGGAAGTTGCCTGAGACCTTGTAGTAAGAGTCAAGCATTGATTTAAACCGCCTAGTTGAATTAGTACTTGTGCCTCCCAGAAGGATGGTGTCATCAACGAACTGGGCATGGTTTATGTTCTTAACTCCTTGGGCCATTCTTACACCTATGAGTTCCTGGTCTTGCCTTGCTCGATCTAACTAAAAGCTTAGCACCACTGCTTGAATCGACACGTATAGGAGAGGGGGCTTCCTTGGCACAGACCTCTAGAGGTTTTGAAAACACCCGCCACTCGTCCATTAATGAGTGGAGCTATCCAAGGTTCGCTGATGTAGGCTTTAACCCACCGGATGAAGGCAGGGTCGAAACCAAATTTCCTCATGACATGGAGAAGAAAGGCATGCCTAACTCTGTCAATTGCGTCAGCTATATCAATTTTTACCACCATACCTCGTACACGATTTCAAAGACATGAATGGATTGCCTCCTGAACTAGGATGATGTTGCCCCATATTTTTCGTCCTTCAATGAATCCTCCTTGGTTTACTAAAATGATTTTACGGAGAATGACTTTTATCTGAGTGGCCATTATTTTGGTGATGATTTTGTCACCAATATTGCATAAATAAATGGGTCGAAATCTGTCAAAGGTGGTCGCATCTTTTTCCTTTGGATTGAGGGCTAGGAAGGCAGAGTTGGTACTCCCTCCGATCTTGTTACAATTTTGTGATTTTAGCACCATTTTGAAAAGGTCTTTGTGGATGATGTCCCAGCAAGAGGTTATAAACCTTGCGCTAAAACCGTCTAGGCCTGGAGCTTTATCCTCCTCCATATCCTCTACCGCTACCTTTAGTTCTTCCAACATTAAGGGTTTGCACAGGTTGATATTATCTGTTCGTTGCAATAAGGTGGGAACTAGATCCATGTAGTCATAAATCTCTTAGGGATGAGTTGTACAATCCTCAGTATAGATGGAGCTAAAATATTTGGTTTCCTCTTCTTTAATTTTGTCAAACCTTGTGATCACGTGTCCTTGATCCTGAATCTCTTGGACTGCTTTGAATTGTTTCTTGGCTTTGGCATGCTTTTGGAAATAAGTTGTATTTCGATCTCCCACTTTGAGCCATAAGCTTTGAGATTTTTTCGTCTAGAATTCTTCTTCTTGACGACAGGCTGAGTTCAAGGACTGATGAAGGGATACTTCTTTGTCAAGCATCTCTTTGGTAATAGGAGCAAATTCTAGAATCTCTTGATGGTCTTCCAGCTGGTTTTGGGCATCCTGCCTTTGTTGAGCTAGGGTGGCAATGGATTTGACCCAGCTTTTGAGGGCCTTTTTAACTCTGCGGAGCTTTTCCTCTCATATGTAAAATGTCAAGCCAGTAACCAGGTATGACCACGCATTATTAACTACTTCCAAGAAATCCTTTTGGGAGGTCCAAAGAGAGATGAAGTGGAAGGGGATAGGACCCAGGTTTGATTCCTTTTTATATCTCTAAGAATATTGGCTTATGATCCGAGCCTCCAAAAGTTAGGATTCTAGATGAAGGGTTCAGTCCTAGCAACAGGAAGGATTCCTGGACTAGGAATCTATCCAGTATGGCGGTTATATGCCTCGGGCCTATCCTTTTAATGGTCCAAGTGTATTTTCCATTGGAGGGGCCTATATCTGCCAGCTCCAAGTATAGAATAAGCTAATCATCTTGTTCTTGGATGAGGTCACTGATAGTAATACCTCCCCTTTTTTTTCAGATTGATTCAAGATGACATTTAGATCACCTGTTAAGATGATGTTGTCTATGATAATACTATTACTAACTTCTGGAAGGCGAGTCCAACAATCTTTTTTTTTCTGACAAAAGAAAAAGAACATACAAATTAAAGAGACATACTTGAATTACTGTTGCTTTTTGAAGAAGCCGTGTAAATATACAATGAGTACAGGTCTCGGTTTCGACTAATTCATACAACGAAGCGTCCGAGAGGGTACCCAAACCTCCAGATGCTCCTCTAGAGCTGACTACGATGCCTTTTCCTTTTTTTCCAGAAATCTCAAGTGAAATGGAGGAAAGTCCTTTCCTCCATTTTGGTCTCCTAGATTAGTAGCAGATCAGGATGATAAATTCTTAGCAAGTCTTTCATTTCTTTTTCTTCGCTTCTACTACCCAATCCCCTACAATTCCAGGAGAGAACCTTCATTACTTACCTTTGGCGGAAGGCGGGACCCTTTTTGGGGGTGACCCTGATTGCTTGGAGTTTCGAGGGTTCCTTAGGAGCCTTTCAATGCTTTTTTGGGATCCTTGTAGCTTGTCCTTGTAGGTAGCCTACTCCCGTTGTTCTTTGGTCGATTTTCTTCTGCGAGTAGATTTCTTCTTGCCTGACTGTGACTTCTCTAGTTCCCCTTCCTCTTCTTCTTCTAATTTGGATTCAATGATTGCCTCCGTTTGAGTTCTAGTTTCCTCTACTTCAGAGGCTTCCTCTCGCTAACCTGCCACGAGAGGTTCTGAACCATCTATTGAGGCTTCATGAGCTTCATTCTCCTTGGGGCCTTGAAGAAGACTAAAGCTGTTATCGTTGGCCTTAAAGGGGGCTTGCTCAGATGACTTGTTTGGAGGAGGGGTTGGAGCAGATTTGACCGTATCGGGATTTTCGGCCTCTCTGCGATGCCCTTGCCCAGATTTAGGATTAGTTTTATACTTCTTGGTAGCTTGCCATCCTTCATCCTTTTCCTTTTCTGGTTGAGCTTCTTGGTTTTTCGGGGGATTTCTATGGAAGTGGCCATATTCATGACAAACTCTACACTTGAAAGGTAGTCGTTGCTAATTCAATTTCTGGAAGTGAGATCAGGCTCCAACTGTTAGTTTGATTGCTTCAGGCAGACCGGCTTCCAGATCTACCTCTATGCATATACGTGCATAGGCATACTGATCCATGGGGTTCGTCGTATCAATAAATCTGTTGAGGACGTTCCCGATTGATTTTAGAGCTTCTGGATTCAAGCAGTGCATTGGGAGGTTTGGAAACCAGACCTATACGAGGACTGTTGTGGGGATATGTGTTGTTGGATCAAAGTCAGGGGTCCAACGGTTCAGGTAGATCCCTTGTGGCCCCATGAAGTAAGGACCGTCCTAAAGATTAGGTCCCTATCAACTTTGGATTGAAAATCGAACAAGAACTACCCTCTTCCAAGTGAGTATGAGGCCACATTTTGGGAGATCAAAGGTCTCCAATTCCTCTAGACCCATCCCTCTATGTCTTTCAGAGTAGGACACAACCTTGTGAATTGACCGATCAGAGCTTGATCAACAAGGGAGAAAGCGACTCTGATTATGTATTCTTGAGGGAGGTCCACTTCTGGTATATCCTCAAGATTCTTGACAAATTTTGGCAACTCCTTCCTTGTTGCTCTCTTTCCATTCGTGGAATTCAGCCGGGTAAAGGCCTCGATTTCAGGAAGGGGGAAAGTGGAGGGTGTCGCTGACCTGCCCTCGTTGGACACCATGGTGACCTCAGCACGCCCCTAGGGTGAAACCTCCTGAAGGCCTTGTGATGAAACCCTAACCGACCTCGAGAAGCGCCATTCAGACGTCGAGCAAGACCTTCGGCTTGCAGAGAAGTGATTGCCTCCTCTAAAACCTTGAACTAGACGAGTCTCAAGAAGCCCTAGCCGAGCCTTAGAACTCGACCATAACACAGCCTCTGAGCCGTAGTAATCTTTCTACTTGTTAATTCTCATTGAAATTACTACTTCATCACGTCTTATTTTCTTCAATGACATCTCTTCCCTAATATTTTTTGGCTTTTTGAAAACTAACAAATTAGAGATACCTTGAACCTACATCAATCAAGCATAAAGAATTATCAAATCATTTGAAATATTTCTGTTGTTTCAAGACATTATGTTTGCATCCATGAATCTATAAGTGTTAACATGGATCAAATGCCTTTAAATACAAACATTTTTGAGGATTCAAAAATGCGAGATCTATCCTTTTGACCCTTTTAATAGAATAAGGTTAATACGGATCTAGAATTATTTTTAAATTTTAATTTTTTCTTAATTCATTTATATTATTAGTATTAGTATTTCATTATTTGTGGCATGTTATTTGTCAACCTAAGTTGTAGCGTGCACTTTTCAGTGCAATCACCAACCTCAACCATCTCAATCTTCCACATAGTTGTACTCACAAAATACCCCCCCTATTTCCTATATTTAACCTTTGAAACTTAGAACTAGACAACACTAGTTTTAACCTTTCAAAAATGTCTTTATTTATACATAAGAACTCAAAGCATTTTTTATGAAGACATTCTTTGTAACATTGACTATCATTCCTCTAGCCCAACCATGATGTGCCACATGGATTTTGTCGTGGAACCAGTGAAGAAGTTGCGTGTATAGGGAGTGATAAAACACAATATTTATTATTTCAGACTATTTACCTTCCTATGCCATGCAACTATTGAGTTATTATCTTATTTGCAAAGGATGCATGGATAATCTCCTCTCTAACGAAAATG
>Ga0233348_1000028_pt1 | contig 11011 bp, 19 predicted proteins | sample GEONDECOMP297_FD_180701 | JGI IMG/M metagenome (GOLD analysis project Ga0233348, IMG submission 180701) | Leaf litter microbial communities from Shasta-Trinity National Forest, California, United States - GEON-DECOMP-297 | ecosystem: Environmental > Terrestrial > Plant litter > Unclassified...
GCGCAGCTCCCATACGCCTTCACGCAGCGGCTTGTAATCGCCGAAGTTACCAAGTTCCAAGCGCATGATGCGCCGGTCGATGGCAATCCGCGCCTTTGTATCGCGTACCTGATTGCGCCACTCTGCGAAGTGGTCGCGTTCGTCGGGATCGAGGTAGTGCCGTATCTGCTGCATGCTAGAATTATAGTTTATAAACTACAATCTGTCAAGAGACAAGCGTCTGAATTAGTGCGAATATACGCGATTTTATGCAATACTAAGCTACTCTGCGCGATCATATGCGACTAGCGGCCATCATATCATTTCACTGCTAAAACAAAATCAAGCCTCAACAAGTGCATGGCTAGGTCTATCGCCCCGCCGCCACCGACCTTTGCCCGTGTGTCAAACCACTTAGGACCCGTGGCCAACAGCTCCACCACGCCCCCCCCCAACGAAAAGTCGGCATCACGCTTCCAGTACAAGCCGAGCGCATCCAGTGCGGACACAACTGCCATCGCCCTAAGCTACTCGATCCGAACGGCATCAAAAGCTCGACGAGCACGCATCACACGTTTCCTTTGTTGCTAACAACACGCAGCCCCGTTAGGGCTACTCCGGAAGAAGAAGAACAAAGCGCGGAGGCTTCGCCATTAGTAATACGCACGGACTTGTCTCACTGGTTCTTGGGCCTGCTCGGCGGCCTCGCCCTGCAACACGCACGGACTTGTCTCAATCTCTGCCGGGGTCGGTTTCCCTGCGCGATACCAGCTCGCCCGGCTCATCCCAAGGGCCTCCCAAGGCTTCTGGCGGCTCAGGGACGATTGCTCGTAGGTTCCCCGGCCTACCGCACCGGCGGCGCGTCTGCGGGCTTCCTCGCGCTTCCTGTGGCGTTCTGCGGCCTCGGCCTGGCTGACGATGGTCTTGAGCTGCCGCTGTTCCTCGGGGCTGATCCTGAACAGGTTGATAAGGGTGTCGTTCTTGGGCGTGTAAAGCGGTGTGTGCTCCTTACCGCCAAAGCTGACTTTCTCCCCTGCCTCATAGGCTTTGGCCTTACTGAACAGGGTCATCAGCTCTTTGGAGCGGCTATTCCACTGCGGATCAAGCTCGCGGGCCAGTTCGGCCGCTTCGTGATACATCTGCTTGCTGTTGGTTGCCCCGGACAACAGCAAGAAGTTGAGACGCCAGAACAAGTGCTGCATCCGGCTCCCTTCTCCGACGCCGCCGCGCAGCTCGGCCAGCTTGCGCAGGTCTTCGAGGCGATCCCAAGCAAGCTGTCGGCCTGAGAATCCTCGCAGGTTGTCGGCTTTGCCTCCGGGCACCAAAAGGAAGGGCTTTTTCTTGGTGCGGCGCTCGGCCTGCTCCTGCCGTTGCTGTTCAATAGTCCAGCGGGCCGCCGGTAGCAGCGTTTCGGCGAGATACTCGAAGTTGTAGCGGATTGGCTGGCCATCGGCCCCAGTCTGGACGTTAACCACGCGGCAGACTTCGCCGCTCTTGCTGTTGACCGTCTCCACGGTGCGCAGCACACGGCTTGCGTCCTTGGCCATAGGATCAGCGCCGATGTGGGCAAGGCGATCTACAAGGTAGCGTTGGCAAGCGTTCCAGCGGGGCAGGGCTTGGCGGGGTATGGTTCCCTCCAACAGCCATTTTGCTTGTATGCCCCGGCCGCTGTAGATCAGCATCGAGGGCGCGGGCAAACCGGCGTCGGCGCAGAAGTACAGCACCAAAGCGGCCAGCTCGTCGGGCTTGCGGCTGGCCAGCGCGGGCACGCGGTAAGTGTCGAGGTCAACGAACAGCAGACCCAGCCGCGAGAGGTTCACCACGCGCCGGTTCGGGCGCATGAACTCGGCCTGTGAAATCCAAGTGTCGCGGGTCTTGTCCACCAAGATAAGGATGGTGGGCATGTCTGAGAGGCGGTGCGACGATTGCCGCTTTTCGCCAGGAACATCGACAAGCAGCGAGAAAAAGCCGCTCCTGCTGCTGTCGTGGTACGTCTGCGCCTCGTCCTGTGAACTGAACAGCGCAAGCTGTGCTGTTGCCATAAGCTCCTGCCTTGTGATGCGAGCACCTGCCAGCAATTGCCGGTGGTTGCCCCTTGTCAAAGGCAGAACGAGCCACTAGAATAAGCATCATGATAACCCCGCTAACGGGCGTCTGTCTGATATAACCGTCGCCAAGACGTTTCCAGTAGCACGCTCTGCATTGCGTAAAAGCCCCGTCGCCAAACGGGGCTTTTGCATTTCTAGTCAGCCAAAAGCCTGCTCCATGCGGCTATAGGCATGTTTCCCGCCTCTAGCCAAAGTCCTCGGCACCCAGCCATGCACATCGGTTTCCCAATGGAAAATGCCGTGCTGAACTAGCACCGATCCTGCGCCATCGAGCGAGGAAAAGTAACGGGGGCCGCCTCGGTACTGGCCAAGAATGCGGTCTTTTTTCGCACACAAAATGTTCACAACCACGACGAGGCCATTTTCCGCCTTACTAATTCTTGCGCACTGAACACCGCCAGCGGCCAGAACTTCCTTGAAGGCGGCCGGGCCGATGACAGCACTAGAATCAAACGTAATCATGCCTAACCCTCTTTAGACTGTCTAGCATAGTACGATTTTGCAAAATCAATATCGCATAATAGCGCAATCCTCAAGCATTGTGTAAGGGTGATCGCTGGAAGCCTTCAAGATCGTGAAATGGCTAGGGATCACGCGGCCGGACCTAGACTTGTTTTGGTGCAAGCCCTGCGGGCGGGCAGCGACGTCCCCCATCCTGAGTAGCAGTGGGGTTTAGAGTCCGGGGTTGATGATATCGGTGTTGGCCAGGTGTTTGGCGTAGTCGGCGGGTGTCATGCCGCAGAACTCCTTGCCGTTGTCGGTACGGATCACCTGCGGCAGACCACGACTGATGGCCAAGCGGTCCAGGACGCGGCTCACACCATGGCCGCAGATCGCACGTTCCACCTCGATCGCGACCGCTTCATGGGTGGCGTCGTCCACGATCACCAGCGATTTGATCACCCGCCTATCGGCAGTGCGGTCGAACACGAAGTCCATCGACCATACCTGGTTGGCCTGTGCTGGCCGCAGCATTGGCTGGCGCTCGCCGACCTGCACCTTCTTGCGCTTGCGACGTCTTACCTGCAACTGCTGCTCCTGATACATCCGCTCCACGCGCTTGTAGTTCACCATGTGCCCTTCCTGCCGCAGTTTCAGGTAGATCATTCCGACGCCATAGCGCTTGTGCCGGTGCGCCAGCGCCACGATGCGCTGGCGCAGGTCGACATTGCGGTCATCGCGCGGGACATAGCGCAGTGCACTGGCACTCATATCGAGCATTGCCAGGGCGCGACGCTCGCTGGCGCCACATCCGATCCACTCGCGCACCAGCGTACGACGCGCCGGTGCGCTCACCACTTTTTCGCAGCGCATCCTTGATCAAGTCGTTCTCGAACAACTGCTCGGCCAGCAACTTCTTCAGGCGGGCGTTCTCCGCCTCCAGATCTTTGAGCCGCTTGGCATCGGGCACGCTCATCCCACCGAACTTACTACGCCACAGGTAGTACGAGGCCTCGCTGAACCCATGACGGCGGCAGAGGTCCTTGATCGCCACGCCGGCTTAGGCCTCGCGCAGAAAGCCAATGATCTGTTCTTCGGAAAAACGCTTCTTCACGTCCAATCTCCTTGGGGTAGGAAATTGGACTCCAAACCGGGATGCTACTAAAAATTGGGGGTACGTCGCCCATGGAAAAGATCGGCACGCTCCCGGCGTCGCGTGCTTAATCTCTCATGGGTACGGTGGCATCAACACTGCGCACCCAAATCACGGCCCTGAATCCAATCCTCGAATGCGAACTGCCTTTGGACGGCTCGCGCTTCGAGGCATTGATTCCCCCGGTTGTATCCGGGCCAACTTTCACTATCCGTAAGAAAGCGTCGGTGATTTTCACGCTCGATAACTATGTAGAGTCGGGCATCATGACGCAAGCGCAGTGCGAGGCCATCGAGGCCGCTGTACGCAATCGTCGCAACGTTCTAGTCGTGGGCGGCACCGGCACCGGTAAAACCACCCTCACTAACGGCATCATCGACTACATGTCGAAGGTGTGCCCGCAAGACCGTATCGTCATCATCGAAGATACGGGCGAGCTGCAATGAGCGGCAACGAACGTCGTCATTCTGAGGGCGGTCGATCACGTCGATATGACCCGGCTACTCAAGGCAACCATGCGCCGGCGTCCCGACCGCATTTTAGTCGGCGAAGTCCGAGACGGTGCAGCGTTGGCCTTGCTCAAGGCTTGGAACACTGGCCACCCCAGCGGGGCCGCCACTGTTCACGCAAATTCGGCACCTACGGGCCTTATCCGCATGGAACAGCTTGTGGCAGAGGCCACGCAGGCCCCGATGCACGCGCTTATCGCTGAAGCTGTGGACTTGATCGTTTCGATTGAGAAAACAGCAGGCGGCAGGCGCATCAAGGAAGTCGTCACGGTCGAAGGGCACGACGGCACTCAATACCTCACCAAACCTATATAGGAATCCAACACATGACCGCAAATGTTCTGTCGGCTTCGCCAAGTGCGTCGAAGACTTCTCCCTTCATTATTGCTTGTGCTGTTGCTTCTGCGTGGGCAGGAGGCCCACGCGGAGGCCAGAGCGAAGCGGAGGGGCGACTACATGGATGTAGGAGTGTAGGCCCAGCGCAAAAAAGTTATCCACAGAAATCGACCCGCTTCTACCGGTGAGATACAACCGGCAAAAGCTACCGGAGACACTACCGGTTTTAGGGGGGTGGCAGATTCCGCGCAAATGACGGGGTCAAATTCCGCGCAATGGTCACTTGCTGACCACGATCATCGGCTTCGAGACCGGGGGGGCGGACGGCGCAATTCTGATTCCGCCGAACACGTCCTCGATTTTCGCATGTGGATATACGGCTAGGACGTCGCGCATCGCCTTGATGAAATTCTTCTTGAACGTCCGCGGGTCGGCGATCTCTTGCCCGAACTGCCCGCGAAGGCTGGCCCAATGAAGCACAGCAGGCCGCTCAAGAGGATGCAGCCGGTGAGCGAGCCAGGCGTACAGGTCCAGCGCAAGAGCGCTGTCCTGGATGACCTGGATAGCGCGGGCATCCAAGGGGCACCGAGGCCTTCTGGATGCTCAGAGCGAAGTCGGCGGATATCGTGACTGAGCTGGGCCACAAGGAGCGCTGGCCCGTGCGCGTGTTGAGCTCTGGCCAAGCCTCGAATTCTTCGACTAGGCGCTCGGCAGGGCGTGTCCTGACGGCGCCGGAAGGCATGTTGTAGCCGATGACCATGCGACAGGCGGCGAACGATTTGATCTGCTCCTTGAAGCCGGTCATGCCGCCCTTGCGGCCGCCACTGGCGTCAATGTTGAGCGTGTTTTCCAGGAAGTCGCGGACGCTGTCGCCGAGGTCGATGACGCGGTCGCCGGTACGCAGGTAAGAGCGAATCAGGTGCAGCAGCAGCAGGCGCGGCTTGGTGCCGTAAGGCAGGCATTGCTTGATGTAGTCTTTGGCCATCCCACAGCGTTCCGGCCTCGAGGCGGATCGCAGCGTTGCCGGACTTGCGCTCGAAGGTGTCGCCTTTGGGTTTGCTCCGCGGCAAACCGACCTGGCAGAAGGTTGAATGAAGGAACGCGATGTCGTCGCCCTCGGGGGCTGCGCCCATGATGGCGACGCTCGCTTCGATCAGTTTCAAATCCTTCTTGCGTGGCTTGCTGCTCATGCGGATCTCCGTCAGTCGCGGGGCAGGCAGCGCGGCCCGGCGTTACGCCGGGCTTCGTCGATGATGGTTTCTATACGGACAAGGCGATCACGCAAGTCGCGATTCTCTGTGCGCAGCTCGCGGACTTCGGTCGAGAGTTCGGCCACCTTGTCCAGCACGCTTGCGACGGCGCGCAGCGTGTCCCAAGCCTCTTTCAGCGCACTCACCGGCGGGCTGCCCGGCGCGGGCTAGCAGGGCGCTCCGACGGCGCCTGCAGCTGCAGGCGATCGGCGACAGCGGCGAGTTCGTCGGTCGACAATTCGGTGCGCGCTCGCGTAGCTGCACTTTCGTCGCGATCGGTAGCCGAATTGCGCAGCTGGTGGATCTTGGTGAGGTTGGCGTAGATCACGCGAAATGCTTTCTTAACCCTGGGTTTGAGTTCGGCCAAGACTTGAATCAGCGCTTGGTCGGCGTCGGGCAGATCCTTGTCGAACAGTCGCCGGCGGACGTAATCAGAAATGGTGCTGTCCGAGCGCTTTGCCTCGCTGGCGACCTGAGCTTTTTCCCTACGGTCGAGGCGAACAATCAGCTGTTCAGTGGAGGCCATTGCGGTATCTCCGTGCAGTGTGGTGTTATACATTCTATTATACAGTCGTGCTAGACTGATGTCAAAGTAAAACAACAGGAAAACCTAATGGAAATGCTGAACAGGCTCCGCGATAGGTTGTCGGTAAAAGCTGAGCTCCGGCGCCTGCGAAGCGAGTTGCAACAAGCCGCGGCGCCGGCGGAACTGGTCAAGCTCACGCGCAATCGCGCTGTGTGGCGGGTGACGATTCCTGGCCAGCGAGACCGTTTCATGTCGACGGCGTTGGGCGCCACTGAGGACACGACGTTCCTGGTTCACGTAAATGCAGATGAGTTATATCTGGCCTGGCTGACGTCTCGGACAGCAATCGGCAAAGCAGATCGGAGGCCTGCGTGCTTCGATCAGCGATGTCACGTGACTACAAGTTCCATCACGCCGTAGCCTGGTTTTCGCACGGCATCTAAAATCCGGTGCCGTTGGCGCTGACGGGCGCATTTCGCTTTGAGGATGAGCGCGTGCAGGTTGCTTTCACCAACGGCATCACGCGCACATTATGGCTGCTGGCCAACCAAGCACAAGCCTTCCCGATGAAGGTGTACGGCCGCGAATCGGCCGAGCTCTTGAACCAGAACGCATACCACTGCTGCTGCAGATGACTCGGCAACATCGTCGTTAATGCGTAAGGCTGCCGGCCCGACCGGCACTGCACCGCTTGCCGGTGATCTTGTCGAACGGGTTGTCGCCTTGACCCAGGAGCCTCCAAAGAAGGAAGCCACCCACTGGACGGTTCGTGCAATGGCAAAGGCAGTCGGGATTGCGGCATCCTCAGTGGTCAAGATCTGGCATGAGCATGGTCTCGCACCCCATCGCTGGCGAAGCTTCAAACTATCGAACGACAAGGCTTTCGCCGAGAAGCTTCACGATGTGGTTGGCCTCTACTTCTCGCCGCCTGACCATAGCGATTGTCCTTTCCGTTGATGAGAAAAGTCAGATCCAGGCGCTTGATCGAACCCAGCTGGGTCTTCCCATGAATAAGGGCCGTGCCGGCACGATGACCCATACCTGAAAACTCGTATGGGAAATTCAGTCCCGGTTAGCGAACGATGTCCTCACGTTCGTCTTTCATCAGGGTCCGAGCGATCAGCTCAATATGACCATTTGTAGTACCGCAGTCCTTCACCTTCTTTTCGTCGATCCGGCAAATGCAGCGGAGTAAAACAGAAACTATTGGGCTTGTGCTCAATGGGGAAGCCCTTGTAGTACGATTTTTCCGTTTTCTCTATCGTCCCCGAGCGGGAAAACCCGGTTTGGAAATGAGAACGGTGCGAACGGGTTAATTGTTGATCGTCTCCCTATGTAACCATAGCCGAGCAGATTATCGCGATGAGCGAGCTGCTGTGCTGAACGCACGAAGAACGCCTGCTCGCACAGGCGTTCTTCAGGCATCGCATGGGAACGGCGTGTCAGCTCAGTTGCACGTCTTTCATCGCCGGGATGTAGCCGTAATCATACTTTTCCTGTACGAACGAGCGGTCCCCCTTCAAAAGGATTCTAACCGTCGGCGCTTCTGTGCCACCGATACGATAATCCTCACCTTCGGTGGGCACGCTGTCGATGAATGAAGTCACCAGACCGTTCGGCATCACGCAGTGGGAATACGTCTGGAAAGGCTGCTCGGGCGGATTGCCGAGCACCAGGCCGGAAGCGTTCATTGGCCGGTACGGACCGAACAAATGTTCGCCGACAAAACCGTACACCCCGTCTGGCCCTGTAAGACCATCGGCATACGTGAACTTGTGACTGATGGTGAACAAGTAGTACTTGCCGTCTTGAAAGACATAGTGCGGGCGCTCGGTCTGATCGTTCACGCCGACGGCCGTCACCAATGGTGGAAGTATTTCCCAATCTTCGCCACTGAGATCTTTTGCAACCGCCAGACCGATACAACCCACCTTGAATCTGGCACCCCCCACGTCTTCGTGACCCGGTGGCACAGGGCCAAGTTCGGCAACCCCTACTGTGTGCGAACCGCGTTCACCGGCGACATTGCCTTCAAACACCATATACAACTTACCATCATTGGGATCAATGAACGGACTGGGGTCGCGAAAGTTCCAGCTCGAGTTCTGCGCTTCGGTTTGATAATACGTTCCGTCGGCATCGAATAGTAGTTTAACATCAGTAAAGTCTTTCAACTCCACACCTTTTTCCGACGTCACGATTCGACCGCGAACTTTGGCGATCGCTGCGCCGGGCGTGACGCAGGTGTAATAAAGATCAATATCGCCTTTGTCATTCAATAGTATGGGTGTGCCCGCCCACTCTCGCGTCGTGGGCGATACCCCCTCGGCCATTACACGACCACCAAAGATCCAGTCCTTGCCGGTACGCGAGTACCAGTAGGACATGCGTGCGCGCCCGTGACGATCTTCCCAGTCACGCTTGATGTCATAACGGCCATTGGCGTCGAGATATTGGGGATCATCGGGGTGACGGTCAGCCGTCAGGGTAAGGATGACCGACCAGCCGTTGACCGAAACCACCGTGCCATCCAGCTCGCGCAGCGGCATGGTGTCCCAGATGAATACCGTATCACTCATGACCGGAAAGTCCGGACTGACCAGTGGCTGCTTAGTGGTCGGGTCATTTTCATTGACCTTTAGCGCATCGGCGCGGGACCAGACAGTTGGTGTGTAATGGATGTTACCTACTATAGGACTATTTTGGAGCGGGCTGACACCAGAGCTGCTATTGTACATAATTGATACCTTTATATATCATTGGGAGGCAGCAGCGACGCTGCTGTACCTATGTCTGCGCATTCTACGCCATTCGGCCACCCAGCCCGCCAACATCCGGCCACCGATTCCACGCTCATTCGGCCAGGCAGTCGGAGCGCAGCAACGCAGGTTTGCATTATTAGTCTGAAGCCCCTGCCGCCGTCAATTTCGTTGCGCGGTTGCGCGTCTGCGCATCGATTAGCCATTCAGTTCGATGCGATAAGCGTTGTGCACCAAGCGGTCGAGGATCGCGTCGCCAAAGGTCGGATCGCCGATCAGTGCGTGCCATTTGTCCACCGGCATCTGGCTGGTGACCAGCGTCGAGCGGTTGCCGTAGCGGTCGTCCAACAGCTCAAGCATGTCGCGCCGCTGAGCAGCGGTAAAAGGCGCCAAACCCCAGTCGCCCAGGATCAGCAGGTCAGTCTTGGCATAGCTGGCCATTAGCTTGGCGAAGCGGCCGGCGCAGTGTGCCAGGCCCAGTTCTTCCATCAAGCGCGGCAAGCGCAGGTAACGGACGCTGTAGCCATCGCGGCAGGCCTTGTGGGCCAGCGTGCAGGCGAGCCAGGTTTTGCCTACGCCTGTTGGCCCGCCGATGATCAGGTTCAGGCCATCGCGCAGCCATTGGCCGCTGACCAGTTGCAGGATCAAGGCCTTGTCCAGGCCACGCGGACTCCGGTAGTCGATGTCTTCCAGGCAGGCGCTGTGGCGCAGTCGTGCCAATTTCAGGCGGCTGCTCAGACGCGTGTTTTCACGTTCGGTCAGCTCGCGGTCGACCATCAGGCCGAGGCGTTCGTCGAAGCTCAGATCATTGATATCAGGTGTCGCGTGTTGCTCGCTCAGCGCCTTGATCATGCCGTGCAGGCGCAGGGTTTGTAGCTTGTCGAGTGTCGGGTTGGGCAGCATTTTGGTGCTCATTTTTCAGGTCAGTGGTAGTAGCCGGGGCCGCGCAGATTGATGTGTTCGTCGGGCAGTAGCGGCAGGTTTTGCTGGGCGAGTGGTAGTTTTCTAGCCCTTGGCGCAGGATCGATTCGAGGCTTTTGTAACTGCACCGGTCTGTCGGTCGATTATCGGCGCGGTTTGTCCGGCGTAATCGACGAACAGCTTTTCGCCGGCACGGTGCTCCTGGCGCATGACCACGTCGACCTTGGCCGCCCAGAGGCGGTAGTGCTCGCAGAACCAGCTGTACTGGAAGCCTTGCGGGTTAGCGAGTCGATATTCCTGCCATAGCAGAGCCAGGGTTACGCCGGGTCGGCGCAACTCGGCATGCGCCCACGCCCAATCAGGCATCGGCCTTTGATCGCTGGGGACGGTGGGCGGTGGCGGAAAAAGATGCCGCTGTAACTCGGCGTCAGTCAGCGCAGACAGCCATGTTGGGTCGCTGGCAGCAAATCGATTGAGGTACTCACCGACGCTGGCTCGGCCTACTTGCAAGCTGGCAGCGACCTGGCGGGCAGATAGGCCGACCTCGAATTTAAGACGTAGCACTTCTCGAATCTTACGCATGGATAATCGCTCCACGACGACCTGTCTGCTTCGATAAAAGAGGTCGATGGTAGTGAATTAATCCTGCGTTGCTGCCTGCCTTATGGGTGGCCGGATAGCCGTGGAAAGGGTGGCCGGATGCCCGTGGAATCCGCAGGCAAAGCTACGAACTTGAAGGATCGACCCTGGGCCGGCAGGCCGGTCGCTACGCCCACCCGCGCCAGTTCAAGCGGATGCATCGGGTGCTGCCTCGGCAGCGCACGGTGCTAGGCCGGGTGATGCGGGACATCGGGCGCAAGCTGGAGACGCTTGAAGCCAGCACCAGGCAATAGATGCAGGTGTGGCTGGAGCGGGCCGAGCGGATCTGGCGCCAGCGCCCAAGGACAAGCACAAGCTGTATGCCTTGCACGCGCCGGAGGTGGAGTGCATCGGCAAGGGCAAGGCGTGCAAGCTCTAAGAGTTCTGGGT
>Ga0233348_1000029_pt1 | contig 10893 bp, 4 predicted proteins | sample GEONDECOMP297_FD_180701 | JGI IMG/M metagenome (GOLD analysis project Ga0233348, IMG submission 180701) | Leaf litter microbial communities from Shasta-Trinity National Forest, California, United States - GEON-DECOMP-297 | ecosystem: Environmental > Terrestrial > Plant litter > Unclassified...
GCACAGTTGGTCATCCTAGTCTCTTTCATATATAGATGTTGGCATAAACATAGTTCTAGTGAGGAGGGGGGCCATCCTTATCTCTCTCAGCCAAAGCTAATGGTGTTGGAAGAAGAAATTTATGGAGATGTTATGTGTGTTTTTAAATGTATTGGTTTTAACTTGAGAAGTCCAAATTTTATGAAACACTTGTATGGATTTCTTATTAAATTTGGTTTGTTTTCGAAATTTATGATTTAAAAAATGATTTAAATTTATTTATTGGTATTAATTACTAGCATTTGTAACTTTTGTAACTTTTAGGTAGAGGAATGAAAACCAATATGAATTAGTAACCTTTGTAACTTTTAGGTAAAGAAATGAAAAGACATATGAATTTCACAACAATTCAACACCTTGGCAAAGACCACCAGGATCAATGAATGGGTTGCAAAAGAAAAAGAAGGACTCCATGAGGGCTCCAACTTACAAAGCCTTGCAATGCTTTCCTTCCGCATTATATAAGCCCGTCATCCTCCTTTACCGTTCCTCGGTGTGGATACAAACTGCATTCCCCATTGTGGACACCTTGCCGAAGACGACATCTGTTCTTTCAGTTAAGGATTCACTATAAAAAAAACTTCGCGTTCTCTGTGTTTGGAATTGTTGGCTACTTAGTTTAATCTTTGAAGTTGAAGCCTTTATAATCCAAAAAAAATGCAGAGACATTATGCAATATCTTTAGTCCTGGTCCTTACATGCATAAGCGAGATCGCCACGGTTGGAGGGCAGCAGCTGCCGGAGGAGGCGCGGAGCGGGCGATGGGAGCTTTTAAGGCAAACCGCGGGGCTTTCTGCGATGCACATGACGCTAACGCACAATGGAACTGTTATCATGTACGATCAGACAACGAACGGGTGCCCAGATAACGACATTGGGAGGCCCACGCCGCAAGGTTGCTGGGCGCATTCGGTGGAGTACGACATTGCCAACAATACAGTGAGGCCGATGCATCTGTTGACGAACAGCTTTTGTTCGTCGGGCGCATTTCTCAACAACGGGACATTAGTCATAACGGGCGGGTGGCAGGCTGGACAAAAAGTTGTGAGCTACTTCAACCCTTGCGTCAATTCAACCTGCGATTGGATCCAAGCCAAGACGCCGCTGCTTTCCAATAGATGGTATGCTTCAAACCAGATCTTGCCAGACGGTCGGATCATCGTTGTAGGCGGTCGGCGATCGTTTAATTACGAATTTATACCCAGAAACCCTAGTGACACTGAGGCATTTCAGCTTCCATTCCTGGTGAAGACGAACACGATGGGAGAAGAAAACAATTTGTATCCGTTTCTGTATCTGGTTCCCGACGGCAATCTCTTCATCTTTGCCAACAAAGATTCCATCCTCTTGGATTACAAACAAAATCAGGTCATCAAAACGTTCCCCACCATGCCGGGTGGTGGCGCCCGGAACTATCCCTCGTCCGCTTCTTTTGCCATGCTTCCGCTCGAGTCCTCCAATAATTTCACTAAACTGGAGATTCTCATATGCGGAGGAGCACCGGATGGAGCTTTCAAGGAGGCTGAGAAAAACCATACTTACGTAAAGGCCCTGGAGAACTGCGGGAGAATGGAAATCACGTCTCATAAGCCACAATGGCAGATGGAAAACATGCCCGGGCCGAGAGTAATGGGCGACATGCTCATTCTCCCCACGGGCAAGATTCTCATCATCAACGGGGCCCAAAATGGCACCGCCGGCTGGGAAAATGGGGAGGTGCCTGCATTTTCTCCTTTTCTCTATACGCCTACCGAAGCCATTGGCAAGAGGTTCACAGTTATGTCTCCCGCTAATATCTCGAGAATGTATCATTCCACTGCCCTTGTGCTACCCGACGGGCGGGTTCTAGTAGCCGGGAGCAATCCCCATCAGATTTATAAACTGGCCGCCAAGCCATTCCCCACAGACCTGAGAGTGGAAGCCTATATTCCTCCGTATCTGCATCCCGTCTACGATTACAAGCGGCCAGCCATTGCATTTATTTCGACGAGGGAGATCAAATACGGGTCGAGATTCAATGTTAGTTTCTCTGTTTCCAGCCTTTCCATCAATGACATATATTTTCATGCATATGCCCCTCCTTTCAGCACGCACACTATGTCCATGAACCAGAGAATGCTCTCGCTTGCTGCAGCCACGGCCATGGATATTGTGAAGGGCGAGGCAAACAGCACATATTCAGTTTCCATAAATGCTCCGCCCAGCTCGGTGGTGGCTCCTCCAGGCTACTACCTGCTCGCCGTTGTCAACGAAGATATTCCCAGCGAGGCCGAATGGATTTGCTTCATCAATTAGGGGACAACCAACCGAAAATGTCTCTCTGCTCTTCTATCTATAACAGCTTTACTGTTTGAGGTGATCAGATAGCAAGAGCTATCCGCTAGGTTCTTAGAATTCTAACTGTAGAATATAATCAATGATTGGAATTTGTATTGTTTCAACACTATCATTGTAACGTGGCGTCGAGCAGTGCTATTCAAAAGAGATAATTAAGTAATAGTTAAATTCAAAAAATTATTGATATTTATTTTTCTGTAAATTCGATACTTTGAAAAATGATATTTTCTTAATCCGATTTATTTTATAAGTGGCATAATGTTATGGTTAAAATCTTTATATAATGAATAAATAAATTCAAATATTAACATATTTTAAAAACTCTTTATTTATTCATAAAAATAAATGAATCCTTAAGCACATACACCTTATGTAATATTGCCTTCAAATATTGTATATCTGTTGTTTTCTATTTTACATCAATAATGTATAAAACTTACTTCATGATAAAACTTACTTCGTAATAGGTTATGTAAGCTTAGAGCTCAATATGTATGGTTTAGTCATGATAGTCTCATACAAAGTGGCAATTAACCATTTCTAATTTATTAGGAAACAATAGGTCCCTTATTGGAACAACAGATTCTACACGATTATTAAATCTTTCTACAGCATTATTATATCTTTGGATCTTATGGAAACATGGAAACGATGAGTCAAGAGACCACACTCAATATCCATAACCAAATGATTTAGTTAATCCTTTAGTTTATCATGTTTGGCTTACTTTATTTTATGAAACAATTCAACTTAAATAAGCAAACTCATCTAACCTATGAAAGGTTTCCCAGTGCCATTACAGGTAACCTTGTCATAGAAGCACAAGCCGTAGGAGGAAAGGCAGTTGTTTAACTAGTTGAGCTACCAGTTTCAGAGCTACAAATTCATTAAACTTTGAGTTGTATAATATTTACCTTTTATGAGACTTATATGTCAAATTATTAACAATAATACACAATAATAAGAATTAGAAGAAAATTCTCCAATATACATTAAAATTTATTAAAATGTATTATGTCTGTAGTTTTATATAAAGTATTAAGAACAATGAATATAAAAAAACAAGGGACACCACGTGGAATCCATGTGCATAAAGAATTTTCTTTGACATGGTTTTGATTTTTTTTTTTTTTGGTTTAGCAAGAAAAGATTTGCACTGTATTTTCTAAAAGGCAGAAATAGACATAGAAATAGAATAGCACATGTTATGAGCAAAGAAAATGTTGAAGAAAATTTCTTAAATCAATGTGTAATGGTTGCATTAAACCATTCCTGTGTAATGTCCCTACTTGGAATTTTGGATCAAATTACAAATTGGGAAAAAAATCAAGCTTAACTAGTCTTGACTCTAGGAGATGCAAATGGCACCAAATGGTCCCATATTTGAAATGGAATGATATGATGAGTCTTAATGCCTCTCAAGAGACTCTCTCATCACTTTATCACTGACTTTAGACCTCTACAACTCCGTTTGGGGCCAATGACAAAAAGGCAAAAAAAAAACTAGGAAATTGTGATGAAATCCCCCCTACGGTGTAGGACAAAAGGGCTTCCCAACTCATGTACAACCCTCCCAAATTTATAAGAAGATTATAGGGATTGATATAAAAACTCATGGAATGTCATTACACATGGTTATTAGCTCTTCAAATTGGTTATATATTTCCACAATCGTTTTATAAATTTCACTGAAATTGCTCAAGGGGAAACGATATTGATAGCTCAATTTTGACACATGAAAAGTAGATTGAATGGTTCATATAATGACATGAAATATAGATAATATCAACAACATAAAAATGGGTTCCCCAACAAAATTCAACATTATATAAAATCCCTCATACAAGTCTCGTATAAACTCTTTTAAGGTTGAAGCCAATTAAATTAAAACTAGTGACTCAAAAGCTTGGGAATGAAAACCTTTCACACTTGATTTTCTAGGATTTCGATCTACAGAGAATATGGTAATTGAATTATAGATTCGTACATAATTTATGGTTTCCCCATCATCGTCAAACTCAAATAAAAGTCCCTATACAAATTCAATATACAACTCTCTCAAAGTGGAAGCCAAATACGTTAAAAATAGCCATCCAAGTGCATGGGAATGCAAGGATTTCACAATGGAGTTAATTGGATTTTGAGCTACAGAAAATATGCTCATGGAATTAGTGAGTAATACGTACTTTATGGATCTCACAACATCGTCAAACTCATAGGATATCCCTCATACAAATCTGATATAAAACTACTCCAAGATTGAAGCTAAATCCATGAAAACTAGTAATTCAAGAGCATGGGAATGCAAGCCTTTCATACATGTATTTCTGATATTTCGAATTACATAGCATATGGGCATGTGATTACAGAGACATACATCATATTTCTCATCTTGCGCATCAAATATACTCAGCAAAGCGCAAGCACCACTCCAACAAGTGCGCCCTCAACATGAAAGCGTGGGGGAATGGAGAAGTAGTGAGAGAATAGGGTAATAGATGATAATTCGATTGTATGGTCCTTCAACCTGAAAATAAAACTCTTTAATTAATATCCAATGAGAGTTATAAATGGTCTCTCCATCAACCAACTTGTAAAGGAATCCAGCTCCCTCGAAATTGGTTCAAAAGAAGCGAGAGTGAACACTCACCGTGCAATGGACAAGAAAAACCTCTCCAAAATTCCAAAGGCCAATTAAGAAATGATCAAAATATATTCACATTCATAAAAATATCCATTTAATAACTTCATGAGTTCTCCTATTGTCTAATTTCCCTCCATGGGATTCCTACAACTCATCTTAGTGGTTTAGTATCTCTCGTGACACTTTTCTTCCTCTTCATTCTCCAATTCTTTTACCAATTCGAATGGATGCCTCCAACTCCCAAATTCGACCTTTTGGTGGCTAATTTTAGCCATGCCATGCCATATTTTTCATATGTCTACATTCAGGTCTGAATTTGTCATACTTGTCATAGAATATTTCATCATTTATTGTCATAGAGTGCATCGAATCTCCTTCCAAGTGGCACACCTTGTCTTCTAGTCTCTTCCTCTTCCATGGAAGTTACTATCCTTTACCTATTTGAAATACTTAGCTCATTATATTATCTTTGAAACCACATCACCCTCCAATAAAGTTACATTACCCATGTGTTCAAAGATGAAGATCATGCCAAGTGTATGGGGAATCTAGTCACTCAAAGGCTCCACAAGCTTCCAAGTATCTTCATGAATGCATGCCACCTTGTTTTCTTCTAGAATTTATAATTTATGTGACCCATTTAAATTTTACTATGGTAAACTAAAGTCCTTTTGGGTCCCGTATCCCCTTATTACAAAATTTATATCTCCATCTCAACCTAGGGAACTAGTAGGTTGCTGGAACATTATTTGCAAGTAGTATTATTTTGAAATTATTTAATTGGGGACATGAACGTACTCCCCAATCAATATTTATTTTCCTCAAGAAATTTCAAACATGGATTTTGCATAACCTTCTTTCCTTCCAAAACTTTGCTTCAAAGCTTAGCTGCAATTTGAGTAGTGGCCCTCACCTACTACAATTGTGTGTTTCCGAAATAAATATATGTTGATATTTGAATATTTATATATCCTTTTAAATCACCAACACCAAAAGGATTAATAAAATCCATCAAAACATAATTTTCACAAATAATCTTTACCTCCATATTTTGGAAACCTTTTCTGAACTTTCAACCCATTTTGCTTATGTATAATTCTTTGAAGTTGGTACCCAGTTTCCCAACATGAATTACAAATATTCCAACAAAGTTTCAAATATGAACCACCATGGCCATTGCTTCTCTACTCTGATTACAATAACCTTCTCAAGTGGTGACTCGATATCCGCTACTGCTTGTTTCCCCCATAATTGAAACCAAGCAATACCCGAATCCTATTGCTTGTATTACACCCTTCCAAACATATGATGAGTAAAAAATATAGATCATTAAAGTACATAACTACATCATACAATTGTACATCAAGAAGGTACCCTTTCAAAGGATCATGAAAGTGCTTGTACATCCAAGTAAGTAGATCATCATGTGGCCCATAAACACAAGCATCAAATATTATATCAAATTTGCTCCAATGATATAGGTGAGGATCCCATGTCCTATAATGCTTCTCCAAAAGAATGTAAGATGCGTCAAAATAATAATCATCCATGTGTTCTTTCATCCTTGAAGTGAATGAAGAACCTTCACAAAAAATTGAACCAAATAAGGATCAAAGAAAACATGAAGTCTTCAGGTGACTCAAAGACCTCTCATCAATACACCCATGAATATGTATATCATCATGAAATAAAATTAAAAAAAGACATCTATTCCAATAATAATTTTCTTCAATCATAAATCTTTTCACCCAAGTGTGGGATGAATTTACTCCAACATCAAAAGGACTAAGCTAGGAGCGAGGAAAATCCTGAGTCTCCAAGTGACCCAAGTGAACATCATAGGTGCATACATGTAGATGTGTATCATCATAATGTAATAAAGGATGCTGCTGAAAATGTAAATAATATGGAGCTCTAGTAATGCCATCATAAAAGGTATATAGTTAAGTTACATACTCTGCATGTGGCACCATTAAAAATAAACCTTTAACCCATACTTCATTAGGATGAATCCTGCAAAATATGGAAGTGTGGGATGTAGGAGAATGAACCGTGACTCACCCAAATGACAAGAAAGTGAAAAATTTTGATCATGTGAAGGATTCATAGGGGTAGGAACATGCATATCCCTCAAAAGTGTGACACTTTCCTCATATGTTGGTTCCAAACTCATCTAACCTATGCATAGAAACTCTTGATTATAGAAGTACCGATAAAAGTAGTCTTTCCAAAGAAAGAAAAAAAGTGAGAAAGACTAATTCTGAAGGAAAGAACATCAATCTAGCCTCTTGCAAAAAAAGATAAAAAAAACTCGGGTTTTAGCCCCTAAAGGAATTTTTTAGTCATCAAAGTCCATGATTGACAGTTAAAAGCATCATACGTGACCTGCCAATTATAAGAGTATTTTTAAGTGCTAAGATGTGCATCATTATGGGTTTTTTAGAGTCTCTAGGTCCTAGACATCATTGGAGGAGAGTACTCATGGTACAAGCTATAAAAGAAGCTTCAAGGAATCCACAACCATGAATTCTAGCTCAAACCACTAAACATGATATATCAATGGCATCCATGATCTCTAAGAGGGGATAGTGATGCCCTTAAAAGGTTGCTACCACTAGGTATGGGTCTGGAAGAACTGCACATGGTTCAAGGAGGAATCCAAGTGCAATAATTTAATAGGACCATAAAATGGACAAAATCCTAAAAAAACATCATATTGAAGCATATATTCTTTAAATCTTTCTCAGAAGTAAAATTGCATGCAATGTAACAAGGAAAAGTGAAAATTTTGAATCCAATTTGGTATTTTTAGTTAAAATCCTCATCTAAAATCCCAAGAATTCAAAATGGAAATATGAGGAAATTGAAGTAAGCTCTTCATAGAGTGTATAGAGAATTTAAAATAATATTTTTTATTGTTCATGATGGCAGCAAAAGAGAAAGAAATAGCAACCATTAGCATCACCATTCTTTCAAGATGATTTAAATCTTAACTAGGTAATCTACACAACTCATTTGGAAAGCTTAAAAATGAGACTCTTTAATGGATTCTAATGACATGTCCTTAATAATTATAGGGAATGTTACATGGACGTCTTCTAGTTTGCTGTTGTTTTTCATTATCAATATAATCATATCATATGTGCAACATATCTACCATGTATGCACACATACATTTTGTGTGAACTTCCATTTCTCCATTTTTTGTTATGCTATTGCACTGAGTGATGAGAATATCTAGATTTCTCAAGTACAATAATAATAATACTATATTAATAACATAAACTAGTATGGATCACTCTTAATCTTGCTATTTTAAGCCTCCATATATTTGTACTTTAGTATTGTTTTGATCCCTATATGCGTTTAATAAATCCATTTAAAATCTAAATTATCATGTCTTGATGAATTTTATTTCTACTATGTTGATATTAAAAACTAAAAAATTATTTTAAATAATATATTATTTTAATCATTATCTAAAATGAATTTATTAATTTATTAATTAGCAATGCAATAAACATATTTTTTTCCATATATAATATTTTTTGCATTTTAAATTTCTTGCATCAAGATATTTGTCATGTTTTTTATTGTTGATATTTTGACTAGATAGACACCCATATTATTTGATTATTTATGTTAAGTATTATTAAATATGATTTAGTTATTTGATCCTTATATATATATATATATATATAATCTTGAAAATATATATAGATATTGATTTATAGAAATTCAAGTACTTGATTTGGCCTAATCTACATGTGCACATAAATCTCTACATGTGTGTGCAATGTTGTTAACAAGAAACCATTCTAGCATATGTAGTTTTGACGTTGAAAAACATGGAAATAAAAAACTATATGTGTTTTTCTAGTTGCAGGCCCAAACCATAGGTTTGGAAATCTGAACCTAAAACTAAAGTGGACAACTCATCCACTGTGTAGATGGAAAATTACATCCATGCCAAAGAAGAATTCAAATCAATAATGCATGCAGATTACTAACATCTGCGCGTTACTAACATGCACAAATGGGAACACCTCAAAACATGACCCCCCCATATTGGAACATCGGGGAGAACATGGTATATATGTGCGTATTAAATAACGGGTTATCTTTCAAGGCATAATATTGATACGTTGATTTGTAGGTAGGTTTAAAAACAAATTAGAGGTTAATTTGTCTTGATTTTACACATGTTAGGTCTTTTAAATACTTCCTATGGGTGTGATGCCCCTTATGGGTGCTTTTGAGAAGTTTACAAAGTGTTTCTACATGTCTAATGTTGGAAGAATCGAATCAAACTTGATGACAACGATCAACACCTTTTGAGAAATTAGATATGTTGTGAACCTGAGTGGGCCCAATGGTTAAGAAAATCTGTTATCTTCGAGGAGGTTACAGGTTCAATTCTTGCAGGAGGTAGGGGTGCACATATTGATCTGTCATAGTGAAGCTAAAAGGGTAGGCATTCCCTTGATGTGAAATCTTCCCCATGTTAACCTATGAGCTATTGGTATATGTGTGGTTGTTTCATATATTCTTGGGAGGTTGCTAAGTTCCCATGGTTAAAAAATGAAAACTAGGTATGAAGAATATAAAATTGTTCAACACCTACCCAAAAATTAGATATGCAAAATATGATATTGTTGATCACACATTTTGATACACATAACATAAAAAAATTGTTCTTAATTTTCAATCTAATCTTGAGTATTGACAAAAATATTCAATCTAATATTGGTACTTCATCTCACGTTTAAAAAAAATGAGACTTTCTTAACAAACTAGCTTTTCTTTCCAATATAGTAAGAAAGCAACTTAGTAGAATCTGCTTACACTCAAATTGGGAATTCTACACACTATTTTTATCTCGCACATATGCTCCAAATTCTCCTTTTGCTCAATTTGGAGTAAGCTTCTTGTCGCTCTAGTTGAATCTTATTACAATTATGGTTGTGGTAGACTTCTCAATCTAATTCATAAGTTGGGTCAAATACTTGACTTCTCTCTTTGCAGCTTTAGCCAAAGCTAGAAGTGGAGGCTTTCCAATACTTTCTACAAACCTTGCACAATGGCCAATGATAAATACACATTGTGCTAAATGAACTCGTAATCATTCATCCATGCCATTCCTTTCATTCGAGCTCTCCAACACATTTCCTACACATAGTTATTATCTACATCCTCATACTTCCTAACCTCATCATATAATTCCCTCACACTTATTTAACTTCATCACACATGTATGCTCGAATAGTAACTTGCCACTTATAAAATATGCATATGCATTTTAGCTTAAAAACCCAAAACTATTTATTTCTATCTTTTCAACCAATGCGCTAATAAATTTTTAATTTGCACTTGGGAACTATAATCCCACATTTACCACAAGCATGAATAACTTTTGATTTAGATACATGAATCTTGAAATTTTCTTTAATTATTTTAAATGCATGCTTAAGTATCAAGGTAATATAGACACGTTTTGACATAAAAATAATATTTTTTCAAAAGATCATGACTAATGCATCCTTCATACCTTGTAACTAAAATCATTATTTTAATTACAATGTAGAATCTAAAAGATGTTTAAAATTATGTCCATACACTTTTAAGGTTTTCTTTTTCTTTTTCTAGTCATTTTACCCTCCAACAACATCTTATCAACATATTGTTGCAACTTCTTTGATAAAAAAAAAACATATGTGCACAGTTGGTCATCCTAGTCTCTTTCATATATAGATGTTGGCATAAACATAGTTCTAGTGAGGAGGGGGGCCATCCTTATCTCTCTCAGCCAAAGCTAATGGTGTTGGAAGAAGAAATTTATGGAAATGTTATGTGTGTTTTTAAATGTATTGGTT
>Ga0233348_1000031_pt1 | contig 10415 bp, 3 predicted proteins | sample GEONDECOMP297_FD_180701 | JGI IMG/M metagenome (GOLD analysis project Ga0233348, IMG submission 180701) | Leaf litter microbial communities from Shasta-Trinity National Forest, California, United States - GEON-DECOMP-297 | ecosystem: Environmental > Terrestrial > Plant litter > Unclassified...
ATTTTTTTTTGAACTTGTTTTTAAAGTATAGACATTGTGCATCATTAAGAAAGTGGGAGTTATAAGGGTGGATGTATTTAAACATGGTATAAAATAGAATCCAGAGGCGATTTCGTTGCAGGAGGAGGTGCCGACATCCTTTGTGACGAGCTAACAGCTTGCTCACGACCCCCTGCGTTTTACATTTTCATTTCCATATTGGGGAAAGATTATTCCAAGTGTCAGATGGACATGGTGTCCTAGTGCTAAGGGATTCTTTAGGAGGGTCCTATAGATGAAAGCTCAGTGAAGACGAGGAAGTTGGCTTACTAGAGAGGAACTTTCATAATTGTTGGAGGGAGATGGGGAAGTAGCTCTATCTCTTTCTTAGAGTAGCTGAGAAAGAAAAAATTTCATGTTCTAATAATGGGAGAGTCTTTGGCTCAGGTACTGAGTCATGTGATAGTGAGACACTACTTCTGCATCCCAATCATCCATGGATCAACGAACGCTAAGATGGATGTGAGCACCATACCCTGCTGAAAGGGAGGGACACATTGCATCATGACTCCTCGCTCCCCTGGACCTGCTTCCCCTGTGAGGCATATCATGACCCCTCACTCCCCTAGAGTTGCTTCCCCTACGAGGCGTAGCACAAAGGCATCACGACATGGCTGGTGAACGAACTTGTGGCTTCCAAGCCTTCACCTTCTTCCTGGGCAGAGAGATGATGAGTCATGGTAGAGTGAGGAGAACGAAGAACGCACAGAGGATAAACATCTGCAAAAATTGGATCCGTGTTGAGGCATCATGCGAGGTGACTTGAATGTTGAGCTAAACGATGTCGAACATAAATGACATGCGCTGGGAGGAGCGAGCCATTAAAACCCAAAGCTTGTGCGAGGTGACTTGTGATAAAATCCGAGTGGAATCCATCTTGAATGACCTGCGTCGGGAGGAGTGTTGCATTAATACCTATGAGGTGATGACAGTCGTCCCATGTGGCATTCAATAGGCTATCCTGCCTTCCACCACGTCTCTCCTCGAAGCACCTGCATCCGGGGTTGAAATTCTAGATTTCAATCAGCAATCAGCACAAGCTTAGCACATCGATGTAACTACATATGTAGTTTCAATTGAAGATGATGCTATCCATGAACCTACATTTCAAGGGTTTTCTTTTGAGTTCACTAACGAAAACCTGCAGTGGTGAAGCATCATGCAATAAATCAACTTCCATAGATTTTAAAGCAACACATTCAAAATAATATTTCCAAGCATATCATTAGACCTTGGGAAGAAATCTACAATAACAAACATAGAATATGGCTTGGATATGATAAGATAGTTACCTTTCGTATTCTAGATTATTCCAAACCAATCTTGTTCCAAAGTGTTGGATTCCTTCAAGAAGATTTAACTTCACATATTCAAGTTCAACATTAGAACGCTAAGTGTAAACATTTTGATTCAGTTGGTAATATGGATGATTAGTGTTTTGATCTCCATCCTTATCATCATTTTAGCAAGAAGAATAATTCATCTAAAAGATGTTCCAAACTAAAAAAGTTCAAAGACTACAAATTCACTATAGGTGGATTAATCCTTGATAGTGGTCATCAACAACCAAGCAATTATATCAATCTTATCACACAATTCACTCTCGAGCAAGGACCCCTATTGCAACAAATAAACTTTTGATATAAAATTCTCTTACACCTTTAGGGGGGAGTACATTGATCAATGGTTAGTGGTCATCTAGAACCACTAGATATATTGTCTCAAGTGACAATGGTTAGTTGTCAACCAAAACCACCAAATGCATTGATGAAAGATATATTGTAGAAAAAGAAGACTGAAGCTCAAGCTTGTATCCCTTCAACCTACTTCTCACCTTACACCTCACAGGGGGGAATCATTAATGATAATTAGGCCTCAAGATTCAATGTCCCGTTAATCGAAATTCAATCAAACATTTGGTTTGATCAAATACTATCTAAAATCAAGTCAGATAAGTTCAACAATGCATCTAGGATCCTCTTCAAATTATCATCAAATCATCATTTGGGAAGATCCAACATGGAATCTAGGCTCTTCTCACTGCTCTTTATTATCCATTTGGGATACATTGGGGTGTTGTCCGATACCTAATTGTGTCTAAATTGAGAGATCCCTTTGGTGATTCTATTTGTTCACCAATCAACAGAAGATGCCACCTTCTTTTAGTTAAATTAGTTAGCAATTAATCAAATTGTCAATTAGGAAATTTTCAAACATTGGTAGTTGTCCATTTCCAAATTTTAGCTCTCTTCCAGTTCATTTCAAATGAACCATGAAACATACAATTTTGAAAAAAACTCAAACAAAATTTTCATTAATGCTAACTTCAAGGGTTTTTAAAATATCCTTGATATCATATTTTAGATTAGTTGTTGTATATAATTAGACTTGTGAATGAGTTGGGGAGGGGGGTCCATCTTCATCCTTAGCCCAATTTGGCATTGAATTATATTTCGTTGGCCAGAATTTGCATCTACAATGCAAGTTACCTTATTATATGTGCCTTGTTTCTTGCAAAACCAACCTGTTGCTGGTTAAGATTAGCGCTATTGGACCAATTCTTTAATGGTTGTTTGTAGTCTACTATTGTTTGTTTGATTTATTGATTTCTCTCTGCGCAAAAAATATATTTTTGTGACTGAATTAAGTGAATGACGAAAAATGTGAAGTTGCTTCATTAGACTTCTCTAAACAATATATTAATTTCCAAGCACCTCACTTCACTTAAATTGTGAACAATAAGCATGCATCTATAGCAATAAGTTTATTGTTCCAGGGTCAAGAGATAAACTCTTCCTACACCTTGGTTTTCCTTATTTTCATGAAGAATGTATTGGAACATACCATATAGTGAAATCCATAAAATGAAGGCAACTTCGAAATTGTCAAAATGTAGAAGTGTTGGTGAGATCACAAGTTTATTTTTTAATCCTTTTCTAAATCTTTATTTCCAATTTGGTTCCATTGTGTCGTTTTATGGGCATCAAAATCTAGATTTTGATAATTCTCAACAAAATCTCGATTTTTAATAATTCTTTAAGTTGTAACAATTTTTTAATAATTATGGATTTTTGTAACATTTCTAATAATTTTTTGAAAAAATAATAATGATTTAGTGAACTTTAACTTAACTTTTAAACTTTAGAACACCAAAATCTTTAATCGTATTGTCTTATTATATATTAGATTGAATTTAATTTAATCGTATTGTCTTATTATATGAGCACCAAAATCTTTATTTTAAAAAATTTTCGTGTTATTATATAAGCACTAAAATCTTTATTTTTAAAATTTCTAGAAGAAATTTTAATTTATAACAACTTGTTAATAATTTTTTTTTTTAAATTTTAAAAGAAATTTCAATTTATAACAACATTTTAATAATTATTTAATTTTGTAACATTCTCAATAAATCTTAAAAAAAATTAATGATTAACTTAACTTTAAACTTTAATTAAAATTATGTGTTAAAAAAACTTAACTTTAAATTTTGATTTTGAGTTATGGACTTAAAAACATATTAAAATAAAATAAACCAAAAAGCTGCCAGTTAACTCCGCAGATCAATCCACATAGCAACCAGGTACAATGAAGGGTAGGGCTGAGGAGATGGGAACTGAGGTCACAAGTGAGCATTGTGACTTGGAATATTTACGCAACACACACCACTCATTCGATGCGTGAGCTGGAATTGAATAACCATTGCAAAATTGGATTCCGCGGACATTAAGGCTGCTCCGACATTTGATTTCGAATTGGAATTTGAAATCGGAGCATCAGAGAAGCAGAGGAACCGATCTGTTTTTGCCTTCACAGTAGCAAATCGATCTGGCAGTTAGAGGAGAACAGATGTGGGATGGAGGTAGGGCTTCGCCTTCTACCCATTGATTGAAGGTCTGCTAGTGCTCCCGTTCGGTCGCAGTTACTTCCACGTCCCGCCTTGTCCCTATAAGGGAATCAATTGGCCTTGAGAAAGCTTTAGAACCATCCGAGATTCCTAGTTATTCAGATTTTTCACTTAGTCTGCCGTTAGCTAAGCGGTGGGCTTTTTACCGTGTATGCGCTCTCTTTGAACCGGTTGTGATTTCTTATTTTAAGGAGGTCCTCAACCACATTGGGTACCCAAACTGCACTTTTGATAGCCTTCAAAGTCTTTACCATTCTAGCTTAGTCATAGCCTCCTCATATCTTTATTATCTTCCACCCCACCCCCAAAGCCACCCAGGAGAACATCCGACGGAGAACCTTATCCCAACGAATCCTATGAGTAATCTTAAGGTATTGAATTCGACTAAGATGAGGCCAACGAAGAAGGAACTGACGAAGACAAAGATAGATCCGAATAAGAAAGAACCTGTTGAATAAGATCCTGGTTGTACGAAGAAGAGCCTTTATTGACGAATAATCCTCCGACGAATGTCGCCGAACTGCTAGTGCTCCCGTTCGGTCGCAGTTACTTCCACGCCGGCAAGTCATAAGGCAAGGGAAAAGATAAGATAGGAGAGGAAATCCCTGCCAAGGTATGTACCTATGTCTCATGAGATTAAACCAACTCTTGCTGCTTTTTTTATATTCCTTTGTTCACCACTCTGCATGTCTTGCTGCATTTTTATTCAATAGTAATTTAGGAATAATTGACCTAACATTTTTGGTGTTCCGTCCGATGTAGTATTTAACCCACCTTCATTGAACGAGATGCTAAGGATGGGAGGTGGCTTGAGCGATGTCGATTGGGGGCCTTTGCTTCTGCAGGTGAATCTTCTAGCTTATCAATCTTTGTGGGTTATGGCCTTCACAATTATTTAAAATCCGTGGGCTACGGCCTTCACAACTATCAATTATTTGCAGGCTACCTTATAGTTATTTGAAATTTGTTATGCATTCACAATTCACTGCAGATTTTTGCACAAAATGGATGAAGAAGGCTTATGCTGAGACAACAAATTTGTTTCTAACCTCAACACCAGAAATCCCTTCCGAGGTATGTATCTATGTTTCATGAGATTAAATCACCTCTTCTTGCTTTTTAATTTTCCTCTGTTCCCCACTCCACATGTCTAGCTGCATTTTTATTTGCTATATGTTCCATGTGTTAATTAAATATGATTTAGGAATAATTGACCTATATTTTATTTGTCCTATGATTTAGGAATAATCGACCTGTAATTTTGCTTGCCCCATCCGATGGAGTGTTTAACCCACCTTTTTCTGCAATTGCACCCACCTTTCTTTAAGTCTTTGTAACTGCAAAATTGTTTACAATGTGAATTTACGCTTCCATGGGAAGGGTTTTAGAAACATTGTAGCGAAGGATACATCTACAACCCTGATGAACATGTTAGTGAAGAAACCCTGCTTTGAAAATCCTGTCATCCCTTTGGTCGTAATAGGTAATTATTGACAGGTGAATTATGTAGTGAGTCTTTACTCGATTCCTGCTGCATAGGATAGAAATGGTCCTTTTTGGGCTCGGCCTGAATTCATTTAAAGCCATGTTTTGCTGATATATAGGATACAGTTTTATTATTGTGCCCATTAAAGTATAGCCTGGAGATCATGTTTCGATCTAAGAGAAAATTTCTTATACACTGCCCTTGTTAGTTTAGAGTATATTTACCAAACCAAAGAGGCCAGTTCTTCAGTTTCACAGTATTTTGTGATAACTTGTATTGATCCTTGATTGGATCAGTTTGTGAATACTTGTTGCTGACTTTGGTTCATGTTTTTGTTGTTCTTTCTTTCCCGAGTGTTCAAGAAGGCGAGCAATAATAATCCCACAGCGGGTGCTAATAGTTTTGGAAGAACGTTCTTGTTGAATGGCGTAGTTTGGTTGCCTGGCAAGGCTCGGGTTTGCTAATAGTTTAGGGAAGAACATTCTCGTTTGCTAGACCCCTGACAACGCCTATGCATGCTCCGTCATCTGGTTGGTTGGTTCTTTGGCCTCCTCAACTCCTAGTTGGTTGGTTAGACATATCTGTGCACAGAGATCTCCCACGTGTCCTGTGTACAATTTGCGTAAGAGAGTGACGTATAATTAATAGCAAAATTCGATTTCCCAATTAATTAAACATAGCGGAGCCATTATAAACGCTTGTGGGTCAGACTTTTGAATCTTCACAAGAAATAGGATGCCATAATTATGATGTCATAATCATGGAATTTTTACATTTTAAAAGGTGTCAAAGTCAAATTCCGATTGAACATTGTCGAAAGAGTCTAGCTTGAAGATTATTCATGTTGAAGGGTGGTGTGAAGTTTCGAATATTTCATAGGAAATGATATAGATGTGCAGATTATGGAGTTTTTACATTAATCATAAAACTGTGTTAAATATTAAAATTTTGACTTGATAAACTAAAATAAAGTAATTTGTATGTGGTCTATTTTTGGGTCGAGGGAAAAGGGTTGGCCACTTGTCATATCTTCTTGCCGAACAAATCATTCGCTTGGAAAATCCAATTCAGAACACTGATAACACGACCACTTGTATATGTTGAAAGTTTATCAACATGAAGGCTTGTATATGTTGAGATTTTATCAACATAACGACTTGTTTATGGTGACAGTTTATCAATAAGTCGCATGCTATTATTATTATTATTATTTTTTAAATCTCAATTCGATTTTGAAATCCAAGTTGTGGTTGGAGTTAATTCCACCATTGAAATCCAATTACTTGGCATTTTATGAATGCCAGTTGAGTGAGCAATCTCATTGGTGATGCCAACTTCGCACCTGGTTCCAACCTAGACCTATTTTCCATCTAAGTTAGCTTGCTCACCATGCAACCCACAACTAAGAATTACCCCAAAGAAGCAGAAAGAAGTCACCTCCCTAATAATACATCAACGAATAAGAAGGCCTCATCCAGTCAAAGGGATGGGAGGTAACTAGGGAACATCAATGAAGACAAATGACCGCATAATTCTGGTAGGTCTATTGGCTGGCTTTTGACACAACACACTAACTAAGCAGGCATAAAACCTTAACTATATAACTAACTATTGATTTTATGGTTGTTGTCCCTCCCATTCCTCGGCGCTATTCGTTCTTGTTTCTTCATGTCCCAATAATTGTTTTCTTTTTGAATGTGCCCTTACATATGCTCTCTTCGCCCTATTACCCATTACGTTCCCTACCCGATGTCAGTTTCTTTTTTCCATTCCCAATGGCGAATCGTTGACTTTTTTTTGTGGATCACGAGGCCTAATATTTTTTAACAAGCAGTAAACTGATGAGTTGAGTTCATCACATAATGATTTTCTTTCATAAGAATTTCAAAATATGTTGGAACTGTGAACAACACATACATATGAAATGCATGTTCGCTTAAGTGATGAAAAAACCCTAGTCCAGCGAGCTTGACCTTATTAACATGTTGAATTAAAGATCGACATGTCCCTCACACATATAGGAGGGAAACCTCATTCCTTATATTGAAAAGCACACAAGTTCATCTTGTACCCAAAAAGGGTGGGAAGGTTTTCGGCATGAAAAATTACTTGTGTGCAAAGATACTTGGCCCCATCTCTTGCATGAAAAATTACTTGCATGCAAAGATACTTCTATTATGTACATCATATTGGAATTTCTGATTGAGGACCATGCACTCTAGGTAAGTGTATAATCCATCGCCAAGCTCCCCAAGTTTCTCTTCTCCAAACTTTCATAAGGCTTTGGAACGGTACCTTGGGTTTAGGAAATACTCAATTGCATGTGTAGGCTAATGTAATTGGTTGTTCCATCTATTATCAATGATTTTCCAAATGGGTTTATGCTTTGCTTTTATACTTGTATGTTTTCCTTACCTACTCTTTGGCCTATGCATGCCCTCACATATTGAATCCATGGTAATTTATCCCCTTTCACCACCTACAACACCCTAACAAGGCCCACTGGTAAACACTACCAAAAATACCTCTGCGAGGCCATCGTCTTAATCCGTTAGATTCCACGATTGCTGAAGTGTGAAGCTGTGAGCAGAGTGAAGTGTGAAATCACAGGTTTAGCCGACCGTCGATTCCGAAGCAGGTGTTTCACGGGTTAAAATTTTGTACAGCCGCTGGGTGAGACTTCGAGTATTGGTGATGTGAGGGCTCAGGGATCAGTGAAGGTTGACTTTTGGATTCTGCAGGTTATATGTTTACACACCCTCAGCCTCCAAGTTGAGCATCCTAAAGGAGCTTTTCCCGCCTGCGTGATAGATTGGGAATTTCATATATAACTTTCTTGCATATTAAATTTTAAAATTAAAATAAATAGCATATATAATTTTATAATTTCATATATAATTAAATTAAATTGCATATATAATATATTTTATAAAATTTTATAATTGCATATATAATATATTTTATAAAATTTTATAATTACATATTTGATATATAATTTTAATTGCATATTGAGTTTTTTTCATATAAAATTTTATAATTGCATATATAATATTATAATTACATATATTTCATATATAATTTTAATTGCATATTGAATTTAAAAAAAAATCATATATATATTTTTTATTTTCAAATCTTGTACTCTCGAATTTAATGCCGAATTTTATCATCAAAATTTTCATTGCCGAAATTTTGTCGAACTTCAAGTTCGTCAAACTTGAACACGGATTTGAACCAGGTCACTGTTTATAAGTGCTTGATGAACCCCCCCACAAATGCATGCCAAAACTTCTATGCAAGCAATTGATTCATTAAAAGTTTCCTGTCAAGAGAAGGTAGCATTTCACACCCAAAGCCAAGTCATAATGTTGTAAACCCCTCCTAAAGATGGATGCTAAATATCTTGACACATATCACAATAAGTTAAAATGCAACTAGTCTTGGAGTTACAATACCCTTCGTAGGAACAAGCAAGCAATATTGACAATGACAAAAAATATAGAAATTTACTCCATTAAAACCACCAAGTTCCAACCCAAGATTAGAAAATATATTAAATTATCATATACTCCATAAAAATGTAACAAAATTCTCAAAATCCAACTATAAAAAATAAAAAGAAAATAACCTATATAAATTGCAACCCTTATATAAAGTGCAGCTTTAACTCATTTACAATTAAATATTATAAAAACCACGACCTTTCTAATAAGCTCCTAATGAAGCTCTAACTTCCCACCAACTTCATGAAATATAGTCAAGGCCGTAAAAATACCCTTTTGCATTAATGACGAATAAATAAGTTTTTTTTCCCAAACCTCTTAACATATTTCCTCAATAGCAAATAAGTTGCTATGCCTACTTTTTTTTCAGAAAGAAAAAAAGCCTGTCCTTGATATTCATTATAGAATCAAAGGGCATCTAAAGTGCCATCCCAAAATATGGGTTACAGTCATGAAGTACTGCATACATTATGCTGAATTCCAAGAACGAGTCACAACTCAACAGAGCTGCAGAGGGAGAGGTCAATGTACAAATCCAACAAATACTTAGTTTTAATCAGAGACAAATGGTGAAATCTGTCCCTCTAACCATATCTACCGTGAACATAAGAGCACAGAGCTATAGTCTAAAGGTTCCCGCTCCGAATCTAACAAAAAAGGTGCAAGAAAAAAAGGAGAACAAGCTCCAACACCTAGCTCAAAAGAGCTTGAAAGTGTCATGAGAGGCCAAAAGGCCTTCAAAAATTTCAGTGTAACTACCAACTCCAGGAGCCAATGAAAGAGCAGATTTAGAAAGACTGTCTGCGAGCTGATTGTGTTCATGGTAGATATGGCTGAAAGACAGTTTTAGAAAGCATGTACAGAGCTTTCTAGTTTCCCTACACCAGTGGCTGAGATTAGGTGTGGAAAGGCCAGCAGTACCCTTTTCCCAATTTATGATGACAGAAGAGTCACCAAAAACATTAAGTGTGGGAATCCCCATCACCTGGGCAGAATGCAGAAGAGCCCAAAGCCCTACCAATTCAGCTTTTGTATTGGTGCAATAACCCGCCCCCAAAGCAAACTCGAAGGAATGTGACTCGTTCAAGAATAAGCAGAAACCAACTCCTCCAATATTGCTTATAGATGCCCCATCAAAAAAGCCACATGGGTAAACAAGAACAGGGCCAGAGACCAAGGCTCTTGACTTCTTTGCTTTCATAGCGGGAGGACAATACATCTGAGAGGAATATACAATTTGATGGAGTAAGCTTAAGACAGGCATCTTTTTCCCTTCAAATATATTGTTGTTCCTTGCTTTCCATATAGCCCACATTGCATGGAAGGGAAGATAGCAGCAGACCGAGTGTTTGGAAATCTAAATAATAACAATGTAGTGATTATTATGCCATTAAACAAAAGTGTTTTTCTCTTTTCTTTTCATTTTATAGTATGTTAATGTTATTTCTCTCATAGCACTAAATAAATGTAACATACTTTC
>Ga0233348_1000032_pt1 | contig 10332 bp, 3 predicted proteins | sample GEONDECOMP297_FD_180701 | JGI IMG/M metagenome (GOLD analysis project Ga0233348, IMG submission 180701) | Leaf litter microbial communities from Shasta-Trinity National Forest, California, United States - GEON-DECOMP-297 | ecosystem: Environmental > Terrestrial > Plant litter > Unclassified...
CTCCTTGGTCTAATTATAGTAGCTAATAGCTTCCTGAAAGATATATTATTATATGCCACAAAGTATATACTATAAAGGGAAGGTAAACTTATATTTATATCTGATGAGTATGGTTCTGGTTGCTGTACCCCGACCACCTCCTTCCTTTACCTTTACCAATGTCGCACGAATAATGATAACTGTCTGAATTGGCAATGTTTTATACGTCAAAAAATCCATTGTGTAGGGTTATAGATAGATTCCTCCTCTGGGTTTAGGAATCTCATTCCTTTTACCGTTACCTTTAGCATAGTGACCTTACTTCTATCTATTCTATTGGAGAGCTCCAAGCTTGCGGCAATCCGTAGATCGCTAGGCTCCTCGCCTTAGCGAGAGGTAAAAGTGAAATAGCTTAAGTAAATTTGCATGTTTCGTTGCTTAAGTAACTGTAGTATCTCTCTAAACTGCGTCGCTGTACTCTACCTGAAGCTTGTGTAGCGTAAGTAGGTGTATCTGGTTTGTGTCTCAGTTTGTAAAAATAATCTCGCTGTCTGTTGGGTTTTTAAATTAACGGTATATGATGACAAGGAGCCTGGGCCCCCCCTTGCTGACGGGCCTTCCTTCATAGGCATAGGCCGATTTCAATTAACTTCCTTCTGTCAACCGTTTCTTGCTGCATATCAGATCGATGAAGTCTTTCAGTTAGATGTAGTATAACTTCCTCTACAGTTCGCTGATTTACGGGTGGTGGGACATTCTCGATCGTTCGTTCGGAATAAGCAAAGCAGAGATAAGCAGCGGCTCCCCATCCATAGATTGACGCGGAGTACCCAACGCTCGATGAAGGACTCGAGACTGAGGTCCACACCGCACGGGATTGGCTTCCTTCCTACCTACCGTAGTGCACGCCGGTCAGAAGCTTATTCCTAATGCTTATCTATAAAGCATTAGCTTCTTTATTTCCCCACCCCTGGCAGGCAGGAAATAAGTGATCCCCCGGCCCTATAAGGAAGGGAAGGTTATGAATTGGGCGGGAGGTAACTCCTATCGAAGCTTTTGAATGGATATTATTACTAACGTAAATGTGAGGCTCTACTGGAAAGTTATCCCTATGTGGATACCATATTGTGGGCCCGGAGAATATTCTCTGAAGTGGCATAGGCACTTTTTATTGGAAATCGTTTAGCCAGACTATTGGGAAAGAAATCCGCCACCTCATCTATGGTGTAAGAGGGTGGGCTAGCTATTTAATTTATTCCGCCAGCTCTTAATTAAAGCTTATTCGACCCAGGCGTTAACCAACATTCCTATCTCGTTAAGCTGCTCTTGTCCCCCTATGACCTATACCTGCAGTAGTTAATCGTAGTCTTGTACACGCCCTCCGCATTCAGTTAACCAAGACCAAACAGTGGGATACTACTCTCCATATTATTAAGCATAGTTATAATAGAGCAGTGCATTCTTCCACCAGCCTGTTTCCCTTTGAAGCTTGTTTTGGCTATAACCGTCTTGCAACCTACGAGTTGGCTCTTACCTTATAGCCATCCGGCGCATCCCGTCAGCAACGTGAGCAGTCCTCTGCCCTCTCTTTTCTTCACTCCTTAGCCCAACGTCATGCCAACGTATATGAAGCCCTTCAATTGTCCCAACAACGATATAAGCAGTGCCCTTATGCACACTCCCCTCTGCATTTTGAACCAGGCAACAAAGTTTGGTTTCATATGGAACACCAACGCTTAAAGGCCCGACGCCATCATAAACTTAAACCCCTCCGTTATGGCCCCTATATTGTATTGCAACAAGTTGGTCCTAATGCTGATGTCCTTTATTTTTTTCCTCGGTTGGGTATCCATGATGTGGTCAATCTGAACAGTTTGAAGCGCTATGAGCCTCCTCTACTTGAAGAATCAATTATTATCTCACATCCTACCGAATTGGTTCCTGACTTCCAACCACCTTTGTTACAGGATACTATATTGGATTATCATTTTACCACCATCCGCAACCAACAACATTATTCATACCTTGTGGGTCGCCAAGGCCAGACTCCAGCTTGTGCTCATTGGTATTCTGAAGTAGCTCTCCGTCAGCATTTTCTAGATTCGTTGACGGAAGTAGGGACACTTTCGGGCTTAAACAGGGAGGAATTGGGCAGTCCCGATGACCTGGGCGCACATCCCAAGGGCGCACCTCCTCTCCATGACTTGGACACACATCCCAAGGAGAGCCAGTCACTTCCAGATCTACATTAAATAATTGTTGTTTTACTTGGTCCAGACCATTGTATTCTCAGCCATCTATATAAGGCTGTCTATTTACCTAAATAAACCAATTGGTCTTTTTGGTCTATCTGTGTCTCTCGTTTCTCTGTATTCTCATTGGCATTTAGATTAAACTATTTCATTTTATCTATCAGATCTGAATGTATTTGGGATCACCTGTGGATCCGAGGAGGACAATATCCCAATTTTATGTTGCCCCTCATGCACTTTCAGCTACTGAGCCCATCATGCCCATGCATTGCTATATGGTTCAAGCATTCGACTCTCAGACTTATGTCAAAGCTGCAGGGAATCCTTTCTAGGAAGCAGTTATGGACGATGAGTACACCTCACTAAGTGAGAACCATAATACTTAGGACTTGGTTCTTATTCCTCCAGGTCATAAGCTTTTCCGATACAAGAGGGTGTATAGGACAAAGAAAGCAGCAGATGGCCTTGTGAGTAGATATAAAGCAAGGTTTGGTGGCCGTTTTCAATAAGTTCATGGCATTTATTACGATGAGACTTTGGCTGTAGTGGAAAGAATGGACTCCATTCGGTTGGCTCTCTCCTTTGCAACAGCAAGAAGGTGGGAGGTTCACCACATGGATGTGAAAAATCGATTTATTCATGGTGATATCGAGGAAGGAGGAAATATACACGGAGGAACCACAAGGGTATTACAGAATCCATCTCTTTTATGCAGACTTGGGAAATCACTCAATGGCCTCAACCAGAAACCTAGAGCTTGGTATGCAAAAATGTATTCTTATTTACTGTCTCAAAGTTTCATTTGATGCAAGTATGACCCTAATTTTGATATGTCGAAAACATTTGACTCTCTGTGGATCATAATGCTCTACTAATAATAGTTAGTTCAGCCTCAGCCATTGCTTTACTCAAAATTGCTTTACATGACTGTTTTCCATAACGGATATGGGTCTCTTACAATTCTTCCTTGGACTAGATATTAGCCAAAATGATTCAGGGATCAAAATTGATCAATCCGAGTATGTGAGAGATCTGTTTCACATGACTGACTGCAACCCAACAACCACACCTTAGTTGTCAAGGGTAAAGCTTCTGGATGGCAAGACTACACCATTGCTTGATTGCGCACATTACCGTCAGCTTGTGGGGGGGTCTTCTTCATCTCAATCACTCTCATCCAGACTTATCATATACAGTGTTACAGTTTCCAAATACATGCAGGAAGGAGATGCATGAGTTGCATTGAAGGCTTCCAAGCACATTCCTTTGATATGTAAATAAACCAATAGCCGTGGGATTCATTATGGAGTAGGGTGTACATTGGATTTCATTGGTTATACTTATTTAGATTGGGTTGTCAATAACATTGCCCGCAAATCCACTTCAGGATATGTTCTCACTTTGGGATCCAATCCCATTTGTTGGTAAAGAAAGAAGTAGTCCGCCATTGCTTTGTCATTAATAGAAGAAAAATACGGAGGTGCAGCCGATGTTACCATTCAGGCTATCTGGTTGCAGAACTTCCTCACTAAGCCTGGTATCCTATTTCGTCGTCCGACTGTCATTTGGTGCTACAATCAGAGTACATTTAAGTTGTGTAGAGATCTAGTGTAGTGATAGTGGAAAAAAAAACACACAGAGATCCACATGCACTACATTCGAGGATTGATACATGTTGGGGTCATAGATTTGTAGTACTGGCCCATTCTAGTTCCACATCTGAGAGCCTCCGGGTGCATATCTACTAGTAGTCAATGTGCTAGTTTCAGCGTTGCCGGGTGGAAGCAACAGGGGCAGGGGTGGGGACAGAGACTACGGGCAGGGACAGGCTGGGTAAACAACGGAGCAATTAGAGTAGGGACAGGGAACAGCAGCGGAGAGAGTGGCTAGTAGGACGGGCAAAAAACATACGGAGGCGGGGGCTAAGGCAAAGAAAGGGCTAGGGCAGGTCGGTCAACATCTGCAGGATCTGCTGCTCTAGGTACCTATCTATGCTACTGTTGTTTTCGCTCCTACCCGTCCCTCTGCTCTAGCAAGGCCAAGACCAAGAAAAGAATAGGAGTAACTGTAGTATTACGCAGAAGCCCAAGGAAATAAGAAGATAAGGTCTCGTATAGTATCATGTAACTATAGCGCCAGCATAAAGCACATAATGCCAAGCCAAGAAAAGCAAAGTGTTTCATTCCTATACCTAAGCCCGGCATTCACCGTTCTTTGCGCCTGTGATTTGAGCACCACCCATATTGAAACAACCTATCTACTAGACGACATCTCTTCTACAAAAGTTTCTAATATTCCTTTGAGGTCATACTCCCTCTACGCTCTCTTACTTCCCTAAGCTGCTTGTTCTACCCTGCTTGCATCGTCGATGTATTATATACGCGCATAACCACACCACTATTGTTTAAAGCAAAGTAGTATCCCAAATCCTCCATCTGTTGTTCTTCTAATCGAAGAGTATATTCCCTCCTAACTAAGTGCGTGTAGGGCTAAAGCTCTAGCTCTGAAGGTGGGTTCTTTATTGTAGGCAGTAAATAAGGGTAAGGTTTTATAATTTATCTCGTCCTGAGAAAAGGTTCATAGTGGTATCTTCTAAGCGATTCATTCAAGAAGTGTGATAGGTAGAAAGGTAAGTAGGTTCTTAAGGTAGTGGATAGGTATAGTGGTACCAAGGTATATGCCTTGCCTGCCTATTTTTCCTTTTTTTACCATGCTACCAACCAACCACCTGTACTTTTTCAATACAGGCCGGGCTCACAGACCTCAACTTAGTTAAGGGTTCCGGTATAAAGAGAAGATTAAGGTTGTCCAATCTAATCCCGACCCGAGTGGTTAGAAAACGAAGGCTCCAGTGTCATATTATATACGTAATAAGAGTGATTCTTCAATCCTATTAAAAAGAAGTGCTATATCCGAGATTACATATTTCAATATCTGCTCTGATATTTATAAAGAACATATATAAAGGCCTGTGCCCGCACGATATAAACTGGTTAAGCTTCGTGATAAGGAAGATCCCATCTGAAATAGGTACCAGGTAAGGTTGTTCCGTAAATTCATTCGAAAAACGGGTGCGGTTTTGGATATATTAAACCCTCACCTTCATGCTTCAGGCGAGTCCCTCCGGGTCCTGGGTTGTGGGGTTTTGGATACATCTTGCTCCCTCCTCGAATTTGGCACCTCGCAATAAAGACATTGCACCTAGAGTGAGTGAAGTAAGTGAGTGAAACAGTTCACCTGATGCAGTCCCACCTACTTGCTGGCGGCTGATCCATTTATTTATCCCTTCGACCTGTGCTCGATCTCTATACCTTATATTGGCAGTATATTATATATAACCTTATATGGAACTTCCTGCTTTATAGATATATTCGTTCAATGAGAGCACGTGGCGACTCGGTATGATACAGCAACTGACTTTTATCATGTCAGATAGTGTGATAGGACTTTTTCATGTTGCTTAAATGAGTGAGGGCTCCTTGCAGCATATGGGCTTTCAACCTATTATAGGATCCGTTACTCTCAAAATGATCAAGAGTAGCGGGCCTATTATTAGTAGGGTGTTATTTCCCCGGATATGCGGGGTTCATCTCCTTGATGATCTCCCGTAGGTGTTCGTGCCTGACCAGCTGCAGTACGTTACCAGGAAAGTAAAGGAAAGAGTTGTTCTACGTGCTTTTATAAATTACCCATGCCCAGGAGGTAGTGAGTGAGTGAGTGAGGTGAGGCAGGTGAGGTTATACGTTGCAGGTTACACAATGCATGTAGGATTGATGTAGATGATATTAGTTGACACAATGCAATTATGAGGACACAACGCAGGTTAGATTTGGTTACAAGTAGAGCGACACAATTGATGCAGGTTGCATGAGGTACGATGAGGTTTACACGGTGCATGTAGAGGTCGATGTTGATGTTGATTGGCCTTGGAAATGGCATTGGCGATGGTGGTTTTGATGGCAATAGCTTTTGATGGCAATAGCTTTTGATGGCAATAGCTATGGTGTTGGTGATTAGCGTTGGCAAGGGCAGAGTACCCCACCTTCCCCTTCACCCTCCCTCTCGTGGACAGCGGCCAAGAATACAAATAGCTTTGCGAGCCAGCCAATTGAGTGTGAGTGAGCTCCTTCATTCGCGTGTTGAACCGTTCCCTTCCTTCCGCATCACGCAGGGTAAATAGTCACTTCGCTCTGGAAATAGATTTAGGGTTAACAACACGTAGCTCTGTCGCTTTTATTTCTTACTTGTTCTGCTCAGGTTCTCCCGTCGAACCCCTACGACGACCAGAACGAACGCCACGAACGCCACGAGGATAATAACGAAGAGAACGAGGACAACCGACCAGAAGGACGAGCAGCAGCGCCCCCCAAGCAGGCTGACAAGAGAGAATGAAAGGCAAAACGACCAGGGACACCGGGGAAGGAGCGGAGCGGAGCAGCGAGAAGGCAAGCAGGCAGGAGCCCACCTTGGAAGGATGGAGAAAGAGAAGATGATGAAGTCGAGGTTGCAGACCACCCTCTATCTATATTAATCAATGAGAGGGATAGCCGCATGCGATGGTCAAGATATGACGCCCAGCGCGAATGAAGATAGATAGGGCAGGGCAGACGATGCACCCATGGAAGGACAGGACGTCCAAAGAAGACAATCGCTATAGCTGCGAGCGATTAAGAGTTAGATAGATCGAGTAGGTGAGTGAATCGCTGACGTGCCTTCATTCGCCTGGGATTGCGAAGTCTTTCTCTTTCGAGATTGAATGATTGATTCGATGAACAGGAAGGGGGGCTTGAAAGGACGACAAGCTAGATAGTACGAAGGACGACAACCTGATAGAAGATGAAAGCCGGATAGAATGAGGGAGAGCAACGCAAGCAAGAGCCGAAGCAGTGAGGAGGCCGAAGCCAGGGAGGGAGGATGGGGAAGGAGGAAGAGCTGCGGAAGTAAATTTGTAAGCTTTGTCCTATTTTAATAGGGATAGTTATTATGCATCGAGAACTTCTGAACCCGAGAGTTCAATAAAGTAAGCTATGGCCCACCTTGGAAGCTACGGCATATTCTTGAAGGCCAATATCACATATGTAATATATCCGGATAGAACATCCTAGCCACCCTCTATCGGGGAGGAGGAACAACTGTCTTGCCCAGGAAAAAAGCACACTTCCACTCCTAGGGGCACCGGCCAATCAAAAACAAGGATGGTCCTTCGCAGTAGAAAACTTTGAATGGAACTCGTTATCGGGATATCCCTCCAGCGGTAATGCGTTATTAGGATAGTTGTATACTCTCTAGCTAACTAAACCTAACTTCCTCGGCTATGGTTTTTTAGTAGGGCCCCCGTTCAACTCCTTCGAAGGCTTCAACAACTAGCATGCGTGCGTGATTCAATCGTTTAGTGCACTCACTGGTCGTAACACCGATTCCCCCGGGGGGGTTGGGAAGATCTTCATAATGGCCGATCTAGTCTTAGTCCCTTATCTTGGTTACAATCCCAATCTGAGCGGTCCTACCTATCCCTGTTCTGACTTGGACCTATCCATCCATGTCCTTCACTCGGACCTATGTCTCTGTCCCAATCGCCTACCCCAATCGAATCTTACCTGGGCCTATCCACCTGTCGAATCGGAAGATCTACCGGGAGACAACTATCTATGAAAGGTGCTTATGTTCCCAAATCTTGAGGTTCGGCGGGGATAGATGATGGAAATTGGTTATTTGTATTTTGAACCAATACTCATTTACCCAGGCGACTACTCCCTGGCATGCATCACCTGCGACTGCCCAAAGCTCAGTCATTTGAGTGAGGTAGGTGGGAAGTGCTTAACTTATTGTGTTTGGAATATTCATGTATATAATCCATTATTTGGACTATCATTTTCAAACTCAGCACTAGATCCTTAAGCCTATGCCCTTGATACCTCCATTCTACCCAGAGGGGGCCCGCCTAAATACTCAGATCTACCCCGCCTTACTATCCTTCCCACAGATATGGAGGGGGGATCCAGGATTCATCAGCATCTACACTTTAGGCTTTCAGTAAACAATCCTCTCCCTAGATGGCCTTCGCCCATCGCCCTCCACCACTTTTGGTGAAGCACCCCCTCCGGGTCCTCATTTCACTTTAACGCCTTCACCTATTGGCTTATATTGGTGAGGGTTGGGCCAGGCTACGGCAAAAACCACAATAAATAAGGACAGTTAGCTCAACAGGCCTTCACAACTTACTGAAATAGGAAGGCATTTACAGAAGTTTCTCTACTTGTATCTCTACGTTGACCTTTAGCCTAGAGGAAGGAGCAGATCAGTTAATCATATCAACCTGAATCAGACATTCCAAACTCGCATATCTATCCATGTTCTAGCCTAGACAACCTATCTTCTTCTCTGTAGTCCCTAGTATTAGCCTTAGACCAAGAAGTAAGTTGCCTATTGGACTGAACTAGCAAACCTCCCCGGTGATACTTGCATGGAGACGTTTAACTTTTCCATTTGAGGTGGATCCACCCTCACCCATTACGTAAATAAACTTATTACGTAAATAAACAACCAGTGGAATAACCCATCATGTTTGTGGTTTGGTTGGTTGACAATATGACAAAACTTATTCCAATTCGATGTTGTTGCTCAATGAGACCTATTGTTTAGGGGGGTTGGATGACATCACCCACATATTCCGGGGAAATAAAATGTATTTTATTATAATAATGCCATTTCCAGGATTTTATCTATTAGAGGCGGCTTTTATTCTTGAATTTCTTTATCTATTAGAGGTGGCTTTTATTCTTGAATTTCTTTATTGCAAGAAAAAGAAAATAATATATGAATCGCGCATATATACGACCCTTCGGTGCATTCCCTCGTTAGAGGGAAGGGTTTCACTTTTCCCATTTCAATAGGTGGTGACCCTCTTAGCACCCGCCCATTCCCATAGTTATAGTTTATAGAGAGAATCTCACTGTCCGAAGGTCATAGCAGATAGCCCCCTCCTTTATTAATAGCCATGCGGTATATAGCCAGAAGGGCCATAAGCAGCCTTAAGGTCATACCAGTATATCTAATAGCTAAAGCCTATAGTCATTTCTATAAGCTCTAGTCATAGCCAACAGTGATTTATCATAGCTAGTAGTGTAGTCATAGCCATGGGGTGGTCTCCAATCCAATAGAGCCGAGCATGGCAGGTCCATTCCCAGTGGTCAACATTAGATTGGGAAATGGGACTAATCCAATCCACCATATGTATGTATGGGATATGTATGTATGGGTATGTATGGGGTTTTCTTCTGTGATCTATGTGATCCAGTTGAGCAATTCACTTTTGTTTAGGGATTTGGATGACATATTTTCTCCAGTAAATAAAATGGATTTTATTACTCACCATTCCCCTTACGGTTCTCACCCTACCCTCCCTTACACTACCACACGCTTACCAATGATGCACTACCTTCCACCTCTCGATCCCTTACGGTTCTCACCTCTCAATCTCTCCCTTACGGTTATCGCCCTATACCCTTTACGGCTACCACACGCTTACTACCGAATAGTGATGATCGCGTTGCTTCCAACTATACTTTTTTCTATAGAGAAAGCAGTTCAGTCAAAGAGAAAGGAATGCTGCCTTACACCTGCTTGCTTGACGTGGTGATCTTCCTCCTTATCACACTGCTCTATCACTGACGGAGGAGTTACTCTTAATGCAATGCTAACTCGCTCGATGAATGACGAACGCTGATGCGAAGCGAAGGAGGATGGTTATCTTAAAGCCACTAATAAACCAAGCAAGCAGCTTAAGGAAGGCTCCAATCCAACTCTTCTTAAGGAGGAAGGAAAGCTCCTCATCAACTCACCCCTACACGTTATAACGCTCACCAGCCTAAGATGCAGCAAGACAGTAATCGAATATGCCTGTCATTAAGCTAGCTGCCTACGATCTCTATCTCCCCACGTCAGTCAGGCAGGCCCATTGAAAGTTGCACCATATTACCATTATCCCGCCTCCCTTATTTCCGTCCCCCCTTATTTTTTTTCCCCTCCTAGTTTCGTACTCCTTAGGTTTTCCCCTTTTAGTTCCGCACTCCCTTTGTTTCCGCCCCCCCCCTCTTTTTTT
>Ga0233348_1000035_pt1 | contig 9813 bp, 6 predicted proteins | sample GEONDECOMP297_FD_180701 | JGI IMG/M metagenome (GOLD analysis project Ga0233348, IMG submission 180701) | Leaf litter microbial communities from Shasta-Trinity National Forest, California, United States - GEON-DECOMP-297 | ecosystem: Environmental > Terrestrial > Plant litter > Unclassified...
TCAAAGGGCAACGTTTTCACCTCTGGATAGCATTTCTCTCTACCCAGGCTGGTGTCCATCCAAGTGAGGGGTTGTTGATCCATTCTGGTATGCATTCCGGCAAGCAGTGTTTTAGTTTTATAAAACTAAGCAAGACCGTATGGATGTATGTCCTTGTCTGCATTTCTACCACTGCTAGTTTTATTTGAAAATAGATAAATGTATGTGTATGATCTTAACTATTTTTCCTATCGAAGGGATTTAAATCCATATGTCTCAAAGTTGAACTTCTGCGACTGTAGTTTGAAACTATTGTGTTTTGTTTGGAGCCCGTTCTAAAGAGTTTGGAGTGGATAGGCACCCCTTGTCTCCTTCAGATGGAAGGATTGTGCCTGCGCTTCCCCTAGAAATAAGACTATGCTCTCTCTCAAGATCTGAGTCTGCCACCATTTTTCTTCAGACCCAAAGTGCCTGGGTTTTATCAATGGCCGGTGATCTTCCTTTTATGGTGGATGGATTTTGATCGGAATGCCTGTTATAGATTGCCCACTTGTCTGTGGTTTGTTTGCTAGGGATCGGTTGGGTCACGACCCCATCATTTGTTTTCCAAGCCACGGTTTCCTTTTTATGTGATATGGATCATAGGAACCTAACTCTGTCGAGCTCTTTTCAGTTATCTACAAGTGCCTTTTATGGACCGTGTAGGTTTAAGCTCTATCAATTTGTGCTAATGCGAGATTGCAGTGTGGGGATTCATGTGAACTACCATGAAGCTCCTTGGTTTATTTTTTTGGATCTGAGCGTTAAAAATTTCCAAGTCTCCGATTACTGTTAAGGCGGATTGTATCCTCCACTGCCTGCGTTCTTTTTCTTTTTAAAGCGAACCTGAAGGAACCATTCATGGATTCTGGCCGCTTGCAATAACCAGATCTAAGGTATTCATAGGCTCTGATAATCGTTTTATCATTATAACACGTAATAGTTGTTGATTCGGTACCTTTTCCTTTAGCATAATATATATATATATATATATTAGTCATTGCGAAAACAGATTTGTGTAATACACTATTTAGGCTTAAGCATGTGGAAGATGCGTTAGTAGTAAATCATTTTGCATACAGGATATGTACGATGGCTACCTCTCGGCAATTCATTCTTTTGTCTATATCAAATAAACTATAAGAGTATTTGATAACATAAGTGTTTGGTATACTTTTTATGAGTAACAATTTATACATAGTTTGAATTATATATATATATGCTCTTTTAATTCCTGGAAATTCAATTGCTTATTAAAGGATGGATGAATAGTGTCAATACTTTCCATTGGAAAAATTATATATATTATTAACCTTCGATGCAAGGTGTTTTTTGGGATCGATAATGAATGAACTATTAACCTCTGATCTAATGCATCTCCATTAGGTTCTAAAACATATGATGTATATTGGAAAGGATGAAATCCTAGTAGTTGCTGAGTGTCAAGGGTGCGGAGTGTTGGGTTTCTTGTCAGCCTCATTTTTGTTACAATTGGATGTCCGAGCATTTTAGTAACTGAGGGTTGGATGCCTATTTTTGTTAGTATCCCTGAAATAATTTTGTTCGAATTCAGGTCGTAGTTTGATCTTAGTAGCGAATAACTCAAATGTACTCTCGACAAGAGATCATATGAGAAGAACAAAAGTGAAAGTATGGTGACAATGCTGTCGTGGATTGTAACATTTTTAAATGAAATAAATGTCATAGGATGTGACGGTTTGGTGGACGTAGCCCATGGATTGGGTGAACCACGTACTCTGGTGTATCTCTCTCTTATTTGCACCTCATGTTTTATTATCTTTGTGTCTCTGTGTGTTGTTGGGTCTACATGTTTTATGTTCTTCCTGTTATTTCTATACATATGATTTCATGCTGCAAATGGACTGTAGTAATGTAAATGATAATTCAAGAATGTTGTTGTTATCATAATGTTTTATTATACGTATAGTAAGTCATGTTTAGAGCACGATGATGATGCAACACTGGTGGTTATGAATAATAACTTGGGGAGTTTACATTAAAGAAAATTGTCGAAGGATTGCTTTACAATGCATGTGTTTTGACACTATTTTGAGTGAACATGTTTTATATGAAATGCCTTGTAAATCTGCTACTAACAAGATTGAATCGTTTTGTAGTAACATCCAAACAAACATTTCCTCCTTTCACACATAACGACATTGAGGTATAAGGGGCTAATTATAGAATTGTTTTTAAGACACCTTAAGGATGAAGTGTGGGTGTACTACACCTCTTAAGTCACAAATGATAATATATCAGAATTATATTAGAATGACTAATGGATGGTTGATGGAACATTGTAAAGATGTGCAACTAATCTTAAGGGAAGGTTGCCTCCTATGTCTCTTAACCACAACATCTCTACTTAAAAGGATGATAGATTTGTAACTCAGCACCATTAAAATATATTTATATTTCAAATAAAAACCCATGTTTAGGATGGTAAATTAAATAAGGAACCCTTATGATAGTTCACAAGTAAATGTATGTTAAAATGTGGTTAAAGGAAGTAAGCATGTATTCAGAATGATAGTTGAAAGTTGCAGATAAATGAATTACACATATTCACAAACACATTGTAGATCACAAAGTGTATGCTATTATTAAAAGATTTTCATTAGAGGTCTATGTGTCGTAGTTACCAGATAAATCCTGCATCGGGAAAACAACAATCTAAAATAGGGGACCTTGCCATGGGTTATGAAGTTTTATAAATATGCGTGTCACGAATAATTAACAAGGCTGCATGATTTTCTTGGTAAGCAAATCTGAACTGTAGAGGAACGCTTGAAAGTAGCATTAGTGTTGTGGTTGTTCATTATCTTTTAAAAATAGAAACTCTTTTATATTGGGAGATGTTACATCTTTTGTCTCGATTTGAAATATTATTAATTCTATGGACCTCTTGTTATAATCAATTGTTCACATTTAAAAGAGAGGAAAAATTTTACGCCATTAATTCTACAATTTTCCCTAAGGAATTATGGGTTCGTTACATATGGTATTAGAGCGAGAGTGACATCACTCGAGCCTATTTGGGTTCAACATGTAGTTAGGAAGCATGAACTGTTCTGCAAAAGAGGAAATCAGGAGAGAGAGGGTATTATTGCTGAAAAAGACTCAATGAGTCCTTAGGTCTAAAAAAGAAAATAAATCCATCCTATAGACCTTGTAAATTAATAAATTAAGTCTTCTTTAAAAAAAAAAGGATTTAATACTATGTTTTCCTTTGTTTTCATGATATAATTTATATCATGATACTCCACATTTGCGCAATTTATGATTGCATCATATGTCTTTTTATTTATAGTTTTCAATTAAAAATACCTTGTCCTTTATGAAGCCTTAATTTTTCCTTCTTCCTTATGATATACTTTATAACCTATGACTTATATCTATCATAGATAGATCTTCAATTTAATAATACTTTGTCTTTTAATTTTTCTTTGTCCTTACGTTATGATTATATCATAATGTCTTTTGTCAAACCCTTTTTCCGATCCCTTAGCCCTAGTTCTTGTCGCACCTGTGTTCGTCGGCCATTTGTGTTATTAAACTTTCGCCAGACTTCAGGCTTTCTTCAGGTGGGACCTTGGCACTTGAGCTCCTCACCCAGAAACCCTCATAAAATTAGATGTAAAATCTCAAAACTCTTAGGGGCATATAGGAGGGATATTACAATGAAAGAAGTCATATGGAACACAAATAAATCAAGATTTAAAAAGTGAAAAAAATTAGGATTTGGGTTACACCTTCATTAACTTACACAACATAATCAATTTTCCTATATGCTTTTTATTTAGAGAGATAGCATAGTGCACATTGGAAAGAGGATTTGGATGTCAAAAAACATCCTTTCAGCTCTATTTTTTATTTAATGAGTTCATATAAAATGCATGGAAAAAAAATATTTTGATTTTAAACAAAGCAAACATGCAAGAAAATAGAGAACCAAACTGAAAAACTAAAACAAATGGACAAGAATATAAAAATTAATACATAAACGTAAACAATACACATCCAAATTTAATATACAGGGTGTATCTTAGGAAATAATAAACATCTTTGTGTTAAACATAAACCAGTTCAAACTGAAAATGCTCTCGTGGAGAATGAGCACAATAGAAACCTCTATGAGGTCAACAATATGAACACAATACAAACCTCTATTAGTTCAACACTCCACACAAATTGTAGAATATTGAAATCCTTTCATTAGATGCATATGCACAAGTTCCTTGATACCATGTTGAAGTCAAACATCTAAAGGAGGTTCTCACACAAATAAATCATATATTGTCATAGAAATTTATTATGCGGTTAAAATCCTCACATATAGACGAACTGATAAATTTACAAATGAGTTTCTCAAATTCATACAATAAAAAATCAGCCTCCATGATTTTAAAATAGGTATCATGGACCAATTTGATGTTAAGAGGAAAATAAATATAAAGCTTTATATTTAAGGGAAGATGAACTCTAAGATAGAATTATATATATAACATATTGTCACAATTATCTAACAAAAATACAAATGCATACTAAAGAAACAAACTTTACATAAACACACAGTAGACAAGGTTGATCTTATCTAAGTCTATAAATATTCTAAAATGTATATTTCAGAATCAAAGTATAAACATTGGGATTTATATGAAATACATGTATCTCTATGTGATGTCAAATCTCAAGTACACTTTGACGTTGCTAAAAAATTGCATGGAGTAAGTTCCTTATTTTATTTTTCCATTGATAGAATCCTACTATTTTGATCAAGAAATCAAGTAACTATTCATAGAAAAAGGTTCATTGTTTTTCCTTGAGAAAAATTCAATATTTATAATTGGAGTAGTATAAGATTACAATATATAGAAACCATATTCATCTAAGGTCCCAAAATAAACCATCAAAATTTTGTACGTTTGAGTGGTTCAACAAATCCAAATATAGAGCATCTCAAGATTAATTCGTGATTTTCCATGTCCATATTTGGCATTGAATATTAAAAATCCAAATATTAGATTGTACTTTTAATGTCACAATGCAATAATTACCTAGTAATGTTTGATCTATCTAATTGCCTTAGCTACCCAATTAAATTTATAAGATTAGGAAATGAACAATCACTTATTCAGACATTACATATATGAAGTCTTTATGTGGCTTTACTCATTTGCTCTCTTATTTTAGGTCTCATGTAGTTGTTGATAGAGAAGTTGGGAGTGTTTCATTAGGCATAATCTTGATGATTTCTTGATTAAGAGTTAATGCAATTTTCTATTTAAATTTTATTTTCTTACAGAACTAAATATAGTTTTTTTTGTGATTAATTATTGATGCTTTACAAATTATGTTTTCAAAAAGCTTCTTATATTTTAGTAAATTGTTTACAATAGGGAAGAAACAAAACAAGCATATGGTATGTAACATGGTATGTACATCTTATTGCTTAAAGAAACTACAATAGTGGATGGTATGTAGAAACATACTTACATATTCTTTATGAAAGAACGTAAAACAATAATAATGTTTCCTTGCTCTACATAAACTCCTTGAGAAAATAACCTAGTTTTCAAAAATATATTCACATCTATGTTTACAAAGAAGATTTTCATTCACAAACAAGATTTTCATTCAGAAAAAATATACTTAGTTTGGTATTCATATTTTCACTAATATATATATGTGATTTATAAATTATTAAAATAAAAAAAATTAAATAATATCTATAGTCCTGATCAAAAAATTGTTTTTATAGACTGAACATGCATAACTGTATAGCATTGTATACTTTAGGCTACTTGATTCAAAATGGAAGAAAATTCAAATTGTCTATGTTGTTCATCATGAGCAAAGTTGTCAAACATTCCAAGCACGGTATAATCCCATTCATCGCTCTCTCGCGACACTTCTTCACGATGAAACTAGAATGTTGGAAACCATTCCCTTAAAATGAGCACGTTTGCAAATGAAATGCCGTACGGGAGCGTGACACTTTCATTCAAATCGAATCATTTAAATTAAGTAATAAAATGACCTAATTGGGAAGGGTGGGTTCTAAACCCGCCTCTTAGATCCCGTGCATTCTACGAACTAAGACTGTCCCCATTTTCCGTATTACTAATGGTTTGAATTCCATTCATTTTTCTTCATTGAAAATCCAAAACTTGGATCCCCCTCCTCCACCTCTCCCTTATATAACTGGTCCTTAACACCGAATCCTGTATGTATGCATGGAATAGATCATTCCCAAGTGCAAAGCAACTTTCGTGATCTCCAATACTTAGGAACCATCATTATAGTCAACGAACGGATCAGTCCGGTGATACCCTAGAATTCGGCCTTTATCCTGTGTAAAGCTGAAAGGAAAAATAATTTGGCTAATGCCGATGAAAATGGAAACCTGTATGTCTCTCCTTGTAGGTGTTTCTCTCACCCTACTTATGACGACATCGTTGTTTAACGAAATCTCTGCGACACGCACGAGGAAGGCAGTGATTAATGGCACCACGAGAAATCCTCACTCTTCGCTTCAAGCCACGGAAGCTGCTGGAGGTTTAGGTTTATACAAATCAGTTCGAAATGGTCATCTCAACCAGCATGTTCCAAACCCGCCATCTCCACATAAAAGAAGCAATGCATATTCTTCATTTGCAGCGCAACCTGACGGTCATGTCCACAAACCTCGACCTCCCCATAAAAGCAGTAATGCTTACTCTTCCTTTGAAGGAGTTGCAGCAGCTCACTGTGACGGTAATACTCCTAACTGCCCACCCAATAAACCTCGACCTCCTCATGAAAGCAGTAATGCGTACTCTTCCTTTGAAGGAGTTGCAGCAGCTCACTGTGACCGTAATAGTCCTAACTGCCCACCCAATTTACAAGAAAAGGTGCAGCGCATGAAAGTGAATGACAAGGGAGAGGTAATGAGGGATAATAAGACTTCCATTAAAGCTTGAAAGCTTACATATCGAGACCATAGTTACTGCAATTCGAATTGGACGCAGCTGGTTTGATAGTGGACATTCAAACTATTGATTATTTAAGGCAGTCCCCCATAATCTAGTTACCTTCTAAGAATAGACTTCTTTCTCGGATATAATACTTCTCATTTCATTCTAGGTTGTACATTAATGTAATAGGATTTGAATAAAACATAAATGATAATTCACAATATCAAATAAGACAAATGTTATCGATATTTTTTTAATATAATTGTTTTATATATATATATAAAATCTTGTTCTTTGATTAGTTTTAGTTGCTTCAAATATTTAGGTTGATAGTTATTAAGTTGGTAAGTGTTAATATCTTATCTTTTGGGTTTCATTAAGTTCATTAAAAAGATTAATGTTAGTGTAACATGTGTACACATGGTTTTTTTTTATGGCCACTCTATCTTTTTATGTTTAAATTCATCCTGAATTGAAATATGTTTAGTTAAACAGCTAAAGCTAAGAGTTGGTCAAGCTTTAAATTCTAATGGTTACTAAAACTTATTATTTTTTTAATTAAGGATTTAATTTTTTTTTCATGTTTTATGTACAAGCTTCAAAAAGGACCATTGGACTATTTACCTCCACCAACCACAAGTTGAGTGGTTGTGCTAGTTAACATGTTATTTTATTTGCAAAGAGTAGTTAAATAATGCTGCAACTAAAGACTGAATAACATCTACATGAAACTATTACAATAACTTAATAAAGAGCAATGTGAAGTGGTATCACAATAAATTAATAAAGAGCAATGTGAAGTGGATCTCACTTACATAGATTAAAAAAAGAAAAAAAGGTTTATTTTAGCACTGATTATACTCATATGAAGATGATTATATTGCCAACTTTCATTGGTTTAAAGAAAAAATAGAAATACATAATTTGAAAAATTCAAATTAAGTATAATAACCAAGCTTTGGAATCTTGAAGATAAAAAATGTTAGACATGATCATTTAGATTGATTTACTTTTTAGATACATTTCAACAATGTAAGACAAATCTATAACGATGGAAAATGACAAAAGTGTCATAGTTAGTACCATAATATTAGGAGGAATATATAACCCTTGAAAGCTCACCACTACAACATTATTTACAATACTGAGGGTGTAATATCCCTCTCATATGCCCTGGAATATTTTGTATTTTCGCATATTATCTGTACTTATTTTTCTGGTGAGGAGCTCAAGGCCAAGGCCCCATCGGAAAAACCTTGTAACTTGAAAAAATTAATTCCCTAAGTTTAGAACTTAGGAGACCTAGGGTATTAACAAAAACCTTCGAGAGGAAGCCCAGTCAACTAAGGGAAGAGGCTCGAGGCTAACAACACCTTGGGGAACTAGTAAGTTTAACCTAGTCCCCTTAGGGTCTTTAAGATGTAGCGAAGGTGAGATTCGTAGTCGCCAAATACTAGTTAAGAGCGACATTAAAACTTTTATAAAAACACACATACAAACATAAATGGATACATATATATATATATATACCCTACATATGTATATATAAATAAATGAGAGGCTTTTACGCCTCGGCAATTTTTGGCGAAATCCATGCCATATGGTGAGGAGGTAGCACCAGCTGGTTTTTGGCCTGTTATGGAATCCTCACAAAAACTTTTACATTTCCGGCAATTTTGGAAAAACCTGCAAACAACAAAATGAATGAAACCTGCTTGGGCAATGACAGGGGCTTAATTTCTTCCTTAATTGCGGGATAACGCAACATGCCCTAAGGGTAACCACTCTTCTGTAGTTGAATTTTAGAGCTACATTTTTCTTTTAAAGAAGGGGGTGCTCTTTGTTTTTCGGGGAAGAAGATCCAGTTAGGATTTTGGGAGCAAGAGTTCCTTTTAGAGGGAAACGATTTTTATTCTGGCTATCATTTTCTTCTACCAAGGATTGTGTCCATCGAGTGAGGTGTTATGGATCCATTACTGGTATGCATTTTGGCAAGCAGTGTTTTTATTTTATAGAACTAAGCAAGACCATATTGAGGTATGTCTTTGCGTGCATTTTAACCACAGCTAGTTTTTATTTTGAATTCATATAATAGATGTGTATGATCTTAAGTACTGCGTATCGAAGGAATTTAGATTCAATTGATTCATATATGAACTTCTGTGACTGCAGTTTTAAAACTTATGTTTTATAGTTGGAGTCTGATCTAAAAATCTGGAATGTATAGGCGACCTTTGTTTCCTTCAGATGTGAGGTTGTGCCTATGCTTTCTCTATAACCGAGACGGTGCTTTCTCTAGATTCTGAGTCTGCCTACGTTTTCTTCAGATCTAAAGTGCCAACATTCTTAAAATCCTACGATCTACCTTTTGTTTTGTGGTGGATCGATTGGATCCGAATTCCCATCATGTGTTGTCCCAGTTGCTTTTACCCTTGTTTTGTTGTGGATTGGTTGGTTCTCGACCCCATCATTTTATTCCAAGCTGTAATGTCCCTCTTGCCCACCCTAAGTATTTCATAATTTTTATTTTATATGGTACTCGTCTTCTGGTGAGGAGCTCAAGGCCAAGGCCCCACTAGTAAGACTTTGAAATTAATACTATCTAAATTTCCTGGGAGTATTAAGAGTAGACGATGGGCAACTAAACCTACAAGGGAAAAACAAAAAAAATATAATAAAAAGAAAAATAAAAAGATGAATGGTGAGGGAGCCTTGAGTTCGATAAGCATAGCCCTAGCATCGTCTTAACTAGGGCATTCTACACGATTCTCGTGTCGCCATATTTAGCCCCAAAAAAATACAAATAGCCAGCTATTTT
>Ga0233348_1000036_pt1 | contig 9493 bp, 8 predicted proteins | sample GEONDECOMP297_FD_180701 | JGI IMG/M metagenome (GOLD analysis project Ga0233348, IMG submission 180701) | Leaf litter microbial communities from Shasta-Trinity National Forest, California, United States - GEON-DECOMP-297 | ecosystem: Environmental > Terrestrial > Plant litter > Unclassified...
TTTTCTACTCCGATTCATTCTATCTTTAATTTCCTTTATTTGATCTAAACCCTCTTCAGTTAAGTGGGCTTGGTTTTTTATCAGTTTGGCTACCATAGATCAGTCCGTAAAGTCTAAGGATTTTACACCTATTATAGGGTATTTTTGGAAAAAAGGTATAATTATATCATAAATATGTTCAAAAGATTGACATTTATATTCTGCATAATTTTTATATGAATAATAACTACCACATCCAAAGTAATCCACTAAACTTTGGATTAGATCCTTATCTCGAACATGTTGGTTAAATCTAAACGCCAAGGTTACACGTCCTCCTGCTTTGTAGGCTTTAGATTTTCTAAGGTCCACGCTGAAGGACCCTTCACCAGAAATAAAACCAGCTACCCATTGAGGATGTAAATTAGCATAAATAAAGGATTTTTCTTTAGAGATATACCTTGAGACAGGGGTACTATTAGGGAAAGATTCTTGTAACGCAGGACTCAGTCCTTTATTAAGAGAAGCTCGAATCTTCGCGATAGATTGTAAACCCTCTAACGTTAAATGTTCCCCTCTTTGCATCATCATAACTACCTCTTTTCAAAGAAGATAGTCTGCAAGCTTGTCAGTAGCCAAAGGATATTTATCGAAATGAGGGATTATTTTGGTTACTATCGAATTTAAAGAACGAACTTTTAAAATACAACATCCTCTCGATTTCCCTATAGTTCCTACATCTCCAAAGTATTTTTTAACCTGGTTCAATAAATTTTCATCCCTCTCATGGAGATTAATCATAAAATATAGACCTAAGTCTCAACCTATTTTATTCTTAGGTGTTCTAGATAAGGTGAAAGTAAAACACCCTTCAGCGTCCGTAAATCCTGTTACGAATCAAGGATCGCTTAATTGGGGGGTGTACTTTGAGAGCTCATAACCGCTAGAATAATACCGTTTTTGCGCATTATTTAATTTTAAGTGGGCAATATGTGACGGTAAACTTGTATAAGTATAAAAACTATCAGCTAGATTAAAACTAATGTCCACGGCGGTTAAATTTATCGTCCAAATTAAAGAAAAGAACGACTTTATACTTGCGTATTAAACATATTATCTAAATTATAATATATATAAACAAATAATACCACCCTCCTTCGGAGGCCTAGCACAGGGCTAGTCCTGGGCGAGAGGGGAATTGTTATTATTAAGTTTGTGTCCTTACTTCTGCCTCCGAAGGACGGATGGAGCCACAATAATCATGCTTGGCTTACGAAGTATGCTAGCATTTTTATTTTAAATATCTCCCTTTATTCATTCCTACTTTTATTTGACGAATTTGATAAAAACCTTCCTTAGTTAAATGAACCTTTGTTTGGATCATTTCCGCTATTTTAGCTCAATCTTTAAAGTCTTGTGCTTTTACACCAAGGACAGGGTATTGATCAAAAAAAGGTAAAATATTTTCAAAATTATCTTTGAGTGATTGACACCTAAACTCTACATAATCTTTATAACTATAAGTTTGACCACACCCAAATAAATTTACTAAGCTTTTTAATAATAATTCATCTCTAATATGTTGAGTTAATACAAAAAGTATTACCACACGACTTCCTGCTTTATATAACTTAGATTCCCTAATGCTAACTTTAAAACAACCGTCACCAGATGTAAAACCGGCTACTCACTGAGGATGTAATTTAGTATTATCTAATGGTAACGGGGGTCTTGGTACAGCAACACTAGCAGGGAAGGCTTCTTTTAGTAATAAACTTAATCCTTTATTAAGAGAAGCTCTAATATTTATTATTTTTTGTAAACCTTCATTTGTTAAATGTTCCCCACGTTGCATCATCATAACTACTTCTTTAAATAATAAGTAATCAGAATATTTATTTGTTTTTAAAGGGTATTTATCAAAATAAGGAATTACTTTTGTTATAATTTGATCTAAAGAACCTATTGTAAAATCACAACAATTATTTCTTTCTTTACTTATTCTTCCAGCTCCTTCAAAATAAGCTTGTATAAGTCTTAATAATTCTAGATCTCTAGCATGAAGATTGATGGTAAAGTTCGCTTCTAATTGCCAACCTAATTTGTTTTTAGGTGATTTACGTATTAAAATAAGAAAACATCCTTCCGCATCCGTAAATCCTGATATAAATCAGGGTTCATTTAGTTGAGGAAGTTTTTCTATATTATCTTTAAAGTCTGATTCAGTAGAATAAAGTCGTCTTTGAATAATTTGATAAGAAGGGATTTTAACTTGATAGTTTCTTTCGAAACCCATTAGAGTACATCTTAAATGTGGTAAATTAGTACCACATCAACTACCATCTACTCGTTGCTCTTTTACAGCAATATTATTACATACTACTGACTTAGATCCGCGATTGCCCTCGTTCTTTTCAGAAGCCTTCAAGCTTATTACCATACATGAGTGATTAGTTCATCCACCTACAGTCTTTCGACTGTGGCTTGGTACCAGAAGTTCTAGGGGGTTTCCGGAATTTGGCAGTTTACTCCCAACAATAGAGGATTTCCCAAGTCCTCTTTCAGGAGATCAAAAATGAAAAGGTGCAGCACTAACTTTAAATAAGAATCCTATACTAAAAATAAGTAAAGAAAAATGGATATAATGTGGTTTATATCAAACCCCACAAGAATTTATATTATCACTTATACTAGTAATAATATATAAACCATCCATATTAGTTGTTCCAGAGTTTGCATATAATAAGGCGGATCCTAATAAAATAAAACATGAACTTAATCCCAAGGCTGCCGAATTTATCTTGCTAAAAAAACATATATACGATATATTAAAAATAGACACAATAAATATTTAATTTAGAGTTCGTTATTCAAAAAACCAAAAAAAAACAAATAAACAAAAGTAAATTTATGTTTAGTTTCTTCCTGTGTTCATTCGAGCTTTTATTTCACGAATTTGATCTAACCCTTTCTGAGTTAAGTGATTTTTGTCTTTCATGATTTGAGCTACTTTACAAAAATCCTCAAAATCTTTAAGTTTTTCACCCTTAATCCGGAGGATATGAAGCTACCCCTTGGGGCCCTGGAAGGGGGCCCCTCCCAGGGCCAGGGCCAGGGCCAGGGCCAGGGCCAGGGCCAGGGCCAGGGCCAGGGCCAGGGCCAGGGCCAGGGCCAGGGCCAGGGCCAGGGCCAGGGCCCCAAGGGGGACGGATAAATTTTACTTTAAAAAAAGGTATAATTTTTATAGTTATATCTGTAAGATTTGTTACTCTAAATCTACAAATGTTACCTCTAGTATAAGTATTACCGCAACCTCAAAATTTAACTAAACTTGCTACTAACTGTTCATCTCTTTTATGTTGAGAGATATTAAATTCTAATTGAATATTCACTCCAGACTTAGTTGTTACAGATTTTTGAATATTTACAAAAAAACAACCTTCTGCTGTTGCTGCAAAGCACCCTGCTATTCAACCTAAATCTGGAATATTCTTATTTTCGACTAAAGGCCTAGGTATGAATATAAGATCTTGGAAGGCAGCTCGCAATTGATCAGATAAACCTTTATTCATTGTAGCTTTTAGTGCTACAACTTTTTTTAACCCTTCTAACTTTAAATGTTCTTTATTTAAAACTAATTTATATGCTAACTTAAAAAGCTCAAAGTCAGCTAGTTTTTGAGTTATTAAAGGATATTGATCAAAGTGTTTAATAATTTTTTCTAGATCTTTAAAAAGGACACGATAATTAATAATTTTTTGAGTTGGATGTATAAAAATATTACCTGTTGAAAAGTACTTTTGGATATCTTCTAAAAGAGCTCTGTCTTTTTCATGTAATGATATACCAAATTCTAATTTTACTTGTCAACCTACTTTATTTTTATTTTTAGAAATACCAATAGAAAAGTATCCCTCCCCATCTGTGTGTAAACGATCCCTGTGATAAACCAAGGATTAAGGGTTTTTGTGAAATATTGCCTCTTAAATTTTCGTTTACAATATTATTGGGAGCTTGTATAATAGAAGTATAAAACCTTGACGATGGTTTTTTTCGTTTAGAAGGGACTTCGGTTAGATAGTTTCTTTCGAAACCCATTAGAGTACATCTTATATTTGACATCGTTTGATAATCAAACATATTACCATTTACTCGTTGCTCTTTTACAAGTAATGTTTTATTATCACTTGACTTAGATCCGCGATAACCTATTTCAGTTTCCATCATCTTATGACTTGTTACTATACCTGAGTAATTACTTCAGCCACTAGTGCTTTTTCAAGCAACGCTTAGTATCATAAGCTTTAAGGCGTCCCCGGAGTTTGGTAATAGTAGGCACAAATATAGAGGGATCCCACTCCCCTTGGCACCTAATAAGAAATAGTAGGGTCGACAGCCCGCGCCAATATGTTTGGCAACGAACAGCCTCCCTCCGAACCGTACGTGCACCTTTCAATGCATACGGCTCTCCACGAGAACTTTGCCCTGAAACCGGTAATTTTATAAAGATTCTGGGATGGCTTACTTATCTTTTTGTTGCGTTATTAATCATAATTCGTTAAGTGCTAAACCGTCATATGCTCCTCGGTGTATTCCTTGGTGACAGGGTCTACATACCGGGAGTTGTTTTCGGTTTAACTTAGACATCAGGCCAGTGAATCCTGTGGGATTCAGTGATGCCTTTCTAATATGTTTGACGTGGTGCATTTCGATTTTTTCCTCCTACGAAGTCAGTCCTTCCTCCTACGGCAGGAAGAACCGCAGACTGCACATGTCTCGTCTAATGTAGATTGAGACCGGAGGGTGTAGTTCAGTGCCATTAGAGGGTCGAGTAAGTTACCCTAACTAGTTCTAAATGCTCTGGTTTTCTTGAAACTACTTGGGATATCTAATTCATAAGCTTTAATTTTAGATTCCTTCTCCACTGTGATTCCTAAGTTAGTTCCGAACTTTTTGAACGTTTCTGCCCTTGACCTGAGTCTGTATTTTCTAGCTAAGGTCTTTGCGCAGGAATGTCTAAGGATGAACCCTATGATAGAATTAAACATGAAATAGTTGTCTGCTGGGGAATAATAATTAATATAACCTCTAATGATTCAATTGTAATGTTGTATTATAGACTTATGGTCTAGAAATATTCATTTTGTTATCGCATTGGGTGAGAAGTTCTCTCTGCCTCGAAATTTCTTCAGGAAACCTTGATCTATCAAGTTTTTAGTTATTTTCTTAATAGGGGCTCCGAATCATATTTTTGTCTGGGCTATATTAGATTTATAACGTTTTCCAGTTCGAGTATTATATTTGTATCCAACTTTCGCTTCTTTGGACTTCGGTTTTCAGAATTCCATACCTAAGAAGTTAGCTTTATCCTTGCTCAACTGAGTGATCTTCGTTTTTTCACTAGATAGTTCTAGTTTCAAGTGTGATGTTAGGTATTCTGATATCATATTCTTTATTTCCAAAGCGAATTCATGATCACCTACAATTCCTACTACTCAATCATCTGCGTATCTAGTATAATATATTCTGTTATTATCCCTGATCCTAGACTTTACTCTTCTTCTTTGTATTTGAAGCTTCTTGATCTCTTCTTGTATATCTGTATCCTTATTTTCTAGGTATGCTTTTTTTCGCTTACTTATTTGATAGGATAGGGCCTTCCATTCCGGGTTTATCTTAGATACGGTTTGGTTTGTGTCGGAGTATTTACCGATAAGTTTCCCCATATAAGTGTCCAGCTCGTTCAGGAAGATATTAGATAAAAGGGGGGAGATCAGGGATCCTTGTGGGACCCCTACTTCAGGTTTTGTAGAGATATTCTTCTCTACGTATTCCGCTTTGACGAGTTTTCAATAAAGATCCATGAATCTCTGATCTGTGACTTTGTTTTGGATTAACTCTGCTAGTAAATGATGGTCTACATTGTCGAAGAATCCTTTGATATCACCTTCGATAGCTCAGGTGATACCGTTCCATGTGGAGATACTTTTTAGTGCTGAGTGACATCCTCTATTGGTGGCGTGCCTACTAAATCCGAAACTCAGATCCGAGAAGCAAGGTTCAAATATACTCTCTAGAGTCATCCTCATTGCTTCTTGGACGATCTTATCCCGCGGTGAGGCGATTGCTAGGGGTCGCGTTCCGCCTTTCGGTTTGGGAATATGTACCTTTCTTGCGGGTTTAAATTGGAATTTGCCTGTTTGTAGAGACTCTGCAAGTGATTGAAAATATTCCATGGAAATTCCATCTAGGGTTTCTTCATCCAGTCCTGGTGTCATGTTCCCTGGTTTTGATTTTATGTTTTTATACGCTATAATAAGTGTGTTAGCCATCGCGATAGATTTATATAAACCGGTGAACTTACCATTGTTAAGTTTTATCAGATGTGACTTAGATTCTGCACTGGGAAGTTCCCTAGCACAGGTCGCGGTCACGTAGTTTCGCTGCCCCACTTCGATATAAGGACCCTGACCTACTTTATTATGATCTCAGTGCCGTATACTACTATTGGGGCTCCGTCACCAGTAGGAGTTACCTCCCTTAGGCGATCCCGAATTTCTTTGTATTATGTTGGTTCATTCTCTTGTAGGTACCTTCCTATTACCATCGTTTGGTATTGTCCACCCAGTGTAGGCTTTGAGAGCTCTTAATCCTGGATTCTCAAACTTGGGTGCAGTAGTATTAGGGCCACTACTGAGGTGGTGGTAGACCCGACTAGGACAATGTGTAGTACCGTGAGGGAATCTATCTTGCCGAACCTCATAGGTCATGATTGGCCTTGACCAGAGTTCAGCTTTACTAGCATGCTTTTGTCCCTCTGTCATTTCGACTTTTGGTAAGCTAGTTGATTTACGGAATATGTCTACAATTCCGACCTTTCGTAAGGTGAACATAATAAAAGCGAGACGGCGCACGATTAAACCACCTGTTGTAGCTAATTCTGAATTTCTATAAATTGTACTTAACAAATATAGTCCGTAACTTTGTAACTCTATTGATAAAAAAATAGAAACTAAATCGTTAGTAGACATTAAAAAAATTGCACCACTAACTACAAACAATAAAATTAAAGGGTATTCTATTATCTTTAAATGTTCTCCCATTTTATTTAGAATTTTTGTTCTATAAAATATAAAATTATTAAATAATAAATCTTTTAAAGATGAATGTTCTTTAACTCAAACTTTTCTAGGTAAAAAACTAGTAAGTTGTAATATTAGTATACAAACTAAAAAAACAAATATATGAAATATTTGAGTTATATTAGTTACATGAAGTAAACCTCCGTGTAAACCAATCCCTTTATTTATAAGAGATAAACTCACTATTTCATGTAAAAAGCAATAGATTAAAGCAATAATAGCTATTCTATTAAAAAGTATTGACATATCTCGTCTTAAAGTGACGGCATTAGAAAATAATAAACATAATATAGATAAAGTTATCATAATATAATTTATATATATAAAGAGACCTAAACTCGGACTCAACCAGGAGAGAAAATCGAATTCTCATCTTTAATGCATGAAATTAAGGTTTTACCTTTAAACTATCCTGATTTTACAACGCGTACTCCTCCTTCCTGCCTCCTACGGCAGGAGGAAGGACTGCCTTCTGCCTACGTAGTCAGGACTGCCTCCTCCTGCCTCCTGCCTCCTGCCTCCTGCCTCCTGCCTCCTGCCGTAGGAGGCAGGAGGCAGGAGGCAGTCCTTCCTGCCGTAGGAGGAAGGACTGACTTCGTAGGAGGAAGGAGAAGTCAGTCCTCCTCCTCCTGCCTACTAACGAAGTATGGATCCTACCAGGAAGGAAGGAAGGACTGCCATACTTCGTTAGGCTACGAAGTCAGTGGCAGGCCAAGGAAGGAAGGAGGAGAAGTCAGTCGCTTGCTCCTCCTTCCTCCTGCCGTAGGAGGAAGGACTGACTTCGTAGGAGGCAGGAAGCCAGGTAGGAAGCCAGCTCTTTACGGAGTGTGTGCAGCTGCGCATTAAATTAATATTATAATAATTCTAAAAAAGATACTAATTTAGTATTTCGCTACTTAGCGATAATTATATAAGGTTTATCTTTATAAGGGATAATACCCTGACTCGAACAGGGAACAGCTTGACCCACACTCAAGTACTCTACCTATTGAGCTATATCATCCTGTTTTTTTTATTTGCTACCTAATAAAGGGACCTGAGACATGGAGGAGGTGTCATAGGATATCCATTATCAGATAATGAATTATTATTTCATTATCTGATAAACAAGCAGAGCTTGCGCCATAAAACCTCTAACACCTATGTGGCTTCAAAGAGGTCGGCCTGCTAAGCCATTGTTTATAAAGCAGAGCTTGCGCCTGAATCGGACACTTTTTAACCTAATACCTCTTTATTTTCAAAAAAAATATATAAACAATCAGAGCTTGCTAAACAAATAATTGATACATTACAAACCAAATTTAAACCTAATAAATATAGTTATAAGGTATTCAAATTATTTGCTATAAACTAACAAAAATAGCGAACGTTAATAAATAAATATTTATTTATTAACCAATATTTAAAAATCGTACTAGATACTTAATTATTTAATTAAGTTTTAATACTTCGTATTTTTATTGACTTTTAAGCCCTCCTTCCTGCCTCCTGCCTCCTGCCTCCTGCCTCCTGCCTCCTGCCTCCTACGGCAGGAGGCAGGAGGCAGGAGGACTGCCATACTTCGTTAGGAGGAGAAGTCAGGACGAAGGACAATCATACAAATAATTCTAATTATTACCGTATGAATTGACTACGATTTGAAACATATCAAACCCCCTTATCTTTTACCCACCCACTGGTATTTATTTATTTATTTATTTATTTATTTATTATTTAGAGCGGATCCTTCCTTCCTTCCTGCCATACTTCTGGCGTAGCACAGTAGGCAGGAGGAGGAGGACTGACTTCTCCTTCCTCCTGCCGTAGGAGGAAGGACTGCCTCCTGCCTCCTGCCTCCTACGGCAGGAGGCAGGAGGCAGGAGGCAGGAGGCAGGAGGAGGCAGTCCTGACTACGTAGGCAGAAGGCAGTCCTCCTGCCGTAGGAGGCAGGAAGGAGAAGCCAGCCTTGATGATGATGCCGATATATATCCATTGAAGGGGACTAGTATTATTACAGGTGCTGAATACTTAGTAGCCAAATCAATGGGGTGTTCTTTACGTGTTAAGGATGGTATAATAATCCCTTTCAAAAGAGAGGAGTCCTTCGTCCTTCGTCCTTCGGAGGAAAATGTTTTAAAACATAAAAAGTATAAAAATTATAATATTGAATTAGAATATGAAGCACCTTTTAGAGATTTAATTAAGGAATTACAACACAAAAGACGTCAATACCCTCCCCCCCGCAAGCTTGCGCAAGCTTGCGGGGGGGGAAGAAAACTTTCAGGCGTCGTCTTCGACGACTGAAACTTGGTGGCGCTGACGCTTTACACCAGAGGCCTTATAAAAAAAAATGTATTTTTTTTTATTAGGCATGTTTTTTTTTTTTTAGGGTG
>Ga0233348_1000039_pt1 | contig 9244 bp, 4 predicted proteins | sample GEONDECOMP297_FD_180701 | JGI IMG/M metagenome (GOLD analysis project Ga0233348, IMG submission 180701) | Leaf litter microbial communities from Shasta-Trinity National Forest, California, United States - GEON-DECOMP-297 | ecosystem: Environmental > Terrestrial > Plant litter > Unclassified...
GTTGTTTAAATATTGGGAAAAGGAAGGTCTATACGATAGTATGGAAACAACATAGATTAAAGAAGGAACTATGAACCAAGAGGTACTGAACTATGAACTAAATGTATCATAAATTATAACCATAAGACTGGAAAGAAATACATTAAAGAAATAGCATATTACGTTCATGCATATAGATTTGATTCCATACATAAAATTGTTATATAAAGAATCTAAAAGGAAACAAATAATGAACCCACATGCAATGTGTACAAAAAATGTATATACCATTCTGCAATTGAAATCATGCAATGCATACAATTCTGTAATTCATTCAATAATCAGCTATTAACATAATAGTGGGCACAAAGTTCATGATTCATTCAAAATGATAGAAACTATATTGTATTCTTACAAAATGATATGACTATCCTCCAACCTCCAAAATTGAACCCCCAACTTTACATCAGTTTTACAATATCTAGACTTTCATGACAATAGTCTTGACACTTTCTTTGGGATTCGATGACTATTCATTTTACTAAAAATAAACTTCATAATCATAATATGATATAATTTAATCAAAATCTTTCGAGGTCATAATTTAAACGGAACACCTCATCAAAATATAGATTGATTCTTAGAGTCTTATCTTATACTTGACATACTAAAACACAACATTTACACTACTTTGTTCAAACTTTAAACAAACTTAACAAATTAAAAGGTTCATGACTTGAAAAGTTGATAACCATTTAATGAAACTGCTTCCTGCCAGTACAAAATTATGAGCATCCATTTGTAACTGCTACTTTAAGGTCCAATATTTATTCTTATCAGATTTCCAAAGGCCGCTTCTGACCCTGCATCGTGTCCTAAAGAACATGTGTACCAAGATCAATCAATATTCCCAACTTTTAATTGCTTTTATATAGTCTTTTTATTTTGTTGCTTGCATTCTTCTTTCCAATATTTATTTTGGCATAGTAATTTTGAATTAATATTTTTTAAGTTTTGAGTGAATCGACACACCTTAGTGAATCTTACCATCAAATTTGCCCTTTTATTTCCGACCTTGTTCACTTTGTCCAATAATAGTTGATTTTCCTATCTTAAACACTTGACTAAATCTTTATATTTGTTTACTTTTTCTTCAACCATTGGCTCTTCAATTTTAGATTGATTTCCTTTGCATTCTCTTCAAGTTCTAGGGAGGCAAAATCTTCATAAGGTGGAGTTGGTACAACTACATCTTCTTACTTAACTTTAACATTAGACATAACATGCAAATTTGGCTTCTTTCCTGTATTAGGTTCTATAATAGGATTTTCTTCCATTTATTAAAAAAAAATGGGACTTACATCCACTGGTTCATGGGAGTATGGAATGGCATTAATGGTATTTTCTAGCCCACTACAAATTGTGCTACCCCTATTTCCTTCTCTTTGGATGATCCCGATTCATTCTCAGAACTTTCTTCAAGATATGTTTTCTCTTTCCCTTTATTTGTGACAAAACCATTCTTTGCCTCAATTGAATTCAGTGTCTCAGCCTTAACCTTCTATTTTATTGGACTCTTGATGCTTTCACTCGTACATGATTCTAAGTCAATGACATTATTATCTTTAAGGGAAGGATTAATTTGAGATTTAGAATTTAACCTAAACTTGTCGGTGGCCCTTGTGTGTGGCCCCCGTAATGGATATTCTTTAGGTTTTTTATGATTCCTTCTGTTATTTTTATCTATGTTTGAAACTCCATCTAAATCACGTTCATTTCCCTGTGTTGGCATGCTAACAATTCCATTGACGGGTTGCTTCAGTGCTCCCCTCATCTGCCGTGTCATTCTTATATCTTCTCCTTTAATATTCATCTCGTTCATTTCAAAATTAAGGATTTTAACTTTCTTCTGGAATGCAAACTGTAAATACCTATTGACATAATCTTTAGGCTCACATTTAGCTTTCATTTTTCCTTTACTCGATTTCTATTACCTTCCTTTGTACTAGGCTCAGATGAAGAACTATAAATTTCATCCATTTCATATCTCTATATTGTGTTTTAACAGAAATAGTCTTTTGAATTTCGAGAAGGGTATTTGCGGTAACAAACTAAGAATCTATAAGGAAATGTTCGTACCTATGCTTAAATTGATTCAATTAATGTAAAACTAGCAATTTGATCAGGGCCTGATGATAAATTTCGTGCCATCTATTTGGGGATTTCTCTGCCCTAGCAACCATCTTTTTTTTCAGAATTTTGAGAAAAAATAAGGGAAAATCATGGGAGAAACATCATCTAGATGTAATAAGAAACACATACCATAGTAACATACCTCCCTTCACTTGTTATGTACCACTGAACCAGCTTGAGCAGGTTACTGTACTCAATTTTGAGCTAAGCCCTAGGGATTCCCTTTCGCCAATTGGGACATTGATGTGTACATAGCAGAAAATGGTTACAGTCATGTGTACTTACTCCTTGCAATTTGAACCAGTGTTCACCTTCTTGGGATAGCTCGCAAGCAATTGCAATGGACTTCTCTATAACACGCAAATTCAGATAATCAATTGTAACATTTTTCCCATTGAAACTCTGTGCAAACACCTGAGTAACTAGAGTGAAGTGGCCTTGTAATTTCTACCAGTATCAGAACCATCCCACTTTCTTAAACATTTTCCCAAAATCTGGGTATGCTTATAGTACCTCTAATCCCATAGCCTCATACCTAACAAGCTTCCCACTTCGTTTTAATGTTATTCTAGTATTGTAACAGGAAAATAATAAGTATTCGTAGATGACGAGAGTATTCTCTAGATATGGATTAATTCGAGGAAGAAATGAATGATAAAACTCATGATATGTTGGGTTATGGGTTAATCATTTTAGTTACTGATTTGATTCATATCGTGATTGTAATAGATTCAATGAAAGAAATCCACACATTTGCATGATTACCCACTTTTCCCACGTCTCTTCACTCAAAATAACATGAAGGAAGGCGTTCGGGGTAATGAATGTTATGACCTGTTGTACTACCTAATTAATTTTGCACATTTTTCGACCCATTCCACAACACAACACAGCTGCACAATCATTCTGTTGCGTTGTTACATAACAATTTTGCAATGCAACGTGTTGGAACAACTTCATTATCAATTTATCTTAATTTCTTCTTGAATTTGAAATGTGAGCATTCAAAACCTGCACAACTAATATGGTAGAAAAAAGAAACAAAATTGTACTAACTTAACATGCCATTGAACTAACTACCAAACTGAAAACATGAAGTAATACAACAAGCATAATAATTATTGTTGTAGAACTTTAAGATAAAGACTTGCTTAGTAAAATTTTGAAACATCTTTCAAATGGGTTCAAAAAACTTAGGGCCTTAAGTTTTTCAAAGTAGACAACCCTAGGTGTAGAACTAGTTATTAACATTGGCTCCTACTGGGGATAACACTTACTTGTGAGGTGATAAGAACCCACAAAGTAGTGTCTTGTCAGTCTTGATTGTTGATATGTTGCACCTTTTTATTGAAAACTACTACTACTGAAACCAATAAAGTGAAGCTATTTACCAGTGGCTCTGTTGGGCTTGGAGTCTTATTATGAAATATACATCTCACCCATATTTACAATGGAATTAGGCTACCAACAACCTTAGTAAATGTGGAAGTGCTTTAGAAAATGCCCATTAACTGGGATTCCTAAAACTGTACTGCCATCAAGCCCTTCTACAATGAACGTATTATTAATCAAAACTTCAGAAATTCGAAAAGGCCCAACCCATAAATTGTCAAACTTACCATGTTTTGGTCTTTTTGCGTGCATCCCACCTTAAAACTAGATCACGAGGAGAAAAAGTGTCTTCTTTTTTCCTCTTAACATAAGTGGATTTCATCCTATCTCAGTTCTTATGAGTTTTTTACAATAAATATTCTCTTAACTGTCGATTTTCGATCATCCAATAAATCCTTCGTTGAATGGCATTTGGTTCCTTGAATTCATCCTGCATAAACTTTAAAATTGGCAAACCCAACTGAACATGAAAGGTTGCATCAATACCATACACAAATTGAAAAGGGGAAGTGTTAATTGATTTCTTAGTACTTACCCTATCATCCCACAATGCATATTTAGTCTAGTATCTCATGCTCTCTTCTTTTTAAACAACAACTTCTTGATGATATTGATAAGGTTCTTATTAATGGATTTTGCAAGGCCATTATCCTCTGGGTAATAAGGTATATAATGCTTGAGGATGTAAACTTCAATGAAGCATAGGATCATCAAACCTGCAGGATTCAAATGGAGAATTGTAGAAGAGAGAGAAGCAATTGATTAATTCAGATCAATAATTCATGGAAGATAAAACAAAACACTCATGAGACCAATAATTGGAATAATTAATCATAATCTATTAATAACTATTAATCCACATATTCAGTAAATAATATGTAACACAATGGTTATACATATAGGAGAATTCAAATACCTAAGTTAGGATTAAAATCTACCAACTTGGATTGACTCCGGAGCTAACTCAGTGTAGGAAAATCACCACTAGATCTCACTAATACAACTTCATATCACTAAAACAATTCACAACCAGTTAACTAATGAGGGTAGGAGAGCAAATGCACCCTACTTCCCCTAAATCATGGAAACTTGCGCTAGGATGAGCGAGAGTGATCTAACTGATGGGAATTAGAGCATAACTGGGCTTAGCTAAATACCTGCTAGAGTCAACTGTTGGAGACTGCTGGTGGCACTCAGTGCAGGTTCCTAAATTATAGGGATTGGTCATTGGGGCACCTAAACTCATGCAGAGTCACAACAATGGGAGACAAGGTCATCATATAAAGATAAGAATATAAATAATTTAAAGACTTTTAATAAAAAACCAATGGATGAAATAAATACATTAAAAATCACTTCATCCTTAAAAGTATGTGATGAAATTGCAAGTGAAGAATCCTTAACCAATAAGATTTAATTAAGTAAGTTGTCAGTATTTGCCACTATGTATACGAAGATCATAACAAATGTAACTGAATATCCAACCATGTTTTAAAATACATCGATAAACACTGAAGAATCTATATCTCATATATTAATCAGTGCCATACCCAAGCATGCAAAAATACCAGGGTTCAACATGTCGACACAAGTTCATCATCAAGATATTATATTGTAAACTCAGAAAAATACTTCCTATAGTCATTATGGTTTTATGTACAAAATTATATGCATGAAGAAATTTGAATGGAAATGTGACCAACTATTTCAAGAATTATTAAACCGTGGTACCATTATTCGTGGCAAGAGTTCCCTTGTCAGCATCAATCACACCTATGCCCTTAAAGAAAACTTCACCAAGCACAACACCTCTATTGAAGTTGCAACTAATTAAGCATTTAATAAGTTTAAGTTGAGCACTCTTCATACAAGATTCGTGGTCGAATATTTTCAAGGCCATATGACCATTAATAAACCTTAATGGTTATTACAGTTGTTAATAATATCAATTATTATATAGTCACCAATAGGTTAATTAACTATTAATTATTAGTTATGATATGGTATGTCTATTTATTAAATAGACGTGTCTACTACTCTATCCTCCATATTTAAGATGGCTCACTATCTTTGCAAAGACATCATTCAAATTATCATATATATATATAGTATCCAAGATGTAAGGTTTTAACCTTACATACAATGAATTAATGGTCATATTGGAATGGCCTCATAAGCGAGTTGGAGATGTTGCAAATTGATTATGAAGGACAACGACTGAGAACTTACTGGACTTGGATATTGGTGATCATTTGAAGGTCACCTTATGCACTAGTGTAAAAGTTTAATTTTTTTTATCTAGAAACATTTTCTTGACCATCATGCTAGTGTTTACAAAGTGGAAACCACTGAGGGGATGTTGATTGATTGCTGGAACAGGAACTGGAGTGACAATTATGGGTGTTAGTCAATATTTGAAAGGACAAATCCAGACAAGAAGATTATTCCTGTGGATCTAACCAAGAATAACATAGTGTCTTGCGGAAGGCTATACCCTCTCAAAATCCAAGACATTAGTTCAGGTTTTGTTCCATATAATTTGGATGATGTCATACAGATTTCTAATGATGAAGTTGTTGAGATGGTAAAGAAATTGCCATTTTAAAGAGGATTGGTGGTTGAAATTTCATTAGGATATTCAGTAAGTATGCAAGAACACATTCTATTTTGACTTCAAACTAATTTATATTAAATGTTGTAAAGAAGGTTTGCAGAATGGCCAAAAGCACATAACTTCGAAGCCCCTTCATTTAAAAAGTCGTGTTATGAAGACAAGCTTGGAGAGAATCTATTATGTTGCCTACAACAAAGAGAAGAAAAAATGAACTCACCAGCTTGGTGTTTGTTCCAGAAAGCAAATCAATGTCGAGTTTAGATGTGATGGCTCTTTATATGCTTATGTGGAGATCTATAGTTCCAGTGGTTTCACAAAGATCTCAGTCAAAGCATAGTTAGAAAAATATAACAAAAAGGAAGAACAATTAGCAACAAGGATAAGTTAAAATCCCTTATTTTTAGATCGAAACTGAGGATAAATGAGTCTGAGATTTCAAGGAAAGTTGATCCACCTTTCTAGGCAGAGGATCAGTAGGAAAAGTATTTTTCTCAAAACTTGGCAGTGTTAAGGAATTTCATTCCAGATTTTATGGAAACTATAGATCGCATACCAACATCCAAAGAAGGAAGAGTCAACATTTTGAAGACCAGATGGGGTAATTGAACACAACGTTTGATGATTAGATCAGTAGTCAAAGAATAATTATAGATTTAAAGGCATTTGATTCTATCAATTCTGGATCTCTTAAAACTAATTCAAGATTCAGCTTGTGATTTTTTGCTTTATTAATTTCTATAAAGTTTAGCATTTTTTTTGTAATGAGGGTTTAGTTAGGGGCCTAAGAGAGAGTTGAAGGGAAGAAAAACTTGTATGCATCAGTGTAAACTTGTGGGCATATGTCTTTGTAATTTCCATTAATTAAATATTTCTTAGAGCTTGATATTAGATTGTAAGTCTCTTTGTTCTTCATTGTCTATCTTCTTACTTGAATGAATGTAAATTGTTGAGTTTCAATAATTTCTCAGAGGTTATACATTCTTGAGCAGGAAATTATTTGTTGCGATTTCCCATTTTCTATGTTTCTTTCAAGCATTCATCCATTAATTTGTAGAAGGTACTTAGTTTATTTAAAGTTCCATCCCATGAATATTCATACGTGATCTATTAGAGATGTATGTATGTTCATGTTGGTTTCCTTTTCTTTAATTTGTCATTATTCCCATTACTTTTATCTAATATTAACCTTGATCGCCTTTCATTTATATAATGTCTATAAAGGGAATCCATGCCCAATGATCTTTCCCCATTTCCTTTCTTGTTCACTCTACTTGATCCACTACCTCAATTAAACAATCAAATCCTCTTGAACCACAACATAGGCCATGCATAGGAAATATTTGGCATGTGAGTAAGATGTGGTGTAATATTTGAAGGCTTAGTACACCAAGGATGGTCCTAAAGACCCAAGTCATGGTCCATGGAAGACATGAGTTTAAGGGCGAATTTTAGCCCATGGGAGACTTTTAAGGAGTGACCAAAAAAGGGTGGGTCAATTTTTAATATTAAAATGTTTGTTTATTTATTTAATAATTAGCCCATTTTTTTATTTTACATATAATTGCCTCAAATTAAATAGCCTACACCATGAAACACAGAAAATTGATAAAATGGAATTTAGCCCACCTAATTATGGCAAAAATCTTGACATTCGCTTGTATTTCTTCGATAATGGAGGTGAATAACACTCAAATCGCCAGAAATTTTAAGTTTTGGAGGAGAAAAGGAGATAGTTCACCTAGATTTATGGATGATAAGTTAAAAATTTGGTATTTCACCCCCTGATTTATGGATCTTTAGGTAAACTGGTCTTAGTTCGTCCTCGATTTGGGTAAAATGGACTTAATGCGTCCTCGATTTGGGTTTGTGGGAGGAAGTCAAAAATCTATGTTGGTTAGCAGGACCCATGATTGGAGTGAATCTGTTTCAGTATTCCTTGCAAGTAATATATGTTATGATGATTGGAATGAATCTGTTTCAGTATTCTATTGCCGCTTCTTTTACAAGTGTTATGGGATTACATGTGTTGGTATTATTTACAAACTTTGATATTGATTTTTACTTTGCTATCATTGGATATTTTACAGTGTATAAAGTCATTCATGACGTTTCATTTCTTGAAAAATGCAAAAAGAGAGGAATGGCATTTTCAATTGTTGTTTTTGTTCTTCCATGAGTGTAATTGTCAACACATCAAGGTATTTGTTTGGACCATCCTGTTTCTCTTCTAATATTTGTGTGAAATCCACCCAAGGTGGACTAAACGTTGCAAATTCTCCATATTTTTGAAAGTCCCTTCTGACATACTTTAGGAGCTCTATTTTTATCTAATCTTAAATTAAATTGTCCTTTTTGTGTAATAAGTTTGTTATCCCTTAAAAAACTTTGTTGGGTATTCTAATGGTGGCGCGAGCAAGCGTTGCCTACACAACAATGGAAAAGACAACCGTCACAGTGCACAACAATATGATAACTTACTAAAGATACCCTCTAAAACAGTTCTTTTATATTTTTTACAATTAGTGGTGAACTTACAGATAGATTGCTTAACTAATTATTGCCTATTAATGAGGATACAATAACACTACTTTTAGTATCTTACAATTCTTTTTTAAATTTTCAAACAATTCATGGTGCACTCAGAGATCAATTACACAACTAATTATTCCTTATATATGAGAATATGGTAAGACTACTTTTTAGTCTCTTCCTAGTCAATGAATTATAGTGGGGTCTGAATCATATGCTCCGCATCATCCTCTCATTCTAAGAAAATGCATTATATCATTTTCTATCTCGGCTAGAAGTGGAAATTGATGAACAAAACCAGCCATATGTAGCTTCTGATGTATAAGTGGTTTCCTTTAGTCCTTTTTCTTTTTGTCACACTAAATATTGCTGGCAACCTCATCTTCTGGTGGTAATAATTCATGCATCTAGCACTTCAACAATTTCCTATGGTTCTTTCACTAGAGGATGTGATCTCCAGTCTCCAACTAGGTCCCGTTCTTCTTCACCTACATTAAATTCTTATAAATCTGCAACATCAAAAATATTAGAGATATT
>Ga0233348_1000040_pt1 | contig 8696 bp, 6 predicted proteins | sample GEONDECOMP297_FD_180701 | JGI IMG/M metagenome (GOLD analysis project Ga0233348, IMG submission 180701) | Leaf litter microbial communities from Shasta-Trinity National Forest, California, United States - GEON-DECOMP-297 | ecosystem: Environmental > Terrestrial > Plant litter > Unclassified...
CCCTCATGTACACAACTCAACTATTTTACTTTGTATGTAAATCCTAGGAAAAAAGTTATTACATTTTTTTTAATAAGTAGCAATTCAATGAACTAAACTTTCTATTATTTGTTGAAAGAGTTCTCAATATTTTAACTAAAACAACTAGACCCGTGACCAGTTTATGATTCGACATTATTATGTAATGTGAGCCCATTTTATTTGCAGCTATAACTCCTTTCCTCTATTGAAATTCTACTGATTTGGGGGTTTAAAGTCTAGACACCTTTGGCCAATTCTAACCCGTGACCTTTGAGCTTCCTGTTCTCAGTTGGACTACCAACGATGAATTTAGTGTAGCTTAAAGCCTTAAATATTCATTTTCTCACCCTCTTGATGGTTATTTTATTTGCTATTTGGGTTTTTAGGCGGCAATACTTTCTTCTCAACATATGGAGCCATTTCTTAGGCCCTGAGGCCTGGGGTATTACTGTATTTTTGTAGAGTTACTTTTTGGCATCGGGATCCTGAAGTTTGGCAAACAATTGCAGAGTCAGATCGAGGAAACATTGCTAGAATGACAGGATAAGTTCTTGTCTTACAAAGACTTGAAGAAGCTAGTTAAATTTATATCGACTGCAAGGGAAGCTTCGCCTTCTTCCCTTGGCAGCGATGAGATCAGAAGCGGCTCCAATGAAGTTCCCAACAAAAGGTGAAAGATCTCTGGTGGACCTTTTGAAGCAGGTGATGCTTCAACCCTTGGCAGCGATGAGATCAGAAGTGGCTCCAATGAAGTTCCCAACAAAAGGTGAAAGATCTCTGGTGGACCTTTTGAAGCAGGTGATGCTTCAAATGACAATCTAAGTGGTTATCTCTAAATAGGGTTGTGGGGCTCTAGATTTCGATTGCAGTAAAGGAAAAATGACCGCGAAGGAATTTTTGGAAGGGGTTTAACAATTTTCATAAAGTCAGGTCGGGCAGCTTTACATGAAGAATCAAAGACTAGTTTAATTTCATATATTCAAAAGAATCAACTTACATATTCATTTCCCTTGGGAAAACAGTAATGGAAGGCATCACACATTTAAATAGTATCACGCACATCATTTATTTCTTTATTCATCCTGTAATTAATTCTTTGTTGCACACAGATTTCTTACTGGTTGCACTATTACGTCATAATCTCAAATAACTTTATACAGATTCACACCCATTTATATTGCTAAATTCAAGCCCAACAATAATGATTCATACTTGGCAAGATTGTTAATGTAATCAAGCTAATTGAACACAAATAACTTCATTAAAGGAATCCTTCAAGTCTTCAACATGATACCTCATCATTTGCTCTCTATACAGCTTAACATGTGTTGTCAATAGTAGTTATAGTGGTATATGATCAATCTAGTTCCATTCCCTACTCATATTTATTGAAATCCTTTACTCCAATGCTTCTATTCTTGGGAGGAATGATGAGGAATTAGAAATAGTAAATAAGGATGCATCATCGCCTTACCCTTAGATTTCTTATGCTAGACACCCAAGATGATGGAGTCACTTCAATACCCTTTCTTTTTACCAGGAAGATCAGATCTTTAGGGGACAAGTATTAGAACAACTTACCTTGGATACAAACTACTAGAAATACATATTTACTAGCCCTAGAACGTTGGGTCTTTGGCTCTGGATGGACTGCTATTAGAACTTATCCTTCTATTCATACAAGAGGAACCCTACGATGATGGATTGAGTTACTTACCCCCGAGTAGACCAGGAATAGCACTAGGGAATGGGACAGTCTTAAAATCCCTTGGAAACCTCACACTTACAATATTTAGATATTGATAGGCCCTATTAGGTCTTTGGAGGGACTTATATCAGACCTTAGAAGCCCCAGGTGGATGGAATGGATGGACTTGCTAGTCTTGCTGGTCTTACTGGTTGGATGGGCAATGCCATCTTTTCGTACTTAATTTTCCACTTTTACAGGGAGCGAGGTACGAGGGCAAGCAGATTTACATGCCTTGGCCATACCCGGAGGCCTCTGCAAAATTTCTTGGTATATTCTTTGTGTGAACCAAACAAAAGGAATTTTAATAGTATTACATATTTTACATGCCTTGGCCATACCCAAAGGCTCCTGCAAAATTTCTCGATATATTCTGTGCTAACCATTATTGTTTTTGTTCTTCAAAAACAACATTCTGTGCAAATCCCCATATCTCCAACTTGCCTTTGCAATAACCAAGTCCCTGAATCATTGGTGAGCATGGCTCCCTATATTTAGCACATGTATATCTAAAGTTTCTTGTAGCTCTTGAGCACTCCCGGCCACTTGCTTTTAGTTAAATGGGAAACTCTCAGTTCAAGTCATAACAATGTAAAATATGGTAGAATATTGATATATCAATTTATAGAGTGTATGGGTGCATTCCATACAAATTTGATAGATTTTATGAACCTAGTTGATTAAACTTGGGCATGTCACCTGATTATCAAAGAGGGGCATAAAGCATGTTCTCCCACTTTCAGGATACAAAGTTTTTCTCATTTCATTTAGACTTGGTCATCTCCCTCAATTATGCATAGAAGAGAGCATTACTACCCATTCAAACCCCCATAAATCTGGCTTGTAGTGAATCTATCAAAGAGCACTGGGTACTCTCAATGATCCCACTACTTAGCTTTCCAACTTCAATTATTTCTGTAGGCTAAACCAAGTATTACCTAAATCCATGCGATAAGGGCGGGCATGTGGTGAAGAGTTCGTTGATTTTGGAATGGGTTTAAAAATTTTCATAAAGTCAAGGCGGGAAGCTTTACATGAAGAATCAAAGACTATTTTATTTTCATAATGGTCATGGAGAAACCTTGGGCTTTTAGCTGCTTTTGTTTTCCAGGATGCAGCAGGAACTTGCACTATGTAAGTGTTAACTAGAAGTGTCTTAGACATGTGACATTTTGCAGTAACAATGTTTTATTGGTTAACTTGCACCTTTTGTATAGGCTGGGACCAGTGAATAATGAACCAAAGGAAAGAAAAGTTATTGCACAGAGAAAGCGGGCCAAGCCTACAGAAAGAACATGACCTGAAGCATTAGGCTATTGCAGATCCTTAAGCATTTTTCTAGTAGGAATGTGTAAGTAAGTGGCCCTGTGTAATAGATAGATACAAACTGTACAATGTTCACCCATATAGGCTAGGCATGCAATTTTTTCCCCAATGCATTGAATTAGTCATTCCCCATGATCAATTTCATGATCTTTTGAGATCTTAGGTGAAAGAGTCCCCATAAGATGAAAATTCAGAAACATACAAGAATGTGACAAGCATGTTTAACATTTTGCAAAAGAAGCAAGCCAGATTGTAGGCTTTGGTTCTAGATCGATTTTTATTTTCCCAGACAGTAGAAAGCATCTTTTCACTATCATTTATAATGCGTTTCATTGCAAATTCACCCTCCCTCTACTCATATGAGACCCAATTCTTAATGATGATTTCTTTGCATTCCATAATGTCAATCTAATACCGGTTAAATTTAGATGGTGAAGGAGCCTTTTTATTCTCATTCCTCAAATATAGAATGACTATTGCAAAATCCATTCCACCATATGTTATTGTCAAGGATCTGTACTCCCTCACTGAGTTAAGGAGTTCCCTTCACCAAAAATATATCCAAATGCTTTCCATTAAAGTGTCCATAAGATCTTTTGTTAGTCCAGGTTGGTGCAAGGTTGATAGGTTCCACATTGATTAACCTAGATTCCTTGATCTTGGAAGAATTCAAATAAATGGTCATTTCTGGCTGAAGGCCCCCATCTTTTTCTATTTCTAATTGTTATATTCATTGCTCCAATATGATAAAAGACCAAGGAGAATATAAAATCCCCCTATCCCTGATATCTTCCTAAGAACTCTATCTATACTCCAAAATTCCATAAATATTTAACAGATCTAGATACTATTTTAATTCTTTAAAGAAAACCATGACTAACATAGCACAATCAGATTTTATGCTACTTAGCTTGTCAAATTTTGTTTCCATATGGTCACCAATCCTTCTGAATGCCCTTGAGACTCTAAGAGTTCGTAGTACGTACACTTGAATTGCTAGTTTGGAAAGTTCTTTCTCAAAGATATCATGCAATTCTTCTCCTATATCCTTTTTTATCCCACGATTTGGTATCAACAGAAATTCATAGTCCTATATATGGATTTAAAAATGACTCAATAATTTAGATATGTTCAAAATATATTATGTGAGAAAGATTTTATTATAATATTTATGGAAAATAATATATGAGATATATTTTATTTTAAAATTGATGAAATGCTTCTGTCAATTTGCTTTGGTTTGTACCGGTCATTTTTTATATCATCATTTCCTATACATGTGCAGAATGAGCTCTCAACGATTCTGAGGTTTGGTGCCAGGAGCTCTTCAAGGAAGATAAAAATGAAGAGGAAGCAAAGAAGAAACTTGAGAACATGGATATTGATGAGGTACTTGAAAGAGGTGAAAAGGTTGAGTCAAAGGAAACTAAAGAGGAGGGTGAAAGTGAACTCTTAAGTGCATTTAAGGTAGGTAGTATGTCTGATATTTTAGACTGTTTGTTTCTCTTGACATCTTTAAATCTATAATAGTGCATTACTTAAGTGAAAATAAGGGGTATCAAAAGAGAAAACATCTAGAGGGATAACTTTTTGTAAAATACTCCATAGTATTAACATTGGGTTGTTGATCACTGAAGCTTTCTCATTAATTAAAACCAATGATCACAACATTGAAAGTCTGTGGGATCAATTGGCCAATCCAAGATTCCAACACCGTAGTTGATAATTCTGCTTATGTTGAGAAAAATTATTTCATCAGAATAGATGGCCAGCGATTGACATTTTTGATCAAATAAACAATTTGTCAACTTTTTGGAGAGAGCTCTCTCTTCGTTACCCAAATTACAAACTCATATTTGCTCATTACAATTAGATTCATGTAACTCAAAGACATGGAATAGTTTAATTCCTGAATTAAATAAATCATCACAGCATCATGAGCATCAAAACCTGAACTTATTGCATGGAAAATAAAAAATCTACTTTTGATTTATGTTATTATTCTTCCTACACCCGAGTTAGCTGCTTTGTCCTTTTTTCCTTCAAATTTTAAGAGCTCTTGAGACAAGAAAAGGAAGCCACTGGAAAGTAGCTTCCGAAAAGGAAAAGAAAACTGGAACGCTAAATGGTGAAAGAGGCTTTCTATCCTCTCAAACAAGAGGAGCAGTTATATAAACAACAGAAGCAATTATGCCAATGTAGAGACTAGACTACCCAAAGCTATATTGACATAAATCTATAACTCATGGAAAAGCTATGCATTGCAGATTTAGAGAAGCAAAAGGTCTTGAAGTATGTTGGTGGTCTTAATCCCCATCTTAACCAAGTGATGGAGTTCTTTGACTAAGCACTAGCAAAAGCATCACTTTGCGTTGAAGTTTGAAGAAACGTTACAGCACAAGAAAGATGGGGCTTGTGTAGTAGGAAAATGAAAATCCAAGTCATCAAAAAGTTGTGTGCTAACCAAAAAAAACTTGGGAAGAAGAATGCACAAGAAAATAAGTCCAACCTAGATGAGAAGCCAAACAATTGGAGATGGTATGAATGAAATATATTGGAATCCAAACATTCTAGTCACACTTATCTCTGCTATGTAGCTTGCAGACTCATTTGCAATAGCACAAAATGTCGAGGAGAGACTTTTTGGCTCACAAGTATAGGGCAATGACAGCCGTTATGGGGCAAAGGGCAGCCTCTCCTCTCCATATACTCATCGATAATGGTAGTCAAAAGAGCTTAGTTTTTGTCGTAGTTGTCAAACAACTTTGATTGCCTACTATGTGACATTAACAACCCTACGACCTAGAGTGGATGAATGATAGTCGACTGTTGCATGACATGTGCTAATGTCAATTGCAATAATATGCATGACGTAGTCATTTGTGATGTTGCAGACTCTGACATCACATATCATTCTTTCCCAGCTATAGCTTTGGGAGTAACATGGTATTACCATTCACAATTATGCAGTATTGATGTGTGGATTTGACCACAGTGGGACCGAATCCTTGAGTTGTGCAGCCACGAGTATCTGATGCACAATATTGTGTGCTAGAAAGGTGTCCATCCTCCTTGCCTTCCTACTTCAATAAGGCAAACCCATCTGCCCAAACATTAGGGCACACAGTATTTGCAAAGAGGTTGGGGGGCAATGCACTTGGCAGTCTCCCAATACCTCAACAACATTGGCACATCAAATTTCATCTTGTATGCATAGACTTTAGTATCCTATGCATGCACACTTCAACAGTCTGCGTGCACACAACTCCATAATTTGCACACACACACTCAGCATCCGCATCCGTGCACATGCTGCATTAATCCACACTCCTGCATTGTTATGGAAACCGAACCAGTTCTGCATGCCAACATGTGGTGAGCTGGGAGATGTTACAATCATGGAAAGTAACAGAACCAAAGCACCTTCACCAATAAAATCTTCATCTTGTAACTCAATTTCCTATGTATAGTATGTTAGATATGAAGCATAGCGACAAAGCATCAGGCTTCTCACTTTCTTTCACAGAGTATTGTACAACACATTTAGACAGTAATACAAACATTGGTATGTTCTGTTTTGCTGTGTGCGCATCTTATTCATTATTTGCTTATTTCTAGTCATGCTTCTACTATTGTAACTTAATCAGTCCTACCTGTTTAAATTGAACTCCAATTTGCAACTTGAATTCAGATGAGGCATGCATTCTAGATGTTATTGCTCCATCATAATGCTGCCTATGCAATTCTGGATTTCTAGTTTTCTCTTCTCTACTGAGTTGCATTGATGGACTGTGAACATCTTTGATCCACAATTTGCATTTTCTGAAGCTACTTACAAATTTTCTTGCTAAGCCAATCCAATGAGCTAGGTTCAGGATCATCATCATCAAATTGTGCATCCTGCTTTGGAGATCAAATATCTTTGTCTGTCAAAAGCTGGGGTGATGAATTCTTCTTCAATCTTGATTTCGATGGAGAACAATCTCTGTTGCTCTGAGTGATTGGGATGAACTGCAGACATTAAGGAAATGACTTCAATAGTGGAGTAAAGTACAACAATTTCTTTCTTGCCCTGCATAGGCTGCACAGACTTCAGTTGCTTTTCTGGGTGCAGCCTTCAATACTCCTTTTTAGTATGTCCTTTGCACTTGTAGTAGTTACAAAATGGAACTTCTTGTGTTTTGTGACATGCTGTCTTGGGGTCAGCCTTTTGCTGCTCTGTACCTTTGTAGAACTTCATGTATCTTTTGAAGTGGCCTTTGTGGTCATTGGCTTGGAATTCATGCCAAGATTCTGCAGCTTTCTTTGGTTGCTTTTAGCTTCAGCCAACTTGGTTTTGGGAAGGTATCTTCCAGAGTTGTTATGTCTTAACATTTTGAGTTCTTTTTGAATTGCAGTGATCAGACTGCCAATGAACTATCACCAAATTGAGTTTGCAATGCATTGCTCTGTGCTAAATGTTGAATTGTCTGAACTACTAGATATAGGTATCTATTGACTTCTTTTGCAAGCACTGCCAATGCATCCCTTGCTCTTCATGTAGTTGAAATCCTTTGACAACAGTTTTCATCCTCCGGAACATTCTTGGTGGCTCTGAGGTTCTGTGTACACTCACAGAGGTCATCTTATCAGAGCAAAGCCTCCTTTCATTCGGACCATTGCAAAAGCAACCTTTTGCTCATCCCAGTATTGCTCTATCTGTAGTACTTCTCTAGCTACCTTATCTAATTGTCCAACTTGAGGCCATCATAAGACGAGATCTCAACCTTTGACTTGACCTTTAGTCAAGAGTCCAAGTTGAGCAGTGATGGATTATTTGAAGAGGAAGGAGAGTTTTGGATTGTGGTGTTAATTGAAGGGCTCTGATTCATGCTCTCTTACAATGCTGTGACAGTAGTAGTCAAAGTATGCAACAGCCGTGTAATATGGCTCATCTGGGCTCCATATTTGTCAGTTGCCTATCAAGATGGCGATTCCCTCTCTCAGTAGCTCAATTCTGCTGGGCTTTTTGTCTGCCATCACGCTATGAGACCAGGATTTAGAAGGGCTGTGTAGCAGAATTGCACCCAGCAAGAGTAGATGACAGAACTCAAATTGATAAGACAATCACACATTCACACAGAAACATTGGCAGCCATAAAACCAAAGATTTCAATAATGGACTACAATGTAAAAGCACAGTAAACTTGTCATTTGCAATCCCTTTACAATGGAGGTGTCAGATAAAATGGTATTTCTATGGGAAAGCAAATCAGTTCAGCTTCTTGTCTTTCCAACTTCCAGATTACAATATTAATGTTACAATTGTTCATGTACATTGGGTAAGGGAGAAAGGAAGAGTCGTAGAAGATGATCTGCTGTGCCATCAGCAAATTCCACGGTTCTGCTACTGTCTCAATTTAGTAATTTACCTTTTGCACCATCTGTGGTGTTGAACTGCAGCACACTGCTATTACATGGAAATTTGCGGCATGCCACAGTTTCACTTTGTGAAGCACTTTATGTTTGAATTATTTGGACCAAGTCAAATCCCTGTATCTCCGGGATCACTTTGTATCCCTGTAGCTGAGACTGCTACTTACCCATCAGTCTTATCTTAATC
>Ga0233348_1000041_pt1 | contig 8693 bp, 7 predicted proteins | sample GEONDECOMP297_FD_180701 | JGI IMG/M metagenome (GOLD analysis project Ga0233348, IMG submission 180701) | Leaf litter microbial communities from Shasta-Trinity National Forest, California, United States - GEON-DECOMP-297 | ecosystem: Environmental > Terrestrial > Plant litter > Unclassified...
TACTTGTTATACCTCGATGCAATTATGTGTAAAGAGGGGGTAATATTTTATTTTTGCTGTTACTTAAGTAAAGAGTCAATTGGGTTAGTGGCGGCATTTTAATGGAGCATATCCAATCACTTATCAGATAAACACTATTCAGATTATTAGTCCATCTAACAAATTATACACATTGAATACAGTATATTTGAATACAGTATATTTGTAAGTAGAACCCTCATATGAATCCCCTCCACTATTACCATCATTATATGAGAAAAACATAGAACATACAACACGAAAACACAAAATCACAAAACACATCATGTAATGTAATGTGCTTCTAAAAATGAATGTCCGCAAATATAGTTAGTAACCTTTTCACCAATAAACAATTATGCTAACATCAAAAGAAAAGGAGCATGCACAACATAAAAAGAATACAAAAAACCACACAACCATATTCACGTGGTTCACCTCGTCCGCGATGCTAAGTTCACCAAACTGTATCATCTTGTAATATTTATCCTTCAAGAATAATTACAGTCTGCAACGTCATTGTTACCATTCTTTTTTCTTATCATATGAAAGACCATGATTGAATTAAGGTGATCCATTTGCACCCGTATTATCACAATTTTATTCTATAGCTTTGACGCAATATTTGACAAGGTATATTACACCAAACATAACTATATGATATAATATATCATATCACTGTTCCTAAGTGGGCACCATACCCAACCTTTTCTCTTAAGACTATATTGTATGCTCAGATAATAATTAATTTCATCGAGAAACCACAAATGATAACTCCTGCACTGTTCCACATTAGGATAACCCTAAGTTTGTATCTATTGAGGCTATAATATATGTTCATGTAATATTTAATTTAAGAAGCTGCAAGGATAATTTATGCATAATAATTATTCATCATAATATTCAAATATAAAGTTATGACATTCTGGTTTCAGACCCTTTTTCCCGACTCAATAGCAGATGAAACTCCATACAAACAATCAGGAAACCATTGGCTACATGCGATGACGAGGGGGTATATAAATAGTCAAAAACACATAGGACTTGCAAACTTGCACCTATTCTATCAGGCTATGGTTCAGCAGCAAGTTGGAATGCTTGCAGAGATGATGCTCCTCATTGAAAAACCCAGCAGGATGACTCAACGTGCCAACATGGTCTTCATGTGGAAAATATACATCAAGAATCCTCAATTTTCCTATTAACTTGCTGATCAAAGTTTTTACGACTTTGCGGCCTATTAAAAAAAAATTGTGTGGATGGATTCTTCTTTCATTATTTTGCATGCTCATTATCTTCTATCGCAGCGGATAAGTTAACCGGAGACTAACAATAAACCCCAAAACCATAGATATTCAAATATGTTTGTATGCTACATTATATTTTACATGAGTTGAAAAATACACTATAATAAGGTACTTCTGATTATCAAAGGACCCCTTCCTATAACAGGTTTATATCATCGAGGGAAGAATCCGAACTTTGGGCTTACCAATTCTGTTTCGCTCATCCTTTTATTGTATAATCCATAGGAAATACACATTACAAGAAACAACTCATGCGGTTTTACCAATTTATTTATTTTACGCTACCATGAGAAAACAGACTTTACCTAAATTTCTCTATTGAACCCAAACATGCACATAGGAGTCTCTCTAAAAGAAAACCCAAATCCCAAATAGGCTTGGGACATCCATTAGAAGCTCACATCAGTCCAGATCTATCATGCGAGTTCAAAAACAAGAATATCCCATCCTATTTTACGGTTTCAGCTATCGCTACTCTTAAAAACTAGGAACAAGAGTAGCCCATCCCATTTTGTGGTTTCAACCGAGGCCTCGATAATGCGTCGAATTGAGGTTAACACACCAGGAATTTTTTTTGGTTTACTGAGTACATGGGTCGAGGGTTAAAATCTTAAACTTAGCCCAGTGTATTACTAGGCTATCTAACCAAATAGCGATCAAGCCAATATTACTGAGCGATCAAACCAAATAAAGAAACTAGCATTCAAGTTTGAGGGTTTAAAGTGCTAATACCCAGGCCGCTGCTGAATGTTCTCAACCAGGAAGCGCGCACAATGTTGGAAGGTGGAAACACTCTGATATGCAGCTGACAAGGAAAAACGCATACCTAGGTGCCGATCTTAGGAGAGGTTCGGTGATGGAGACAGTCGCAATCAAAATAATCACCCTCGCTCTCAGTAAAAAGATCTCTGAACCACGCTCACTTCCATCTTTACCTTTCGAACTCCAGCTGCCATAGGAACTAGGAAATTGCAAACCCATAATTCTCCTCTCTCGAGTGCATTACCACTCTGATCATGAGGTGCCCTTCCCTATCGCCAATTTGCAAGATGAGCTGATCCTCTTGTCTAATTAAAAAAAGAAAACCCTTGACATAGATCTCGTTTAGAGGATTTTCTACCGATGATGGCGACTTGGAATTGAGGCACTAAATCAAATCCCTTCATTAGAGATGAGATCCCATTCAAGCATATCTTGTTTGGAGAAGAACGGAGGGTTGGGAACTGGCTGCAAAATCACCACGAAATCACACAACATATACGAGTCTAGAGCTGGTTATTTTACTTTTTGGATCTCCCCTCTTCAGCTCCAATTCCCCCCTAATATAGTATTCCTCGTTGAATGAGAAGTGCCATGGTCTTCCTCTACCTCGACCGGAAATGATAAACATAGTATTTGGTGTTGTAATTTCCTGGCAGATTTTCAAGCTAGATTAAGGCGACCGTTTCAGCCCTAAATTTTGGTCACGGCTGTCAAATTTCATGGAGGATTTATTCCCATTATTCATGCTGAACATTTTCTTCCATCATGCCAAGATTAAAACCCGAACTTATGGACGATTTAGTTAGAATTTGAGCCTTTAGCTGAAGGATATAAAATATGTAAGGTTTAAATCTTGACTTAAACCTAAAATAATAATCCATGTCTTTATTTATCTTATACTTTATATCATATTCCTTTTGATCTATTATTTGTCTTATAGATGGACTAAATACTTGTCTTTAATCTATCTTTTTTTTTCTTTCCAGTTGCCCGTCGTTAAATTGTCTTGATGTTTATGACATAGGAAATTGATTCGCCTAACTTTCAGGTTTCTTCTGGTGGGGCCTTGGCACTTGAGCTCCTCACCCAGAAGCCCTCATACAATAACATTCAAAAATGCAAAATGCTTAGGGGTATATAGGAGGAACATTACGTCCTCCCCCCCTAAAATTAACACCATCCTCGGTGTTGTTGTCCTTTAATAGTTTTCCTTCTCATTTGAGTCATCCTTGCTTTGTTTGGTATTTCCTGTCATCATCCTGCATTTAAAATCATACATATGCAGGTAGACTAATATCGACATTGAAACAATGTAAAACTCATAAAACAACATTATGCAATTTCCACAATCCATAGTGGTTCCAATATACATGTCAGTCCGTTTTCCAATAAATAGACATATTACCTCATAGGTACAAGTTTACCTATAATGCACATACCTCTTCCCGGCATTATTCTTTTCTTTGGATGTTCTCTATCCCAGCACTCCAAGTGTTAACAATACTCCAAGTACCAATCCAAGCCACCCAACACAAGGACGATACCCTTCCTTAGGCGTATCTCCTTTTTGTGATCTTTAGGGTGCTTTCCCATCATTCTTTTCTCTCGATGTCCTCCAACAAAGCACTCCAAGTACCGATTCAAGCCACCCAACACAAGGATGATACCCTTCCTTAGGCGTATCTCCTTTTTGTGCTCTTCAAGGTGCTTCACCAAGCTGAGACACTTCCTTTCTCACACATCCCCACAGCACCTAGAGGTTATTCTCTTAATAGAGTCCCCCACTCTTATGACAGTCCTCTCAATGTGTGCGAAACGAGTCTTAACCAAAATGTCTTACATCTAGGCGTCCCCAGAATGCATAGTGGTCCATCGCTAGCCCGGGGGAAATTAGGTAGCTTTCATCCACTACCTCCATCAACACTTCCTCGTGGTGACAACTTTATGCGCATGAGATGTTTTCCTCATATCTTCTTAACTCATTACAGTCCTAGAACTTTAGCACTCCTCATGGACATAATTTCCCATCCCTGCAATCACTCCATAGGTGGTCACTTTATCATATTATTCATTCAAAAACATCAAACTTTTTAGCATAAGTCATGCCTTACTTCATTTCTCATTCATTGGATAAGAGCATTTTCTATTTCTTTTAACCCCAGAATTGACAAGAAGGCATTCACAAGAAGCCACAAACCCTTTCAATTTCTTATAACAACACAATTCGCAAGAAACCACATAAAACCTGGGAAATTTGACAATGTAAACACCACCTTACACATTAACTTCAATTTATTACAACAGAATCCAAAAAAATTCACTCACTATTACAATTTTATAATATACTACATCTAAACTTTTTATGTACTAGATATTATAAGTCTTCAAACAAATTATAGAATTCTTGTGGGCCTCAATAAATCTAAAAAGACTAAATAAATACCATCATGATTAGAGCTACCTCTGTGCAAAATCACTTCTCACTTTTAACTCTACTTTAACTAATGATAAAAAACATTAATATACCAACCCAAGGGAAGAGCCAGGTCACTGAAAACAAGGCGCTATCATAGCTCCACCATTTGTTTTATGTGAAGCAGGTGAGTCATAGAGTGTTAGCAATAATGAATGTAAATTAAGTAAGAAGTAAATTGGCTGCAAGGACCAAAGTTTAGAAATCTAAATCAAGAAAGAGTCCAGTTTCTTGATAACACAAAGACCATCATCCAAAAACCTATTAATAAATCTAAACAAAAGTATGTTGCCTAGAATAAGCCCACCACAATAAAGTTCAAAAAATTCCAATCAAAGACTAACAGTTCTAGCTTGTGGAAAAAGATTGCCTCCCATAGCCTGCAATAGTTAAAAAGATAAGGGAAAGACTAGGGCCAATGTAGACCTCCCATCTCACAGTGAGTTCATAGGCATGCCATCTACAACAAATATTTCCCATCGAGGGAACAGATCCAGAACTAGGCAGTTTCTTAAAACTTTGTGAGAACAAGAAACCAAGCACTGAAATGATACATATTAGTGCAAATAATGCACGCTTTAAACTCTGCTACTATTATGAAATACAAAATAAAAGTTGCACAATCATGAGGAAGTTTTGATTCTTGGACCAGGTCATACAAGTGCGAGAGAGTCCTAGCCTCCCCGCTTCCACATTATGTTAAAGAAAACATGGCATTCAATGCCTTTCAAAAGGATTAGCGCTTCCTCATTCTGTTAAAGAAACCATAGCATTTGCCTTCAATGGGATTATCGAATATGGAGAGAATTGGGAATTGAATCAAAATGTAGAAGATGGTAAGAATTGGGTATTGAATCAAGTTATGCGGGTTCTTTATAATTTTATGAGGTAGCATATTTTTTGTTCTTTTCTTTGCTTGGCTATTCTCTTCCTTCCTAGTTATGCTTTCAGTGGCAATACGATAGGCTCGATCGAAAAGATTGATACAAGCCTCGATTGAAAACATGACAAATCCTTTCTTGGCCTGGTTATGGTTGCAATGGCTATACAACAGGCCAGATCAAAAATATTGAGAGGCCACTCGGTCGATAGAAAAGTTGCCATGGCCTTACCATGGAAATAGTTTGCTGATAAATTACAAAAGTTATCCACCCAAAGGCCTTTAAGTGGCTTCCATGGCATGGATTATTAATAAAGATCGATGCGAGTGAGTATGAGAGTCCCCCTTACTATGTGAGTGCGTGAGAGTTTGAATGGCCAAGAATTTTTGCGAGTCTCCTTATTGTGTGACACTTTTAAGGACACTTTTTTGCTTAGTGTGTGACAATTTTGACGACCTAGAGAGTGTGTGTGAAACTTTTGATGACCTAGAGAGTGTTTGTGAGAGTCTTCTCATCTCTCTTTTCTTCCTTTTCTCTTCTTTTTTTGTGTGAATAAATGTCATTATTAATGGCCTAAATAACAATTTTGCGGTAAATTATTTAATGATGTCGTAGGGGGATCTTAAAGCATTAAGGTTTTGGGATCTTAAAGCATTATGTTTTAGGATCCTATAGCAACATACAATACTTGGTTTTTGTGGTTATTGAGATTTTGTAGCAACATACAATACTTGGTTTTGGTTGTTATTGATAGCTTCAATAGTTTGTGATTGACCCTTCTTGTCTGGAGACATATGTCGGAGACATATATGAGATTTGTGGGTACTTTATATATGTTGAATACCTGCTTTTTTTTTACTCAAGTAAATGTTTTTGATGATGGTATTTCAAATGCATTTTATTCCAACCTTTGATGTAATGTTTATGTGATTTTTGCGTATTTATTTTGTAAATTAGGTTTTGCAAAAATCTTATTTTATTGGAGGATGCCAAGATAAACATAGCAGCATAATCTATTGGCAAGCAGGTACACACTTTTTCCTAGTTCTCTGTTTTTAAAGGTTAAGTGCACCATAGGTATTAAATAAATTCAAGAACACCATTAAATACTTTACTGCAAGATTTTTATTTTGGCCTTAATAATGACATTTATTCACGCAAACGGCCATTAATAATGGCATTTATTCACACAAACAAAGGAAAAAATAAAGCAAAATCTCTCACAAACACTCCAAAAATCTCCTACAGGTCACTCAAGAATAGAAGAGACACAAAACTCACATTCTTGGCCATAAAAACTCTCACACATTAAGCAGGACTCTCATACTTTTGCTCATTACCATCAATCTTTATTAATAATGCATGCCATGAAAGCCACGTCAAGACCCTTGGCTTGACAACTTTTGTAATTTATCAGCAGACTCTTACCATGTCATAAACATCAATCTTTATTAATAATCCATGCCATTTAAAGCCATGTCAATGCCCTTGGCTTGACAACTTTTGTAATTTATCAGCAGACTCTTACCATGGCCTGGACAATGCATCTTTTCAATGAACCCAGTGGCCTCTCAACGTTTTCTATCGGGCCTATTTTATAGCAGCATAAACAATAACCAATCCAAGAATGGTCGTGGCATCTTTTCAATTGACCCAGTGGATTGTATCAATCTTTACAATCAGGCCTATTGTATTTTATCTAAAAGCATAACCAAGCAGAGAATAACTGAGCAAAGAAATTCAATACCTAATTATTTCCATCTTCGATATTTTGATTCAATGCCCAATTCTCTCAGACTTTAATAATCCTTCAATAGAATGCTCTGGTTTCTTTTACTGAATGTGAAGAGGTAATCAGTTTTTAAGGCATTGAATGCTTTGGTTTCTTTAACGAAATGTGGAAGCGGGGAGGTCATCCAGAGGCTCCATGAAAAAGTATTATCGGGAAGGAATGGGACTTGAATGATGTGGACAAACAATCAAGGCAGCCACGGTCCTCGTGGGAAGAATAGCCTTAAATCATCTCATTTCCTGATTGGGGACTGATGAAATAGACACCCACAACCCTGAATCAACATATTGATTTAGCAGAAGCCCCTTTCAGGAAATGGGTAGTGGTACTCTGACGAATTGTTTCTGACCAGATATTTATATTGGAAAAATCCTCATTGATTTACTTCACCTACGCCTGTTTTTACACGTCTTCATAATTCCATATAGATCATAAAAGAAAAGCGATCCCATCGAGGCTCAATAAAGGAAATGCCCTGGCAAATTTCGAGAATCCACTCCAACACATGTGGAAATATTCTCCTCATGGAAACCGTTGTGAATCTTCTCAACAAAAAATTTGATGATCTCTATAGCTATACAGCTTTGCTGTATTCTTGCCAGTGTGTATCCCACTTGAGGACTAGCTAATTCTTTCAAGAAGTGGTACCAAAATCTTCTCTGGTAAGCCTCTCTAAATGTGATCACATAGTTGCCCAATTATTCTTCATGGTCAATCAACCAGATTCGATAAACCAAATTTGAAGCAACGCTGCAACAACAGGCTTCTTAACCATTGGATAAGATTCGAGCGTTGGAATTCAATAAAAACATAACGGTGAAGGGCTCTCCACAATTGAAACCGGCCTTTGGAGAAGGTCCGAGCGTTGAAATTCAGTAAAAAAATAACGGTGAAATTTAAACCGCTAACAAACATTATGAACGCTGCGCTCTCCATAATTGAAAAGACGGCCACAAACACTCTGAACCCTGAATATTTGTTGGAATAACGATGCTAAACCGCAGAAATGATATCCATGTAGCTTACCGATGGGACCGTTGGTATTGTATTTAAAACCGTCACCTCCGAAAAAAATCCCACAAACATGGAAACAAAAAGATTAAAAAAAAACAACCAAACGTGTATCAAAGCAAAAATCTTACCGATCGGACGTGGGATCAAACAAACAGCTTAGTTGCCTTTGTATTTAAAACCCCACCTCCAAAAATCCCACAAAAGTGGAAACAAAAAGATTAAAAACCACCTAAACGTGGGATCAAGAAAACCCAAGGAAATCTCTAGGCAACCAGCCAAAATCAAAGAACGTGTAAGGAAAACGATCACTAAGTACACAAATATATAGTCATTTATCTATTTATTATCAATTTTTTGAATTTTTTTGAATATATTTTAATATGGTTGAACAATTTTTTTGAATTTTTTTCATTATCATTTTTTTTAATATATTTTAATATTGTTGT
>Ga0233348_1000044_pt1 | contig 8413 bp, 2 predicted proteins | sample GEONDECOMP297_FD_180701 | JGI IMG/M metagenome (GOLD analysis project Ga0233348, IMG submission 180701) | Leaf litter microbial communities from Shasta-Trinity National Forest, California, United States - GEON-DECOMP-297 | ecosystem: Environmental > Terrestrial > Plant litter > Unclassified...
ATATATATATATATATATATATATATATATATATATATATATATATATACATATATATATATATATATATATATATATATATCTTTATGTTCTTCATAATCTATGATATAAATATATATATATAGAATTCCTTTTTTTCTATAATCTCTACTAATATCTATAAGTAAGAGGGATTAGTCTCACATATAGTGCTGCATTATTATATGTATGTTCTACATATAATGTATGTATGTAGGAGGTTTGCATTACCATGTAACATTGTAACATTACTTAGGTGTTCAACTTACAATATATATCGCAAACATATATATGCCTCCAATCTATATATATACATTATTCTCCATTATTACATATATATGGATCGACTATTATATATATGGTCCATATATAATGTATGTACGTAGGAGGTTTGCATTACCATGTAATGTCTGTGACATTAGTTTCAACATACAATATATATATATATATGCCTCCAATCTATATATACATTATTCTCCATTATTATATATATATATGGATCCACTATTATATGTATGCTCTACATATAATGTATGTACGTAGGAGGTTTGCATTACCATGTAGTGCTGTGACATTAGGTGTTCAACTTACAATATATATATATCACGAATATATATATGCCTCCAATCTATATATACATTATTCTCCATTATTATATATATATGGATCCACTATTATATGTATGCTCTACGTATAATATATGTACGTAGGAGGTTTGTATTACGATGTGATGCTGTGACGTTATATGTTCAACATACAATAAATATCACAAACATATATATGCCTCCAATATATATATTATTCTCCGTTATTATATATATATGGATCCACTATTATATGTATGGGGTTTGTTTCACCATGTACCTTTGCATGATTATTTGTAACTATATATGTTCTACTCATATATATATATATATATATATATATATATATAATATTCTTCATTATTATATATGTAGTGTTCTACATATAGTATATTTATATATGTATGCGATTTGTTTCGCCATGTGATGTCCCATAATTATAGGTAACATTACATGTTCCATAAACAATACATATCTCAAATGTATATCTCCGTCATACATATAATCTTCTTCATTGTTATAATAATGTTAGAATCTCTCGAGTGCCCTTGATTAACTTGCGGTGGGAGTAACCTCATTGTGGTGAGGGTTTTCTATTCCGCATGGACGCATTTACGATTCATTTTCTATTTTTACGAGTCATAGTCGCTCTTAGGTCTTCAAGGTGGGAGGGGGATGTTACACTATCGATCCAAATATGTGAATTTTGAAATCAAGCTAATACATACAACAGATGGTGGAGGGCGTAGTTAACAAAGGGCAAATGGTGGAACGAGCTCTTGAATGGGCACATGCAGCAAACTGGAGGCGTATGATTGGTTAAATCGCAGCGAATGATGGAGGATATGGGCTTTTGGGTGCTGCGTGAATGGAGGAGGGTAGGAGCAGCAGAGATCAACAATGATGATGGTGGAGTTAGGGCTTTTGGGTGCTGCATGAATGGAGGAGGGTAGGCACGAGAGAGATCGGTAGCGATGGTGGATGAAGAAGCGTGGGTAGGGTACCACAAGTGTGGAGTTAGGACTACAATGAATGGCACTGTTACATGAGACTCTTTAGAAATGAAAAATGACCATTAGAGCGAGATCGCAGCCCTGCGGTCGAAGAAGAAACGAGAAAAGCTAAAAACATGCAGCAAAGAAATGTGCGACTAACATGCACTCAGATTAAAATGGAGAGTTAGGTTTTAGGCAAAACGACCATTGGATAGCGGAAAAAAAAAATTAAAACCTAGGTCCTTGAGCTAACTACTATGATACCAATTTATTTGTCTTTATGGGCGAGATCTAGCAAAGAAGATTGGAGGTGAGGCTAGGAGAGCCTCACCTCTCAATGGAGAAACCGAAATACAACACTCACAACTCAAACAATATTAAGAAACCCTAAAACATGTAAGGCACAAGAATGGAAGAGGAAAGATTGAATGCTTCATGAAGAGGCGGGATGGCTTTTTATAACCATTACAAAGGGACCTCATTGATGAGGCCAAAACGAGCACAATAAATGTTGCCCATTATTAATAATATATCTAATACGTTAAAGGGAGTACATTGAAACTAACACTAAAATGGGCAGTGTGGGCCTCCCATATAGACCTTTTTTTAAGTAGAGCATTTTGTTTCACTTTGATGAAAATAGATGATGGATATAGCGAACGTTTGAGCAAGCTCTCCCTTTTCATCCCATAGTTATGATAATATGGTTTTTAAGAAGTAGTGAGATAAAAGACGACAAACCCAAGATAGTTTAAAAAACACAATTGTTTGATTGAACTAAAGGCCTAGATATGCAAGGCATTTAAAGGAACATGAATTTGGAATAGGTTATACATTAATAGATGATAGGAAGGAAAATGTAGAGGAATGATAGTTGTAATAATAAATATTAGATAATAAAGAAATTTCTTATTTTTGATGTTAAAAGTAAGTAAGTTAAGAAGTAGATAAATTCAATTTTATTTTTTAAATTTATTTGTGAGGTTTGGTAGGAATTTTGTCAAACATTATGGTTCCATATTTCCATGTGATTGAATCGAACTTTGACCATTGAATTTTCTTTTAGATTTTAGTCAATTTTAAAAAGACCTAGAATTTCAAATAAACGTATAAATTATAACAAAACTTTCTTTTGTGAAAAAAATCCGTTTACAGTTGTTTTAGGGCTATCTATTTAATGATTGTTTGATAAGGATAAAGTCGAGGATCCCTCACGTGATTACTCTCAACCCCATTTTAGGCATTCACAAACAAGGACATAGTTCCAAAACAACCTTGGGAGCCTATATGGGATTAATGTTAGTTTGTCGTTTTTTAGGTGGTGAGGAAATTACCTCCTAATCATCTACATATAATTGAAATGGTTAAGTCCATTTAATTTTTTATCATATTTTAATTAGTAAAAAATTGAGATATTTCTAATATTTTGTATTGGGCCTAAAAAGCTTTGTTACTAACATTCTAGAGATGGAGTTCGAATAATATATTTATTAAAGGGCGGGTTTTTAATTCAATATACTTCTTAGTCTATGCAATGATGTTAAGGCAATGTAACACTATGTAATCTTCAAGATTGCATATGAAGAATGTTAATGTGATGTAAACTATTAGGCTAAATGTAGAGAGAAAGTGTGATTATATTATATTTGGCCGATAACTCCCATCATCTCCTAGTTGAGTTAGGTCTTATCATGTTTTTAGTGGTGAAAAACTAAGTTATGTCCTCCAATTAAATGGGGCCTTCTCCTTCTTACCTTCTTATCATAGTGAATAACGAGGATACTTCCTCTAATTGAGTGGGGCCCATGATCCTTCAAGCATAGAAGAAGAAAGTGATTAGGTTATATTTGCAAAAATAGAAAATGAGTAAGATAGGGAATTGTGTTCTAACCTAACACATTTAAGAAAAAATGTTAAGTCCAGATTGTGTTGGGCATAAATATGATGATTGGTGCCTACATAGTTTTTGGAGAAAGCCCCACACCAAAGGGGATGCCAATATACCTTACTATTACACATGGATGAACAAGGGCCCAAGCAAGAGGGATCGAAATAGGAGACCCATCAATACCAATAAACCAATAATCAGTCTTATGATCATTGATCTTAGCCCTAGATGGATTGCAAAAAATAGACAAGAAACCCCTACAGCTAGATACTAACTCTTGGTCCACCTCGAAAGACAAAAAAAAATCATGTGCAAAGTCATTATTAGCCATCTCTAATTGACATTCTTTGAATCTTCCCTTGTGCTGGGGTAACATCCAGAAAATAACCAAGAGCATCAAAAGTTAAAACAGAGAGATGAGGTGCGAGGGAGCATCCTTGTCTATATGACCAGTGCAAAAGAATACTTGGAGAAAGCAAATATTGATTAGAAGAAAAGATGAGACACAACAGAATAAGGTGTTGTGCAATAAAAAAAAATGAGACACAAAAGAATAAAGTGTTCACCATCGTTATGGAAACAAAACCCAACATGTCAAGAAATCTATAATAAAGGACCGATCGGTTATGATATCTATGAGAGCGTTTATCAAAATCATAGGTTTTGAGTATAGTGACACTCGGCTGGCCAATACTTTGTGGAAAATCAACTATTAGTTACTTTGGCATGGTGTAGAAGTGACCGACACTTCACCTTCTACTTCGAATATAATGGGTGGAGTACTCTATTTATATTCTCATATAAGTGTTATGGAGTCAATTTTGCCAACGGGAAGCTTATAATACGATACTTATACAATTTGATAACATAGAGGATTGTGCAATCGTATTAGAAAGAATCTTACTGCCTACCTAGTTTCCTTCCGTTTACTTTCAAGCGCGCATCCGAAGTCTTTGTCCATCTACTTTGAATTCCCAACGGTCGAAACCGAGAACGTCATGTCGGATCTAGGCATGCAGATCCCCACCTTCGGTAAGTTTCTGTCTTGGTAATTTAAAAATTTTCTGCATTCGTTGGTTCTGAACGTACGTGTCGACTGTGCCTACGTTTAGAGGCACTTAACTCAGAAAAGAGAAGATTAATACTCCATAAACCTCATTCACTCTACCACCTCTTTTCTGTACGTTTGTCTTTCGCTTTTTTTTTACCAAACCAGGATATTTAAAACCATGTTCTTTGTATTACTGGATAAAGCAGTAGAACAATTCTAGTTAGTTAGATGGAATATCTCCCTCCCAGTTTTTGAATGTATCCAAACCTTGCTTGTTTAAGTCTATTTTATTATCACAAGTGAAATGGTCCATTAAAGCCCGCTATGGCTTGCTGAAGCTTGATTCGCTTTTCCATGTCACAGACCCATTCAAGGAACCAGAAGCTGCGGAAGATGGTGGAACAGGTACCAGCGATTATGTACATGTTCGTATACACCAGAGGAATGGACGAAAGTGCGTGACTACCATTCAAGGTCTTGGGAAAGATTACAACTATAAAAAAATTCTCAAAGAGATGAAGAAAGAGTTCTGTTGCAATGGTAATCTCGTGCAGGATCTAGAACGGGGACAGGTATTGCACATATTTTGTAGTACGATTCAGTTCGATTAGGGATCTAGGAAGATGTTTCCGTTAAGCTGTTTCTCAAACAAGCTTTGATATTTTTTCAGGTCATCCAGCTTCAAGGTGATCAAAGAAAGAATGTTTCTCAGTTCGTTATCAATGTAAGTTCCTAGCAGTCACAATTGCGACATTTAATTTTGTTTCAAACATGGTTGATGTGTGTTTTAAAAGTATATTAGCAATTTCGCTGACTCATAAATTTTCTCTTGCAGGCTGGTTTGGTAAAGAGAGACGAGATTAAGATCCACGGGTTTTAAAAGGCTCTTTTTGGTTGAAGAAGCATAGGGGTTAAAAATGCATTAATTTGCTGTTTCTAGGTTTCAATCTGTGTAGTTTTTAAAAGTACACATGTAGTGTTATGACTGTGTTGGTCATGGTCATGCGAGATATATTTTCCTTATTTTTTTAGGGATTTTAATGCCGTAAAGAATGTTAATTTTTGCTCTCTACTCAAAGCCGGAAAAATATATTGTCTATGCAATTGTATTTTCTTCAACTTTTGAATATTAGAAAGTGGGAGGATTTATGTATTGATGGTGGATAAATTATTTTCGTTATTTTCTCAAGTATTTGAATGTTGTAAATAACATATGTTATTCAAATTATAAACATTAGAAAAGGTGGAAGCTATTTTTTTCTAGTAGTTTCATTTTTGTGTGGTATTTTATTTGTAGTTTGAAGGACTAGATTGCATAAAAACCCTCAAAGCCTCATTCATTATTGTTTTCCTTATTTCTTGGGGCTTTTAAAGTTGTAAGCCATGTTTACTTCGTGAAATTAGGTGGAATATATAATATTTGTAAACTTGTGTGCTATGCAAATTATAACTATGGGAAATGTTGAGAGATGCAAAGAAAATATTTTCCTCATTTTCTTAGAGATTTTCATGCCATGCAATATCGATCCTCCACATGAAGAGTGAAACGCAAATTAAAATATGTGGGTTATAACTACCTAAAATATCTATGATGTTGATATTCTCCCATGTATAAAGGTATTTCCAAAATCAAAGAAAGAGGTAAATAAAGCTACACACAATACTATATAACCCCCCTTCTTACTACTATACCAACCACCCAAATGATTTGGGTGGTTAATTTCCATTCTATAAAGGGCTTGGAACTATTTAATTCCTGAAGCAATTTCTACCACAATGCTATTGTTTCTACCACAATTGCTACCACATGTTATAATATTCACTCATTTTACTTTCATCAAGGAAAAAACTATACTTGATATTCATAATAGAATCAAAGTATACAATGGATATGCTCATAATAAAAGTGTCATTTCTTCTCTGCAACCTCCGAGATCATAGAGCTCTACCAAAAGTAGATGCAAAGTTCTTGCAAAACATCAGCCCCAAACTGGCCAATCTGAAAACTATGATAATAGGTGCTAGAACAACCTCTAGATAATACTAGAAGTGCCACAAAGAAGGACTCAAATAAGATAGTCACCCAAGATGTACCAAAAGCATATAGCATTACCAGTCCCAATCGTCTAGAATATAAAAAGAGAAAGAGGCCGTGAGACACCACATTTGAAACCGCCGATTCTTCAAAGAAGATAATGCCCTTTTCCGAAAACGAATATTTTTATATAAAAGACTATTTTATATTTATCCATCATAATATAAAGTGAAAAACATATTTATATAAATATGTATATATGATTAATATCTCTTCAATATCTCAACCACAATGTTGTAAATTAAAAATATATACGTATATTATCTCTTCACAGTCTTACCACACTCATGTAAGCTAGGCTCAATATCCGTATACATTTATGGGAGCTAAAAGTTTTGGAGTATGTAAAACATTTTTATTTCCTCAAATGATACACGGAAAAATAAGTATGGAAAAATACTCGATTGTGACTCACGCTATCAATAATATAAATCTCGATTTGAAAAGAGGGTAACATTGAACACTGAAGATTGCAGATGCACACAGTTTTTCAATTTATGAAACACAACTTTTTGGTGTAGTGGTTATTTGATGTGCCGTTCAGGGCGATATCTCGTAGCAAAGATCGGAGGTGACCCTAGGAGAGCCTCACCTCTCAAGGGAGAAACCAAAATAGAACACTCAGAGCTAGGACAATATTAAGAAATCCTAAAACATGTAAGGCACACGAATGGCACAAAAAATATTGAATGCTTCATTAAGAGGCGAGATGCCTTTTTAAAACCATTACAGAGGGACCCCATTGATGAGGCCAAAACAAACACAATAAATGTTTCTCAATTTTTATAACATATCTAAATACATTTACGATATCTAGTACATTAAACACATGTATTAAACAGAGCACATTGAAACTAATACCACAATCGGGAGTGTGGGCCTCCCATAGAGACCATTCCTCCTCATTTAAGTGGAAACCGTCCTTGCTTTCCTCGCTCCCGGTTTAATTTGGAAGCCATGCTTGCAAACAGGAAAAGTCAAAGGTAGAAGGGGTACCGACCTTTGTTGCAACTCGATGAAGATCCGGACGATGTGTAGATGGCTTAAGTTGCGAGCACGCGGGGGATGCCCTCGACGCTGTTGTTGTACAACTTGTTGACCAAGTGTAAATGAACTAGAGGGACATCCTTAGGCTTTTAGATCTGTGAACATCCTCTCTTGGTGGTGGAGATCTGCGTGCCCTTGGGGCTAGGAGACCTGTGTATCCGCTGACACTAATACCGCAACCCTCACAAGGGTGTGATATTCAGTGATACAAAAAGCTCGAAGCAAACTGGAAAACACATGAAAGCACTCTCTCCAAACAAAAATGTGTGAAGTGTTGTAGAGTATTGCTCGAGGATTGGGAAAAACTGAGTACTTAGGGAACCAAAACTGCTAGTGCTGAAAAACTGATAAAAAAAGTGTTACTGTGGAACACCATGCGCTGGATTGGAAAATTGAAAAGAGAAGTGTATACAGAAGAGAGGCTCATGAAGTTCTTGTGAAGAAGAAACTGCTGCAAAAGAAAACCAATTGGTATCACTGAAACTGAAACCCAAAAATAAAGTGTTGAATAACATTGTGATCCTTGTTGGAAATGAAATGACCGCTTGAGATTTTGTTCTAAAAGAGATTGTTGCTTCGTGGGTATGGGTGCATGGGAAGGGCTAATATCGGAAGCGTTTCGTAGCTATTTGATCGGATAGGTTTCTCTTAGTGGCTTTCAGCTGCCAAATCATATTACTGCGATTCTCGACAAAAATAGAGCTATATTTTGGATAAAAAAAAAAGGTTGACAAG
>Ga0233348_1000052_pt1 | contig 7891 bp, 2 predicted proteins | sample GEONDECOMP297_FD_180701 | JGI IMG/M metagenome (GOLD analysis project Ga0233348, IMG submission 180701) | Leaf litter microbial communities from Shasta-Trinity National Forest, California, United States - GEON-DECOMP-297 | ecosystem: Environmental > Terrestrial > Plant litter > Unclassified...
GCTTTTAATGCCGAGAAGGAGAACCTGTTGAGCAGGCTTGCAGAGTTAGAAACAAACCTCGAGTTGGCGGTCAATGAGAAAAGGTCACTGGGCGAAAGAAATAGAGAAATAAGCACTGAAGCTGAGGCTTTGAAGGCCCATTTGAATGAGTACAGTGAAAAACTCGTTAGGGTGGAAGATGAAAAGCAATCGTTGGAAGCTGTGTCTGGAAGCATAGCAGAGGGGTTGGAGGATTTAATTGAACAAAATGCAACGATGGAAAAAGAGCATGCAAGGAAGTATGGAGAATACCAAGCTGCGATTTCTCATGCAGCTAAACAATTGCTGGAAGCCCAGGAAAGATTCGATACCGAAATTTCTGCAAAAGAAGATGAGTGTAAAGCAATGAATCTTGATAAAAAGAGTCTGGAGGCTACTGTTTTGCGGTTGAAAAATAAAATTGAAGCGAGATCTGCAGAATTAGAGGCAAGCAATAAAGGTCGCAAATTGGAAAAGGATATTCTCTTATCACAGATTGTAGCAGCGAAAAGGGAGACTGCAGAAATCAGCAGAAATAGGCAAATGGCAGAGGAAGCTCTTAATGCCGAGAAGGAGAGCCTGTTGAGCAGGCTTGCAGAGCTACAGACAAGCCTCGTGTTGATGGCTAACGAGAAAGAGACACTCAGCCAGACAAACAGAGAGCTAAAGAATGAAGGGGAGTATTTTAAGGCCCATATGAATGAGTACAGTGAAAAACTTCTTAGGATGGAAGATGAAAAGCAAGCGTTGGAAGCTGTGTCTGTAAGCATTGAAGAGAGGTTGGAGGATTTAATTGAACAAAATGCAACGATGGAAAAAGAGCATGAAAGGAAGTATGGAGAATACCAAGCTGCGATTTCTCAAGCAATAGAACAATTGTTGGAAGCTGAGGAAAGATTCAATTCCCAAATTTCTGCTAAAGAAGACGAGTGTAAAGCTGTGAACATTGATAAAAACAACATGGAGGCTACTGTTTTGAAGTTGACAAATGAAATTCAAGCGAGATCTGCTGAATTAGAGGCAAACAGTAAAGGTTGGAAATTGGAAAAAGATACTTTTTTATCACAGATTGGAGAAGCCAAAAAGGAGACTGTCCATGTCACTAGAAGTAGCCAAATGGCACAGGAAGTTTTTAATACCGAGAAGGAGAACCTGTTGAGCAGGCTTGCAGAGCTACAGACAAACCTCGAGTTGATGGCTAACGAGAGAGGGTCACTCAGACAGACAAACAGAGAGCTAAAGACTGAAGGGGAGTCTTTGAAGGCCCAGTTGAAAGAGCGCAGTGAAAAACTAGTTAGCCTGGAAGATGAAAAGCAGGCGTTGGAAGCTGCGTCTGTAAGCCAGGGGGATAGGTTGGAGGCTTTACTTAAACAAAAAGCAACGATGGAAAAGGAAATTAATAGTCTTCAAAAGCAGGTGGATGAAAATGTAAAGAAACATTCTGATGTAATTCAACAGTACAAGGTAGAAGAAAATTCGCTGAAACAACAGAATGAAATGTTAGCAGAAAAGCTTCGTCATGTCAGGTTTCTACTTTACATAAGGGATGAAAGTAATCACGAAATTCAGGTTGAAAATGACAAGGAAATTCTTAGCCTTCGAAAGCAGGTGGATGAAAATGTAAAGCAACATTCTCATGTAATTCAGCAGTACGAGGCAGAAGGAAATTCGCTGAAACAAGAGGTTCTTAGTATCAGGTCTCTGCTTGAAACAAGGGATAAAAGTATTCACGAAAGGATAGTTGAAAATGGAAAACTTAGCAACCAGGTTGAGGAGTTGAGTAATACAATTGTAGAGCTGCATGAAGCAAATGCCATTGTAGTGCAAGAAAAGGACGATCTGAAGAGGAAATTTGAATCACTTCTTGCAGAGTATGTCAATGATTATAAAGTGATGGAGGAGAAACAGTCTGAGTTCCTGAAGGAAAAAGAAGAACAAGAAAGGACAATTAAGTCACTGCGGGGAGAGATTAAGTCTCTTATGGATGAGAAAAGTTCGGTTTCTCGAGATCTGAACGAAGCAAACAAAAAACATCAAGATTTTTTAGAAAAACGTGTACAGAGTCAGCATCCAACCATACCACAGGAAAAAAGGACTGTCTTAGTTGATACTGTAAACCATATGGATGTGAATGAAAATAAGAAACCGTCCGCTGTGAATGAAAGGCAAGGTAAGCAGGAAAAGAGAAACCGCAATGGTCGGAACCAAAGCAAAGCGCCACAGAAACCGCAACGGAAGGGAAAGTGAGAAGCAAATCCTCAATACCCGGACTCAATTTCTTTCTCTTTTTTTCACAACTTTTCATCAGCTAGGTCGGCTTTGAGGTGTCGCTCTAAAATAAAACCCTTTCGATGTGATGCTGTAAAATGCCACAGTTTTCTTTGTTGCTGTAAAATTGGAAGTTTTGTCGTAGCAAAACCATCATTATCACTTTGTTGCTGTAAAATTAGAAGTTTTGTTGTAGCAAAACCATCATTATCTTGATGTGTTGCTGTAAATGCGACAACTTTTGTGTGTTGTAGCAATAACTATACGATGGTTTTAAGATTAAGAGCATTCCATATATGAGCAATAACTATACGATGGTTTTAAGACTCAGAGCATTCCATATATTCCTTATCTAGTTTTGTTCAAAACAATACAATATGTATGTTAAATTGAGCCACCTGTATTATTCTGTTCTGTTGCAAGATTGTGGAATGCAATGCTGAAAAATGCTGTGGTTGTATTTTCAAGTTGTTGCAAATGGTTTTCTTTTTAAGTTGTTAAATCGTGTTTATCTTAAACCTCTGCGATTTAAACTAATCCCACAGGTTTTCTTCCCGGAGATTTAGAAGAACTTGGCAAAGAAATCTTAAAATTCTTTTAAACAGTGTGTTGAAATTCCGAGAATATAGGCGATATAGGTGTTTAAGATTTCATCGTTAAATTCAGAATCACAATCATAATTTGATAGGTTTGCAACAGGATTTGATCAAATACACAGCAAAGAGAAATGCTTAAAATGTCGTCGTTTAAATGGTTGCAGAAATTCGATCCCTTCAAGAGATTTGTGAATACATGCACGAATATATTAATATCAATAGATCAAACCGGAATTCCGAAGCCACAGATCTCTATAGGTCAAACCCTCAGTTTAAGAACAAGACGAAGCTCACCGCCGTACGTTCGAAAGATTAAATGCCTCGGATCTAAACTTGAAAGGTTGAAAGCCGTAGACCTATGTTCAGTTCCGTTGACAGTGGTCTCAAATCACTTGCCCAGATCTCAAAAGAAAGAGTTTGCTTCAAAGGTTACAACAACCTGTGAGCGATCCAGCATGTTAATTCCACTATAGCAGAAGATCACTTGAATGGTTGCCTGGTACCAGAGATTCAATAGCTTCAAGAGATTTGTGAATACATGCATAAATATATTGATATTAAAAGATCAAATTTTCCGTTCAAATGCCCAAGTGTCAGATCTCTATATAACAAACTCTCACTTCAAATACCCAAGCCTCAGATCTCTCTCTATATATTCAACGCTACGTGGCCAGAGGTCCAAAAGATTGAATGTCTCCGATCTAAACTTGAAATCACAGTGCCATGCCCAAAAAGACAATTAAATATTGGGACAATTAAATAACCTAATAACTGGGACAGGTGAGGCAGTACCATTAGGGATGTTTTTACTGTACACTACACAAGATTTGGATTTACCCAAAGTCAAAGGGGATAAGTAGTGGATTGTGGCTATTTAGAGACTAAGCTTTTCTTCACACCATCAAGAATCAATAATTCCAATGTTTGAATGTTCCTAATTTAACTTATTTTATTAATATTTGTGTGTAGTGGTGATATGTAATTTTATAATAATCAATAAGTCCAATGTTTGAATGTTCATAATTTAACTTATTTTATTAATATTTGTGAACTTATTTTATTAATATTTGTGTATTGTGGTGAAATGTAATTTTATTATAGATGTAAACTAATTTTCTTGTATGTATTTCTATGCCTCCAAATTTATACCAAATCCATGTGTAAGCAATAAACATGATATTGATTGAAAAATCATATTTTATAAAACAATATTATATTTTGAAAGAAGTACAAACAATTATATTTTATGATTGCCAAAATGAAAAGGAGAAATGTAAATATTAGCAATGATTTAGATTTTCAATTTTTTGAGAGAGGTACAAACTAAATAGAGGCTACACAATTGATGTCTCATAACTACAAAATAACTGCAAAAATGAAAAGGATAAATGGAAATATTTGCAATGACTTAGATTTCTCTTCCTTTCTGAGAATTCATTCTTTCGCAATGTGTAGTTAGAATGATTACCCCAAAAAGGGATTTCAGTTCTTGGTATTTCTTGAGCTCCTAAGGAATGGCATCATGTGCAACCTTGTATGGTCCTCAAAGTCAGGACCTTCATTATATTTTTCTTTCGGAGGAGGTTTCTTGTGGCACTTGGGAGAAAGAGATTCTAAATGAGATATAGTTTCTCCATAATCTTTTATTGTTGTTGCTCTTATGAAACTTAGCCACTCTTGTTAGGCTTCTAGACTACGATCCCTCCTTTCTAATTCTTATGTGTTGCTCTCTATGCTTATTCGTAATCACCACTAATGCATGCTTCAACTACCTGTTATCACCAAACTTCTTCTAGTTGGGACATGTTTGTCTGCGCCACAATTTCCCATTATCCATGCTTTCACGTTATCCATGCATACAAGTTATCCATTCATCAGCTACCATTTATTTTTTATATATATTTATTATAATTATTTATTTTGATGTTGGAAAGTATGCCATATTAAAGAGATTGAGCTATGAGTTATCCATGCCCCAGCTACATGGATACATGCCTAGTTGCATGTTATCACAGTCTCTCTTTGGCACGGACTTCCCGTTATCCATTCATTAGCTTTAAGTTATCCATGCATCAACTACCATAGTCCCATTCATCAACTACCAAATATTACTTGTATTTGTTTTTAATAATGGTGTACTTGGAATTTTGAAAGATGCCCACAAAGTCAATCTGGAGAATACACTTGTTTCAACCTCGTTCAATCTAGGGAAATCATAGATGGTAGTCCACCCACAAACTATAAGATATAAATCTCTATGAAAGTAACTAACCCATACCAATACTAGCACACCAACAGAACATGTGGGGCTCAGAACACCGATAGGTCACAAGTTAAGTGCCACTAATAAAATATCACTTACTTCTTCTCCTCTTCTTCTAGTTAAATGTTATCTATTACAAGTTATCCGTGCATCACCTACTATTTATCCATGTATCACTTAATTTTTATATTCTTTTTTCTTGATAATTTTTTATTTTGAATTTCTAACGCCCATAGAATCAACTTGTCTCATGCTTGTGCAATCTAGAAAAAAAATAGGTGCTTGACATCTATGAGTGTAATAACATTTGCTTATTAAAATATATAAATATGAACAATGCAAGTATTATCACTAACCTTGCTTTTAATAAATAATAAAAAAATGATATATTATTACATTTTCAAATGAAAAAAATGAATTATGACGAAACCATTTGGATTTTGTTTTGCTCTCATGTAAATCTATAAAAGGAAATAAGAAAGTAGTTTTTTTCCATTAGATTTCAAATGTTGAATTTTCATTTCCATTATAGTGTAGATGGATATTTCTTCCACTTAGTTTTTCTTTCTTTTGTTTTTAAATTAGATTTTAAATGTTAATTTTTTTGGGAAGTCTCTAGGAGCAAATACACTCTTTTTTATGAGAAATCTACTTATTTTTCAATAAGGAATAACTATTGCATGGAGGCAACGGGTTTTCTATGCGAAGAAATTTGCATAAGAGCCAATTTTCATCATGCTATTGCAAACAAGAATGCCTTATGGGATTTCATGAACGGTTGGGAATAATGTAGCGTAGGGCTTCCTATTTCTATGAATCCTCAACACATGAGAATGGTGTTTCATCGAGAGAAAGCGAATTACGTAAACCCACCATTTCTAGGATTAAGGAGGTGGAGATTGATCGGATTAAGGAAGCACGGGTTTTTAGGTGTATAACGTGGGATGGTTTACAACCCATAGAATATCCATAAAACAACGTATGTATGGGTGACACCTCAATGAAGGATGCTCAGAACAATACTATGGAAAAAAAAACATAAGACTAGAGATGTCAACTTTCCATATTCCCAAACAAATAATTCAAAATTTAAAACAACGATCGAGAGCATCAACATCTGTTATGCGAGTTTCCACGCGGTTTTGGAGACGTGTATTGAAATCTAGACGAGTTCGAGAGGAACACCTTGTATATTTTGTAGTGGCTTCTAACTACAGAGGTCGGGTATAACCACCCTTGCCTCCAACCTATTACATTGGAGAATGGTTTACATAAGTAATATTACCATAACCTTTTGGTTGTAACAATATTTAAACTAATATTTAATTAATTGGAGCCTTAATATCCGACAAAGCATCTTAACGCTATAATTAAAAAAGTTGATTGGAAATAACAATAAATTCATTTGAAGAAGAAATTTTTTTCTCTGAATATTCACATTCTTGTACTCCATCGCGTTGTCTCATCACCCTCATAAAAGGTATAATTCCTGAGTTGGATTCTCGAGCTTCCGAATTCCACCAATCGCAGATATCCTGAACTCCCGAATTAGATATATCCTGGAGTCAATTACTAGACAATCCACATGTCTCATAACCTCGACAACAAATGAGGGATCCTTCTTTAGGCCGCAACTTCCGAGCTAATTGGACGACATACCATATTGATTTACAATAACTTGACCTCATGTAGCAAAGAAAAAACGCGAATATTGTTAACACACCAAATCTAATCTAATACATTAACAAAATCTTTAAAATATAATTGTATAACCAAATATCCTAAGACAATGGATATACACAACTACCACTGTCTTCTTCTTTTTGCATATCTATTTCACCGTTACAAACATTGTGTTCTTTTATATCGTGGCTTTAAGAAGTGTTCCAAGATAACTGGGCTGCTCTTGCATGCAACAATTTTTCATGACCAGATTTGAGTAATTTATTTTAATTGATATGGCAACTATGTATTTTATGGTGGGAATTTTTGCATCTTTATCGAATGGTGGCTCTCCTTCCTACAAGATGTGGTATCCTCCACAAGGGTGACGGATAGTTAATCATAATGATCAATTGTTTCTTCTCGACATAGCCTAATAGGATGCTCCCTAATTTTTCACAAAACACACATAAGAAATAACACACCTAACAACACATTCTTATCTCCTATATTAAGATATGTACATACAACGACCATGATTACAACACTAATCTCATCTTCCAGCCACTCTCGTGACAAAGTCAAGGATTTCCAAGCTCCGATACCAGGTTAATAAATCATGGAAAGAAGAAATAAAATAAAACGAAAAAACTAGACAACACATTTTATTAATTGCAAAGCGCACTGTTAGCCGAAAATACACACCTCCTGCGGACAAGAGCTGGTATGCTAGTATGAATGGCTCAGATCTAGAACAAAACACAAACACAGAATGCTAGACTCTCCCTAGGTTTGGTTAATCACATGAATGAAATGCCATGATGCTTCTCTCAAAGGTTTTCCTCGCAGAAGAACCTGTAAAAGATGGAATACAACAAAGAAAACATGATAGCATACAATATAATCAACTAGATCTATGCCTGTGACAAAGGAATCAAGCAATACATACATATAAAACAGTAAATATGGGAAAGAAAAGACATTCTTTATTAATAAATGATTGGAGAGACTACAACCTTCATGCCTTGGTGTTGAGAGTTCCTTCCAATGGCTCCTTGCCTCTAACTTCACCTTGCCTCCAAAG
>Ga0233348_1000053_pt1 | contig 7877 bp, 4 predicted proteins | sample GEONDECOMP297_FD_180701 | JGI IMG/M metagenome (GOLD analysis project Ga0233348, IMG submission 180701) | Leaf litter microbial communities from Shasta-Trinity National Forest, California, United States - GEON-DECOMP-297 | ecosystem: Environmental > Terrestrial > Plant litter > Unclassified...
GCCCGTCACTTTCTGTGGGACTGCTTCTGTTTCCTGGTTAAAGGCTTCCGGCTACTGGTGGTTCCTTCCTGGTGAATGTCTTCTGGTGATAGGTTTGAGGCTCCCTTCCCGGTGAAAGGCAAAGGTTTAGTGGCTAAGACTTATGCCCAAAGGCTGAAGGTTTCAGGTAAAAAAAGAGATTGACAAAATGTTGGCTGTGGACTAATCTTTACAGTGGATTAAGCAGAATGGGTAAGTCCAATTGTTATCCAGAGCAAGAATAACTCTGAAGATGAGAAGGTTTGTGTATATTTTCTAAGTTTGAATTCAGCTTGTGTCCATGACCCTTTGACCCCGTTTAGTGATGAAGTTCTGGACCAAGTTGCGGGAAAGGAGGCTTCTTCACTGATTAAGTTTTCGGGCTATTTTCGGGCTATTATCAGGTTCAGATTGCAGAAGAAGACAAAAGGAAGACTACTACCAATGAATGGGGCTCGTTCGCATACAACGTCATGCCGTTTGGGCTTTAAAAACGCCCCGGCTGTCTTCTCCAGGATAGTCATTGCAGCATTTTTATAATTAATCCACAAATTATTATAGGTTTATATAGAAAACTTCAAAGTGTATGTATAGCCTGCTGAAGGAGCATATAGGGCTGCTCAGACTTATGTTTTACAGATGCAGACAATTACAGATTTGCTTAAATTTGAATAAATACTTTTTCTGTGTGCCTTTTGGTAACTTATTGGGCCACATTGTTTGCATAGAAGGTGTTCTAGTTGATCCTGCGAAAATTGCGGTAATAGTGAATCTTTCCTCTACTACAAATGTAAAGCAGTTACGATATACTATCCTTTGTCACACGGGGTATAAAAGGTTCATCAGGAATTACGCAACTATTACAGCGCCATTGGATAAACATAAGCCCAGGAGCTAAGCGCTCACCAGTATCCAAGCTGAGTAGCTGAGTAGCCAAGCCTAGTAGCCCCTTCGATCCCATGAGCTCATTCGAAACCAAGCCAAGCAGCCCTGCCAAGTATCCCAGTTGAGTAACCCCGCCCAGTAGCTCAACCAAGTATCTCCGCCCAGCCAATGGATCCATCCCGCCTAACGTAGGGAAACTGTATGAGAAGGCGCAAAAAAATGAAAAAAAAATTAAGAAAAAAAATGAACTTTAGGTCTCCCAATGAAGGATTTTATTGTGTATCCTGTATCAAAGCATTTTGATTAGTTAAAATATTGAATTAGAGGGTTTTGTGAAACCTGTTCCAAGGCAACTTGTTGCCCGGGCTGAATATGTAGGCAAAGAATCAAGATCTCTCGAGCATACAACACCACCTCCCTTCCCTGACTGCTACTAACTGACCTGCATGAATGGCTCAACCGGACCTCTCTGACTGGCTGGCTTCTCCCTGACCTGCGTGCGTGAATCCACTACCAGACGCGAATGAACCCATGTGTCTGTCGTTGATCCAAAAAAGGTCATTGTAAAATAGCATTCTAATTAATTCCTTCAATCCACTCGATGTAGGAACGAACCTAACGGTTCCGTATCGGTAAGTGATTTCAAGGTAAGAGCTTATTTATTCTAGAGTTCGAGGTTGAGGGTCAGGTTGGAGTTGTTGGAGTTATAGGTCAAGGGTATAGGGTATAGAGATATGTCTGCTATGGGGAATGAAAACCTCCTGGCACAGTCAATATGACCAGTCGATCTGCAATGAAACAGGGGAGTAGGCTATTCTACTATGGGCAATGTGCCATCTACAAGGACCACCTCCTGGGAATGAGACTGTCTATTGACAACCTGCTTATCGGCGACCACTGGCTCTGACCACTGGCTATAAGACTGGGCTATGGCCGGATACTCTTGGCTATTATAAACAGTACTCCGGGCTATGATGACTGGCTATGACTGCTTGCTATCAGCAATAACAACAGGTTATGACTCGCGGCTATGAGACTGGAATGAACTTATGGCAGCTCTGATTGGAATGACCTTATGACTAGATTGGCTATGTGATTGGTAGAAGTGATATTATTGGTGGAATGGATCTGCTCGTTAGAGGTGATACGATTGATATGTGTCATGTGTGAAGGCCCTGTATAGAGGGTTCTGTTTATCGGCTCCTGAGCCAGTTGCATTTCCAGGAGGGAGGAAAACCATATCCCTGCGGAGAAGGATGCTACCAAGGTGCTTTTGAGGGAATGCTTTTACAAAACTCTTGTTATACCGACCTTTGCATGCCTACACGAAGCCATAGAGGGACCCTACCCGTTGACAGGAGGCTACGGAGAGATTAACAATAAAAAAATAGAATATATAAAACTCAATTCGAGATTATTGCTTGTCATGCATAGAAAAGTTGTTTTATGTATTCTATTAAAAACTGATACATCTTACGCCATAGGCGTTACCTCCAACTAATGCTACTACATATTACAGGAGAGGAGCGAGGAGCGGAGCCGTCGTCCGAGGTACGAGGGAGAGGGAGATCTCCAAATATGACTGGAATCCTTAGGGGAACTGATGTGCCTGTTGTTTATATTTTTCTTTTCTACGCTAAAAAAGTCTAATCACTATTAAGTATGCTCTAAGCTCTGTGTGTCATTCTGTAGGAGTATGTGTGTGGTAGGGTGGCTACGTAGGGTAGAGGATTGGAATAGTAGTTGTAAGATAAGGAGGTTTAGGGTCGTGTGTTGTGGAGTTATAGGTCTGGCTGCTTGCTATGGCAAGGTCTTCTGCCCTGGTTAGGTCTCCTTGGCTAGTCTTATGGGTCCGTCCGTGGGCACCCCTCTTATCATAAGACTACTAAGTCCCCTCTGTATTTGGCCACTCCTTTTTATTTCCCGCCCAGTCGTTTCTGTTTCGGGCTGTAGCATTCCTTAATATGTAAGGCAAGCGTTTATGGCTGATCATCCTTCTGCAGTATTTGTGGGCTACTGGTGAGTCACTAACTATTTGGCAAGCGAAAGCTATAAACTACCACTACTATTTATTATTATTCTTAACGCAGTATAGGCTTGAGGATATCTGTTCGGTAAATGCGTACGTGCCTGTATTATGAGATTTAATAAACATAAATGAATGAAAAATGCTCTGTTTATGCTATCACTTATATAATAACTCTGGTTGAAGGGTCAAAGGTTAAAGGATATTTAGTGCTGCCCTACCCTATCCCCTTTTGCAAGCTATTGACCCCATCCTTCCACCGGTCTAAAGAAGTGTCGTTTGTATTAGGCAATTTGATGCTTTAAAGCGCTCTCTTCTCTCCTGAAGCCAAGATCTAAACATGCTGGTCCGGTGGATCTCCAAAAGCCTCTGAGATGGGCTTTTTCCTATATTTAACCCGTTGGTGGAGGGGTTCCGAGTCATATTGATCCAAAAGGGTTTCTCTCTAAGTAGCAGTTTCTGTATCTGTAGTCAAATCGCCCTTGAATGAAAGCGCCCTCCCTTAAAGCAAGATATCAAAGGCATGCTGATTGTTCTGGTCCGTGAATTCATTTGAAAAAGCTTATGAGATGTGACTTTCTCTGCATAAGACCCTAGGCTATGGGGGGGTTGTAGGCATATTGATCCATCCGCCATCTGGGTTCCAAAACTCACATTTTGCAATAGTTAAAGCGATTAGCGGAGCCGCATTTAAGGTGATTCCAATTCCTTCCTCTAAGGGGCGGAGGGCAGAATAACGAGAGAACGGTGGGTGAAGGCAATAAGTTCAAGTCTGGATAAGGTTGGTTTATCCCGGCTGGAAAGAGAAGTATCTAGAGTCCAAAAAAAGGATTCCAGAAGCAAGTGGTCTAGGTCTAACGGGTCTAAGTATTCCGGTGGGTGGGTTCTGAAGAATATCCCCATAGGAAGTGTGATTCAGTTGATCCATCAGTAGCAAAGGCAGAGGCACCACCAGTAGTTGATTCAGTTTACCCTCAATCAATTGATCTAGTTGAGTCAGAAGCTATTTCACCTGCATAAGTGCCAGATACTTCACAGAAAGTTGTCTATTAATTTATGTCTGTCCCTATGGGCCTTTCGCTCGAAAATACGGGGAAACTATAAAGCGGTAAGGATAGTAGTTCCTGGTTCCCGAAACCAAGTGGCCCTTTCCTTTCTTCCCGGAACTAAGTAGCAAGGTTGGTCTTAGGCCCAAACCAGCTAGGCCAAGCAAAACAAGCAAATAGCAAACCCTAGCTATTAGAACCTATTCTACTTAGCATTATCATCAAACAAGCTAATAATATTGAAGTTATGTGCTCCTCCTTGCCCGATGCGGACAAGCACCTACGGACCTTCCTTTTCAAGCGTAAGAGAAGGATTGAGTTATAGGTAAGGTAAGATCAGGATCTGATTTGAGCGAAAGGTTAGACCCCAGATAATAGAAGAGCTAGAAGGAAGGGTTTTGTAGCTTAGGTACCGTGTAGCTTAGGTACTCCATATAGTGTAGCAGAGAGAGGCGCAACCGGTGATGGATGCACGCCCAGCAAATGTAACGGTGGGGTACCCGCCATAGGAGAGACAGGCGCAAACCCATTACTATGTCTTCACAACCCATATTGCGCATTATGAAGCTAGATCGTGAACCTATAGTGTGCCCCCTCCCATATTGAACGCCCCATCCATGAAGCCAGATCGTGAGGACCTATACTATGCTCCCCCAGCTCCCATATCGATTTCGCCGAAGCATTCGGCCTTGATCCAGATTGACTCGAAACATGCAGCTAATGGAATGGACCTAGATCTGCACCCATCCCGACCTTTCCTACCTAGCCTTCTATCCCGCCTCTTATTTCCTTGCTGTGTAGATGCGCAACTCACTGGCTAGACAGACGCGCATAAAACCCCCAATCCCCTCCTCTATGCCTTACCTCGTGTCGACGCTCCCCCTTCCTCCCCTTTAATCCCTAGCTGAAGTAGTGAAAAAAGCAAAGCAATGGATAAATTGAATAGCAGATGAGGTTGTTTCATGAAGCATGCTAGCTCGGCTCAATTAATTAGGTACCCACCCCTCCTTTGAACCTTTCCTTGAGGTCCGGAGGGCTTGTCCTTTTGAGGGGAAGGAATAATAACTTTTTAAAGAGCGCAAATAAGCTTATTGTTCTCTCCTCTCCCTATTTGTTTTCAGAGGAGGATTTCCGTATTTTGTCCAAACCAAACATGGATTCTTCTTCAACTGGTTCTTTCTTTAGGAGGAGGGGTATAATTATAACCTCAAATGGAAAAGTTACACATATCAATTGAGTATAACGTAGATATTGAAACTATGGTTAAAAGAAGTGGGACTACTTATTGACTTTGTAGTAGTATGGCCTAAGACCTTAACTAATGGGACTATCAGGAAGGATTCAACTAAAATGAAAAGTTTAACGTAGAGATGCGTATCTCATACATAGAAATCGAGACTATATATGTTAACACGTCTATATGTTATATTGTATTTTCACGTGTAACTACTATAAAATGTATAACTATATTCTTAATATACAGCTTAAATAAGCAACAAGTGTCATAGGGCAGACTAAGTTTTTTATAGAGCTAGTAACAGAAGGGGAAGGTCTCGGTAGGCCTTATGAGGGCACTAAAGGTAGTTCTTATTGCATTAAATACAGCTAACCAACCTCCTTGCTCTCCATTCCCTGCCTGCAATGCTCTTACGGTTGCTCTGCAAGCCAGCTATGCTCTTTTCCCCTTATCCTATTGCTATGCACAATATAGCTCCTCTTATAAGTCAGAAACCCATAAAGAAATATTGTTCTGGATCATTTGGCTACCTACAATGGGTGAGTTTCTACAATGGGTGAGTTTGTGGAATGGGTGCTGCCCGTTACGCTGTCACTAAATTACCTCCCGGTACCCCCCTGCATGAAAGAGACAACTTTACTAGCGTGAATGAACCACCACTATGTGTCTGTTGATGATCCTAAGGTGTGTCGTAAGTAACGGATCATCCATCCATCTAATTGAGTAACTCCTGTTCTTTAGGGTGAGTTTAATATTCTAGGTATGGCTGCTATGTGCTATGATTGGGAATGGGCGGTTCCCGTGTATAAAATTGTTAATTGGTATCTACTTCCTGGGACTGTTCCTGGGACTGATGGACTCTTGGCTTACGTGCATTGACCGGTGAGGAATGGAGGGTCTTATCGGGTATCGTAAAAGGGCGGCTATTTATTTATTAAATAACCGGCACTTAATTTACCACTTCAAGGAAGATGCTAAGTGATAAATTATTAGAGATTACGCTACGTGAATTGATAATGACAAATGGGTTAATTGATCGATCCAGATTGTGAGATCACGTAGATTCTTTTCGATTGCTGAATAGGGGCGAGGTATGTTATTAAGTGACTCTTATAAATATCTAAAAAAGGATATACTCTATATGCTATGCCTCAGGAGAATAAGTCTACTGGTTGTAAATCTTAATAATATTTGGATAACCCAATAAGTAGGGATCTCAATAATAAGCTTTCACTGCCTTGCCTCACCCTCTCAGCTCTCTCCCTTGCTGAACCTGAGCTTTTGGGTATTAACTCATTTGTGTTGTACCGACCTATACTTTTATCATTTTAGAGCAGCTCCTAAAATCCAAGTTTATACCCTTGTGGCTCGGCGAAGATCAATTTTCGTGCCAAGGCTTGATAGGCCGCCCCACCTTTTGTTACTGAAATTACCAGTCGTTTGCTAAGTTCAATGGTAAATGAAGCATTCATAATGCAACCTTTCATTACCAAATTTATCATCTCGATAGGCTCGCACTCTCTATCATCTGGATACCCCACCCTTTAAAATAGCGAATTTATACCAGGATAGGTCCAGTAGGTCTTGCCCTTACGGCTTTTCTTAATTTTTCTGTCGCTAACTCGCCTCAGATGCCAGCACCAAAGCAAGCACCAGGGATACTTCGCAAAGGATTAGTTAAAGTTTCCTTGATCCAACACCTCCGGGGTAGCCACGCCATCCAGTCTTTTAAACCCGCCCCCCCATTCAGTTCATTCTACATTCAGTTCGCATACACATTCAGTCAGCCCGCATTCAGTATGCATTCCCATTACCTATACTTTGACCCTTTCACTTGCCCTGCTTGATACAATTAGGGTGGTGCTACTCAATTGCCAGTATTATATAGAGGCCAACTATTTTTGGATACCCTGCTTGCGAGGTTGCTCCTTATTTATTATAATATCTATTTTATTGATACCCGTTCGCCTCCATTATGTCTGATGATCGCCTCCTTTATTTGGTTGGGATGGGAAGGATCGCCTGTGATTGCTATCACTTGCCCTACTGCCGGATGAGTAATGAGCGCTACCGACAAAAGGGAGACTAACAGATTTAATATTCTATTTCACTCAAGGGCTTCTTACCAACGATCAGTAGCTATATATTACATTATAGTATAGGTAACTAGAAACTAGATATATTACTTGGACCCCTAAGAATGACCTAGTTCAGTAAGAATCAATCTACTTTAGGTGCGTCAATTATGCCTTGGACCGACCTTAAGAAGAGATTTTATTGGGTTAAAAATGTAAATGAGGTTATTTTACCATGATCCAAGCTGCCTAGTCTCCCGGGTAGGTCTCCCTGATTCGTCCCTATTTGGTGGACCACCCATCATCTCTGTAGCTTTTACCTCATATTGGGACGTGAGCTGGATAGTTTATAGGTATGATAATCAAATAAAGTATAAAGAGGGCTAACTTGTCTGTATGGCCTATATTGGTGAAATGTTCCTGTTGCCGATGGGATCGCCTATCTCGGGAGATGTTTTCTATAAATCAATTACTATCTGGGCAACAACCACCACTTACTTCCTTTACAGGCACTCCCCTTCCTAGCGTGAATGAAACCACTGCCTGACCTGCCTGAATGTCTAAACCTAGTTCCCTCTCGCTGGCGGGAG
>Ga0233348_1000054_pt1 | contig 7825 bp, 5 predicted proteins | sample GEONDECOMP297_FD_180701 | JGI IMG/M metagenome (GOLD analysis project Ga0233348, IMG submission 180701) | Leaf litter microbial communities from Shasta-Trinity National Forest, California, United States - GEON-DECOMP-297 | ecosystem: Environmental > Terrestrial > Plant litter > Unclassified...
GCATAAGTTCCCGAAGCATAACTAGCATTATTAGAACCGGCCTAATTACCGGCATCATCATAATTATTCCCAACGTCAATAAAACCGGGTCATCATTCCTAGGAGCACCAGTTTAACAAGCATACCCAGCTTCATTAGAACAAGCAGAATTGGCATTATCCCCAGGAGCACAAGGAAGACCAGCAAAAGCAACATCACAAGTTGGACACGTCTTTCATAAGCATGATTTCAGTGCCAGGAACAAAAGTATTACTAGCAAAGGCAGCACAAGTAGCTCCATAAGCAGTTACGTTCCCATAAGCCATTTGAAGGGGCATTTTAAGCAGCAGTTGAAAATTATTTCCAGGGTCACCAGTTTAACCAGTATAATTCCTGGCAGCACTATAACAAGCATCAGCATAATTTCTAGCATAACCAGTATAAATCCCGCCTGGGAAGCGAAGCGATCCAATTGAACCGGATTATCTTTAGCCCTCCTTCCTTGAGGCAATCGAAGCGATAAGTTGAATCGAGCTATCTATCTTCTTCAACTGGTTCTGCTGAGACTGCAAAAATAGTGAGAATCTTCATATTTGTTTGCGTGCGCTGGAAAATAGCCAAGTCCACTCGATTCTTATATGATAATGCGCCGCTATTTATTGAAGGAAAGATAAGAGAGGTGATAGCGTTGGCATGATGTTGGCAAAGGAATGAGGTTAAATACACTATATAATACAATCACCAGCACAAGATGTTACATACATAGGTCTAGGACATAATGCAAGTAAGGGAGGTTATATAAGCTAATCCGAGGTACGAGGGTGAGGTTTCATTGATCAACAACATCAAATTAATTAGATTAAGTTTTATTGTCAACCAACAAACAAACATGGATTCTTCAACAACTGGTTGTTTATTAAAAACAAGTTAAACGTCTCCATGCGAGCTCTCGTAAATGGATGAGGAAGGGTAGTCGAGGTAGTGTAGTAGAGTTAAATTGGTACTACACCAAAACTCTCATAGCCTGAAGAATAAATCTCACATTCATAGCATAAATTGAAATTATAAGTGGAGAAGTCATCAAGCAACAACAATAAAATACCCGTATCACTTTATTATAGTGTAATAGGTAGTAAGTAGATATGCGGTATCATCATATGTTAACACGTAGATATTCAATATAATATAGTAATAGGTGTAGTAGGTATGTACTTACCTCTTTGGACAAGTTAAACGTAGATATGGCAATATAATATAGTAATAGGTAGTAATAGGTATGGCTGCTATGGCAGCTAGGTCTGCTGGGCCCAGCTAGGTATTCTCTTTGGACAAGTTAAACGTCTCCATGGTGATATTCTATATTATAAATAATTGAAGAATCCACTGGATTTACTTTATTTTATGGTAGGTCATGCCCGCCTGCTATCGTCATAGGGGTAATATAACCACCCCCGACCGAACCTGCTGATGGAGGCCATTGATAAAGAAATGTCTGGTGGGTGTAAGGCGTAGGGGAGAGGCTGTAGGGGTATCGCCCATTTACCGGAGAGGATACAAAATAATAATTATTAGTAGAATGAATGAACAAGTTCAACGTATCTATTATGCCCAATTCATTTTCATAATTGTAGAGATAACACGGTATCATCATATGTTAACACGTATATATGCAATATTGTATATCGATGTTATTTATTGTTACAATGATTTATTGATCGATAGAGGATTCTGTAGGACACACTATTATTAAGGCCATATCAGAGTGTCATAGTAGAGGTATGGTATACCGGTATCTTATATGTATGACTACTGGAAGCTGTATAACAAAGACCTTATGTGGACAATGACAATGTGGATGAGAGACACTGGCTAGTAGGTAATGTAAGCAGTAAAGATTATTTATACAACTACAACTATTGGGGAAGTGTATAGTTAATACCACTATTATATAGCATAGGTCCATATAGGTCCATTGAAACTAGTGGATACTAACCACCACCTCCTGATATCTTTGGCTCATAGGTGTGCTACTATTGGTGGGAAGGCAAGCTTTTAAATAAACATCAACATCGCTAATTTTGACTAGGGGAACTTAGTAGTTCTCCTTCCTCTCGGCTAAAGAGGTTGTTACCTCCTCCTCAAATGGAAAAGGTAAACGTCTCCATGCGAGCTATCGTAAATGGAGGAAGGGTGGAATACCACAGGTGGTTAGGTGGACCAACAACCTCAAACAAATTATATGAAGTTGTGTCATCTGATCCAACAAACATGAATTCAACAACAACTGGTTTGTCTATTAAGGAGACAAGTTCAATATCTCCATGGTGATCTCATATAGTAATAAGTTGAATATAATAAACTATCGGTAGGTAGTGATAGGTAGGTAGCGGGAACATCATCCCAATAGAACCTATTGGTTATACCCTATCGGCGGTTGTGCAACCTCATCAATGGAAAAGTTACACGTATAATATATGCGATTCGTATCGTATTATTTGGATTATTTCCCCTTGCCCTCAGAAGCGCAAGACCTCCGGACCTTCCTTTTTTTCCCCAGACACTACAATAGGAATTGAATCCACTGGATTTACTTTACTTGCCTAAATAGGATATATAGGTAACGAACCTTGGGACGGAGTTGTTAAGCTGGATGGAAGTCCATATGGCTAGTACTTATTGGAAATAATATGGATATTATGGATGGAAATATGGATAAGAATACTCACATATTATATAATGGTATTGGGGTGATACCTACCACCTCAAATTGGATGTACCAACCTTCTGGATGGTCTCCTACCAGCCATAGTTTATGATATTACCACTACTACTATAAGACTGATTATTCACTCTATAGTCATAGAGGTAGATTAAAGTAAACGCCTCCATGGCGATATCGTAGTTAAACGTAGATATGCTAGTATCATAGGTATGGAAACTATTAGCTTCAAGTTGTACTATACTAGCCCTACTAAATACAATTAGTATGTTTCCATTGTATGCCCTAAGATTGCATATTAAGATTACCAATTACAATGGAACAGTACGGGAACTTATGCATGGACTAATAAGTAAGGGCTGCCATGGGACTTACCTCTGACTTACTTAGTTGGCAATGATTTATGCCAACCACTGGCACTGGGAATGGGCCTGCCCATGCTCGGCTCTAGGGAATGGGGGTTTAAAAATGGGAAAAGTGAAACGTCTCCATGTCGATCTAAGTGTTGTATTTAGGCTATTCCCACCAAAGGAAGGAGGCATAGGTTCCAATGGTAAAGGTAAACGTAGATATGGCGAGTTTGGCTAAGCCTCAGATGAGTATCGACTGAGATATTCGGTAGGTAAGGTAGTGGGAATATACCAATAGAACCTATGGGTTATACCCTGGTTGGTTGTGAAACCTCATGGTGATGATACCCATCCCAATATATCAAATGAGTGAAAGTTTAGAAATATGGCTGGCCCAACCAAATGAAACATGGAGGAGACATGGATTAAAAAACATGCATAGACTAAGATAAAGTCTATTAAGCTGCCATGGTATACTTAGGGATACTTACCTCCATAGAATAAGATATTTATTCTCGTAATGGGGCATTTTGACTCGAGGCGCACCTTGCCTTCATATTCATGGTTAGATCTTATTATCTATTTTGACTCGAGGCGAGGACATAGGCGCAAGGACGTATCGATGCGATTCTCACTTGTAGGTAGGTATGGATGCAATGGCCAGGTCTCCACGAGAGGAGGAAGGTGGAATGTTGTACTTGCCATGGAAAGGTGAAACGTATCGATGCGATATCTCATATAGTAGGTGCTACCTACAATACTAACACACTTAACGGGTTGAAGAAAACCTCCTCCATATAAGACACTTTTTATAGGAGTGAGCGCTAGGCGAACTATCATAGCAGGCAGGACGAAAGGATGAGAGAGCATAGCGAACTATCGGAAGGAAGGAAGTGAGCATTGCGAACTATCATAGCAGGAAAGAATAGGAGGAGTTTTGCATTGCGAACCATCCATCATAGTTGGCAGGGTTGTACCCTCTCATGGTGGTCTGTCCAACCACTCATCCTATCGGTTGAACCACCTCATCCTATTCGGTTCCTCATAAACCACCTCATAAGGTCGATGCAACCAACCACTAGGGAAAGTTCATAAAAAATGGCCTAGTCTAGCCTAGTTAATAGTAGTATGGGTAACTTCTTATTATCCTTCCTATCAGCATAAGCTATGGAAGTTATGGAAGTCTTCCTAACAAACATGGTGGATTCCACTAAAGTTGTGCACTTAGTAAATGGGAAATAGGTGGTGGGTGCTCATAAGGTGGGGGATCTCATACCATCCTAGAATATGGATAACTTATATTATCCTTTCTATCAGCTATGTAAGTGGGAAAGGTTCTAGTATCACCTAAAATGAACAAGTTCAACCTAGAGATGCGATCTCGCTATGATGATTTCCCCTTTGTTGATTCCTCACCCATTGGATTTTGATTGGATTAGTCCCATTGGTTCTTCCCCTGCCTTCCCAACCCCCTCCCCAAAAATAGTTCTTAATTTACTGAAATGCCATTACTGCTTGCCTGGGCAAAACCAGGGACGGAGTCGCTCGACCAAAGGGAGAGGGATTCTATTTCATTCTACAAAATAAAGATTTATTTTCTGGCTTAAAACATAGCCTGAAGAAGTATCACATTGAATTGGTGGAAAATAAGTTAGGGGAATAATATTAGGTAAAGTCTATACCAAGAGACTTCCGGTATGGCTGCTATGGCAGGGATCCACCTATCCCATAAAATGGAGACAAGGTGAGCGTATCAATGCAATTACTAAGCTAAGGCAATTAGGGACTACTCAGTATGTCCCAACCAAACATGGATGGAGATTCCATTTTTACAATGAGACAAGTTACACGTCTCCATGCGAGCTCGTATATCCTCGTATATCAATGAGAACAGGTTTAGATTAATTTATCATCTCCTTACTCTAAGCTATGGAAGTTGTTGGCCAAAGCAGGCACATGGGGGGGTGCAAGGGACTCTAACGATAGAGTATTGGCTTCTTATGGTATGGCAATAAGACCCTATGACAATTAATTCTCCCTTCCTCTCAACTATGGAATATGTTAACACGTATCTATGCTATATCGTATATCGATGTATTTATTGTTACAATGGAAAAGTTAAACCTATATATGTGGGTTCAGAAATAACTACTTAGAATGTGGAAAAGTTCAACGTATATATGGAAGTAAAATGTATATATGCGGTATCCTATGTTAACACCTCTAAATATTAAATATCATATATCTATGCATTGTGGAAAGCCTGTCAACTACTTTTCTCTTATCCTTGTTGCACTTAGTGTTCTATAGAATTAAAGCTTACGATAAATGCTATGTAGATCGATGATTTTAAAGCAGTTTCCTAGGGGAGATGTGCGCTGGGGATGGATATCCGAATGTTGCAATGTGACTTCAAGTTTTAGTGATGTAATAAGCGCCGCAGCTTTTTTGTCCGCCTTGTTAGAATGGAGTTATATCGCTAGAGAGAGACCTGGGAGCATGGAGTGATACCGCACCAGACTGACTGTGTGTGGTGATATTCCGCTGGCCGAGAACATAGGTTAGCTAGCCACCAATACAGCTTCTTGCTCTTGCTGAGGTTTCATAACCATGCACCCATGAGGTTTCACAAAATAGGGGTTTGGCACTAATGGTGGAGTACGTTGTTATGTATTAAAAAGCGCTAGCCGGTCCAGATGATGAGGATAGAGATGAGAGGATGGAGCGATAATACTAGGAGACGAGGTTCCACAATCGAACCGCATTAGATTAGGGGCAGCCACTATGAGGAACCCGCTTTGCATAGGGGCAACACCACTCACTCTATGAGGGTTAGGTCTCTTCATTGAGAGGCCTGCTTATATATACTTCCTGGACCTGGACATATAGACCTGGAATATGAAGAATTCTTTGCTGGGGCTGGTAAACCTAACCAGCAGATGCCATAGCTGCCATACCTTATGACTACATTTCATTATGATATCGCCGAGACGTCCTTGCGAAGAAAGAAAAAGGCTCCACAGTCACCATTCTCCCTGAGCGTAAGCGAAGAAGCCATAGGGGCCATCCCATCATCCATCCATGTCCAGTGTAAACCAGGTGGTTTCTATTATGTAAATTCCATCCCCTCCTTTGTCGGGAAAGAGCGTAGCACCATCCCAAAAAGAAAATAAGAAGAAATCTCTGGAATAAGAGGCTGAATAATACATAATTCATTGGATGGAGCGGCAGCATGGGCGCTGGCTCAACAGGCCTTCTTCACAAAAGAGCACTACCATGCATGACCCATAACAGGAGGTTGGGGGGTTGCCAACTACAATTATAGTTTCAATGAACCCATATCATCATAATATAGATTTATGAAAAAGCTCTACTAGTAAAAGCCTTAAAGAGATTCTACTACTACTACTGGCCTTAATTGACACGATATGGTGTAGAGCCATATTAATAAAAGAAGCAGCCGTACTAGCAGCCTATAGAGAAAGCCATACATAGAGTGAAGCGTCTCAGCTTTAGCCTTATGAGTACCCCCCTATAAAGGTGTATTACTGTAATCTGCTTACTTACAATTAGACCCTACTCGCATTTTCTCCCTTATCAACAACTCGCCTGGAACGCTCTATCTAGGCAGGTAGTTGGTAGGCAGGGCCAAGGAATAAAGAGGGGAGGTAGGAGGAAACAATATATATATTATATACAAAGCCTGTCTTTCAGGAGGGAATCACCAGGAGCCAGAAACCATAACCTAGGGAGGTTCTTTAAAGAAGGGCCTTCAGCCCAGCCAAGCCAAGTACACAGAGGGAGGAGTTATTTCTTTTTGGACCACCACTCTCGGAAGACGGGCCCTCAATAAAAGAAATAAAGGCAGTTTGGCACCTAATTATCCATGCTAAGCTGCTCTCATTGCATATAAATGTAAGTCAGTATATCATAGGTGAGGCTTGTTGTTAATCTACGTATATAACGACGAAACGTGATCAGCCCCGTACAAATTCTGTTCCAGGCCATCCATATCCCATTGGAGATATAGAGCCTATAGAGCCAGTAAGATTCGCATGCATGTAAGGTGATTCCATCCATCCTCTAAGGCAGGTGGCCGTAGGAAGCTTAGGCCACGGGAGTGAGGTGAAACTATTTTCGTGGTTACGGTCGATATAAACAACCTTCGCTAAACGCGTATTCTATGTGGATGGGTGATCCGCTGCTTCTTATGGAGGCCCGTTCTGCGTTTTCTTAGGCTCCGCTCACTTGGAGCGTGTTGTGTTCCGATGATTAGGCGTGGTTGGCCTTCCTTTCCTTCTTATGGGTCCTTTCCTCAGTGGGCGTTCATTACCAAGTGGGCAGTCCAGAGTGGGCATCTCCCCTACAAAGTGGAAGTATGGTGGACGAACAGCCAACGAATTATAGTGTGAGGTGCACCGCGATAAAATAGTCTTATCTGCCGGGATCAGTCAACAGAATAAAGAAGTGGGATGCTTCCGGAATTGCTTGTTGTGTGTGCTTGATTGCTGTCACTTGGAGACAAATGAAAGGGGAAATGGCAAAATATAGATACCACGGGTGGGTTCAAATGATTGCTTCAGCCGGGCGGGATTGATACTGCTGGTTGATCATCGCTTGGAATCTACAGGGGGAAGGAAGAAAAAAGGACCCATTATATGATGGCTCCCCTATTGCTCTAATGCCCACATGACACGGAGATGAATAAGTTCAATATAAATGAGCATATGATTTTTATTCTTAGTTCCGCACGTCCTTATGTTTTTAAATAAAACTG
>Ga0233348_1000057_pt1 | contig 7715 bp, 6 predicted proteins | sample GEONDECOMP297_FD_180701 | JGI IMG/M metagenome (GOLD analysis project Ga0233348, IMG submission 180701) | Leaf litter microbial communities from Shasta-Trinity National Forest, California, United States - GEON-DECOMP-297 | ecosystem: Environmental > Terrestrial > Plant litter > Unclassified...
CCGGTCCTACCTCATGCATCTCCTTGTCCGCCTGATACCTCGGCTCCACCACCGAACTCCATTCCCCCACTGCACCTTCGACCCTCTTCCAACTCTGTGTGCAAGTTCTCGTCTAACCCAACCGTCTCAAAGAAGACCTCTCCATTACCCACCAAAAATCCTCCTACACTCTCCGGGAAGGAAGCATCCAGCTCCAGTGACGAGGAAATGGCGACATCTGATGATAGTTCGGCGACATCTTCAGGCGAGCCTGCACATCCAGAGTCTCCAGGTTACACATGTCCAATCACAGAAGAACCATGGCCTGGGCAGAAACCATGACCCGCAGTCTTCACGGGCGTGTGTCCTTCCGCCTGCTGCATGCACCACGTTCAGGTTCTTCAATACACGTGCCACTTAGTTATGCTTCTGTTTGATTTCCTTTGTTCATGTATAGTCCACGTGTTGGCTCTTGCCACACCCTCTTTGAACTGTAGGAGTTTTTGTCTATGTTCATTTGGTAGGCATGTTTTCCCTCTGAGAGGGAGGGTCATTTGTTTATCTATTTTCCCTCCTGGAGGGAGGGTCTAACTATACTTTGACACTCCATACCTACTCTGCCTGAGCAGGCCAGACAGTATTTTTTTTTAGATCTCAACTTACAAAAAAAAAATGGGTTTGATATCTAATTTACCTTCCACATTATTTAGGGTGAGATTGTTATTAACTTTTTCTTCTAGCGCTTTAATCATGTCCTTCGTTTTAAGACTTTCTAAAGTATCAACATCTCCTTGTTGGGATGTTTGGTTCTTATCTTGGCTTTGTTTTTCTATTACCTGTAATCTAATCCCCATTATCTCCATTTTATTCTGCAGTAGTTTTATTTTATTTTCTATTTGTTTTTTGACTTTGTCTTCAAAAGATGTAAATTTATTTTCCAGCATGGCTTCTAACTCTGTTTGTAGGTTAAATACTCTTTATTCTCTATGTTTCTCTAAGAACTCTGTATATTCATAAAGGCTTTGTAGAGTAATTGTGGTAGGTCTACCTTTGACAATCTTTGGTAGATGCGGTGAATTATTCATACTTGTGAACAAAAAGAAATATATGAGCAGTAGATATGTATTAGAAAAAAGATATGGAATGTGTGCACCTGATATAACCGTTCCAGATCGCCTTCCAACCTTGGTTCAGAGTGAAGTGGATCCAGCAGCTGGCATAACCCTGAGAGTTTCTTCCTGCTTTACTTCAAATATATAAACTTTTGAATCTTCTTCGTGATTTTTCTGTCAATATAATGCGCAAATGAATCTGCTTCTGCTTGAAGGAAGATTGCTATTTCACTCAGATGCCAAAGAAGATTTCAGTTCAGATCCAATGCAACTAGCAATTTTTAGATCCAATGCAACAAGCAATTTTCAGATCTCTATGTGTCTCAGTCTCAGATTGCATGCAATATTCATGGAGGCAGTGGTATTTCGCCACAAGCTTGGCTCTCGGCTGAAGGATTTCACAATAATATGGAGGTCATCTTCGTATGTTTCATTAATACATTAATACAATTCCAAATTACATACATTAGGCACTCATCCCTTAAAATCAACCACTTAAATTTTATTTAGTATATTATCTATAATGTATCTGTGTTGTTTGGAACTGAGAGGTGGAGGCACGCCACTGCAAAATGCTTCATCTCCCTCATGTCTCTTCATAATTTTAATTACCTTGTTAGTAATTCCTTATTAATATGTCTATTGTTACAACACTCTCCCTCTCTTTATCCTCTAATAACATTCTCTAATTGAAAATTTTGTGCCCATGGTGTTATTTGGGCCATCCTCTTTAGTTGAGATTTAATGCTTCACTTCCATTTCATCCACATGTTTTAATCTACTGGTTCTAAATTTATTTTTCCTTCTTTCATGAGATCTCTAAATTTCCCAAACTCCAATCCATTTATGACATGCACCATCGATCCGCAATCGACATTATGTCCCTTCTCATTAACTCAATGAATCCTTTACTTGTATGCCTTCCATGCATTATACATCTATCAGTATCATGTTGGTCCATTGATACTTGATGCCTATCAAACCCATACTTTGTCTTATATTTTTTCAATGCCTTTGTGATTATGTAGTGAGCTTCAAGGTGATTTTATCTTTGATGCACCATCCATTCCAACATCCTATAAATATGTTAAATCCTCCTTGTTTTTTTAAATATTGATATACTTCAAGCCTTCTTGCTTTGAAATTATTCATGTGTCCTTTGTGAGTTTGCCATTTTTGGAGATATCTCTTGATAATCCTTTCACGCTTAAAATTTTACTTAGATTCCAAACCGTCCCCAATATGTACACTCATGCCATCCTTGGTGTTCTCAAACACAGTATCAAAGTACCTGCAATGCTCTTGCATCATAGTCCCCAAGTTAATTAAGAATCATCTCCTCATTCTTAAGTGTCATACCCTCATCTCAATTACCCCTATGATTAGTCATCTTTAGTGTGCTAATCTATTATTGGAACAATGATATTCGAAGATCATCGCTTCTACCTTTCTTTCTAATTGCCAAGGTAGTCTTCACAAAATCTTCTTTATACTAGAGTTGTCGATTACTCTTGCAACATCTCCCCAAGTCGCCATTATTGGAGTCATCGACACTTATTTTACTCTCTAGAGTCTTCACTCGTTCAATGGAATTCACCATAGTTTTCATGTAGTCTTCACTCTTCTGTGATCTCTGTCATCTTGTTCATATTTCTCCCACCTTCTTTGTACTCATTCTCTTTGCAATATTCTCCTCTTTCAACATCTCATTCTGCAATGTATTGTGTCCCTTGTCTCATAGGTGTTACCATTTATGATACTGTTGGAAACATAATCCTAAGGGATTATGGTTCCACTTGCAATTATTGTAAATATTTTTGGTTTAGGAAGATAGAAACTCTACGTGAGAATCCAAAGAGCCTGTTGGAAGATGAAGTCCAATAGTTACATTGGTTATATAAATAAAGGATTCTGAATCAATAAAATTCAATCCATGAGTTATTGTCTCTAACAAGTGGCATCAAATCCTGGTGTAGAGTACCATAACACCCGTTTCTCAAACCTAGCATTATGCTTTCCTACAAAATATGACATTTGTTTCTCATCTCTCCATCCTACAAGATGCCTAGCATTATGTCCATGATTTCTTTCTACAAGTTATGGTGTGTTTTCCTCCACTAGTCTACTTGCCCATTTTGTCTTGTTAAGTCTTCTCTTGGTGTTTACACTAATTTTGGTTATCTTCCCCTCGATTGTTACCTTCCTTCTCTGCCAACTGAGGTGGATACAATCTCTATGTGAGATCCCTTTACAATTTCTCCTCTCTGCATGTTAGTTTCATCTCAAGCTATCGTTATGTGTGGAGCTAATGTTGATGCTCATTGAGTGTGTGTTCTAGCTAGAAAGAAAACTCTAGACTCAAAATATTGTGGTGACTACTTGTTGAATTCTCTTGCTCTGTGTACATTGGGTGTTCCCATTTGTGTGACTAGTGTGAACCCTATGACACATATTTGTTCCATTTCGCATTCTTAGGATGAGTTGTTTGATAGACAAGGGGGCTTTGTATGTTTTTGTATGCTTGCTAAAATGCCATGTACATGTCTAGACTCAACACACTCATGGATTTAGAGGAAGTCTGTTTGGATTTTTTTCAAGGTCCTTAAATATTGATGGCCATTTGAATATGATATTCCAAGATGCAGAAGAAATTCCATGTCACATTCTTAGGATGAGTTGTTTGATAGACATGGGGCTCTGTATGTCTTTGTATCCTTTCTAAAATTCCATGTACATGTCTAGACTCGACACACTCATGGATTTAGAGGAAGTCTGTTTGGATTTTTTTGGAGGTGCTTAAATATTGATGGCCATTTGAATATGATATTGCAAGATGTGGAAGAAATCTCTTCATCTCATACTCTCACCACCGTGGACCCTAGATCCTACTTGTGTTGTGAATTTAGTTCTATCATCGTGAACCCTAGTCCATGAAGAGATCACGGAAAACAAGACTAGAATGAAGAGCATGTGGTGACACTCTTGTGGCGATTTCTCAAGAGAGATGTGTGTAACCATGTGTTGCATGGAAACTGAACTCTATCTATTGAGGTGCACTGAATAGATTTGTGACTTTGCTTAATGATTAGTGTGGTTGTTGGGATGTTCCTTCTCTATTCCTTGAAGTGTTTCTATCTCCCCTGGTGCATGGGCTCTATCAATGGCCATCCACGAACTCAATCTTGAGAAAGAGGTAACACCGTCTTGAAGCTGAGAGTTGGGGTATTATAAACCCTAATTTTTTAGTGTGAAGTGATAGTACTATGGTCTCCATTGACTACTGCATACTTGTCTTGAGTATATGCCAACTTAATAAACCTTGAAGTGAAGAGCCACATCATGATTATTTCTTGAATGCTCAGCCAAATTGGATATGTAGATGGAAATGTCTTGAAGCTTAAAGGCTCATCTCCAAGAGTTCAAAACTTTACCAACCTATTTTAGCATGGAGAAGGTAATTTGTCATCCAAATTGTTATGGCATGCTAGATATAGTCATTTAAATTATAACAGTCTTTATTTGTTGAGAAAGACTGGTGTCTTTGGTTTTCCCACCATTCCTAAGAAGATGAACAAATGTGATGCATGCATACTAGGAAAAGATAGTAAGCAACCATTTCAAGATTCAAAATTCGGAACATGTAGAAAGTTAGAGTTGATTCACTATGACTTATGTGACCCCATGCATGTTCCTTATGCCAATGGTAATAGAAATTGTTTGCTTGCCCAAATGTCATATTTTCATCCTTTTCATCCTTCACTATTCCTAACACCCATCCCTATTCATCACTCTAATAACCATTCCCTGTGCCATTTTCATAAATAAATATGGGTTACCTTGTATTTTCCAAATTAGTTTATTTTTAAGTATTTTAAGAGAATTTATGATTAAATATTAAGAAAATTAACATATTTTCATTATATCTCAAAGTTGGGTGAGTTTTATGATGTTTTCGGGCTGATTTGAAGACTTTAACAAGGTCAAAAGTCACCATCTAGACTCAAATTCGAATTTCATCTTCAAGCTTTGAAGATTTGAGGAAGATTTGGGATAATTATTCAATCATATTCAAGGGAGAAGATCACAGAGATATAATATCTTATCAAAGATATTATGGAGGATTTGAGGGGATAGGTTGAGAGAAAAGTGGATATGTAATTATGAGTTGTTTGTCTTTTTATCCAAAGTATTCATGTATAAATAAGAGGGTTCTCTCCTCATTTGGGAGGAGGCCTCTTTAGTGGTGTGGAAGTAGAGAAATCCTTTGTGTAAATTCTTTTTGAGAGTTAGTCATGGAGTGGATTTTGATTATTATATAATGGAGATGATGCTGTAATGCAAATTATTTTACTCTCTCTCATGTTAATTTGGATTGATTTCTTATGAATTGTTAATATAAATTTTCTATGCGCTCATATTTATTTGTCATTTGTTATTTTTCATATAATCATTTTTCATTTGTCACATGCTTTCATAGATTAGTTTGCTCATTTTCTTGCTTTCTTAATTAAGTTTATTTGCAATACGATTTCATGCGCTTTCGTTAACTAGGTTCAAATCCAGTCGCATGTGTTTTGTTAGATTAGTCGCGTGTTTTCGATTTCAGTCGTATATGTGTTTCCTTTTCAAGCATTAGAATAGGTTAGTATAACTCTGATCCTGCATACATTTTCCTTGCACCTCTAAGTTTACGATCTCCCCATATTGATAATTTATGTCGAAATAACTATCATATATTTCGCTCGACATAAATCTCATGACCTTTGTTGATGACTACATGTAACATCTCGGTTTTGACCCCATTTGCATTAAATGTATATGATGTATATATTGTAATTAATCATGGCGTGGAACTAAAGGCAAAAGCCCCACCATCGATTTAGCATTTTATGTTTTGGCGATTAAAATCGATGTCGATGGTATTTCATGCTAGCCAAGCACTTTATAATTTTTAACATAATTAAAATATGCAATTTAATTAAAATACCCACAACCAGCAATGTCAATGCAACAATAATGAGACGGGGGCATGATTTCCTCAGGATATTTAACCTTGATCCATTGGGTAAAAGACAAGTGTCAAGAGGAGAACCCATCATCTGTCAACTACTTTCTTGTCTTATTCAACCAACCACTTAATTCTCTAAGGAGTTAGTTGGCCAGTTATTGCCTTAGGGCTTGGGAATATGGGCAGCCGTCAATTCTGGCAGGGCTGTCAGCCTTGACCACAGGCTTTCCCAAAGGGGAGATCAATTCGTCCATTACCCTCACGTGAAAGGGGAGAGCCGCAGACACTCAAGAAGCCGTATTCCACTCTCACAGAGGCATCGATTACTCACTCACGCACAGGCAACCAATTTCCTCATGTAGGGCATGCAACTGATTTCTCCTCAGCCATCCATCCTCCATCTTCTCATGCCCGTTTTCTGCAATCCGTTTACATTCTCCCATGGCTGGAAATCATTTTGGCAATGCCCAACAGGTTGAGAAGAGACCACAATTTTCTGAGTGGCTGTTGAGCCGTTTTTCTTACCCACGTGGAGCCAAGAATGTTACGTGAAGTCAATTTTGGTCACAGGGTTGTTATTCCCCATTCACCATTGTCAATTTTGGCTCCCAGGATGTTTTTCATCCATGGCCAGAACTTGCAATTGCGGGGTATGTTTCTGCTGCTTGGTATGAACTAGTTGGGAGGGGAAATGGGGTCTAACTAGCTTGATAAACACAGTGTGAGAAGGAACCTCACATACATATCTAGGGGTTTTTTCTTCTTCTTTGCACACCCTAAATACCACTGGAAGGGAAGGCATAGCCTGAGGGACTGTGTAGCATAGAAGGGGATGCTTCCTTTTGTTGGGTGTGTAGATGTTTTAGAAGCTAGGATAGATCTGGTGTAGGTGTCGATGGCTCTGTGGTTGAGCTCACTAGCTTATCAGTCAGCCTTTCCAGCTCCTTTGCAGCCCGATAAACCCAACTTTGTTGGCTTGGCTGAGTTTTTGTTGTATCCTTGGCTATGTGTGAGTATGCTAGTGTTCCCTTATTCCTTGTGGGAACCATGCCCAACTCGGGGGTGGTAGTGCCATTGAGAGATTGATGAGCACACTGGCCTATGGTTGGGTGGAACGTTGCAGCGACATAGCTGGTTGCGGGACAAGCTTCTTTTAAGATAAGTATTTCTTGTGTTTCAATCCTTGCAACTGTATCTATTTTATAAATTAGTAGGAACATGATGAATGCTTGAATAGAATGTGTTTTTCTTCTGTTGTATGTTAATAATTTGTACATCTACATATGTATCTTCTATTTCATTTTATTTTTATTTTACGTTCATGGGGATAGATTGCTCAGATTGATAGCAGCATCGTCGCATCCTCTCCCTGGTAGAGGGGTGGGGACGTAACACTACACCAGAATGTGTTGGATATACCTATTAATGACAAAATATAAAGCATATCAAACATTCAAAAAATTTCATGCATGGATAGAAAAACAAGCACAATCTCCTGTTGCCACACTTTGTACTAATAATGAAAAAGAATACACTTCAAATTTTTTTCAAGACTATCTTCGTCAACATGAGATTGCACATCAAACTACAGTTCCTTACAACCATCAACAAAATGG
>Ga0233348_1000061_pt1 | contig 7555 bp, 4 predicted proteins | sample GEONDECOMP297_FD_180701 | JGI IMG/M metagenome (GOLD analysis project Ga0233348, IMG submission 180701) | Leaf litter microbial communities from Shasta-Trinity National Forest, California, United States - GEON-DECOMP-297 | ecosystem: Environmental > Terrestrial > Plant litter > Unclassified...
AGTATCAAGTAATAAGGTATTAAAGGACCTGTTTTACGATGTACTTTTCACTAGGATTACATACACGACCTAAACTGAAATAGGTAGATAAAAGTTAGATGATCAAATTATAGTTGAATCAAAATTGAAGAACAACTGGATTATTTCAGTTTTTCTAAGCACTTATATTTACGAGAAAACTAATTAAAACATAAATATATAGATCAATGATACCTCATTCATTTTGATAAAAGCTGTAAAGTAAATAAATTTACTAGCATTATATTTTATGCTAGTTGAGATAATAATCTCGATCTGGAAACTGGTTACAAAACGTATTACCTTTATAAGACCTGTAAAAGAAGCATCACTTCACTGCATTCGCTAAAAATCTAAGTAAGCCTCGGACTCAACTGAAGTTCCTTCATATTTTCACAAAATAGTAAAACAAACTTATCCCTTAAGTAATTAAACAGATGTTTCAATTCGTGTTGTTCCAAATCACAATCTACTAAATCAAATCCTTAAACAATGATTTATGTAAGCAAACAATTAAGTATGCAGAACTAGAAATTAACAAAAGAATCAGTTCTAGTTAAGAATCAATAATGAAGAAGGAATGGGAGAGAACTATCCTCGGCCAGAGTCAATGCTAGAACTAAACTTAACTATGCCAAAATTATTAGTTTCCTACAACTCATTCATTGAAAATACCAAAGGAGGCACTATCGAAAGTTCAAAATTTAGTAGCATTTTTTCCAAATCCTTTTTTGTGTCAACTTGGTCATTTTCTCTTCATTGCAAACCACCAACTTGGTAAAATTTTCTAAATGTCATGTCCTCTAAATCGTAATGTATTCCAAGCCAAAGTCTAGTGTTCAAGTCTCTTTGATTTTTTTTGAAAAGGTCACTTATTCTTTTTCAAGGAAAAATAAATGAAAATTATTATTATAAATCAGTTATGTGATCTAGTTAAATAATAATATTTTTTCCTGGTTCATTATTGAATGTTTTCCAGATAAAAAACATTGTGCTCAAACCCCATGTTAATCCTAACCAATTCGAGTAACTTATATCACCAAGCATATGTTTCAAGTGTCAAAATGTTAGTTTTGATTAGTTCTGCAAAACATTAATTGGTTCAAACCCAACATCAATACACTTAACAAGTTCTGACCAAACACCATAGTCAACCAAGTCTATGTTTCGAGTATTTCCTTTAAATATCCCATGGGTCTACCTTTGTGCACATCACATTAACAATTCTTAGAAAGGATATTCAATATACAACGTCATATATATATATATATATATATATATATTTCATGTGGGATATGTCCCATGTATTATAAATTAGGAGCAACATCGTCAAGTCACATACACAATAGAGTAAAGCGTTGAGTCTATCAATTGTGCCTATCCAACATTATAGTCATCATGGACTTGCACGAGCTTGTGTCCAAATGTTAAACTTGACAGATAAGTCATCAGAAACACTCTCACTAAATTCCTTAGCCATAGGTCATAGGTCGAATGTTCAAAATGTGAGAATTTATCAAAGCATGAATCTATTTCATTGAAGAAACCTCACAATTAGTTTTGCAAGAATGCACAGAAGGAAGAAAATATGAGCAGAACACATGAGAAAAAGAAAATCCTTCATGATATTACTGAACAATGATAGCGCAATAAATAATACATCTCTCATAGAGAATTCGAATGCACTAAAGGAAAAATGAGTAGCTTACAAAAGCAGACTTACTAAATATGCAAAAAAACCCATATTGGCAACATCGGATTTCAAACTCAGTCAAGGACCTCACGATTTAGATAAATCGGATATGGTAGATAATGAGTGATGAAAAATAAGTAATATGATGTATTTTGGATAGGAAAAGATGGAGTATGTGTTGGCTAAAAGGTAGAAATATTTCCAATTCCATAAAGGCGCTATGCTTTATCCTTATCCACTGAAAAGTAGAAAAAAGTAGGAAAAGTTGTGTAAAAGTAGAAAGTTCTCTCTTACCATTCTAGACTGTCATAAAAGACGGAAGAATATATCTAAGGCCTCTCAAGTGGATAATGATGACAATTTGTGAGACAAAAAAGGCAACACGGGGAAAACAACCTAGTCTAACACCTAGGAAATTATAAAAAATGAATAATAACTTATATCCTAAGTCTAAATGGATTTTTAATATTCTAACACATCTCCTTAATACTAAATTAGAGTGAGTAAAATCTGATTAGGGACCAATGAAAAAAAGGCTTATGGTCACCCTATTAAAATTATTATATGCCAATGTAAACTAAGCAAACAAGGAAAACCTCATGGGAAAAAACCCTCCTTCAAGAATGGAAATGAAACACACCAAAAATTGTTGCTCCAAAATCAAGTAGGTGTGATGCTTGATCTTATGTCTGGAGTAATATTCCTCATTTGTATAAGAGGTATGTGACCATCTAAATTAGGAACATGATCAATTACATGATGGAAAATGATTCCATGTATAACAATTGAAATATACTCATAGGAAATCATGTAAATGATCTTCAAACTTGAATTTTGAAACATGTGATGTTAGAAAAGGTCCAAATGAGAATTTATGATATTTAGAATCTGTCACAATAATATTTATATGTCCTCCATCTTCTGTCCAAATTTGAGAGTATATGCCAATCTTCATCATGCAGTGGAATGGAAACTTGACACTGAGAGTGTGGGAAACCACTCCAAACTATCATTCAACCTCCAAAGAATCCAAAGACACATCAACATGATATAAAAATACAGGCTTTGAATGTTTATATGCTGTAGAAGATGACTAATATACCTAGGAATTCAAATGTGAAGGCTTTTGAGAGAACAATGTGTTTTGGAGATCAACTCCAAGAGCTTGTTGATGGTCCAATTTTTTGAATTTTGCACCAATGGTGATAAGATTATAAAAAAATAAAGCTGGATGATTTTGTAGCATTAAATCATCTCCAAAAAAGTGGAACATGTGTCCGATATGTGCCATAGTGTTGGAATATTCATGAGCTTCTCCTTGTTTAGTGAAACTCTGAGAATTGGTGCAAGCAATCATGTAGAAAACCTCAAGAAGCATGGGATCAATTGAAGCATTTGAAGTTGCTCCAAAATATGATATATCCTCCTATATTTCCATTAGATCATCATCTTGCACACCAAAAAATTAATTGGAAGTAGAGGAATTGAATTCCTCTTCAGCTTCTACACACAATAACTGGCTTCATTTGCTCAAAATTTGAGATAGAAGATTTGTAGGAGAGCGATGACTCAATAAATAGTTATTCAACAATTGCATCTCCATTAGTCACTTCTTCTTCATGATCAGCATCATCGGAACAATATAAATTATATTTATCTTTGTCTTCCAATGCAACAGACAAATATTTTTCTTCAATATGTACTTCTTCAGAGGAAGAATTCGAATCAAGGAGAATTCTAGCAATAGGAACTAATTGTGTTGAGGACTTTTTTGCAATTTCTAATTCTTCACGGACAACTTATTTAGAGAATATTTAGGCCAAGGCAGTAGTGATATCTGTGAGAAAATATAAGGAGGTTTCTCTGATAGGATCGCTCTCCAAATGGATTATCACTTCCTCATCATCTTGTAATCCAAATGTTTTGTCTAGATTGCTCCAAAGCTCACTTGGGAGATTATTTGTATCAATGAGGTAGTGCATGCATGGAGGAATAGACAAACACATAATTCCAGAGGATCTAAAACTGTTAGTAAAAAATGCATCTTTCTCTTCAAAGGATTCTGGTTCTGTAACAATTCCAATAGACATATCAAAGAGATCCAACCTCTTCAAATGCTATGATATCTTCAATTTCCAAATATAATAGTTTGGAGAATATCGAAGAGGAATTGAATTTGAACCCATGAAGTTGTAAATGCATAAAAATATGGAAAACAAAAATACTTAGGAGGAAATTCAATGCTACATATCTTTGATACCATGTGAGAATTTGTAATGGCCTGAATGTAGTTCACTGAAGAAACCTCACAATTAGTTTTGCAAGAATGTAGCTCGAAGGAAGAAAATTTGAGCAAAACATATGGGAAAAAGAAACTCCATCGTGATATTATTGAACAATGATATTACAATAAATAATATATCTTTGATAGATAATTACAATGCACGAAAAGAAATTCAAGTATCTCACAAAAGCAGGTTTACTAAATATGCAAAAAAAGCAATAGTGGCAACATCATCTTTCCAACTCAGCCAAGGAATTCATGAATTAGCTAAATCACATACGAAAGCTAATAAGTGATGAAAAATAATATCATGGATTTTGGAGATAAAAATACGGAGGATGTGCTAACCAAAAAGTAGACAGGTTTCCAAGTCCATAAAGGCACCATGCTTTATTCTTATCCACTAAAAAGTAGAAAAAAGTAGGAAAAACTATGCAAAAGCAAGAAGTGCGTTCTTACTGTTTTGGACTATCATAAAAGAAGGTATAGTCTATCTAAGGGATCTCAAGTGGATAATGACGACAAGTTGGGAGCCTAAAAGGAAACATGGGGTTAACAACCTAGTCTAACACCTATGAACATATAAAAAATGAATAATAATGTATATCCTATGTCTAGATGGGTTTTCGATATTCTGTCACAAAAGAAGATAGCCTGATTGCATAGGTGTCACCCGAGTTCAAATGTCAAGGAGTTAAAAATACTTCCAACCGACATCATCCTTGCCAGATCTGGAGATAGCCATGCAAATGCACATCCCATAGAAAATTTCTCGAGTGTAAGAATGTTGACACGAGGTGATGAATGCACAAATTTCATTTCTTCATCTTACAAATCCATTACACAAAATAGCTCACATAAAGGTTAAAGGAGAGCCCCATATATAGAGCGTTAAGGAAAAAATCTCGGACTGAAACTTCAAATCACAAGGAACAGTGCTAAATGTTCGAATGTGCAAGTCTCATGGAAATATTTGAAAGCAAAAATCAAGCACTTCCATATTTGAAAGCAAAAATACGGTATCAAGATTAGCTTCATATTTCATGGATACCAATTAAATCATCTCGAGATTGAAGATATGATCATGTAAATGCATATTTCTCTAGTCAAAAGAGTAGGTGGCAGATTATAAAATGGTCACAACGCATTTCTCGCATAATCCTAGTAGAGATGATAGTGAGTGTCAAGTAAGGTGGTGTGCCTAATCGTTTAAAGAATTATTCGCATACTAATTTTCTATACTTTAGGCATTGAGTAAACTTTCAAAGGGACAGTTGGAGAACAAGAAATTTCAAAATCACGGTTGGAAGTTTACCAAGAATTTATGGGTTTGGAGAGCGGTTTATGATGTGTTGATAGTTAAAGAAAGTGATCCTAGTTTCTATGCAACTTATCGAAGATTATTTTAGTTTCTTGTTATATTTTAGTTTCTAAAGTTTGTAATAGGGAATTTATTGTAGTTCTATTTCAAGATGGATTTTTAATGTAAAAAGTAGTTCAATCCAAGGGGGTTGGGAATTGAATTATGCGACTTGATAGTCTGATTTTGTATACAGAAAATCTGTTTTCAAATGTATGTATTTCATGCCTGAAGACTCCAATAAATGTAATGTTTAGTATGTATTATCTCGTGCGCATTTACCTTATTCTTCTTCTTGGATGTGATGTTTATAGTGTAGTATACGTTGTAGTTCTAAGCTGTAGAATCCATAAATGGTTAATGATTAATTAGGTTTTGATGTAGCTAGTTGATCTCCTTCTTTTGATGGCACCAATGCTTTCTACAAGATCATCTTATTCTCATGCATCTTGCATGCCTTTGCATGGATTAAAGCATTTTTTTCATCCATAATGGTTCCCAATATAGTTCCTTCCTGTTCGTTTGTGCCATTCCCTCACACATTGACTTTGGTTCACAGGATTTGGCGGTTAATCAATAATTTTATTTTCAAGATATGTTGCAAAAGGGAAATAACACACCTTATTATGGATTCTAGAATCTCCCTCCTTATCTATTCTACCAAATCACAACGTTGAAGAGAAATCCCCTTTTTATCACTCTCATCTGTTGGTGTGGAGATTTAATGGCTTGTGGGCATGGGTTGTTGATTTATAGAAATGGGTTATCAGCTCTTGGACGCCCCTAATGAAGGAAGAGACTTTTAATAACCCTTGTGAAAATGGTTTTTTTGTTATTGAATTTGACGTTTAAGAAGATAGGGATTTGATGGAGTCATATTGGATCCTTGGTTCTGGGGAAGCTCCGGTTTATGCTTGAAGCTACGGATTCCCACCTTTGGTCCTCTAATGGATTCACTTGCCTCAGCTCATGTATGACTCATGATTTTGAATATGTCGTCGCATTTCTTGGGCAAACCCTCCCTTAAATCCATTAGGAATGCTCTTTGCAAGTTCTTCTTTTGCATCCTAGAAACTTTGAATCAGTGTTATACTACCATTGCAAGGATTTGTCTAGAAATGGATTTCGGATAAAGGATGTCCGAGTAAAATAAACCTTAATGAAAGAAATTTCTCATAGACCCAAAAACTCGACTATGAACAAGTTATTTTTAAATGGAGAAGTCTTTCCACCGTATACACGATAAAATATGAGTTATAAACCTAGATATACAAAATTAAAACAATCATAATTAACTTATATAAAATATTTAAAAATAATAATAGAATAAAATTAAAATAAACATGATCATACTTAAACATTTAAAATTGTACCATCAAAATGAGCTCAACATATTTAGAGGATTTATTGAACATGAATATTTTAAACTCGATTGAATGTGCATTAAAACAACATAATGCAAGAATAATATATCAATTAATCAATGAGCCTAAAATTAGAAAATAACAAAATTATCTCTAGGTAAGAAAATAATCCAATCCGAAAACAATAAAATAACCTTTTGAAAAATACAAATTATTACCGGAAAACAATTTGAATCAACACAGTTAGAAATAAATTACCAGCAGTGACAAGGAAACTATTATGGATTCTAGAAGATCCCTTCTTGTCTATTCCATTAGATCCCAACCTTGAAGAGCAAGCCCTTTTTTATCACTTCCATCTGTTGGTGTGGAGATTTAATGGCTTATGGGCATGGCTTCTTGATATACAAAAATGGGAAATGGGTTATTAGTTCTTGGACGTCCTAGAGACTTTTAATAACCCTTGTGAAAATGTGTTTTTTGTTATTGAATTTGACCTTCAAGAAGATAGGGATTTGATCTTGAGATTGGGTCTTTGGTTCTAGCTCGGGTTTATGCACGAAGCTATGGATTCCCACCTTTGATCTTGTAATCGATTCACTTGCTTGATACCCACCTTTGATCCCGCCATTTGGAATTCTCATGACACGTTCCACTTTTGCATCATAGAAACTTTGAATGAGTATTATACTACCATTGCAAGGATTTGTCTAGAAATGAATTTTGATAAAGGCTTTCCCACTAAAATAAACCTTAATGGAAGAAATTTCTGGCATCCAATAACCTCTTTCCCAAAAAAGAATCACAAACCCAAGTGGTGAGAGGTTACACTAGAT
>Ga0233348_1000072_pt1 | contig 6862 bp, 5 predicted proteins | sample GEONDECOMP297_FD_180701 | JGI IMG/M metagenome (GOLD analysis project Ga0233348, IMG submission 180701) | Leaf litter microbial communities from Shasta-Trinity National Forest, California, United States - GEON-DECOMP-297 | ecosystem: Environmental > Terrestrial > Plant litter > Unclassified...
AACCTTTATGTTAACATATTTTGAACAGGCTAATTGCGCCAGGAAGTACAAATTGAGTGCGCAGTTTGGCACCTCGATGTCGGCTTAACTTATCCTCGTGAATGTAGAAATTATGAAGGGTTCGACTGTTCGTCGATTAAAAAGTTACACGAGCTGGGTTAAATACGTCGTGAGACAGTATGGTTTCTATCTTCTAGAGGAAATTAGAATAAAATAAGGATAGCCCCCTCGTACGCAAGGAGCTGGGTACATTAACCTCTGGTTTACCTGTTGTTTATCTGCCCAATATTAAGGCGCAAGCTTTTGCTTCGCACATAGTATAATTTTATATTATACAGGGATGTTACTTTCACTTAAGTAAATTTATAGGATAGGCACGGCAGGAACGCTATGTTAGTTTTAGATAAGTGTTGAATGCATTTAGGCACGAATCTTACTTTAAGATATTCTTAAATATACGTAGTAGAACACTACGATTTTACAATACATTCTTAATAAAAGAAGTATTCGTAATCAATAGGCTTTAGCTGAAAGGATAGAGATATCTTTAGGTATAAAGTACTAATTTTATAATTTACTAGACATTACATATATCATACATTAAAAATTACTTATGTCATTCTACACTCTTTTTTTTTTTGCCTTAAAGGCACGATACTTGGCCTGGTTAGCATAAAAGTAATGTAGCTGTTTTGTAACCAGCTGAAGCAAGTGCGATACTTGCACTGGGCTTAGACTGCATGCGAAGCATGGCAAGTGTAGAATAAAATTTAGTATTCTATTTGAAATATAAGGCTCTTATTATTATTCCTTGCTTCGCGTTTTTTATAAAAAAAAAGGCAAGAAGCAAAAGAAAGGCCTTATAGTCAAGCGGTTAAGACATAATGTTTTCATCATTACATACGAGGGTTCGAACCCCTCTGGGGCTAAAGATATATTGCTTTTGCTTCTCTTTTTATTTTGCCATGCCTTACTTCCTTATTTTCATATAAAAATAGAAAAAAAAAGCAAGGAAAAGAAGGAAGCAAGTGCTTGCTTGCCTCTTATTTTTCTTGTGCGAAGCAAGGAAAAATAGAAGCACGCCTTTACTATCCCTTTGTGCAAAGCAATCGCGCTACGCGCTCCGCAAGACACAAAATGCGGATTGATGTAATAGTAACATACCTGGCTCATGCCCAGTAAATAGAGGTGCAAATCCTTTGTCCGCACGAGCTTACGCCTAACTTTAATAATTAATTATGCTATATACTATTTTAGTCTCTTGCTTCGCACAAAGGCTATAGCTTAATTGGTAAAGCAAGCTGCTCATGACAGCTGAGATGAGTGTTCGAATCACTTTGGCCTTAACTTTATTTAAAATCCGAGTGCTGGAATTGGTAGACAGGGCGAGCTTAAGTTTCGCTGATTAGCGTCGTAGAGGTTCAAGTCCTCTCTTGGATAATTTAAAGAACCTATTCAAGTTCTTTAAATATATAATAGTAGAGCACATTGTTGGGTAGAAGGGGGGATTTGTATAATCCGGTATTACGATAATTTTGCATATTATTTATCTAGGTTCAAATCCTGGATCCTCCAAGCTTATGCGTAGTACTAGTCTCGCGCAGGGATCTTGCTCCTGCGCCTAAGCACAATTTTCATATATAAACATACCTATAAAACATCTTTTCCTTTAGGAAAAAAGACGCATTAATCCGGCTATTACTTAATACTTTTATTTCGCAGTACTTTTATATAACCAAAAACACTGTGCTTTTATTTTTCCTTGCTTCGCACAAGAAAAATAAGAGGCAAGCAAAAAAGTTGTAGTTCTTACTCTATCTTTTAAATAGAGGGATGAAATAGTAATAGAGCCAGTAAGCGTCCAATGTTAAGAGATATTAATATGCCAGAAGTAAAAATAAGAATTGAATGATTAAAGCTTAATTCTGGAAAAGCAGATTTCCAGGAATTCAGTGATCGAATGGACTCTCTATACGAAAGTAGCAAGCTGTCTTACAAGTCCGATGACCATACTGTGTATTCTTTATATGCGTCTAACCATAATCTATCTTATGTGTTTTCAAATATACCCTTTAAATTTTGGGGTATAAAAGATGCTGATGAGGCTGAAAAAAAAGACTGTTTTTCATATCTTGAAAAAGATATAGCGAAGTTTTTAGCTAACCCTCTTTCTATGATAGATGAGATAGACTTCAAAGAACCTACGGGTATAACAATATATATAAAACCCTCTGATATAATTATTAAACTTCCAGACGGTAGTACTTTCTTACCTGAGACTCAAAATGATTTTTTTGAAATGCGTCGTCGTTTAGCCTCTGGTCGTTGTACTGAAATTCCTCCTACAGACTGAAGATTCGGAATATAATTTAAAGTATATCTGAAATCTTATAACAACTTTATACGTTGTTATATAGAGCCCCTAGGGGCTCTATAGCTCGAGAAGCTCAACCCGGTAGAGCGGAACATTGAAGCTGTTTAGGCTGTAAGTTCGAATCTTACCTCGAGCATTTTTTTTTAGATAAAAAGTGTGTAAAATACATGTATTGCTACTACATAATAACCCTTTTATTTTTGTGAGTTAAAAGGGCTTCGCATTTCGCAAAGGAGGGGTTATTAGCGAGTGTGATGAAATTGGTAAACATCCAGTGCTTAGGACACTGGGGCTTAATTGCTTTACGAGTTCAAGTCTCGTCACTCGTAAATGAATAGCTTAGGCCTATTTGATTTAAATATCTTGTCCGTTCTATCCTTGCTTGCGAAACACGGCACGGGATAAGGACCTACCTTATATAAAGTGTACTTCCCTTTTCTTTTTTTAGAAAAAACGCGAAGCAAGTATACGACAATGAGCTTGCGCCGGGAGGAAAATTTTAGGCTTGCTAAGCTCGGCAAGAAAAAAATAATCTCTTTATTTTCTGTGCTGTGCTGCGCAAGAAGTACTGTTAACTCTATGCATAGATATATGTTGTGGACTAATAGGTAAGTCATAAATTTTTGGTATTTATCATTGAGTGTTCGAATCACTCCAACATAAAATTACCTATCTTATTATATAACTCTAACTAATACCTGTTGTTGTTGTTGTTGTTATTTCTTATGTTTTGCATAGTCATACGACGTGGTCGTAAACGCCTTAGACTCTTAGGTACATAAATAGAGAAATAGGTGGATATAGTTCAATCGGTAGAGCGACTGTATGTGGCACAGTATGTTCCCTGTTCGAGTCAGGGTATCCTCCCTCTAAATCTTTACTTCTAGTTGATCTAATAATAATTAGAGTTTTATTACTTAAGCCAGAGTAGTTCAATGGTTAGAACATTAATTTCATGCGTTAAGAATGAGAATTCGAATTTCTCCTCCGGCTACTATAATGTAGGCTATGCTTCTACCCTTTTGCATCATATGAAGGAGCACTTGCTTCGCAATAAGCTGAGCTTCTCTTTCTTATTGCTGTGCCTTACTTCCTTATTTTCATATAAAAATAGAAAAAAAGAGCAAGAGCAAGTGCACAAAAGCAAGTATATAAAGCTCATAACTATTATATTAAATAACAATTAACATATTATTTAAAAACGTATTAGTAGAAGTAATAAACGTTATTCTTTAAAATATATTAGTAACACCAGAAAATTACTTATGTATTTTTGCTTGCCTTGCACTTTTTATCCTTTCTTTATCCTTTAATAGGATAGAAGCGCGAAGCAAGTCCTTTAAGAAAAATAATACTTGTTTCGCACACTTTCTTTTTCTTTCTTTATCCTTTAAGAGGGTATAAGCGCGAAGCAAGTGCACGAAAAATAGAAGAAAAATAAGTACTACAAGAATTTTTAGGTTTAGTATCTAATTTATTACTTATATATATTAGATATCGGTATGGTACTTATAATAACATATTTATTATATAGCCAAGAGGCTCAAATCCTCATAAACTTTATGTTAATATATTCTATTTTATTTTTATTATTATCTAATGCCGTCACATTAAGACGAGATAAATCAATCCTATACAGTAGAGTAACTATAACAGTTTTACTTTATTCATCTCTTTTAGCCCTAAGCAGTTTATATTTAACAAATTTGGATACAGGAATAGGTTTATACGGTGGTTTATTTCATGCCACAAGTATTACACAAGTGTTTCACCTTTTTATCTTTTTGATTAGTGCAGCTATATTACAGCTAACAGGATTTTACCCTAGAAAAGTTTGATTAGCAGAATATTCTTCAATTACTAAGTTATTATTTAATCAATTACTTTACTACAGAACAAAAATAACTAATAAAATGGGTGAGCAATTTAAAATAATAGAATACCCTTTAATCTTATTATTTATAATTACGGGGGCTGTATTTTTAGTGTCAACTAGTGATTTAGTTAGTATATTCTTGAGTATAGAATTACAAAGCTATGGTCTTTATTTACTTAGTACACTATATAGAAACTCAGAATTAGCTACAAGTGGTGGACTTACTTACTTTTTACTAGGTGGTTTAAGTAGTTGTTTCATATTATTAGGTACTAGCTTACTATATGCAAATTCAGGTACAACTAATCTTGATGGATTATATGTTATAACTAGCCTAAGTGATATATCAAGTCTTGTTGATACTTCGGGCGCAAGCTCCGGTTCTGATGGTAACAATTTATTATATTGATACAAACCTCACTATATAAATATGTCGTTCCTTATATTAACAGTGGGATTCTTATTCAAAGTGAGTGCTGCGCCTTTCCATTTCTGAAGCCCGGACGTATACGATGCAATACCAACTATAGTTACTACATTTGTAGCTATAGTGGCTAAAATATCTATATTTGTCTTTTTATTAGAGTTAGTCCAATACACTAGTAGTTCAGTATCTGGATTTTCACCTAATCAGTTCTCTTGAACTAACAGTTTACTTCTTAGCTCATTAATTTCACTTTTAATAGGGACTATAGTGGGTCTGACACAATTTAGAATAAAAAGATTGTTAACCTATAGTACAATTAGTCACGTAGGATTTATATTATTAGCATTAAGTATTAATAGTATAGAGTCTATACAGTCCTTTATTTTTTATTTAATGCAATATTCTATAAGTAATCTAAATGCTTTCGTCATATTAGTAAGTATAGGATATTCTCTTTATTTTTATATCAGTGACAGCAAGGAATACCAAGAATTACAGGATAAAAATAATTCACCTATACAATTAATTAGTCAATTGAAAGGTTATTTTTATATTAACCCCGTACTAGCCTTAAGTTTCGCAACTACTATTTTCTCTTTTGCAGGTATTCCACCTTTATTAGGGTTTTTTGCTAAACAGACAATCTTAAGTGCGGCTATCGATAGTGGTTATATTTTTATCTCTTTAGTGGCTATACTTACTAGTGTAGTAAGTGGTGTTTATTATTTAAATATAGTAAAACAAATGTTTTTCGATAAACCCGATTATAAATTAAACCCAGCCTTGGACAATATAGACCTACATGCAAGTATATCCTTAAGCTCTGCTAAGGAAAATATAAACAATAAAAATAATGTTTTAATTAACCAATTAACATTTAAACTTAATAATGTAGTTTTAAGTAGTAGCTTATCTATTACTATAAGTATCTTAACTTTAGTTATATTACTTTTTATGCTAATGCCCCAACAATGATTAAGTATGGCTAATATATTAGCACTTATAATATTTAACCCTTAAATGACAAGTATGACTTTTTTTTTAATATTTATACCTATACTAGCTATAGTATTTTTAGCCCTTAATTTTTTATTAGCTCCACATAATCCCTATGGAGAAAAGGATAGTGCGTTTGAATGTGGATTCCATTCATTCTTAGGTCAGAATAGAACACAATTCAGCATTTCTTTCTTCATATTTGCTTTATTATTTTTATTATTTGATTTAGAAATACTATTAGTTTATCCTTATGTAGTAAGTGCTTACAGTAATGGAATATATGGTTTACTTGTAATGCTTATCTTTTTCCTTGCTTTAACCTTAGGATTTGCATTTGAATTAGGTAAAAACGCCTTAAAAATAGATAGTAGACAAATGCTTACACTTGTTAACAAGCAAAGTAACGTAACTACTCTTATTAGTAGTATATATGGTATAGGGCTATTGACTAAATTTATTGTAACTATAAAACGTAGATTTACATTAGTTTAATTTCATTACTAATATAAAAAGTAATATACTATAGACTAAATGGTTCTTTAACTTGTATACTCTGTGCTTTATATTTCCCATTTTGTTTGCCTATTAACTTAAGGTATGCACTTCTTATTAATGATAATATTTAGGATTATATAATTAAGGCTTCACATGCCTATATATTAGTGTTTAGTGTACGCCTTATAAATATTAAGGTTTATGATTAAACCATACTATTATAACTACTCTTGCATTATCCTTTCTTAAGTATATTCTTAGTATTACTTTCTTTTATGAGCGAAGCAGCGAAGCAAATAATATCACGGATTTAATTCTATATATTCTATTTCTAGGTATTTTTTAGCTTATTAATCGTGAACCTCATAATAATACAGACGGAGGTGGCGGTGGAAATCTTCAATCATAGCGTTATCCTCAATCGTTGCAGTCTAAGGACCTTGTTTTTTATATTAGCTCAAGCAAGGTTTAGGGCATATATGGTATATCTTTATACTACTGATGTATACGGTTTCTATTCTCACGTGTTTTTATTCATCCCTACTTAAGTTGCGATAATTTTAGCCAAGTAAGTGTTTTCCTTATCTAAAAAGGTGTATTTGTGCTTGCTTTATCCTTTAAGGAAGGCGTGCTTTATCCTTTAAGGAAGGCGTGCTTCTATTAAAAATAAGAGGCACGACAAGGGCTAATA
>Ga0233348_1000076_pt1 | contig 6589 bp, 7 predicted proteins | sample GEONDECOMP297_FD_180701 | JGI IMG/M metagenome (GOLD analysis project Ga0233348, IMG submission 180701) | Leaf litter microbial communities from Shasta-Trinity National Forest, California, United States - GEON-DECOMP-297 | ecosystem: Environmental > Terrestrial > Plant litter > Unclassified...
TATAAGATAATCCTGTACACTCTAAAAATACCTGAGATGCATCCTAGATGGAATTGTGAAGAAAATATGCATCCACATAACATTTAAAGTTTTAATATTGGAGATACAACTGCTCCAAAACAATAATATTGCAAAAGCATATTATCTCCATTCGAGAACTTAGGTATTACATATTAATACCAGCGCTGGAAGCAACAAAACATAGTGGTATTCTTCTATATCTCATCCCCATTAATGAACATATAGGGTAACCCTATACACAACTCTTCAAGAAAAAACACCTCTGTTCAAAAATTTATGCACAGGTTTTGACCAAACTTTTTCATGTCTCCAGATGCTAGTAATATTGTAAAGAAATACTACAACTCCATTTGCAAGAGTGGCATATTCTCTTCGCAGCAACAATTTAGAAAATAAATTGGAGTAGGAAAGAAATGCTAACAATGTGCAAACCAATTATCATGATTGCACTCATCTCTATAGAATTCCACACATCAACACTATAAATACTTCAAAACCTCAGTATTGAGATACCACTATAGAAATCACAAGGAAATTCATAGGTCCAAGACAATAAATACTATCAATAGATGCTTTATCTTGACCACACATGACAAAGAAAATTTTATCTAGTTTCTGAAGAGCTTGTTTGTTTTGGTGCCATGGTTTTCTCACCTCATGATGAATAACTCTCTTGAAGTTACATCACACAAATGGATTGGCCATTTGTATATTCTCACCGTAATCACCCTCTCCCCAATGGTATTCTCAATGGATATCCTTATATCCAGACACACACAAAGAATGCTTGTGCATATAAAATATATGAAACACCAAATGACATGGATATTGTTGTATTTATTGTTAGTGATTATATCAAAGGTAAAAATGGTATTCACTATTTCCAATATGTCTACACAATATTACAAACCTTAGTATGCACAGGTACTCCTGATAGATGCACTCATTACAAGATATAAAGAGAGATGCTAATGGAGAGCTCACATAGGAGATTAGTCTTCACTTTTACACAGAGAACACATGCACTAATCACAATTCAATGCTTTCCTTCTCATGCTCTAAAGCACCAACATGAAGGTGGAATATGAAATTAGCATCTACAATGTATTCAGTCACAATATTCACTATTGATAGCATAGGAGTTGTTGAACAAATGTAGAACATGCAAAAAAGAGAAATTATTCAATGTTTTAAGAGAACATGCCAATCTAGAACTACCAAAATATCAATAGTGAAATAAACACCCACCACTAATGTAGAGGGTAATGTAGCTACAACGGATCTCATGTAGAGAGGAAGGGAAATTCCTGGCATAGGATTAGAGAGTAGTGCAGGTCTGCTGATTACAAGATCTATTGTTATGATCTGCGCAATACAAAAATGCCATGTTGTACTTTGGCAGGTCATAGGAAGGCAGTTAGTTATGTAAAGTTTATAGATTCCAGCACAATTGTGTCTGCATCTACAGATAACACACTTAAGTTGTGGGATCTTACAAAAACCAATTCTTCTGGGGCATCCAATAATGCTTGTACTCTGACCTTTATTGGTCATACCAATGAGAAGAATTTTGTGTGTCTTTCTGTTGTGGATGGATATATTGCGTGTGGTTCAGAGACAAATTCTGTTTTTGCTTACTACAAATCTCTTCCTACGCCTATGGGATCACATAGATTTGGATTTGCAGACCCTATATCTGGTCAAGAGATGGAAGACGATGGTCAATTTGTTTCAACTGAATGGAAGGCTGTCCCAGACATTTTGAAGACAGCAGCAGAGCAATATAGAGATCGAACTGTTGTGATTAACCCACATCATGATCCACCGTCCCAGATGACTTACAAACAGCTTGAACAGAAATTTTGGATATTGTAGAAGGGTTACGTGCTGTTGGAAGGGTTCCAGATCATCAGTAGAGGAGATTTTGCAAATATACATTCATTCTGACAGTGTTGCACTTGTTGTTGACAATCCAACTCTATTCAATAAGCTCGTGGCAAGGTTGCTGTTGTATGCGGTTATGGAGATGTTGGAAAGGGTTGTGCTGCAGCCCTAAAGGTTGCTGGAGCTAGGGTAATAGTTACAGAAATTGATCCTATCTGTGCCCTGCAAGCTCTGATGGAAGGCCTGCCTGTCCTGACCCTGGAGGACGTAGTGAGCACTGCTGATATTTTTGTAACCACCACTGGCAACAAGGACATCATCATGTTGGATCACATGAGGAAAATGAAGAACAATGCCATTGTTTGCAACATTGGCCATTTTGACAATGAGATAGACATGCAAGGACTTGAAACTTTCCCCGGTGTCAAGAAGATTACTATCAAGCTTCAAACGGATAGGTGGGTGTTCCCTGACACCAACAGTGGCATCATTGTTCTTGCAGAGGTACGTTTGATGAACCTGGGTTGTGCTACTGGCCACCCAAGTTTTGTCATGTCTTGCTCCTTTACAAACCAGGTTATTGCTCAGTTGGAGCTCTGGAATGAGAGGAAGTCAGGCAAATATGAGAAGAAGGTCTATGTGCTGCCTAAGCATCTAGAGGAGAAGGTGGCTGCTCTGCACTTGCCTAAGTTGGGTGCCAACCTAACGAAGCTTTCACCTGAACAGGCAGAGTATATCAACGTGCCCGTTGAGGGTCCTTACAAGCCTGCCCACTACCGATATTGAAGAAAAATGGCATTTTTGGAGACTTATTGGGCGAGTAGCAAGACTCCCGGACAGTTGCCAATAGAAGAACCAAGCTCCCTCCGTTTGCAGTTCCATTTGTTTTGTTCCAATTTTAATAAAAACATTGAGCTTGTTTGTTGGTCTGTCTGCTGAGTTTATTACAACAGAGCACCGAAGGGAGTTGCCAATGGAGTTGGCAGTAAGCGAGCATATATCAGTATTTGAGTCTGCTGTTAAGCTTTACATGAAGCATTATTCCCTTACAGACATTGATAACAATAATGAAGGACTAGATAACCGTGCATTAGAATCTTGTTTGATCAAGCATAGGTCTCTACAAAATGATTTGAATGCAATTTCAGACTCTGTGATCAGTCTAATGTGGGATGAAAAGGATTGCATACACGAAGATAATTGCTGTGGTTTCAACCAAAAGTCTTCCAGTAGATCTGCTAGAGGACATTCAAATAGGCTACTAAAATCATTATGTACATACATCGAAGGATGTGAAGCTTCTCATGAAATGATCGAGCTCTGGCAAAAGAAGGGGCAAAAAGGATGAACAAAATCCTGACTTGAATGGATTTTAATTAACTTTTTCTTTGACCTTTAATAATTTATAGCCAAAGTCAATCTCTAATCTTAGTAATTATTGCCAATCGAATTCATCTCAATCTCTAATCTTAGTAATTATTGCTGATCGAATTCATCTCAATGTGAAGAGTTAACTGAAGGAAGAAATGCCTTTCCAGTAAATAACCCTTTTTTTAATAAGATAACTCTGTTGCAGGAAGAATATGGATACTTCCAAGAGATGATTCCATGTAAATTCATTTATGTGCAAGCTCCAAGTTAACAGCTACTACAAAGTTGAAACCCCCCAACAAAAGAAAACAATTTTGGGGGGGAAGCAGGTTGACAAGTACAGTAAGCAATACTGACCTCATTGGCTCCAGTTGTATCATCCACATGGAATTCTAAGACAACATCATTCTTTCCTTGGAGCTGCGTTTGAGATACATCTGCCAAGGATACCTCAAAAGCTGGTTTTGAACCAACCAAAAATGTGAGCATGTTTCCTGCAACACCAAATGAATTAGAATCTTCTGACAAGCTTTTCATGCAATATAGCCCAAATTTTTTAACATAATCAATGTTGAACACAAGGAAAGAACCATCCATCTCCAAAAACCCAACTGGCAACCAGCTGAAGTGATCACATACAAGAAGAAACAGCCACTTCTTTCGTAAGCACAGGTTTAGTAGCCCACTAAATTGTAGCAAGGATTGCAAATAGCCCATACACCACAGTAAAATGAACAACCCAAGAACTTCTGGTAGGAAAATGTGCTCTATCATCTTCTAGTGTTAATCACTCATAATATAATCCAAAAAACAGCCTCTTTTCAAGCCCTTCACAAGTTGAACTGCATTGCAGATAGCCATATTCGACATCCATTACACATAAAAACACAAGAATACGAGGACATGGGTACAAAAATGAGGTTATCCTTATAAATAATCGCAACAGGTTGAATAATGCATTTCTTAGTTACGTAGTCTATGAGCATATGCAGCTCTCATCAACCCTGCAACATTTATTCTGCCTTTTCACCCTTTCAAGTTGGCTGAGAACAATCAAATCAGCCAGTTTGACCCTCCAATTACAACAGTTTCTTCCCAACTAATCTGCCATTGTAACTTAAACTGATAAATTTAAGCCTCAAATAAATAGATTAAAAAAATTCAACCCATACACTGCTAAAGACTGTGTTCATCCTTTTTGCCACGTTTGGGGAAGCCATGCAAAAAGACTGTGTAGATCAATGTAAGCTCACCAGTGAATAAAAGCAACTACTATGCTCTATAGAACAATTGTACCCAAAGAAGAAAAAAACATCAGGCAACTCCAGGAGATAAGCAGAATGCTTGCTCTCTGAGACTGAATATCAGTAAATTCAATCTAGTTTTTCTGTATCCATGCCAAAACATGCTGACATAAATACATACCTTACATCTCTAACATCTTACCTTCTTCAGGCACATCAATGGATGTATTTATCCCAAGACATGACTCATTTAATTGTTGCCCAGACAGACGGCTGCCCTGTAAGTGCAAGCACAAATTCAGCTGATTATCTTACTTTGTCAACTGTCAAGTCCAAGTACCACATTCAGGAGGTGAGATTGCAGCTCAAAATGATAACAAACTTTTAGCCTTTCAGCTGAAGATTCTTGGGAACAAATGGGGCCATATATAAAGTAATTAAAAAGATTTGTATTTTAAGCAGTCTCTAAAAGTGTTTTTGAAATAGGATCTCTAAAAGAGTTTTTGAAATAGGTCTGGATGTTCTGCGACCAACTAACCTGATCTAAAGCTGAATAAGGAATTCTTTCTTTGTAATTAAACCAGAAATTTTTTGAAAGAATAAAGCTCCAGGGCCTCTTTGACCCTCTCTCTGGATGTGGCCATGTATTATCTAAATACCTGCAATGAACAACCCAACTAGACTCATTTAATTGGAGAAGCATATATGAAATTTTCTAAGGAAAAGCAAAGAAGCATGGCTTGTCATTTTCTGGGATTATATAATTATGATGAGAGGAGAGAAGGTCAATTACAAACCATGCAGTCAAAATGTAGAGGATTCTATCAATTGCCAGAAGGCAAACTATTGTACCCACACTCAAATGACTGCCAACATCTACTGGATCTGTTCCAATGGACTACAGTGCCAAACAGTAACACATTTCAAGTTTATCGTCAGCACCAACATTTCAAGTAAAATATATCTGTATCCAACAACAACGGCATATTCCAGTAATTCATGTTCTTTCTAAACTTTAGCACTGTACTGTAATGTCCAAGAAGATGGAGTTCAATTGATCACATAACTGTGGACCATAAGTCATTAAGATTTAAGCCCTTTCCACTGCCTTCTGCACGTACAATCACATTCATTGCAAGTGCCAACCCAATGGGCCAGAACAAAGAAAGAAATGAGCATGTTGTAGGTGTCCATTGCAACAACTCTACGGGTACAATGATAAAGCTACCAAGAATCATCAGAGCTCCAGACACACTTATTGTTGTCCTAACCTGTTATATTTGAGCCATATATCATCAGTTCATAGTGTTTATAACAAAAAACAAAAAAGTGAAATAAACTGGGATCAAGAAAGTCTAAAACCTGAAGTAGAATTTAGAATAAAATATGCTTACAACTTAGATATATCCATTTTCACGATACTAGCTTATGATGATTACTTCATTGCAGTTAGCAGAGAAAACACCAATTTTCAACATTCACGGTATACCTTTGAAAACATTGTGCTTAATGCAAATGCCATTGTAATCATGCCTGTGCACAATAATCCAAGTGTTTAATTGCCCCTTCCTAATGGTCCTGCTGCTTCTGTCAACACTTATCATGTAATTTGGAAATCAAAGAATATTGCTAAAGAAATTCATACATGTATTACAGCAATTAAGTACCCTCGAAATTATTTAGGTATTGTATATATTGCAGACATGATGTGATAGAAATTAGCATCAATTCCAAACAGTCATGGATATTGAAAAGGTTAACTATCATGACAGAAGAGTACAAAGGAAAAAAGTGCACCTGTGAATAACAGTCATCTGACGCATGTGGTTCCTTTTAAAGGTTCAACACAAAACGAGGGAAAGAATTCACTCACTGTATCTAATATATGCTACTAACATTGTAAGGGCTGCTTCAATCCACAAAAAAGTAACAACAATTTAAAGGCTGCATATGAAATCCATATCAGAACAGAACAGATTCCTAACTAGTTTTCAGGACGAACTACAGCACCACCTCCAGTGGCAATGACTAGACGATACATAGTAGATAACTGCTTCAGCACTTCACTC
>Ga0233348_1000077_pt1 | contig 6492 bp, 2 predicted proteins | sample GEONDECOMP297_FD_180701 | JGI IMG/M metagenome (GOLD analysis project Ga0233348, IMG submission 180701) | Leaf litter microbial communities from Shasta-Trinity National Forest, California, United States - GEON-DECOMP-297 | ecosystem: Environmental > Terrestrial > Plant litter > Unclassified...
TCAAAAAACGATAACTTCTTGTTCGACGGAGTATTTCCACCACAGTTCCGCCTTTCGCCTTTCGCAATTCCTCTTTCCGCCCTTCGGAAGTCAGAAATCGGGAACTTATCATTCGGCGGAGTATTTCCACCGTTGTTCCTCCTTGTGTCTTTCTCGCTTTTGCTTTCCGCCCTTCGGAAGTCAGAAATCGAAAATCCAAACATTAATGAGACTTTAATATTTTCTTTTCCCTTTCCACTTTCCGTTGTGCGGATCGCGAAACACGAAAGTCTTAACAACGTTAAGACTCCAATAGTTTATTTTCGCTTTCTGCGTTGTGGATCACAGAACGCGGAAGTCTTAACATTCTTTAAGACTTTATTTACCCTTTCTTTTTTTCTCTGTACGGATCGCAGATCGTGGGAGTCTTAATATATTAAGGCTCCAACTTTAACTTTCTGCTGTGTGGATTGCAGATCGCGGAAGTATTAATAACTTTAAAACTCGAAACTTGCTTTCCGCTCTCCGCTGTGTGGATCGCAGAACGCATAAATCTTAATAACCTTATGGTTATAATTTTTCTTTTCGCTTTCCACCTTCCTGTGTGTCGATCGTGGAATGCAGAGATCTTAACCCTTTTAATCCTTTAACTTATTGTTCCATTTTGCGTTGTGCGGATCGAGGAACGCAGAAATCTTAACCTTTTCTAGACTTAGATTTTTTCTTGACTTGCACTGTTCGCTCGGTGTTTTTCTTAGGAAACCTTAGTGTTGTTTTGACCTTCAGAAACCTTGCAGACTTGGGCCGAAATCACAACTTGCACTGGTGCAGGCTTAGAAAGACTATTGGAGTGTTAAGGCGGTAGGTCCAACACATTCAACGAGGGAAGCCCTTTTGGAAAAGTAAGTACAATAAGCAAGTTAAAGGGAAACAACAAGGTAGGTTTCTTCCCTCTATTTAACGAAGCATCCATACCCCGCCCCCCTTAGCAGTGCAAGAAAATACTTCTCTTTGAGCAAGGGGAAAACTAAGGTAAGACATCAACAAAATAAAATCATTAATCTAACTCAGGAAACACAGCCATCTGAACAAGCATTAGGTCATCAGTAAATTTCTCATTAATAGATTGAGCGTGTCTTTCCTTATTATTCAATCCCACTGAGACTTACACTCCTACACATCCAGGTATACCCTGGGCTCGTTTAACAATGAAATTATACCGCAAAAGGGTGACTTCATGTCAGGCCAAAATCACTCAATGAGGTTACCAAATACCATAACAAGGCATTAATAATTCCACCAGAGAGGGGTATGTTAGGTCATAATCATCATTCTTTTTACTACGGCAAGAGCTATTAATTTATTTCTTGAGTGACACTGAAACGCATGATCATAAAACACACGGTTTAAAGGCATTAATCAGATCCCCAGTCCTAAGGTAGATTCTTGTCAGACAACATCATTAAGAGTACATAAATACGCCCCAACAAGATGCCATCCTCCGGCAGCTGGGTGCAGGAGCAATAGTCCATAGTTATTACAACAATATGGAAGACATGCATTCATGGCAATGAATCTAGACTACTATTTCATTCTTCTCACACATTTTAACATAAACCAACATAAACCCAACATACCCTCATATCAATAAGTTGCATAAGCAATACTCAGAAATAGAACCTGTGGTAAAATCGAACCATAATGAAAACGGAACAACCATGTTCGACCCAACCGTAGATTAGGCCCATATCTCTCTGTCCACAATCACCCCCGAGCTAATTATGCATTCCAAGAGTGGTGGCTGTCCAAATAAGACCCATGTTCCAGTGGGGATCCCCTTGTCTTGCACATACAATGTCCCCTTCAGCTTACCTAAACGCAGAGTGCTTCTCCCAGCCGACCGGCCTTCCATACTCAACGACATTTCTCTTATAGTTCGACTTTTAGGTCTTTGCATCTCCCGGGAATCTTTGTTCCACTGCCGTTCTGTTTGCCAGGGTGGGTCTCACGCCATACTGGCCTTCCCACACTTGGTGCAACTGTATGAAAACGACCCTTTTCCTCCCCACTCTTCGCATGCATAATTTCTCATTCCTCGTGGCTGACTCTCTCATTCAGATTTTTTATATAAGCATAATGTTTCAGTTACATAAGATAAAATAAATGTTCACTAACTTCCACTAATGATCACAGCTATCCAATGCATAGTGGATTATCAAGGTAAAAAAATTAATTTTGATCGTTTTTTTGTAATATAGATATCCTTCCCATGCAATGAACAAACCAATAGTTGTAAAACTATGATATATGACCACATGCTTGGAAAAAAATCAAATACACACGAAAACTGTAACGTCCTTGCAATACCTTGCTGTGGAATTCGAGGAAAAATGGGTAAGTTTTTATTTTTTTTATTAAATCTTTAAGTCATCCACATACTGTACCTTTGAATTGAATGTTTGCAGAAATATGTTTAATAGCCCGTTACACCAATAATAATTTATACTGCATCTAGATTTAATCAACATTATGTACAAGAATACGCACAACATAAGAATACAAGAGGGGCGAGACAACCATTTTCACGTGGTTCACCTCGTCCACGAGGCTATGTCCACCAATTTGTTTTCTTTTTATTTCTTATGGGAGAGTAATTACAATGTCATGGTACAGCCGCATCCATGGCCGTTCACCTTGCCTCAAGTCTCCTCGCAGAGAGACACTTGCAACTCGAAATTGCCTTCGTTTAGGACCTTTATGACAACTCATAAAATTCATTTACAGTTCCTGGGACACATGACGAACTTTGGCTTTAAACCAACATTTCATACTTGAATTTGGAATTAATCATCACACCTTTACAAGATATGCTCTGTTGAAGTAAAATATTACATCTCTAAAAGTAAATAGCAAAGACGTCCATTTCTAAACAGACGGTATAGCAATGCTATTGCAATATATGCTATTCCAATAATTAGTGCAAGAATAATTATAAGGAGTAGTAAAACACACAAATAAGCTCTGACCTAACTCTACCCTTACCATTATGTTACTCGCATAAATAAAGTCAGTGTAAATACTGAACCATATCATAGCTTGCAGTTTTTTGGTCAGTCCTTACTACGACCACTGTGGCAACTACATACAATCTGGAACTGAGATCAGACACAACAAATGCATATACCAGACAATTGTGACGTGACTGTCTAACATCTCTACAACTTATAAATAAACGTTGAACTTAAGATTGTCTTTTCTCAACAGACATTATAGCAATGCTATTGCAATTTGTGCCATTGTAATAATCACCTGCAAAAATTACAACGTGAAGGGGAGAACGCACATAAAATAAGCTCTGACAGAGCTCTACCATTACATTATTTACATTTTTTAACCTTAGTCTAAATACCGAACCATACAAGAGATCACAATTTTGTGATCAATGGTCTATGCAACCATTGCGGCAATTATACCAAACATACAACAATCTCCAACCCACATCAAACACAACAAATTCAAACCAACAATGATCTCATGCTCTGGATCAAATCGTAATTAGTCGTCAATGATCCAAATCGATTTAAAGATGATAACAGGTAGAACAGCCCCTAGCACCAACACATCCAAACACTTTCTTCAGCGACTAAGAACCCAAGCGTGACCAACCAAAACGTAGGTGGGCAGTCAGACCGGATCTGAATCATTTTAAGGGATAAATCGAAGGCATAACAGACACTACTGTGAGACTTAAACCACCTATCGCAGATCTTAAAATTTAAATCAAGCGCAGTGATGAGAACCTAATCCCATGATCTACCTACTGCAAATCGGATACAATTAAACCCAAGCATATAAGATAGATGCATACATTTGGAAATCGACTACAAATGTTAAAATAACAGCCTCCAAACGTGGACAGAGGGAAAGCGATGCACAGATTTGGTCATAAATCAGTTAGATCGCGTATGAGGCGAACTAATGCCAGCGAAACTTAGCATGGGAGGTCTATAAAAAAAAAATCCCAACATATTATTATCGGTCTCTAACAGAACTCAAAGATTTTTCTAAAAATCTCAACGCTAAACCCTAGCGGCACATATTCAATTTAAAGTGACTCTTTTAGATCTATTTAAATAATCCAAACATTATACACGAGTAGTGTTCCCCTGGTCATAAGAAATTTAATTTTGCAACGAATCCTTTCAAATATGTACAAGAATTTAATCACTATGCAGTAGAATTCTTATAAACACTCTGAACTATATGATAATCACTACGCCAGCGAAATTTAGCATGGGAGCTCTCTATATTTAAAAACCCAGCATATTATTATTGGTCTCTAACAGAACTCGATGGTAAGTTTCATTTCTATAAAGGATCAGCGATACACACTATTCCAGATTCTTGCGTATCAGTCTAGATTTATATCAGCACGCAGCCATAAGTATCAACAATGTGTATTCTAGTTCTAAAAAGGGGTTCAACAAATAGACATGAGCAGTGATATCCGATCCATATAATTATTCAATGACCTTCCATTATCAGTGATTTTTTTTCAAGATCTATCAAATAATTCAAAGATAAACACTAGCACTGTTTTACCAGATCGGAGCTATATGGAAATCCGTTTTGCAGCGATTCTCCAATAGAAGCATTTCTCCATTAGCCACGATTTCATCAATAGGAGCGTTCTTCAATTAGCACTGATTATACCCCTCCTTCCCAAAGGAAACTACCTATCTGACCTTAAATCTCATCAGCCTATAAACTCCACGCCAATCTTTCTTGGTTAGAAAACTACCGTCAGCATCGCCTCCCAGAGTAGTCCCCCTCAAGAGAATAGTAACCCAATAAATAACCATCCCAAGGTGTTCGATTCCCCTCCAATGAGAAGAGCATCCCACAAATTAGTGCACTAATTATGCCCTCGATTCCCTCTCCGAGAAAACGCACCTCCACAAATTAATGCACTAAAGATTCCAGCATTAGTGGTGAAGCTCCTTCCCCGTTTTCCCTATCCAGCAATTTACTCCTGGCATGCGCCCAGCCCAACCGTTTCAATTTACTTTGGATACTTGCTAATTTACTTAACTCGGCAGGGCCCTCTCATTATTACTATTGGATTTCGTTGGACTAGAATTTTGTTCGATGTTGGAAAAATATTCCTGGCAACGCGAGGGTGTTAGATACCGACTCATACTTGGCAAAAGCTTGATAAACACTTGAAAGCATAGACCTCAAAATTTAAGTTTTGTTTTTGTCATTTCTAATTGACGCGTGAGAGTTTCCTTTTCCGTGAGTTACTACTAGCAAGTTTGATTTTCTGATAGGGAGTCTCAGACTTGGGACAATTTACATGCCATTCTTTTGGGACTATGAACTAGTATATGATATTGGGGCCATGTTAGCATACCACTTGTTACCCCCTCATATTATATGAGAGTTGTAATTGTGCTTTTCATTATGTTACCAACGTATGGTGCCTTTTACTAGGCTTTTGTATTTTCGGATGGGGGTCGTGAGGGGACATTACAAAAACTATATGGGATATGAATTATATGGCAATTTGATACTTCTCATATCACTCATGGGATTATTACCATATCACACACACAATGTTTTCCATATCACACATGCGATTTATAACACTTAAAATGGAACAAAAAAAAATTAAACACAACGTGCATGAATTGCGTAACACTTTATAAAACTCCTACTCTCATAACTATTTCTCACCTCTTATCCTAAGTGTCTTCTATGCAACTTCTATGGATTTAGCTTTGGCGTAAAAAAACCTATCGTATTGAAATAACCAAACAATTGTTAATGTGACAGTTCTAACCTTTTCTCGATATGACTATGTTTCAATACTCATTGTAGTCTGTTACAGAAAATCACATATGATGAAATTGTAAACATAGATATAACTCTTTTTACATATTACGAATATGTACTTCTCAAGAAAATTATTATTGTTTTAATATTTTTCTTGTGATGCAACTCCTTAAGAGAAGACACTGTTGTCTTGGTGTTTCAGCCATATGTTTTTCAGTTCTCAACGATTACATAAAAAATATATATGAAGCACTACTAGACACCTAACTCTACACACTGTAAAAAAAAACCAATCAATCCCTCCTTATTACTTGAAGACCTTCAAAATTTGCACCAACAATTGGTGAACTTATTTTGTGGTCTCCTTAGATAATTATAACTAATAAAAAAGTGTGCTAATTGTTTTTGAGAAAAATAACATTGCACTAGTACTAGTTGCTATGTACATGTTTACAAGTTTTCGTATATTGACTCCATCATTTAGGAACACAAAGGCTGCACCAACAAGGACATATACCTTATAATTTTCCAAAAAAAAAATGTCAATGTTAGAAAAAATCATAATTGAAGTAGTTATGAAAATTTTCAATAAATAAAAGTTATATATTCACAAAGCTGATTCAATTTCCTACATTTCATTTTTTTTACCCAAATTATATATATATATATATATATATA
>Ga0233348_1000078_pt1 | contig 6478 bp, 4 predicted proteins | sample GEONDECOMP297_FD_180701 | JGI IMG/M metagenome (GOLD analysis project Ga0233348, IMG submission 180701) | Leaf litter microbial communities from Shasta-Trinity National Forest, California, United States - GEON-DECOMP-297 | ecosystem: Environmental > Terrestrial > Plant litter > Unclassified...
TCATTAAGTTTTCATGATTACACTCTCTCTAACTTCAAAAGTCATATAGAAATATAATATAATGTGATTCCTCTAAGAATCGTTACATTATTAATGATAAAGTGTAGGACTTCCTATAATGCCTTTTTTAATATCTTGTTTAATATTGGATTGCCATCTATCTACTCATAACATTCCACCAAGTAAACAATGTTATATTGTATTAGAACGAGTAGTAGTTAATCTTGAAGCCAATGAAACCTTGATAAGTTATGAATGGTCCTCATGGATACAAAAGAGTTATTACAGCATGGAGAGCTCCTATGTAGTTTTTCATGCCATGGTGATATCGACACAATCCATCTCATACCTATGGATGAAATCCATGTTAAACCATTTCCCACACTAACAAACTTGAACTTTTCAAGAAATATATATACATGCTAATTTCCCTTTTTATTTTTTGGCAAGCATTGTGGAAGACGGGTAGCTAGGAAATGAAAGGGGATTAGTGCAAGATATGTGACAAATAGAAGTCAAGTGACACTAGTTGAAATGAAATGACACAATTAATGCATCGAGTTCGGTAGTGGATTGAATCAGTTGTCCCTACCCCTTTGTAACCATCTTAACAATAAAAATATTAAAAACTCATTATGTATAAGAACCAGTGTAGGACAAAGAAAATGGGTTACTTGTGCTACCCATAGTGCTAATTTTATTTGGTATTATTGAGCTCCTCTTGTTGTTGAGTCCCTTTTGTAATAAAGGTTGTGGGATGTCGATATAAATCCAAATGTGTTTATGGAGAACGTCTTATGAGCTCCACTAATTTGTGAATGTCCTTTTGGTCGTATTTTGAATATTGTTAATGAAAAAGGATTATTTGGGCCCCCCTTTAAACAAATTTTATTTGTAATATCTAGGCATGTTGAATATGGTTTACTATCTCTATATGGATTTTGCTATAGTTTGGTTGCAATAATTTATGCTTTGCATGTATTGCATATTGTTTATTCCCATATAGCACTAATATTTGCATGTTAAACTAACGACATGACTAAACTTGCATCTGTTATCTAGGATTTCTCCCCATCCCTCTCTAGTCTTGGATATGTTGTAGGCGAGACTCTCTTCCTTCATGGGGGATTGAAAATTCTAGAACATCTAAGCCGTAGTATACTTGTCTTCACCCTTGCATGAGAACCATGGCCTCTCAAAATTCTAGAACATCTAAGCTATAGTGGAATTTCGAAATTGGTTGTTCAAGATCATCAGAAACCTTTGTCTCCAAGTTCGAGCTCTACATTTCTGTGAAAATAAAGCTTGAGCTCTACAAGATTTTTCTCTCAAAAGGAATCCCTTACTTTTTCCTCTTTACTTTTTGTTTTTAAAGCTTTCCTTTTTCACTTAAATTGAATTAATGAATATTTACCCCTTTTTATTTCGAAATTTTCATAACGGCTCGTAATCGCTTTACAAAAATAATTTTACATTTATAATTTAAAAGAGAGTTTACTATCTTATGTTTCCTTTCTTTTTCCTAGAATTAAACACACTTTTGTACCGTGATGACATTTATGGGCAAAGTTTGATCCCGTTTAAAAGTTTTTTCTCGCTCGAGCGAGAAGGAGTTAGATGGCTAGCAGAGTAATGCGGAGGGCTCACTCGGAAGGGGAAGTTATACCTTGTGTCTTGGAAGAGGAGACAACAACCTTATTTATGTCCTTACCCAATCACTGAATACTGAGTTAGAGGGTTGTTAGAGTTCCCTCATGCAATAATGGAGGCATGGAGGAATGTTCATCTATTATAGGGTCGGAATAAGTGTTGGTCTTAGGAAGTTTGTCTTTCCCACTTGGTCCTGCAATCCCAAAACCTATGATTCATTCAAAGATATAGATTCCATTTGATTCACGCAAAAGGTTCATGTGTGGGTCTATCGAAGGAGAGTCCATTGACGAGTGTTTAAAATTCATGTCTGTGTGTTGTCCAACGGAGTAATCCAAGTGCCTCATTCGGAAGGGGACATTACACCTTGTGTCTTGGGAGAGGGAACACCAACCTTATTTATGGATGTACCCAATCATTGAGTACCAAGTCAGAAGGTTATTAGAGTTCCCTTGTGCGGTAATGGAAGCATGGAGGAACGTTCATGTATGATAGGGTCGGACTGAGCTTTGGCCTTGGGAAGTCTATCTTTCCCATTTTGTCATGCAATCCCAATACCTATAATTCATTCAAAGATCTAGATTTCATTCGATTCATGAAAAATGTTCATGCATTGGTCTACCGAAGGAGAGTCCATTGACAAGTTTTTAAAATTCCTATTTGTGTATGCTAAGACAATTCCTAGTAGTCATCAAGCCAACAAATCCAGGTGTGAGGTATATCACATGTTCGTCATCTTGCCGAGAAAAATGTATATGTTGTCTCTAGTTTCAATAAAATCGTTTTTAAAGAGCCAAATGATTTTCATGGCCATGAGTGGACATACTTTGAATTTTTTTGTCTTCCAAACTAAAGGGGTGATCCTACTTGGAATCACTTTGGTAAACAATCCTTCCATATATGCCCCACCTTATGATGAGGGTCACAAGATCTAGATTCCAAACTAGGGTTGAGTCGAGGTAACAGTGACAAAACAAATTTGGCATTTACAGTAATAGCAAGTTTAGAAGTTTAGAGTAAGAGTGAGGGCCCAAGTTTTGAGTTTCAAATTTTAGAGTAACAGTGAGGGTGTGGTTTTTAAGTTTAGAGGTGGTAGTGATTATAGGGGTTAGTAGTTAGGTGTAATAATGATTACAGAATATGATTTATGAGGGTTATAATATTCAATGATTCAGGATTGAATATGGTTTCATAGGGGTTAAAGGTGATATACTATAGACAAAACAAATATTATTTAGTTTATAAAGGTTAGGATGTATAGATGGAGAGGGCTATACGTTAGAGTTAGTGTGGATTCAGGTATATGGGGATTAAGTATTAAGGGATATAATAATTATAATATTTAAGCGTTAGTTATGAAAGGTCATGGGTCAAGTAATAGGGGTTATAGAGGTTAACATTTTTAAGGATTATAAAAACTAGGTATTAAGAGTTAAGAGCATTAAGTGTTAAAGGTTAATGAAACTTGTAATTATTAGTAGTTATAAGTATAAGAAATCTAGGAGTTTTACTTTATAGTTGATATGAGTTGAAATGATTAGGGTTTAAGTATTATTATTATTATTAATGCTAGACGCTTAAAATTGCACATTACCAGGGATATGCTATCAATAAAGTATAACTGTTATAGATGTTAGGATATAAATTATGGCTTATTTAAGTTAGGTCTTACAAGAGCTAATGGGCAGAGGTGTTAAGGGTGATAAAGATAATAGGATTTTTAAGGTATTCAGGTTTGAGGTTTAAGGGTTAGAGTAATCGACAATAAAGGATATAAAGTTTATACGTGTTAGGGATTATGCGATGAGGGGTTGTATGTAGGGGTTATATAGGTTAAGTGATATGTACATGTTAGGATTTAGGGGTTATAAGGTAAGGGGTGTATGGTTTTTAAGTAACATAGTTTATAGGGTTCATATCAATTACTGATAATTGTTTAGAGAAAATAGGTATTAGTTATTATGAGGGTTATATAGGCTACATGTGATAGTGTTTCCATGTTTGGTGTCAAATTGTTTAGAAGTTATAAGTGCTACTTATTAATGGTTATAGAGTTTTTGGGTGATAGGTTATGGGTGATTGAGGGGTTATAAGGATAACTTGTTATAGGTTATGGGATATATCGTTTATTACTTATATTTTTTAATGATTATGGTTTGTAAGTATTGGGGGTTATATTACTTTGGGGATAAGGTTTATAGTTGAGAGAGTTTATGGTTATGGATTATAGAGACTACTGGTGGTATCAAGGATTATTATGTTTCAGGGGTTATGGGGATGAATGATCATGTTTAGAGTTCAAGATCCTACCAAATGGCATGCGTGTGCTTGTGCTCCTTCCTGTGAATGTGTGCTAGCTCATGCAAGAACAATTGGGGACAAGTGCAAGTCTTGGGTGAATCATGGAATAGATAGCCCACACTTGTTACTAGCCAAAGAGAAACCATATTGTACGGAGTTAATGTATCCATCATAGTGCTAAATTTAGTTGTTTTAGCCTCATTGTGATAAGAGGAGGCTTAGTTAAAAATAAGTATTTAGAAGGTTTGTCCCTCTTACTAAGCTAAAGGAATTGGGGAGGAATTTGAGTGCCTTTTGACTTTCTGATGTTGATCATCTTGGCATGTGTCCGAGGCTATTTGCATGATTTCGAAGGTCATCATAAAAATGGATGGTATAGAATGTCCTTTTATTAGTAGGTGGTCTCATGAAGCGTCAGCCTTGTTTCTCTAAGTGGATTACAAATATAACTTAATATTATGTGTTAGTTATGTAGAGTGAAAAAGTGTTAAATATGTGCATCACACTCCGGGAAAGGATAAATTTTAAGGTTGAAAGAATAAATGAGGAATATTTACTACCCATAAACCAAGAGGCATATGCACCTAGATGGTTCCATAAGACCTAGGATATTTGTTTGATTGACACACATGGCTCAACATGCCAAGTCACCGCATTTCAACGCTATGAGAATGTGAGAGAAGCCATGGGACCCACTTTGAAAAGGTGACACATAACACTCATGCGATGTTGCAAAGTAGTCCATATGGGTTATTAGGTAGTGCCTAATGGTTAGATTAAGTAATTAGGATTAAATGGCGCAAAGAAATCCTATTTTCAAAGATAGAGTCCAAGGTTATAGGTATTCATCTGGGAAATACTAACCTTACGTTCTTTACATCCTAAAGTTTGTAGGCCTGAAGGCTAGATGTATATTAGGTTTATGTTATTGATAAATATAGTGGTTATCATGTACATAATAGATAGGAAAGCATGTCGACCATATTCATATCGTGGTTGTTAAGGAAGACGAAGTTGAAGGGTGGTTTCTAGGGCCTGTTGAATGCCCTTAATAATGTGAATTGTATGCTCATGTTGGGCTCTATAACACTAAAATACCCAACATAATGCTCGTCTACTCCTTCGTCTTCCTCCAGAGATATTACACTCTTGTATGCGATGGAGTTCGATATGGAAACATGAACTAATTTAGGGTATAATTCCACTGTGAGGTCGAGGTAGTTCAGCTACGCATAATGACGTGAACTGGGTGATGAACATAAAATATTATTTAACATTTTGATTATTATGACGAATTCAATGGTGTAGGCCTATATTATATATGGGTGCTTGGATCAGGCACCTTGTTGTGCTAAGCATGCTTGAAAATCTACATAATCTAGTATTTATAAACAAGTATATTGTCTTGAAACATTTGTTCGCTCATTCACTAGAAATTGTGTAAGTGCAACTCATCATGTAATTACTTATAGTTTCTGGACGGTTATTTTTAAACTCATTTGATTTGGATGTCTTTTATAATTTAGGTTTAAGGAGTACAAATATGGAAAACATATCAGCTATTATAGATGCCCCAACCTAAGCTATAGTGGAACCTCCAACGTTTTTATTTTGCCGTGCCATGCAGCGTCAAGTCACCCACTTTATCCGTGCTTCCTCATTATCTAGTTAGCACAAGTTGGCGCCCTTACCAGTCCCTTCTATCCATGAGAATCTATTTCCATTGATTTTTTTTCCCATTACATTTACGAAGCATGATTCTATTTTGGTAGTGGCGTGTCATTTCTCCAAAATAGCCCTTTTTATTCCATGCACAAAGCCAATTTATGCAGCACAAACAAGTTAGTTTTTCTTTTCCCATGTGTGGACACATTTGGCCTCGTGGTTTGATAGAATGTACATTGTTGCTGAATTTTATAACTAACATGTGATCTTGATTTAACATGAATATCTATTAAGTTGTTTTAGCTAGTCATCGACTTCAGGAATCCAATACTTTTAGCATAGGTATTGCCACCTTATGGAAGATATCCATCTTGCAAGTAAATTTATGACCCTTGTCCTAGCAAAATCCCCCCTTGGTTTTCCTTTCAAACTCTCATATTTCAGATCCTTGGTCTGCTTTTGTTGTTGAATACTCAATAACGATCAAGAAAGAAACTCTTCAAACTGTTCCAACTCATTTACAGTAGGATTTGAAAGCCAAAGTGGGCATTCTCTATCATGCTGACATACAACAAAGGAATCAACATTTTGAACTAGTTCTTATTCAAACAAACCCAATTTTTTAATATAAGGATGATTCCTATCAATTATCAATGCATGAGCAAGTCACTGAAATGAAATGATGTCCAAATTAATATATTAACATATAATGAATTTATTTCCAAATTAATATATAGTTAATACAATTTTTTAGTATAATGAATATTAATATATAGTTAATACAATAAGATGGCTGCAACGTTAACATTATCATATAAGATGATGTTGAAGTTGTATAATCATGGCAGTGATATCGTCATTG
>Ga0233348_1000079_pt1 | contig 6437 bp, 2 predicted proteins | sample GEONDECOMP297_FD_180701 | JGI IMG/M metagenome (GOLD analysis project Ga0233348, IMG submission 180701) | Leaf litter microbial communities from Shasta-Trinity National Forest, California, United States - GEON-DECOMP-297 | ecosystem: Environmental > Terrestrial > Plant litter > Unclassified...
TCTGGGGTTACGAAATATATGGTTGTAAGGCAGGACCAGGGGGAGCTCCTATTCTTTAAAAAGCTTTATTCGTAACAACATTAGAAGTTGACTCATCAGCAGCAGAGGCACTAGGAGAAAGCTCCCGGCTGCTTCTTCTTCCGTAACTGAGGTTTTTTCAATATCCGGCACAGTCCAAGAGGAGATTGATCGATTGGTTGATTGATCCTAAGGTGTTTGGAGGCAGGAGAAGATAGGCTAGGTCCAGTTTCATATCCAGTTCCAGATTATTAACCTATAAGTCGAGTATTTCCCAAACCTTCTCCTTTTAATGAGCCAGTCCGGAGTATTCAACAGCCAAGGAGATTAAGTACCTTATATTGCCCTACTGTAACGAAGTATCTTATTAATTAATTTCTCAATGATACGAGTCAGTATTATCCACTATTACCTACGTAATTGACGAGGTTGAGCTTCAAATGGTTCTGGTTCGGTAACAGCTAAAACTGTACAAATTGCTTGGCTTTATGGTTAAGTATAATCAGTTAATCTATTCTCTTTAGGCAGGCTAATGATGACTTGCTTGTATATTATTTCCATCCCATTGAAAGTATCATTCCAAGGACAGATGCTAACCAGCCGAACACTTAGGAGAAGGGGTTTACCAGCCCAGCTAGCGAGAGTATGTTTCGACTGGGTTAAATAAAGTCTTTAGGGCACTGTATCTTATATAAGCAAGCAAGCATGTTTCGCGTCTCCTGCCTGTTTTTTGGATAAACGCATTAGCACTGTATGTTACAGGATCAAGTGTAAGAAACTATCCTAAAAAAGACTGGTACAGGTTAAGAGGGAGCTGTCACCAAATAGGTATCCATTCTGGAGCAACTTATCCCTATCCCTGTCTTGGTTGGGTTAAAGCGTTTTTTTTCTAAGTGAATTCCGGGAACATTATTCTCTCAATGGGGGGATAACCTCTGTGTTTGGTTGAACTAATAAGTATAGTACAGGTATTTCTGTAGCGGCCACTAAGATGTACATTATTAATTCTGAGCGGCCAACCAAGAGCTCCTTGCCCTTGCATGAGGTGATACAGTCTCATGGTACAGGGTTTTGCTAACCCTGTTTTAATAGGCTACATTACATTATATAAGCGAGCATGCATCCTTAGGAGCTCAAGGTGTAGACCGTCTAATGTTACAGGGCTTTTAGGAGCCGGCACCTAGTGTAGGGGTTCTGTAACTAGAATGCATCCGGCAGCAACTAATAGTGGTACGGAAAGCTCCTCTCCATCCAGAAACTCTATATCTCATAAAGGGATTAAGGAGCTATCACCTATACTTACTTGCAATATTTTTAGGCTTCTGTAGCCGGAGCCCTACCTACCCACCGAAGCGAAAAGGTGGGGGCTCACCTCACAACTAAATTGAATTAGGTAGAAATATACCTACTTTTAATTGCCGTAATGGAGGAGGGAAGGTGTTATGAAGATGTAATGAAGGGGGAGATACCGTGATGAATAGGCGTCCTTATCCCATTATTTTCACAAGTGTAAATCCATAAATAGCCCTAACCCTTGCCCTAAGCCAGGCAATAGCCTGAGATCTTGGGGAGTGGGCATCTCTATCGATCACATTCCTTCCGGCCCGCTTGCTTCTTTATATATGTAATTTTGGCTTTAGGGCCGCTAATGCGTAAGTGAACGCCTAACCTCCAAAGCTATCCAATATTTGGGCCTGCATGAATGAGACTACCGCCGCCGGACCCGTGTGAAATAGGGTTCTACTGGCTCTCACTCTAAGGCGGAGTGCATGGAGAGCTTAGAAGACCCTATCTTCTTTTCTTTTTTTATTCTCTGTTTTTTCGAAAACTACAGCCACAACTTGCTTGCCTTTTTCTTTGTAGGTTGGATCGTTTTATGCCCTTGTAAACGTCGCCATTGCCGCCGCTTTCCAACAAAGGAGGGGAAGTATATTTGGCATCTCTCTCTGTCTGTATATGATGCTACAATTTTATATATTCTTCTTGATTCGATTCGATATTTCCTCCCCGCCGGCAAGCTCATAAGCAAGCCTTAACCATACCTTCCCCACCAGACCAAAACCCGTAATTACCCGCTCCTTTCGGTCACTCTAACCCACATTACTACCTGCTCCCTGCCGGTCGCATTATTCACTGGTTCCTTAGCTCCCTTCAGTCGCATATTAATGTTGGTCTTTCCCGGTTAGTACGGTATTTCCGGGGTAGCTTGTACAGATGTTCCAGCTTTGGCCCCTCTAGGTGCTGTTCCAGTTCTGCATTATCGTGATAGAGATGAAAAGTATTATTATCATGATCCAGAGAAAAAGCCTGTTTATTGAGTCTCACTAACGGCATCTGAGCCGATGTTATGACCTATTGTCTCGTACAGTTCCAGATGACCGAGAAAAAGCAGTAGCAAAGGTGCGTAGCTCTTTCCCGACAAAGGAGGGGAAGGAAAAAGTACCTGCTAAAGCAACGGAGGTAGAAACAAAGGTAGCTAGAAAGGCAGCATAACACGCTAAAGTGAAGGCATCTAAGCCCACGGCATCCATTTCATGTCGAGTATAAGTGTAATAAACAAAGGTTGAGTCAGCATGAGCAAGAACATATTTTGTTCATGCGCCCGTAACCGGCTACTAGGTACGAAGAGTCGGATGCTCATGATAGGAATTAGAATGTTCGAGATAGATAATAAGATCCAGACCCATAGCCAGATCGAGATGTAGGGCTAAGCAAGAGCTAGGTAAAGGCACGAAAGTCAAAGGCAGTTACAGGTACAGACAAAGATCTAGACCCAGCATCAGCAGCAGTAATTTCAGTTGACTCAGTTGATTCTTTTTATACTTACCTGTTTATTCTGCTCTGGTCGAATAAGCACCTCGTCCAGCACCTCTAACCCTGCCCACCACCTCTATGGTATAACCCACCCCTACGGGATAGCCCACTATATGGAACCCATATGAGAACCTAGGAATAAATAGCCCACTACCCACTATAGGTAGTAATAGCCCACTAGGAAATAACCTTATGTATCGGTTTACGCATCTGGAGCACCTGAGTTTGGGCCTGCTGAACTACCTACTGCTATGGTGATGGCCCTTCAAGTTGGTAAGTTGGATTCCCTGTAGTGGTGATCATTCGGGTGGGGTGGTCTATGGTAAGAAGCTATTCTTTGGGCCATGTCGTGCCTTTTGCCAAGTCCTACTAGTGGGTACATTTGATTCTGTTGAAGCACCACCAATAGCAAAGGTAGCTATTGAACCAGCAGCAAAGTAAGCATATCCATTTTACCGGGAAAACGCGGCAGCCCTCGTACCAATCGAAGAGAGAGCATAGAGAGAAAAATGCGTTTGCTCTTATTATAAATTAAGAATACAAAAGGAGAAGCCTACCGAGCTAGAGGAAGAAACTGGGCAACTATAGATATCACCTCACAGTAAAGGCACCTACACTAGGTTACTGGGTTGGTTACTGAGTTCATTAGCACTGGGTTTCCTCGATAGCTGCTCTCGTAGTTACCTCATCTCTATAGCATTGAATCGGGGTATCCCTATCAGTTACCATTATAACTAAAGATATTTTCTTTCAAAGGCTATCCAGACTATCTACCCAGGCTATCCAACAGGCTACTTTCTTAAGAGATAAGCCAATAAGAAACATGTAACGTATTATAGCCTTGGCGGCCGGGACGGGTCCAGTAGCGGCCGAACCAACGCGCCTTAGAGCAACCGAATAGCACAGGAGCACGGGTGACCTTCAATTTAGTCAAGTGCTTCGGGGACGTTGGGGATAGCAAGATGAGCAGAAGCCTGATTAGTCAAAAGGCCAAAACCAAAATGGAGATAGAGTGACTGCGTGGAAGCAAGGACTCAACTGTTCAGTTAGCTACTGAGCTGCATTCCTGGGTAACCACGTTTGCTTATTCCTGGCGTGCCGGCTTGGAAATGGCAAGGAGTAACATTGGGCAGGGTTGGATCTTCCTTAGACGCATTTCTTTTCCAGCTTCGGTTCATAAATATATTATTAACCTTTATTCTTTCTTTCTACGCTCAATCGGGTAGGTGCCTGTTTGTGTGCTCTCCTGTAGATATGTAATCTCTTAACTTTTCATTAAAACCCTCCCCAATATGACGTGAACTACCCCACCAGGCAGTATTCAAGTAACTCACTCGGCTGACTGAAATACCAAATAGCCCGCCCTATGATATGATATATGTTCCCCCTACCATATTCAATTCATTTTCGTTCCCTCTCAAAACGAGAATTTTGATAAGAGGCAAAACAGTAATTGAGAAGGTTCTCAAACTTCTGTACCAACCAAACTGAGTGCCTGCGCCCAACCAGGTAGGCCATCGATGGATCAATATCATTTGTTGTAAACACGGCTCAATCAATATGCTCATAAGTAAACAACAAAGCTCCAATGTCTGGGAACACGTATGGGAACATACTCAATCTTCTATTCGGTGTATCAATAAGGTTATCCTCTATTGGGTATCTTTCCTGTGACGGGGGCCCTCTCTCTCTTTTGAATATCCTGTGATGTGAGACTTCCTTCTCCTCTCGGCTAGTTCACTTCCCTCCTGTCTGGCGGACTTCTCTGTTGTCTTTTGTAAACTTGGGGGCCACCTATCCTCTGGTGAAACCTTGGTAAGCTAATAAATTACACTATCTTGTCTGGTGGTAACTTGGGTTACTCATCTTCACCTGGCCGCACCTTCCGTCCAGCAGCATCAGCAAAAGATGCAGTTCTCAATTCGTTTCACCCCCCAATCAATCGGGGAGCCAATTTGAGTATCCCAGTTGATTATCCGAGTATCCAAAAGAAGCCATCCAATTGGAGTAAGGAAGGTAAATAGAGGGCAGGCGTATCAGGCAGAGATAAAGAGAAGTTCGAAGGCAAGCAGAAGATAGAAGGTATCGATCAGCTAGGTCAGGTAGTTTCAACTGTGGATGTGGAGAATGGTAGGTGTAGAATTGCAAGCAAGTGGAGAAAAGAAAACAGCCCTGATAGGGATAGGCATTTACTTATTGGGCTTTATTTATTCACTTGAACACATCTTCTCAAAAATGCGTTCCCAACTGACCCCTCTTACGAGAGAGGTGGTCCACCGGACACAAGCTACATCTTCCGAGATAGGCCATACTGACTAATTAGCTCTATTACTTAATCTTATATAATGTCCATCATACTCAATAGCATGTCCCCTTCATATCCGCATCTTTCGTCCCCATCATCGTCCCCATTGAGTGAGGGGGCTATGGCTGGCTGGCTGCCTATGGGCTATGATTGGCGATGATGTTTTCCCTGGTATCGGCAATGGGCTGCTATCCATTGGCTTCTGGGTATTGGCTAGCGGGCGGGACCTCCTGTGGCTGATGGACTCTCGGCTGACTTATATTGACCGTGTGGGGAATGAGGAACCTAATACAACGGGCGGGGGTAGAAGCAGTTTACATACCGATTAGAGAGTCAATTCGATAGCTTATTTGAGAGCTAGTGGCCCTGGTTGATCCATAACCGGTTGATTCAGTAGACCGAGTTCAGTCGATTTAATTGATTCAGTTGGAGATTCAGTTTCTCCGAGATCGCCCCAATAGCATCAGTGGAAGAGGCACCAGTATACACCTACCCCACTAGCAATTAACCCGGCTACAGATGGTAGCTCATACCTGTCGTAGAGAGTGATCGTGCTCATCAAGTTTGGATAAACCTCTGCAAAAAGTAGAAAGCTCTGCTGCTCCAGCCCAAGTATCACCCTCTGCTACAAGTATCATCCTCTGCACCGCAGTCTAACCCAACCTAGTCTCCCTAAGTCCCACCTCTAACTCGCAGTATAACTGAGTCTTCCCAATAACCCAACGTATAAACCAGCCCGTCTAACCCGAGTCTACCCCAACAGTTTCATGTTAAGTCCCACCTCTAACCCACAGTTGAACCCAACCAAGTCTTAGTCTCCCCGAACAGTCTAATGCAGTTTTAGTATCCCCCAACATTCTATTCATTGTAAAATTACAGCATTCCCCTATATATTACTCCACTCCAATAAGATCTTATACCAGAAGGATCAATAATGCTCCATAAGGCTCCATAAGAAGATCTTCTCCCACACCCTATGTTTATATTCCCGCACCTAAAAATTACAGCATGCCCCTATCTATTTCTACTCCCCCTTAGATTATAGATTACTACTCCCATCCTCCAACCCCTTCCAATCCCGGGCAGGAGTTGGCTCAAGGAAGGTGTTAGCTCTAAGGAAGGTTTTAGCTCAAAGGGGCCCCATATAGTCCAGCAAGCATTCCGGTGTCAGGGTAAGGGTCAGGGTAAGCTGCCATAATCCGGGTCAGGGAGGGTTACTCACAAATGCACGAATCCGTACCTTTTCGAGCTGGTAAGATCTTTCTTCTCCTCACAAAATGAGATTTTTCCTATCTATACG